>Ga0247734_1001554_pt1 | contig 17227 bp, 17 predicted proteins | sample UWRJL103311B2_FD_180933 | JGI IMG/M metagenome (GOLD analysis project Ga0247734, IMG submission 180933) | Plant litter microbial communities from Arlington Agricultural Research Station in Wisconsin, United States - UWRJ-L103-311B-2 | ecosystem: Environmental > Terrestrial > Plant litter >... | reverse complement strand
AACCGGTGCGGACCACGGCGTCGATCCATGCGGCGGGGACGGCCCACCGGCCATCGGTCGACTCGGCGAATCCGGCGACGGCCCCGGCCAGCACGTCGGCGTCGATCGTGACGGCGATGTTGGCGTCGATGGCCGCCGTGACGGCCTCGGACTCGGTGCACCACGCCGCGAGCAGGTCGGCCTCCCGCTGCTTGACGGTGCGGTCGGGGCCGTCGTCGGCGGCACGGCGTGCGCCTCGGTGCAGACGGTCGTCGATCGCGGCCAGCTGGTGTGACGGGAGGTAGGCGTTGAGCCACCCCATGCCGTCCTCGCCATGGGTGATGCTGACGTGCCGGTCGCGACGCCGCGCCTCGGCTCGCTCGGTGGCCAGGTCGGCCTCGACCCGTTGGACGAACCGGCGCAGCCACTGCCGGATCTCAGCGGCGGTGTGGTCGGCCGCATAGGCGACCACGAGACCGTCCAGGCGTGCGACGGACTCCTCGCGCTCGAGCGCGTCGACGGTGCCGGCGATGTCTCTGACCCGGGCCCAGTCGAGGGCCCCGTCGCCGAACGCCTGCCACACGGCCGGCGTCCGGTCGCGGACCCGTTCGGCCGCCGAGAGCCGCAGATGGACCTGGCCCTCGCACAGGTTCATCGCCTCGCCGATGGCCAGGGCGATGGCGGACCGCTCGACCAGACGGCGCATCGGCGGCTCGGTGTGTGCGGTGCGAGCCATCTCGGCGTCCCGATAGTCCAGCATCGCCTCGATCTCGAACCACTCGGCGCGGGCTCGCCACCGCAGCACGTCGCCCAGGACCTCGGTCGGGGGCGAAGTGGTGGCGGCCATGCATCCAACCTAGACGCGACCTCGGACACTTTATTCCTGCGGGACCGGGGCGGATCGGGGTCGGGCCCGGCGTCCTGGGCGCGGCCGACCGACCATCGCTAGGCTCGCCCCATGACTTTGACGATTGGCGACGCGGCTCCGGACTTCACCCTCAAGAACCAGCACGGCGAGGACGTCTCGCTGTCCTCGTTCCGTGGCGAGAAGAACGTCGTGCTGGTGTTCTTCCCGTTCGCGTTCAGCGGCATCTGCACCGGTGAGCTGTGCGAGATCCGTGACAACCTCGACGACTTCGAGACCGACGACGCCGAGGTGATCGCGATCTCGTGCGACCACTTCTTCTCCAACCGCGCCTTCGCCGATCGTGACGGCTACACCTTCTCGATCCTCAGCGACTTCTGGCCGCACGGTGACGTCGCCCGCGCCTACGGCTCGTTCAACGACGGCGCGGGCGCTCCCAACCGGGGCGCCTTCGTCATCGACCGCGAGGGAATCGTCCGGTGGCAGGTCGTCAACGGCATCGGCGACGCCCGCAGCCTCGCGGACTACCGCACGGCACTCGCGGCGCTTTCCTGACAACTGCCGAAGATTGTCGAAATCTTCGCAAATCTGCTGCGGCTCGACCCGCCCGTACGGTTTGATGATGGTGCTGCGGCTGCCAGGGACCCGAGACCTTGGCAGCCGCCGCTTTCGTCTCGGCCGATGACGCGTCCGGGCCCTGCCGTTGCGGTAGTGTGCCGCTGGTCCTGGGGCGAATAGCTCAGTTGGTTAGAGCATCCGGTTTACACCCGGAAGGTCGGGGGTTCGAGTCCCTCTTCGCCCACCGCATCCCTCGCCCGTCCGTGAGAGAAACTTCCTCGTCGGCACGCTGCGCGGCTGCTTGATCCGCGCCCCGACCAGATCTAGCGTCGGACCGCGACATCGTGTCGCGCACCTGAGCGGGGAGAACCATGCAGTCACGTCGCACGTCCCGGACCGCCCTCGCGGTCGTCATCGCAGTCCTTGGACTGCTGCTCGCGGGCCTGGTGACGCCCGCCACCGCCGCCCCGGCCGTCGGCGGCCTCAAGGGGACCGTCACGATCGGCGGCGCGCCGGTCGGCTTCGCGAAGGTGCAGGTGTACCGCTTCGTGTCCGAGGGCGGCGAGTACAGCAAGCCCGTCCGCCTGAAGACCGACAACACCGACAGCCGGGGCCGGTACTCGTTCACCGGCCTCGCCGTGCGGGCCTCGTACCACTACTCGATCCTCGTGACCGATCGCACCGGTCGATCCGTCAAGACGTTCCGGGGCGTGACGCCCCGGTCCGGCAGGACGATCACCAAGAACGTGCACCTCAAGGCCGCGGCGGTCCTGACCGGCACGGTCACCCGCGCCGACGGCGGCTCCCCGGCCGACCTGACGGTCGCCGTCGACATCGAGAAGGACGAGTACGGCGGATCCGACTACGACGTCTTCTACCCGGAGGGACGCACGAGCGTCCGGGCCGACGGCACGTTCACGCTGAACGGACTGCCGGCCGGCGTCTACGAGCGGGTCGTCGTGTCGGGCGGCCCCTACGCCGAGCAGTGCCTCGACGTCGTCGCCGGCAGCCTCGCCGACTGCGCGTCGAACGACCCCGCGTCGTCCGCGCGCCAGAGCGTGCAGCTCGCGTCGGGCGAGACACGGGCCCTGCCGACCGTCACGACCACCAAGCTCGCGCCTCCGCTGTCCACGGTCACCGGCACCGTCACCGACACGTCGGGCAAGGCCCTCAAGGGCATCCAGGTGACGGTGCGGCCGCTGCCCGGTGGCGCCGGCGCCGGTGCCGACGCCGTCCTCACCCGTTCCAGCGGACGGTTCACGGTGCCGAAGGTGACTCCCGGCACGTACGTCGTGCGCTTCGACGACCCCGGCACGACCTGGGCCAAGCAGTACCTCGGCGGCGGGGTCAACCAGTGGACGTCCCAGCTGGTCCAGGTCGCCGACGGCCAGCCGATCCGCCTCGCCGCGACGAAGCTGAAGTCGAACTCGACCGCTCGGTTCGCCACGAAGGCCGGCCAGGGATCGGCCAAGGTCGCGGTCCAGATCAAGCGGACGGCGTCAGGCAGCGCTCCGAGCGGACGCTTCTACCTGTCGTACGAGAACAACACCTCGACGTCGGTGGCCGTCGTCGACGGCAGGGCCAGCGTGACCCTCGCCGGTCTGCCGAAGGGCATCCGCAAGCTCCGCGCGACGTACTCCGGCACCAGCAGCACGGCGGGGTTCGAGAAGACCGTCACCGTCACGGTGAAGTAGTCGTCGCGGGAGGCGTCGTGCGTGGTGGAATGCCCGCATGACTCTTCCCGCGGACGCCGCGCTGGCGGCTCGGCTACGGGCCGCCGGCAGCGTCTTCGCCGAGGACGAGGCACGGGTGCTGTCGGCCTCGGCGACGTCGGCCGCGGAGCTGGAGTCGATGGCCGATCGGCGGGTCCGCGGCGAGCCGGTGGAGGTCATCGTCGGCTGGGCGGAGTTCTGCGGGCTGCGGATCGGCGTCGCACCGGGAGTCTTCGTGCCGCGGGCCCGCACCGGCATCCTCGTCGACGAGGCCGAGGCGCTGCTCGGGCCGGGATCGGTCGTCGTCGACCTGTGCTGCGGGTCGGGCGCCGTCGGGGTCGCCCTGCACGCTCGACGGCCCGACATCGAGCTGCACGCGAGCGACGTCGAGCCGGCTGCCGTCCGGTGCGCCCGCGCCAACGTCGAGCCCCTCGGCGGGCACGTGCACGAGGGTGATCTGTTCGACGCCCTGCCGGCATCCCTCAAGGGCCGGGTGGACGTCCTGGTCGTCAACGCCCCGTACGTCCCGACCGACGCCATCGCGCTGATGCCCCCGGAGGCTCGCGACCACGAGCCGCTCGTCGCGCTCGACGGGGGAGCCGACGGGGTCGAGGTGCACCGGCGCGTGGCGTCGGGTGCGTCGGAGTGGCTCGCCGTCGGCGGCCACGTCCTGATCGAGACCGGACGCCGGCAGGCCGCGCTGACGGCCGACGCCCTGCGGTCGTCGGGATTCTCGACGCGCGTCGCGACGTCCGACGAGCTCGACGGCACCGCCGTCATCGGGAGTTCTCCACCGACCCGACGGCCGCGGCACGCCACCGTCGGCGGTGCCTGACACGATGCACGTATGCCACCTGTGACCACGACGGAGTCCGATGCCACGACCGCACTGCGCCGGTTGACGAGCCGCGACGACGCGGTGTTCCACGACGGTCAGCTCGAAGCCATCCAGGCGCTCGTCGACGGCCACCGTCGGGCGCTCGTCGTGCAGCGGACGGGATGGGGCAAGTCGGCGGTCTACTTCATCTCCACGCTGCTGCTGCGCCAGCGCGGCGCCGGCCCCACGCTGCTGGTCTCCCCGCTGCTGGCGCTGATGCGCGACCAGGTCGCCGCCGCGGCCCGAGCGGGGGTCCGCGCCGTCGCGATCAACTCGGCCAACCCGCACGAGTGGGAGGAGACGCGGGCCAGGCTGGCGGCCGACGAGGTCGACATCCTGCTGGTCTCGCCCGAGCGGCTCAACAACCCGCGCTTCCGCGACGAGCAGCTGCCGGCGCTCATCGACCGCATGGGCATGCTGGTCGTCGACGAGGCGCACTGCATCTCCGACTGGGGCCACGACTTCCGGCCCGACTACCGCCGCCTCGCCGAGCTCATCGCCCAGCTGCCCGCCGACCTGCCGGTCCTGGCGACGACGGCGACGGCCAACGCGCGAGTCGTCACCGACGTCGCCGAGCAGCTCGGCGCGGCCGGCGACGTCCTGACCATCCGAGGGTCGCTCGCGCGCACGTCCCTGCGCCTCGGCGTGCTGGACCTGCCGGGGGCTCGCGACCGCCTGGGCTGGCTGCTGAGCCACCTGGCCGAGCTGCCCGGCAGCGGCATCATCTACGCCCTGACGGTGTCGGCGGCCGAGGACACCGCCCGGCTGCTGCGCGAGGGCGGTCACGCCGTCCGGGCGTACACCGGGCGCACCGATCCGGAGGAGCGCGAGCAGCTCGAGGGCCAGCTCAAGGCCAACGAGCTCAAGGCCCTCGTGGCCACCAGCGCGCTGGGCATGGGCTTCGACAAGCCGGACCTGGGATTCGTCGTCCACCTGGGCGCCCCGTCGTCGCCCGTCGCGTACTACCAGCAGGTCGGCCGAGCGGGTCGCGCCACCGACAACGCCGACGTGCTGCTGCTGCCGGGTCGCGAGGACCGCGACATCTGGACGTACTTCGCGACGTCCTCGATGCCGAGCGAGGAGCGTGCGGCCGCCGTGATCGGCGAGCTGGGCGACCAGCCGCTGTCGACGCCGGCGCTGGAGGCTCGGGTCAACCTGCGCCGCACCCCGCTCGAGCTGCTGCTGAAGGTCCTCGACGTCGACGGCGCCGTGCGACGGGTGCAGGGCGGGTGGGTCTCGACCGGTGTGCCGTGGGTCTACGACCGCGAGCGCTACGAGCGCATCGCCCAGGCCCGCGCCGCGGAGCAGCAGTCGATGCTGACGTACGAGCGCGACACGACGTGCCGCATGGAGATGCTGCAGCGTGATCTCGACGACGCGACGGCGGTGCCGTGCGGGCGGTGCGACAACTGCGCGGGGCCGTGGTTCCCCACCGGTGTCGACGCCCGAGCGACCGAGGTCGCGTCGGGGACGCTCGACAAGGTCGGTGTCGAGATCGAGGCCCGCGCGCAGTGGCCCACCGGTGCGGAGCGGCTGGGGGTCGAGGCCAAGGGGAAGATCCCGGTGGACGACCGCGCCGAGAGCGGACGCGCGGTCGCCCGGCTCACCGACCTGGGCTGGGGCGGGGTGCTGCGCGAGCTGTTCGCCGCCGGAGCCCCCGACGGGCCCGTCACGGACGAGCTGCTGGGCGCGTGCGTGCGGGTGCTCAAGGACTGGAGCTGGGCCGAGCGGCCTGCGGCCGTCGTCAGCATCCCCTCGCGCTCGCGGCCGCAGCTCGTCGACTCGCTGGCCCGCGGCATCGCCCGCATCGGGCGGCTGGAGGATCTCGGCACGCTCGATCTCGTCGGCGACGGCGCCCGCAGCGGGCCCGGCGGCAACAGCGCCTACCGGCTGGCGGACGTGTGGGGCCAGCTGGCGGTCGGCCCCGACCTGGCCGCGGGGCTGCAGACGATCGCCGGTCGGCCCGTCCTGCTGATCGACGACCGGGTCGACAGCCGCTGGACGCTCACGGTCGCCGCCCGCGAGCTGCGCCGCCACGGCGCCGGCTCCGTCCTCCCGCTGGTGCTGGCGCAGGTGGCGTGACGCCGTTGACCCCGTGGGTACGTTGGACGCCATGGAGCATCGATACCTCGGCAACAGCGGTCTGAAGATCTCGGAGATCGCCTACGGCAACTGGCTGACGCACGGATCGCAGGTCGAGGAGGACGCCGCGACGGCGTGCGTCCGGCAGGCGCTCGAGGAGGGCATCACGACCTTCGACACCGCCGACGTCTACGCCAACACCAAGGCCGAGTCGGTCCTCGGCCGCGCGCTCGCCGGGCAGCGGCGTGAGTCGCTGGAGATCTTCACGAAGGTCTACTGGACGACGGGACCAGGCGGCCCGAACGACTCCGGCCTGTCGCGCAAGCACATCATGGAGTCGATCAACGGCTCGCTGAGCCGGCTGCAGACCGACTACGTCGACCTCTACCAGGCGCACCGCTTCGACGTCGAGACGCCGCTGGAGGAGACGATGCAGGCGTTCGCCGACGTCGTCCGGTCCGGCAAGGCGCTGTACATCGGCGTCTCGGAGTGGACGGCCGACCAGATCCGCGAGGGACAGGCGCTCGCCCGGCAGCTCGGCTTCTCGCTGATCTCCAGCCAGCCCCAGTACTCGATGCTGTGGCGGGTCATCGAGGAGGAGGTCGTCCCCACGAGCGAGGAGCTCGGCCTCGGCCAGATCGTGTGGTCGCCCATCGCGCAGGGCGTGCTGACCGGCAAGTACAAGCCGGGTCGGCCCGTGCCCGACGGCTCGCGCGCCACCGACGATCAGGGCGGCGCGCAGAACATCAGCCGCTTCCTGCGCGACGACGTCCTCGAGGCCGTCGCACGCCTGGAGCCGATCGCGGCGGCCGCTGACATCTCGATGGCCCAGCTCGCCGTCGCGTGGGTGCTGCGCAACCCCAACGTGTCGGCCGCGATCATCGGTGCCTCGCGGCCCGAGCAGGTCACCGACAACGCCAAGGCGTCGGGCATCGTGCTCGGCGACGACGTCATGGCCGCGATCGACGACGCCCTCGGCGACGTCGTGGTGCGGGACGCGTCGTTCACCGCTCGGCAGACGCCGGACACCCGCCCGACCTGACGCAATAGAGTGCGGCCATGACCAGCCTGCGTGACGTCGTCTCGGTCCTCGACGGTCTCTACGACCCGAGGTGGGCCGACGACTGGGACGCCGTCGGCACCGTCGTCGGCGATCCCGCCGCCGAGGTCAGGGCGGTGCTGCTGGCGGTCGATCCCGTGCAGGCCGTCGTCGACGAGGCCGTCGAGTGGGGTGCCGACCTGGTCGTCGTGCACCACCCGCTGTGGCTCAAGGGCATCACGTCGGTCGAGGCCGGCACCCCCAAGGGCCGGGTCGTCCACACGCTCATCAGCCACGGCATCGCGCTGCACACCTGCCACACCAACGCCGACAGCCCGACGCGAGGCGTCTCGGAGTCGATGGCGTTCGCGCTCGGCCTGCGGGACGTCCGCCCGCTGGAGCCCGACGACGAACCCGCCCGCGGCAGCGGCCGCATCGGCCGGCTGGCCGAGCCCGTGCGGCTGGCGGAGTTCGCGCAGCGCGTCGTGGCCGCGCTGCCGTCGCACCACAGCGCCGCGCGCATCGCGGGTGATCCCGACCGGATCGTCGAGACGGTCGCCCTGTGCGGTGGCTCCGGCGACTTCCTGCTGTCCACGGCACAGGCCGAGGGTGCCGACGTCTACGTGACGTCCGACCTGCGTCACCACCCGGTCAGCGAGCACCTCGAGCGCCCGGGCGCGTGCGCCGTCATCGACGTCCCGCACTGGGCCGCGGAGTGGACGTGGCTGCCCGTCGCCGCCGCCGCGCTGACCGACGAGCTGCCGGGTCTTCGGACGCGGGTCTCCACGATCGTGACCGATCCCTGGACCGCGCACCTCCCGGGTACGGTGTCACTGTGAAAGCCGACCCCACCGCCCAGGCCGCGCTCCTCGAGCTGCAGGCCCAGGACGCGATCATCGCCCAGCTCCAGCACCGCCGGAACACCCTGCCCGAGATCGCGCAGATCACCGAGCTCGAGGCTCGCGCCAAGGAGCTCGACGGCCAGCGCATCGAGCACGACACCGCGGTCTCCGACCTGACCCGTGACCAGAAGAAGGCCGATGCCGAGGTCGAGCAGGTCAAGACACGACGCGCTCGCGACGAGGAGCGCCTCGGCTCCGGTGCCGTCAGCAACCCGAAGGACCTGGCCAGCCTGCAGCACGAGCTGGTCGCGCTCGAGCGCCGCATCGGGACCCTCGAGGACGACGAGCTCGAGATCATGGAGGCCCTGGAGGAGGCACAGGCCCGACTGACCAACGTCCAGGGCGACCTCGACGTCGTGCGCGCCGAGCTGGGCCAGAAGATCGCCGCGCGGGACGCCGCGATCGTCGTGCTCGACGAGCAGGCCACCGACGCCCAGGCCGAGCGGGGCACGTCGGCCGTCGGCGTCCCGCCCGACCTGATCGCGCTGTACGACAAGCTGCGTGGGCAGTACGGCACCGGTGCGGCCGCCCTGCGTGCCCGGCGGTGCGAGGGGTGCCGGCTCGAGATCAACGGCGCCGACCTGCGCGAGCTGGCCGCTCAGCCCGAGGACGAGGTGCTGCGCTGCCCCGAGTGCAGCCGCATCCTGATCCGCACGCCCGAGTCAGGCCTGTGACCTCTCGGGTCATCATCGAGGCCGACGGCGGTTCGCGCGGCAACCCGGGTCCCGCGTCGTACGGCGCACTGATCCGTGACGCCGACACCCGCCAGGTCATCGCGCAGCGCGGCGAGACGATCGGTGTCGCGACCAACAACGTCGCGGAGTACAGCGGGCTCATCGCGGGTCTCCAGCTGTTCCGGGAGCACACGCCGGACGCGCAGCTGGAGGTCCGGATGGACTCCAAGCTGGTCATCGAGCAGATGGCGGGGCGCTGGAAGATCAAGCATCCCGACATGGTGCCGCTGGCGGCGACGGCACGGGAGCTGGCGCCGTCGGGGACGGTCTGGACCTGGGTGCCCCGCGCGCGGAACTCGGCAGCGGACGCACTCGCGAACGCGGCGCTCGACAGCGAGCGCGACGGCGGATCGGGACTCGTCGCCGAGGTCCGCTCCGCCGCAGCGAGGCCGGCGGCCACCGGATGGGGTGGTGGCAAGGCCGGCGCGGCGACGACGCTCGTCCTGCTGAGGCACGGCGCCACCGCCTCGACGGAGCGCAAGGTGTTCAGCGGCAGCGGGACCGGCAACGATCCCGAGCTCGCCGAGAGCGGTCGGGAGCAGGCCCGCAGGGCCGCTCGGTGGCTGCGGGAACGCGGCGGCATCGACGCGATCGTCTCCTCGCCGATGCGTCGCACCCGCGAGACCGCTGCGGTCGCCGCCGACGTGCTGGGACTGCCGGTCGAGGTCGAGGACGGCGTCGTCGAGACGTCGTTCGGCGACTGGGACGGCTACACGTTCGCCGAGATCCAGGAGCGCTGGGGCGAGGAGCTGTCCGCCTGGCTGGGATCGAGCGCGGTCGCCCCACCCGGTGGCGAGACCTTCGACGCCGTGTACGAGCGGGTCAGCGCGGCTCGTGACCGCATCGTGCGCGAGCACGCGGGCCAAACGGTGCTGGTCGTCAGCCACGTCACGCCGATCAAGATGCTGGTGCGGCACGCCCTCGGGGCGCCGATGGACGTGATCTACAAGATGGAGCTGTCGCCGGCGTCGATCACGACGATCTCGTGGTGGCCCGACGGGCCCGCGTCCCTGCGCAACTTCAACATCGTGCCCTGACGCCCGGCGTCAGCTGAACTCGACCTCTGCGACGACGACGTCGAGCCGCGTCCCGGCGCGCTCGACCGTCCAGCCGAGATCGGCGAGCGTCGTCTGCAGCTCGTCGACCGTGCGGGGCTCCGCGCCGGACTCGAGCAGTCCTCGGACGATGCGTCCCTTGGTGGCCTTGTTGAAGTGGCTGACGACCTTGCGCCGGCCGTCGTGCTCGTGCAGCACCCGCATCGTGGCGGTGCGCTCCTCCAGCGCTGCGGGCGGCTTGCCGAGCGCGGTGTACGTGCCCGACCGCAGGTCGATCAGCAGGCCGTCACCGGTGGCGTCGGCCATGACGCGGGGGAGAGGGGCGCGCCAACGGCCGGCGACGGTGCCCAGCCGTGGCAGCGAGACGGTGCCCGACAGGCGGTAGGCGGGGATCCGGTCGCCAGGTCGCAGCAGCCCGAACAGCGCGCTGGCGATCGCCACGGACCGGTCGGCCCGCTCGCGCGACGGTCCGTCGAGCGTCGGGAGGTCGAGCGCGGAGAACAGCACGCCGGTGTAGACCTCGTCGGCGCGTGCCGCAGGCTCGTCGGGCAGCACCGCGTTGACCGCGACGGCACCGGCCTGCGTGGGTCCGAGGCCGAGCACCTCAGCGGCTCTCTTCTGGTTGCCGTTGGAGAGCTTGACGAGGGTGCGCAGCAGCTGCGCGCGCGTCGCCGTGAGGGTCGGGAACGACAGGCCCTCCAGGTCGAGGGGAGCGCCGGTCGTCGGTCTGGTCTTGCCTTCGGACGGGGGGAGCAGGATCAGCACGGGACGACCCTAGCCGTGGGCGCCGGTCACCAGACGAGCGACGTCCAGGCCCACAGGACGACGGTGCACAGGACGACCAGGGGCGGCGTCGTGACGAGGCCGAGCACGTGGAACTCGCGCACCGTCGACACCTCGCGGCCTCCGGACTGTCGCCACAGGACGTTGGCGACCGACCCGACGAGGGTGAGGTTCGCACCGACGTTGACCCCGATCAGGAGCGCCAGGATCGGTGCCGGGCCCGCCGCCGCGGCCGCCGGCAGCAGCAGCAGCGTCGCCGGCAGGTTGTTGATGATGTTCGCGGCCACCATCGCGACGAGCGCGATCGCCAGGAGCGACCAGATGCCCGCGCCGGACGGCATGGCGTCGGTGAACCACTCGCCGAAGCCGGTCGTCCCGAGCCGGTCGACCGCGAACGCCCACGCCAGCACGAACACCGCGAGCGGCAGGTTCGCCGCGGCCAGCAGGCCACGCCACGTCGAGGTGCGACGCACGAGCGTCCAGGTGCCGACGAGCACCGCGCCGGCGGCGGCCGGGATCCACGGCGTCGCGCCCGCCGCGAGGGCGACCAGGACGGCCAGCACCACCGCGACGGGGAGCAGCGGAACGTCGTCGACCTCCGCGGGGACGGACGCCGGCTCGCGCAGCTCGCCGGCGAACCACCGGCGCAGCACGAGGTACTCGGCGGCCACCGCCACGAGCCACACCGGGAGCATCGCCCCGGTGAATCCTGCGAACGTCAGCCCGGTGGAGCCGAACACCAGCAGATTCGTCAGGTTGGACACGGGCAGCAGCGTCGACGCCGAGTTGGCCAGTCGGACCGAGGCGTAGGCGTACGCCCGGCGTGCCGACGCGGCGATCAGCACCGGCGTCAGCAGGACCACGGTGGCGTCCAGGCTGAGGACCGCGGTCACCACGGCCGCCAGCACCACGGCGTACGCCAGCAGACGGGTGCTGGAGCCGGCGGCGACGCGGGCGACCCGGCCGCCCAGGGCGTCGAACAAGCCCTCGTCGGCGCAGGCCCGCGCCAGCAGCATCATGGCCACGAGGAAGCCCACGATCTCCGCGAGCGAGCCGAGGTCATGCGTCACGCGCAGAACCTACCCGACGAGCGCTCGGGGTAGGATCGGCGACGCGAATGAGTCGGCCGGGCGGCCGCGGCGCGCCCGCGAGGGTCGTGTCGAGGAAAGTCCGGACTCCACAGAGCAACGGTGGTGGCCAACGGCCACCCACGGCGACGTGCGGGACAGTGCCACAGAAATCAGACCGCCAGCGGGCCCTTCGGGGTTGCGGGTAAGGGTGAAACGGTGAGGTAAGAGCTCACCAGCGCTCCGGGTGACCGGAGCGGCTAGGTAAACCCCACCGGGAGCAAGACCAAGAGGGCCGTGCCGCTTCGGCGGGACGTGCCTGCGCTGACGGGCTGCTCGTCCGATGTCAGCGGGTAGGTTGCACGAGGCGTCCAGCAATGGGCGTCCCAGATGGATGGTCGCCCGGGACGGCGGCGCGAGTCGCCGTCCTGACAGGATCCGGCTTACAGGCCGGCTCATTCGCCCCCGGCGGCCGGTCAGCCCGCTCGGGAGAGCTCGACGGACTGCTGCGTCGCCGAGGGGTCGAACTCCCAGACGAGCTCGCGGACGATGTCGAGGACGTCGGCGTCGTCGGTGCGGATCGTGATGACGATCTGGTGCACGCTGGTCCGCGCCGGCGGGCCGACACGGACGTCGGGCACGACCTGGACCGCGGTGACCACCGTGGCGAGCGCATCGTCGCTGCTCAGCTCCATGACGAGTGTGATGGTGTGCATCGGCGCTCCCTTGCCTCGTGGTCCCTCCTGCTTCAACGACGTGGCCCGTCGCGGGTTATCCGATCCGGTTTGGTCCTGCGCAGCCGTGGGTAGTGTCGAGGGGATGGCCCCTCCGCGGAGGCGAGGCCCCCATGACATCGAGCAAGGAGCAACCATGACCGTGCCCACGATCGCCCTGAACAACGGCATCGACATCCCGCAGCTGGGATTCGGCGTCTTCCAGATCGACCCGGACGAGACGAAGGACGCGACGCTCGCCGCGTTCGAGGTCGGCTACCGGCACATCGACACCGCGCAGATGTACGGCAACGAGAAGGGCGTCGGCGAGGCGGTGCGCGAGTCCGGCATCCCGCGCGACGAGATCTTCGTGACGAGCAAGCTCAACAACGGCTTCCACGCCCACGACGACGCCGTCAACGCCTTCGACGAGTCCCTGGAGAAGCTCGGGCTCGAGCGGCTCGACCTGTTCCTGATCCACTGGCCGATGCCCGGCATCGACGTGGACTTCGTCGAGACGTGGAAGGCGCTGGAGGAGATCTACGCCTCGGGCCGCGCCCGCTCGATCGGCGTCTCCAACTTCCAGCCCAAGCACATCCGCCGGCTCCTGCAGGAGACCGACGTGGTGCCGGCCGTCAACCAGGTCGAGGTGCACCCGTACCTGATCCAGGACGAGGTGCGGGCCACGAACACCGAGCACGGCATCGCCACCGAGGCGTGGTCGCCGATCGCGAAGGGCGGTGTGCTCGACAACCAGGTCATCACCGGCATCGCCGACGAGCACGGCAAGACACCGGCCCAGGTCGTGCTGCGCTGGCACGTGCAGCGCGGCGACATCATCTTCCCCAAGTCGGTGACGCGCACCCGCGTCGAGGAGAACTTCGACATCTTCGACTTCGAGCTCTCGGACTCGGAGATCGGCTTCATCAGCGCCCTCGACAAGGGCGAGCGCACCGGGCCGAACCCGGACGAGTTCAACTACATCCCGTGACGCTCAGCCGGCGAGGGTGAGGATCTCCGCACCCTCGTCGGTGACCAGCAGGGTGTGCTCGAACTGGGCCGTGCGCGATCCGTCCTGGGTCGTGGCGGTCCAGCCGTCGTCCCACATGTCCCACTCGACCGAGCCGAGCGTCAGCATCGGCTCGATCGTGAACGTCATGCCCGGCTGGATGACGGTGTCGTACGAGGGGTCGTCGTGGTGCGGGATGATGAGCCCGTCGTGGAAGGCCGGTCCGACCCCGTGCCCCGTGAAGTCCCGCACGACGCCGTAGCCGAAGCGCTTGGCGTACGTCTCGATGACTCGGCCGATGACGTTGATCTCACGGCCCGGCCGGACCGCGCGGATGGCCCGCATCGTGGCCTCGTGGGTGCGCTCCACCAGCAGACGTGACTCCTGGTCGACGTCCCCCACGAGGTACGTCTTGTTGGTGTCGCCGTGCACGTCGCCGATGTACGCGGTGATGTCGATGTTGACGATGTCGCCGTCCTCGAGGGGGCGGTCGTCGGGGATGCCGTGGCAGATGACCTCGTTGACGCTGCTGCACAGCGACTTCGGGAAGCCGCGGTAGCCCAACGTCGACGGGTACGCGCCCTGGGCGACGAGGAACTCGTGCCCGATGCGGTCGAGCTCGTCGGTCGTCACCCCGGGGGCGATGGCGGCCTCGACGGCGTCGAGCGCCTGCGCGGCGATCCGTCCGGCGATCCGCATCGCCGCGATCGTCGCGGCATCGCGCACCAGGGGCCCTCGGTAGGGCAGCGGCGCGATCTGGCCGACGTACTCGGGGCGGTCGATCGAGGAGGGGACGGTGCGCTCGGGGGACACCCGGCCGGCAGTCAGGACGGTCACCGGGCGAGTTTACGGCGTGCCGGCGACCCGGGGTCCGACGGCGGTGTCGATAGCGTGGAGGCGTGGACGGCATCGAGGAGGATCCCTGGTCGGCCGTCGCCGACGAGTGGGACCGGTGGTGGGGCGATGCCGCCTCGCCGGCCGGGCTCGTCGCGGTCGAGGTGGCGGGGCTGCGCGCGGGACAGCGCGTGCTCGACGTCGGCTGCGGATCGGGTCACCTGCTGGCGCGGCTGTCGACGGCGGGGTTCGTCGTCGCGGGAGCCGATCCGGCCGCCGGGATGCTGCTCCGCGCCCGGGGTCGCGTCCCGGGTGCCGACCTTCGCTCGGCGCCCGTCGAGTCCCTGCCGTGGGAGGACGGCGGTTTCGACCTCACGCTCGCGGTCAACGCGCTCCAGCTCGCCGACGACCCGCTCGACGGCCTGCGCGAGATGGTGCGGGTCACGGCAGCGGGTGGGCACGTGGCCGTGGTCGGCTGGGCCGAGCGCGAGCTCAACGATCTCGATGTGGTCGAGAGCGCCGTGGCCCGCGCCGACGGCGAGGAGCTGCCCGAGGACGGCGACCTGCGACGTCCCGGCGGTCTCCAGGGGCTGCTCGCCGACGGCGGACTCCGGGACGTCGAGGAGCGTCTGGTCGAGGTGCCGTGGGTCGTGGCGGACGACGAGGCGCTCGTGCGAGGCATCCTGCTCGGGGAGGAGCCGGTCGTCGTCGCGTCGTACGCCCGCACCGTCCTCGAGGCTGCCCGTCCGTTGCGTCGCGCCGACGGCTCCTACCGCCTGGTCAACCACGTCCGCCTCGCGGTGGGGTGCACGGCGTCCGGAAGCAGATAGCGTGGACGACGGCGGTGCACGTGCCGCCGCGACGCGAAAGTGGGTAGCCGCATGTCCGACTCGTTCTACTACTGCACCAAGCACCACACCGTCGAGGGCGAGGAGGGGTGCCGCGCGGCCGATCGCCTCGGCCCCTACGACACCGCCGAGCAGGCGTCGCACGCGCTGGAGATCGCGGCCGAGCGCACGAAGTCGTGGGACGACGACCCCGCGTGGAACGACGACGCCCCGAAGGACTCCGCGAAGGAATGAGACGTCGGCGCAGGCGCAGAGGGCGGGGGCTCGACCTCCGGCGATCGGGTCCGTGGATCGCGGTCGTCGGGCTGTTCGTCCTGCTGTGGCTCGCGATCGCGACGTCCAGCTACGCCCCGTGGTGGGGGGTGGTCCTGCACGTCCTGGTGATCGTCCCGGTCGCCGTGTGGGTGGCGAGGTGGGCACGCACCCACCCCGCGGCGTGCACGTTCGTCCCGCTGGCCGGGCTGCCCCTGATGGCCGTCGTGACGGCGATCGGCGTCGGCCGGGGCGGCTGGAGCGCCTGACGCCCTACTCGGCGAAGCTGTGCTCCGCCGCCGGGAAGGTGCCGCCCTTGACGTCGCTGACGTACTCCCGCGTGGCCTCGAGCATCACGCTGTGCAGGTCCGCGTAGCGCTTCACGAAGCGCGGCGCCTTGCCGGTGTTGAGCCCCAGCATGTCCTGCCACACCAGCACCTGGGCGTCGCAGTCGACGCCGGCGCCGATGCCGACGGTCGAGATGTGCAGCGCCTTGGTGACCTCGGCCGCGACGGGGGCGGGCACCATCTCCATCACGATCGCGAACGCCCCGGCCGCCTCGAGCGCCGTGGCCTCCTCGACCAGCCGGGCGGCGCCGTCCCCGCGCCCCTGGACGCGATAGCCACCCAGGTTGTGCTCGGCCTGCGGGGTGAAGCCGATGTGCGCGCACACCGGGATGCCGGCGTCGGTCAGCAGCTTGACCTGCGGGACCATCGCGAGCCCGCCCTCGAGCTTGACCGCGTGGGCGCCGGCCTCCTTCATGAAGCGGACCGCGGTGTCGAAGGCCTGCTCGGGGGAGCCCTGGTAGGAGCCGAACGGCAGGTCGGCCAGCACGAGCGCGTGCTGCGCGGACCGCGAGACCGCCCGCACGAGCGGGATGAGCTCGTCGACCGTGACGGGCAGCGACGACTCGTTGCCGTAGACGTTGTTGGACGCCGAGTCGCCGACCAGCAGCACCTCGACCCCGGCCTCGTCGAACGTCGCGGCCGCGTACTGGTCGTACGCCGTCAGCATCGTCCACTTCTCGCCGCGGTCCTTCATCTGCTGGAGCGTGTGCGTCCGGACGCGCCTGCGGGGCGCCGGTGCTGCGGCAGCGGGTCCGGTTCCGTAGGGAGCGGTCTCCTCGGGAGTGGCATCAGCCATGGTCGGTCCTCCTGTTCGTCTCGCGGCCCGGGTGGGGTCCACGGATGTCTCCAGCCTGCCAGACCCCGACGACGCCGCCACACCGGTGGGGCGGGTGGTCTAGAGCTTCTCCCGCCAGCGGTGCGTGATGGGGACGCGACGGTCGCGGCCGAAGTTGCGGCGCGAGACCTTGGGTCCCGGCGGGTACTGCCGCCGCTTGTACTCCGCGCGGTCGACCAGGGTGATGACACGTTCGACGAGCGCCGGGTCGAAGCCCTCGGCGATGACGGCGGCCGAGCCGAGATCGCGCTCGACGTACGCGTCCAGGACGGCGTCGAGCTGGTCGTACGGCGGCAGCGAGTCCGAGTCGAGCTGGCCGGGGCGCAGCTCGGCCGACGGCGGCTTGCTGATCGTGTCCTCGGGGATCGGCGGGGTCTCGCCGCGCTCGACGGCCCAGGCGTTGCGCCACGTCGCGAGCTCCCAGACGAGCGTCTTCGGGACGTCCTTGATGGGCGCGTAGCCGCCGACCGCGTCGCCGTAGATCGTGGAGTAGCCCGTCGCGAGCTCCGACTTGTTGCCGCACGCCAGGACGAGGTGGCCGTGCTGGTTGGACAGCCCCATCCAGATGACGGCGCGGATGCGGGCCTGCAGGTTCTCCTCGGCCAGGCCGTCGAGGTGCAACGACTCCTGGTAGGAGTCGAAGATCGGCGCGATGGGCACGGTCTGCAGCGTCAGCCCCGTGCGGCGGGCCTGCTCGGCGGCGTCGGAGCGCGAGTGCTCGGTCGACCACGCGCTC
>Ga0247734_1001553_pt1 | contig 17240 bp, 18 predicted proteins | sample UWRJL103311B2_FD_180933 | JGI IMG/M metagenome (GOLD analysis project Ga0247734, IMG submission 180933) | Plant litter microbial communities from Arlington Agricultural Research Station in Wisconsin, United States - UWRJ-L103-311B-2 | ecosystem: Environmental > Terrestrial > Plant litter >... | reverse complement strand
CTTCTCCTCCTCCTACAATGGCCATCCTTCTATATAAGCCAAACTAACTATTGTGCAGTTTCGACGACCGGTGGAACAGACCTCGCATGCGATGATTTCTGGGTAAACCTAGAAACGCAATCCGAGGTCGACTTCTACTCTACCTGCTCAGTCCTAGAAGAAGATTACTTCATCAACCACACTTGGTCCGGTCCCTTCTCCCTCCCCAACATAAAGTCGATCGGCCAACTCTCTGCTGGGTATTTTGGACCCAAAATTCGTGGAAGTGAACGGATAGATGATCGCGTCACTGAGATTTCCATGCCGGATTTGGAATCCACCACAGGCAAAGGGTTGAATTTCGATTACTGTTACAACTTAACCAGTGTTAAATTTCCGTAAGTACCTTTTCTATACTCTTCGGGCATCTCCTTTGGGTTCCTCTGGAGTTATTATGATATAAAAAGAAAGAAAGAAAAGGGTATTGATATGTCCTCTATGAAGAAAACTTACCACCATCGTCGGGGATCTCGCAATTACAGGGAATCCCATCTTAACATCCCTCTCGCTACCTTCTCTCCAAAATGTCACCGGAGGCATTTATCTTGACGGGCGCTACAATGAGTACCTTCCCCCTCCAACCTCCTGCTAACTCATAACCTACTGACATCTCATATAGCATCGACCTCCCCCTCTTGAAGAGTACGCACTTTTTAGCCATAAAGTCCACCGGAAACATCTCCTGTCTATCCCTCGGCAAACAATTCTCCTCGCTCAAATTCAACCCCAAGAAATACGACACGTTCGTTGGATTTACGTGCTGGACGATGGATGAGGAGAATAGATGGAATTCTTCGGATCCAGTTCAGGTAGCGAGCTTAAACAGTCCAGGAAGTAGCACTTCGACAAGCCCAACAAGTGTTCAAACTAATAATCCTCCAAACCCAACTGACGTTGGAAGTAATAATACCCCTGTTACGACGGGGACTGCTGATGCTGCTCCAGGTTCGACCACGACGAAAACGTATGATTCATTCCAGCTAATGGTTACTGGATGTGGTATGCTAACAAAGGCTTAGATCTGAAGCTGCAAATGCTGTGCAAGTTAGATTCATGAGTGTGTTCTTGGTTTGTATATCAGCCGCTGGCTATTTTGGAGGACTTCTGGTATAAAATGCATAATGGGGTTACCTAAAGTATTATCATAATCGTAAAATTTTAATGAAGTGTAAGTGTGCTGGAAATTAACAGACTTTCTGTTCAAAAACGATTCTTTCTTTTTGAAGAGCGGTGAAAGAAGTATCGCCCCATGAACTCTGAAGGAGCAACATACTGACTAGCACTTTTAACTGAGATGTAAATAAGACCAGAATTCAAGTTGAAAAAAGCTTTAGAATGTTTCAGAAAACTCCTGCCTTTTTGCGGCACTTGGCATTAGGGATATCAATAATTTATCATACATCCACCCCAAGAGGAAAACGAGGAATGGTTATAGGCCTATACAATTACAATGGCAAATCCAAACATTTATAATCATCTGGTTCCAGCTCCAGCTCCTGGTGGATTTGGACTTGGCCTCCTGTCTCCCTGTTCCTCTGCTTTCCGCTTCAGATGATTAGCCGACGCCGCGGCTTCCGCCTGCTTTGAAGCTCCCTCGCGCTTCTTCCACTCGGCCCTGATCCTGGGCGCATAATCTCGTAAATCTTGCTCTGTTATTCGATCTTGGATACTCTCCAGCACACTATCCACGGTAGTCTCATGATTGGCGTTGGTTTTGTCATCTCGGAACCGCATGTAACGCCAGCGTCGCTGCTCATCCATATAACACTCCACTATTCGATCATTGAGCGGCTCTTCCAGTGATTTGAGCTTCTCCCAAAGCTGAGCATCCATATACATCGTACCATAGTGCCTGTCTTCCATATTATTGCCCACATAGACTAGAAGATTGCAAACGGGTATTGCATCGTAATCATAATATGGTTTTGTAATCCCTCTTGAAATATCCACGGCATCGGGCTGGACCAGAGGAAAATCGAGGGAAAGTCGCAGGTCAATACTATTTTCATTCTCAGGCTTCCACTTCAGGATATGGGGATCCGTGCCGTGCTTGTAAGGCGAGCCCCTACATGTAAAGATGAGCCCATCATTGCCGTGAGGCAGTGCTTTGAGGATATGGTCGAACATATTATCAACGTGGTAGGCAAATTTGAAATCTTTCATAGCAACCAAGAAATGTTGATACGCAATTTCCTCTGGAAATTTCGCAAGTAACTGCTTATAGGGCTTCTGGATCTGATCGATATAATAGGCAACACGTTTATCGAGCGAACGTTGCATCAGGTTGTTTCCATCAATTACAATGCAATCAAAAACCATAAATCGAGGTTGAAGCTTGCCATTCGGTTCCTTATCTATCACTAGCTCACCATCAAGAATTGTTTTTTGATGGAAGCCAACTTCGTGCCCTGGTATTGGAAGGTGAAGGGTCTCCGGAGGCACAAACCAATAGTCATTCTTGCGGTCGATGAGATATTGGACTTCTTGGCCTGGGTCTCCTTCGGTCAGGTAGAGTAGGTATCGCATGCCATCGGTCTTTTCACATAGATAGTAGCTAAAAACAAGTTAGTTTATGTTATAGTTTTGTCATGTCGAGCATACTCTTGTCGAGTCAACTCCTCCAAGTGCCGCCGCGAAAAGCTGACAGGTTGAGCTCCAGGAAATGCCAGGTTTGGTCTGTCGAGAAGTTCTGCAACCTCGCGGCGCATGTTATGAAGTAAATCACCTTCTATCTTATGACCAGGCCGGTCTATTGAGGTGAGAGGCATTATGCTATGTGTAGTGGGGGACCGGCAAGGCTGAAGTTGTTTGTTTTCCAAGTAGGCGTTCTAAGCAGCCCTTTCGGCTAGCAGAAGCTTTCACCAATGTAAAGTATAGAGGAGATGAAAATGTGTGCTTATTGTATTGATGCATGTACGCTGGTGGGGGCTAAGGGTTAAATAGAATGGAATGTTTATGTTTATATTTTATGTATGGAGAAGGCTGTCAAAGAGATGAAAGCGCCAAGCCTCAACTTTCTAGCGCAACCTCATTCTCTATGGGGTGGCTGCAGGCCTCAGGCAACAATTCAGTTGAAATGGTTTAAGCTTTGCCAGCGCCATATTCCGCCGATCACAATATTACAATAATCTTCTATCCAAGTCTTGTTGCTTAGCATGCGATCTATTTATGGTCATCCGAAACTTCAACATAACAGATGCGGCATGATTGCCTACAACTTTGAGAATTAGTTATAGCTTTCAATTTAGCGGCATCTAGCTTTCTCTACCTTCTCTTATTATATATCAAATAAGTCTTTCATCTGTGCAGTTATATGGTATATTATAGGTTTGCTCATCACATAAAGAAACATTCGTGGTCATGCAAAATAACCTTCATCCATTCATGGTTGGCTAGAATACGCAGCCCCAAAATCATGCACTATGTTCAAGAACAAAAACAATACACACCCATGTTTAGATCCATGCTCGCTCGACCGCTTTGTATTGATTTGGGGTAAAAATCCTCAAACACCAAAGCACTATAAAATCCCATGCCGCTCGCGAATATCCACATGCAGCTCCAAATACATACCGACCTATTCAAACATTTCTAGTCGCATTGCGGACTAATGAAGAAAAAAAGCAGAACTCTGGCAACAAGAGTCCTCGTTCAGACACTTCCATAGTATACACGTCATTTTCGGGGTTTCCGTGCCCTTTCCTGTCCCGTGATTACTTCGATGTGGCTGTCTTTTTCACAACCACGGTATTTTTATCTTTTTCGTCGATTGGGAAACCGGGAGCGGATGGATTTCGTGGATGGCGGTGATTCCTCCATTTCTATATCCTCTCCCTCTACTTCTGCAGTTGGACTTTTGGCTGTTGGTTTTAAGGCCTTCTCTCCTCTCTTGGGACGTGTTGATTCAACCGCAACATTACTTGCTAGCGCTTTGGCCTTAACGTTCTTTGTAGATACTAATTTTGGAGGGGCATCACTCTCCTGCGTGTCTTCATCGACCGATAGCCTTCTTGAGGATGCTTTAGCCTTGCCTTTTTTGGTGGAGGTTGTCTTCGGAGGTGGATCATCGCTAACTTCTTCATCTTCGCTCTCAGACGGGGTTTTTGCTCTTGACCTCCCACCTCTCCTTGGACGGGAAGTTTCTGGCTGGATATTTTCCCTAGTAACTCCATTCTTAAGAACTGCCTTGCCCTTTACCCTTTTCGTCGAAGCAGATGTCACATGTGAGGGTGAGTCTACCATTTCGACGTCCTCGAGGTCATCGTCATTTTCTACTTCTGCAAGATCTTTCGCGACTTTCACCTTCGACAGCGGTGTGGATTTAGAAGATTTACCCGCCTTTGCTTTGAGTGATTTTCCATTGGACTTGAGGGGTAATTGCTCTTCCATCTCAGATTCTTGCTCAGGTCCAGGCGAATCATCTGAATTAAGATCTTTTTCTTCTGGGGATGGGGTACCTCCAGCATCCTCCGCGTCAGTTTCGGCTGCGTCGGACCCAGACTCTTCGCCATCCAGATATTCCCATTCGGCAACCCCCTCCATCATTTCTTCATCATCTTCACTATCATCACGATCCCGGTAAACTTTTGCCGCACTCGCACCTCGCCCACTCTTTCTCCTATCCACAGAGCTGGCCATGGGAGTACTAAGATCAGAAGCTTTTTGTTTCTTGGGTTTTGGTGTTTTCCGCTCTTTAGGATTCGATACAGATGTTCGAGATTTTGGCTTTGAAGTTTTGACTTTCTTAGCACTGGGCTGACCATCCTCATCTTTATCGTCTGATTTGCGCTTCTGTTTCGACTTCATTGAAATTAGCTATGATTCTATCAGCAAGGGAAAAATTTACCTTTTTGTTAGGGTTTCTGACGAAGACCTCTAGAACATCATCCATTCCCTCAGGCAGATAGTCCTTTTCAACAATCTTCTGTGCAACTTCATGGCTTGGCAATGGTGCAAAGATACCAACGGGCAAGCCAACCTTCCCAGGATATGTAAGCATCCGCCAGCCGTTCTTGAATTCCCACTTCCGGATTATGGCTTGAGCAAGATCACTCATTACATAGAGGCGTTCGGACTGAGATTCATTAATACCATCCCGAGCTTGTTTAGCTCGCTCAGCATATTTATAGATTAATCCGAGATTCTGTTCGGTCGAAACAGTGGTGAGATAGTACAGTATGTATCGACCGTGATCTCTAAACTCCTCTAGGGTGGCTTGGGAATCATCCGTGCTTGTAGGGTAGTCTGGATGATGAGCAAGAAGAGATAGCAATCGGGCAAATGTTGACTCCAATGTTTGGCTTTTCAGCTGGGGTGATTTGGTTTGAGACCGAATCCAGGTCATGATAGAGTTTTTGAAGCTGGCGTCCGGCTCAAATGCAGTCAGGAAAATGATGGTGTAAAAACGGTGTGCAATCAGCCCCTTGACCAAGTACTTTTGAAGTTTTTCTATAAATCCGCGGCGGATCTCGGCTTGGGGATTTTGCGCAACGAAAGCTAATTGGTTAAAGGCGGTGGGAGTAAGCATATCATGGAAGTTCTTGATTCTGCACATCTTGAGCATCAATTGTGCTGCCTTTAGAGTTAACTGAGACTTATGGTGACGTGGAGTTTCGTTTGTTTTGAGCAACTCTCCTTTCTTAAATATTAACGAGTTCAACACCTTCATGACTGGTTCGCCAACCTCTCTTGCCTTGGCCTTGTCTGGAATACTTCTTACACGATTTACGAGGATCTTTAGTGCCCAACACTTTGCCTCACACTCTTCATCCAAGTCGGAACTAGATTGCCAGCCTGGATCTGTATCTTCTTTTGGTGTACGAACTTGAAGCAGAAGCTGCTGAGTCGTAATTTCAAGGATAAGATCATTCGCCTCATCAGTGTGTTCAGGATCGAGCAACGAGAGCTGGCTGATTGTCGCGAGCTTTGTCAAGAAATGGCTTTCTCCATAGACCCAATTTTCGGTCGACTTCTCCAACAAATCTTTAACATACATTTCTTTTCGATCTGTTGCAACTACAAGAATGTTTACTGCATATTTGGCAGCTTGAGCTGGTGTTCCGTAAAGTCCGAATTGAACCAGAGTTTGAATGAATTTGCGATCTTTAGGAATGTCCTCCGACCGTGCCTTCGCAAACTGGGCAAGAGTCCGTAAGGTTTGAACACTGCTGGGATCATTTTGTTTCGTCTCAGAAGGGACATCATCTTGCAAGAGCTTGCAGAGCTCCGCTATATTGTTTTTGAATATATCTGGCATTCTCTGAGAAATCTCATGATTCAACTCGTTTGCTGCTGCTTGAAGCTCACTCTCGCCACCCTTGGCATATTGTAAGATCGCTGGAAGGTGGCTTTTATTATAAATAAGAGATGCCGAGCGATATATTATGGGAATGAGAGTGTCAAGAAGACCTGCTGGGGCTGTTGGGGCTTCGTTTATGCGCTTTTGGAACTCTCTGATGGAGTTATGAACGGTTTTGAAGTCTTTCTCGGGATCAATCGCAAATCTCAAGAGTTGGTAGCTTCGTCGATCATGCATCTTAGCATACTTCTGTAAATCATTAATAGTACGAGGCGGATCCGGCAAAGAAGCCGTAAACCACTTGATCACAAGGTCAAGCTTCATCTTAGTTTCCTTCGCATTTTCCGTAACCACACCTCCATTGTAGTCCTCGGAACGCGTTAGAAAGACTTTGAGGACATCCGAATAGCCCTTTTGTCGAGATTGAATGGCAAAGAAGGCTTTCTTCGACTTTGGTTCGAGGCTTTTGACAAGAAGAAGAATGCGTTCCGTCCGAATTTTGTCGGCATCAAAAGGACCGTCCCCAGGAGTCTGTGTTTGAGAATTTCCGTTCACAGCCTTGGACCCCTTTACTTTTTTAGGAGGGTATGTAAGGGGTATCAGCTGTTCAAACATAACGTGATCAAGAAGAGCATTGATTTCCGGGTCATTTGCGTAATATGAATCAAAAATTCTTGATGGGATGCCACCGAGCGCTGCTATCACGGATTCGTTTCCAGCCGCAATTTCACCGGTAGCAACACCCCATATTTTCCCCAGGGTTGTCATTGCCTCGACTCGGACGTGGTTCTTACGATCTCTAACACGATCTGCTAGACTGCATAATACCGAGCCTGCTTTGGTGACATCTCCATTCGGGGCAAGCTTGGTCATCACATCTCGAAGGCTGAAAGTAGCAATCACCTTCACGGCGGCAAGTCTTACTTTCTCATCAGCATCATTTAACTTTTCCCCGAGCCCTTTGATTAAGGTGGTCTCCTCGTCGCGGCTCAGGCCAATTCCACCAGCTGAAGTTACCAAAATACGTCCGACTGCTGTTGTCCATCCAGATCGAATAACCAACGACTTATCTTTACCTCTCCCGATAAAATGATGATATACGGCAGAATGGGTCTGGGCAAAAGACTGCGGTGAAATAGGTTTGGTAAGAATACTCTCGGACGTATGTGTTATTGGATAGTCATCTAGTGTTGACGGGGGATATGCAGCGGGATCCATCACCGGAGGAGGGGGTGGTCCAGCAGCTCCGATTCCCGAAATAATATCTCCCAAAGTTTCGGTCGCAAGTAATCGCAGCTGTACGTTGTCGGCTGATAACTCTGCTTCGAGCTGGGGAACAACATTCTGTAAAACGGCAGGTGATACTCGCCACAGTTCGCGGAGTAACTTGTGGGCTTTAACAAGCTCCTTTAGATCCGATTCTGTTGGACCAGTCGCCACATCCTCATCGTCTGATCCTGCACCCTCACTTGTTCGACGATGCCCATTTGATTTTGTTGGCCCACTGCAGTCAATAATCACTTCGTTGAAGTACTGGCTGATATATCGACCCATCTTTTCGGGGCAAGAATTGCACACCGTCTTTGCCATATTGTACGCCTCTGGAAGCTCCTTTGGTAACAGAGTTGATTGCTTATCGTCCACCGTCTCGCCATTCTTAAGCTTACCGGTTCCAGGAGCAGATGCCCGCAGGAATTGAGCAACGATAACATCCACTGCCTGTGTAGGAAGACTTGCAGCTTCATCCACCAATGTAACCAATATCTGGGTCATATTATACTGCACATCCTTTGCTATTTGCTCGCCAGTGGAGGACTTTGACGAACCGGATATGATATCGAAGAACGAAGTGAACAGGTGAGCCATGAGCGCGTCAGCGTTCGGGAGATCCTGTATCAACACAATACTCTTCACCTCTGCGAGTGATACAAGAACATATTTGTGTTGCGGATTATATGCATTTGAGGGATCTGAGAGTGCGGGGAGTATAGACGTAACGAATAAGGTAAATATGTCCTTGTCAATAGTTAGCTACATGCGCCGACTATTCAAATAAAATTGCATACCTTCAACTGTGTTCCGGTAAAAGGCGCATCAGGAGCGCATAACTTCAAAACATCTACTAGACAACATGCCGTGAATGCGCGAACACCCTTGTCCTTATGACTTAACAAATTGTGCGCCGCGAGTTCCTTCGCAACACTAGTCAATGACTCTTTGTCTGTTTCCTCTTGGTCCATCTCCTGGAGCTCATTTGAAAGAGCATCGAGTCTTTTATGAAGCTCCCCAATAGGTATGGCTTTGCCTGCTCGCCATGATAGGGGTTCGTTGAACTTCAATCCACCAAGAGCCGGCTCCTGCTCAATTTCCGCACCGCGGCGCGGAGCCATGACTTGCGTATAGATCACAAAGCTGTAGAAGGGCGTATGTCTTTCTATGCAGTCGGTTTGGTGTGTTCCAATATGGAAAGCGTGGAGTTGAATGAGATCGCGCCAGGTTCGACTGTATTGACGTGGGACGTGTTGAGGTGGAGTTTCGACGACGCGAAGTGCGGAAGCGTGCCAAGCCGCGTGAGATGGTCTCGATGGTGTATGTACAAAATATACAGCTATATACCCTATATTAACATCCTATGAAACTTTTTCGTCCAATGAAAGATTTTTCTCCCCTGAAACTGACTCATATAGATATCGTTGCAAAACAACTATAGTGTCTTTCGTGTAAGCGCCTCAATTGAGCGGTATACAGAAAATAACCTTAGTAGTACTTTACAAACATACACCTTCCACAGCTCATCTTTAAACGAGTGGGTATTTGAAAATGAATAAACAAAGTATACTGAGGCTACAATAGCAGAGTAGCTTTTCTCTTTTCTTTCCCTCAGTCAAAGTTATATAGTATTTGGATAAGCACTCTTTGTCTATGCCATTTTCCTGTTAGGAAACCGGCGATTCAAAAGTAGCATGGGAGGGTTCAATTTATCAATTTGAAAAGGTTTTGTGTTATAAAAGCTTAAATTAAACATGATATAGTTTCTAGGAACATAGATCTTTACACGATAAAATAGGACAGGAACGCGAGTCAAATCCAGTCTTCTGGGTCTGCTCTATCTTTCCCAGTTGGATCACAAATCCTATCTAAATCAACTAATTTCATTCTGACAAGATTCAACCGTTTTAACCTTTGTCTCTCAGGGCTCTTGCAGACTATAAGCACATATTTTCAAGCAGCGAGGTGTATTGGTAGTACACACCGAAGGTGTGATCCTTTACCATGAGACCATTAATTTCCCTAAGTAATTGTCATGAGTTTACTAGCTTGGAGATTCTCTCGTTTGATTTTCCCATGTTCTTGCAACTTGTAGTAGTTAATAAAGAAGTATGCTTAACACTAAGATTCACCCTAAGAGCAGTGTATGAAGTTAACTTAACAGTAACCATACTACTCTCTACTGCGTTGGCACTTTACGCAAGCACTTTACAAGAGTAACTCCACAGCTCATTAAGAAGTGAATTTTGGATCATTATTCGCGTCTTCAATTTTTTCTTACGCGTCGCCCAAAACCTTTCCACTGCTTTACATCTATCTACAAGTACTCCCCTGGAAATATCGTGCAAAGGGTAATCTTGGAAGTCAAACACTTCTTTTCACTTTCAAACACTTGCTCGGCTCGTTTCGCGTCTCTTGTTCACTTTTCCTGTCTGGCAAGTCGCTCAACTTGAAGATGTTTCTTTCCAACCTCGCAGCATCCGTCGTTAGCCTCTTTATGGTTGCGGTCCGAGATGGGTTCAACATCTATGGTAGCTCGATGACAGATGATATTGCTGTTACGCATACAGGAATAATGGCAAAATCAGCTGAACGCAGCAATTATACCCTGCAAGTTGCCCCTAGAGGAAGATAATGCCGAGTAGTGATACTAGACAGCTACTAATACAAGAGCAATCTAGAGCTCTTGTACCTACCCAGCAGATCCAACAGATCTTGATTTCAACTACCACCATCTCGGCCTCGACAGTTCTTGCCCATAAAACTACAGTAGTACCGCCCGGCTCCTTGCTGATGGCCCTTGCTTCCGAGACAGCATCGACAGCTGTCAACATTGTAACCGGCACAGATTCTGTGGTTAGGGGGCGTATTGAAGAAACGTTGACGACAGTATACAAGTCTTCAATTAGCCTAGACAAAGATCCGAAATCAAATTTGAGCACCCTACGAACAACTTCGCTCTCCATTCCAGTCTCACCCCCTGTTCAAAGTTCTACTAGTAGCGCAGGAGACACTTCACAGTCATTGAAGGGCATATTAGCAACAGTTTTCCCATCCGTCTCGGTCTCACCCAAAAACTCCACCATCACACCCGTGGTAAGTGTACAGCTTATGTAGTCCAAGTCTCCTGAATTGTCAAGCCCATTAACTTATCCCTAGATATCTATTCCAACAATCCCCTTAGTCACTGTAATCACCGGAACCTTGACTGAAACCTCAACCAGATGGCATTCGGCTCCACAAACTACTACCTCACTGGCTTTACAATCATTGAGTAGCATAACTGAATCAACAAGTTTCTCCACGCGAACAGTCCCCATGATTTCAGGAACAAGTTTAGTGAGTATATATATATTTTAGACCTCCAGTATCGTGTCCATAGATCAAACGTGCTTGAACTTTTACAGATATACATAATTTCTCTCTCAAAATCTAACGAGATAATACCCTTAGGATAAACCATCATTAAACTCTCCAACCTCTCCGACTGTAGCCCGAAGTTCATCCAGTCCTTCCGAATCAAGGTTTCCAGTCCAATCAACTGTTCAGGTTTCTAGCACCAACATTGCAACAAGCACCAGTTCCTTAAGCACAATAACCCCTGGAATCGGATTTTCTAGTCTAAGCTTCATTTTAGCACCAACTTCTTCAACTGATCCAGTTCCAAGTGGCACTTTAACAAGCAGCACCTTCTCCTACGTACCTCTCACAGCTAATATATCAGAGCCGCCATTGTCTACAAACACCATCATCCCAACACCTTTAAACAACAATGCTTCGCCTTCCGTCAACCCGAATTTCCCCGTCCTAAGCTCCCAGCCCTTCACCTCCTCCGGTAACAAACGCCTCTCCCTCCCATTATCTATCCGTCTTCCAGCAATACCAGAACACGTTGTAGTCTCCGCAAAAACACGCTGGAGCCGGATCGGCGGCGGCAAACTTCTGATCATGACTGGAATACTCTGTGGAATGGTATTCGCTGGGGTAGTTGGATCCTGGTTGAGTTGGCCGCTATTTGGGCGTTCATAGAAGACCATTTTTGGCTGGTTTGGGGTTTTAAATGATAGGAATGGGGCTGGGCTACCCTGAATTAGGATTCGTGGTTAATCGAAAGGCATATACGGGGCATGGCATCCTCTTTCTGATACCCTGGAACTTTTATCGAAACGCGTGCTATTCAAGAAAAAAGACGTCTTTCTCTCCTATTTACAACAGAAATCAAAAAGTGACTTTCCCTGTTATCGTGTAATTGTACATCCTGCCTCCCACAGCTAGTTAATAACAACAAACATGAAAGCTAGACAGGACTAGCTAAGTGCCCGTGATTCAACAAAACTTCACTTTTTATTTTCCCTAGATCTGATCTATATTCTTATAAAAGATAATCTCTTCCCAGCAGAGATGGGGTAGGCAATCATTCATGCGCTTTCCTCTTTAGAATCATTCGGCCGTCCAAACAAACATAAAGGCGAGAATTACCTCTCACGAGTTAGATATTTCTACTCATGTTCCCTGGACTAGAGAACAGAATTTCAAGTTAAGGAAGGATGAGCTCAATATTTGATGTAAATTTCACAGATATCGGAGAGATCCGGTTGGATAATCAATACTTCTAGAACATCGGTTTCATTCATATTATGCGGGCGTTTTGCTTGCGCTATTCTTAACCAAGGATTCCCATCCGGAGACCAAAAGTTACAAAGTCTACAATCGTTCGAAAATCCATCCATCCTTCCATCCATCCCATCCCATCCATGCATCCCATACGGAAACCTTTTTTGCGAAGCCTGCCTGGCAATCTCTTACCCCTCCCATCTGCTTGCATGAGCTGAACCTGGAGGGGATGCAAAACCACAACGCCGTTATAATACACGCTCTGTCCTCCCTTGAAAAGAGAGAAAATATAAACCCGCCAAGTTATTATCAAAAGAAAGGTAACTGAAAGAAATAAAATCCTATGATTTGAGTTAGGACACACCAAAGCTCGAGAATAGAACATCCTTGAGTCTTGTGCCGTATATATAAGTATGAAGCCATAATCGTACTTTAGATAATTGTAAAAGCCGATATTTTGTTACGCTCGAGTGAGTAATTCGAGAGATTTTTGACGATGCTGAAGATTGCAATTAAACTGTCATCTCCAAGTCTTGATTGATGTCTGCAGCATCAACAACCTCCTTGGGTAGAATATCCTTCTCTACCTCTAATGTCTCATATTGAGCATTCTCTGGGGTCTTCAGGCCAACAGAGTCTGGAGTCTCGACAGGAGCCGTAACCGCAACCTGCTCGACACTTTCTGTAATCTCGATAGGTTTCTCGGAAGTTTTTGTTGTGTCCTCAAGGGACTTCGTAGCCTCCTCAATCGCTGGCTTCGCAGTAAATTCGTCAGCGTTGGGAGACCCCTCCATGGATTCCAGGGAGTCTTCAATACTATTGGAAGATTCCTCAACTTGATTTGAGGTCTCCTCGATTGGAGCATCTACGACAGGATATTCCGCAGCCTTCTCGACCAGGTTCGTAACCTCATCGCCCTCGTGTTCAGGCGTCACTAGTTCCGAGCGAACAATACCAAGCATATTCTGCACCGGCTCGTCGAGTTCCGTAGAGGCATCTTTTGAGTGAGCTTTTTCGATAAAACCCCCACTGGCAACATCATTTTGTTGCTCAGGAGTCTTGCCAATGCTTTTCAACTGCGCATCAATGAAATATTTCATAGCAATAAGACTTTGTGTGTCGGCGGGCGATAGGTGATGACTCTTAGTCATGCCATCAGGAGTGCCCTGCGCCATCATGGCTACGACGTTAGGGGGTGCTTGGCTCTACCAATCACCAAATTAGATTAGCCTTTAGGATCCTCGGAAATGAAACAGAGCGTTACGTCATCATATGACACATGTCTGGTGTGTGGGGCTTGGGATTAGAATGAGAACTTACCAGTAGAGCCTGAATTAAATTCTGTGGATCGTGGAGCCTGGGAGTCGAGGACTGAACCAGCGATGCAAGATTGAGAGCAGCTTGTTGCTCGTAAAGATCACGTTGCTCCCACGTACCATATTCAGGCACAGGATGTGAGAATTTTCGGCGTTTAGGTGAGCGATCCGGCCGTGGAAGATGGCCGTACATAGTACGAACTCTATGAAATTGATCAGTAAATGAATGAATATGGAGGAACCATACACATGGGACTTACTTAGAAATGAAGTCAAGCTTGACGCTTTCTGCCGGGAGTTTATAAGTTTGCCCGTACTCTTTCTTCTCTGTAAACCCGGGGCCATCCTCATCATCGGTGAGTTCAGGCTCTATTTCGATCTGGCCGTTGTTTCTGAAACCTCGAGATACTGCTGGAGTAACGATAGGGGCATTCTTGATCTTCCTATAGCGATGAGCTGGAGCCAAACTCTCGGGAAGCATCGCGAGAAGATCATCAACATGTGCGGGGCATTTGAAAGGCTTTCCTAAAGTTGGCTCCTTTGCCATCGGTGGGTTGATACAATCAAGATGCCACGAAAGGGGGCAAAAGTTGCATGGAATAATTGCTCGATCAGGGGCCTGAGCCTGGAGATTACAATGATGGCAGAGAATGACCTTCCCTTTGCTATCCTTCAATCTGAAGTAATCCGGGGCCTCGTCCCAGCCAGCTTTCGCTCCCCTGTGTTTTTGTTAGTTCTTTCCATGATCCACGCAGCAAGTGACTTACTTTGGCTTGGGAGGAATCGTCTCTTCATACTCTCCGTCGGCTCCAGTCTTCACATTTTCGAATCGATCGCGAACATCCTTGGGAAGCCCGAAAGACTGTGGGTTTCTTCGATGGACCTTCGAAAGGAGCACATCAAAAACATTGGACTTATCACCGCGAAAGTACCTTTCGGAATTTTTGTTGGACTCCTTGAAATTGCATACGTTACAAAACCATTCATCGGGAAGGCTTTGGTCTTTATCCATCGGTGGATCGGTGCAGATGTAATGGAAGGAGCGAGTACAGCCATCACAACACACTAACTCCCCATTCCCACCGCATGATGAACAGTAATCATCATTATCCTGCAAACCCCGAGTCAGCATTGAAGTATAAAGTTGGGATGAAGTGATAAGCCTCATGGGAAGCTGGTGGGGGTTGGTGTTCGTGCTGCTTGGCAAGGGCGGAATGCAGAGATTGCCGCCCGGGCGTTTGCATTTTCGCAGGCCACAGCAGAAGAGGATTGGAGACTTGGTAAATCACAAGCAGAAAATCTCATCACCCATCACAGTGACGACAAATAAGCAAGGATTTCCCAGGTTCATAGACATATGAATGTAGAAATGATGGAAACTTACTTGATCGTTCAGCAAACCGTTGCCTGTTGGGCTGCCTCGTTCACCGCTTGGTCGAGGGATGCCAGCAGTGCCACCTTTCTTTTTCATTGGCCTAAGAGTCATGTTAGCGACTGACAGTTTTCGATGTTATATTTAATAGAAGGAATTATCATGAGTCTGTAGCAGTGATTGTGGTAAACATCCCAATTTGCGAAGGATCGTGAGTTTGGTTGGGTTTGGGCACAATATGAACAAAATTCAATCGTAGCGAGCCACAATAGTATCGCGACCCCGCAACGTCAAGAAAATAATAATTCTCACGCAAATGGAAAATAGGAAAATTAATGGCTTACGAAGTTTTGACACGTAGGCCGGTGCCTGTCTTCGGCTTTCTGGTTGGGCGAGCGCTGAAGCTCGGCGTCCCAGCACGAGAGACAGACACCGATCCGGGTGCAAGATCGTTTTGGAATGGGAGCAATGTTGGAGAGCTGGGGGCATCAGAGTGATCATCATTGATTGCCTGAGATTGTCGGGTTCTTTTGCTGCTTGTGAATCGTAATTTGGTAGGCCCTTTCGACGGTGCAAGTGCAGGAACAGAATCGCCGCCGTCCGAGAACGAGTCAAACTCCGGAAGTAATGGGAGGGGATCTCGCTCGTAGCTCTCAACAGGAGGACCGAGATTATCACGACCTCTTTCTCTCACATCGCGCTTCATGCGCTGGATCTTATCATTCTCGTCATACGGCAAGCGACCAGGCGGTTTATTTGAGTCAGCCTTCTGCTTTTTAAGAAGTGCCCCTTTGGTCAAAGGCCCGGTTTTTATTGGAAGTGTGGAATGCAATGTTGTGGCCGATGGCATCGCAGCATTTGAAGCTGATGCAGATTGCTGGCGCTGAGGACCCTTGGATTGTTTGGTGGGTTTGGCGGGATTAGTCGAGGAAGAAGAAACCGCGGGAGCGGGAGATGTGGTGACAGTAGTAGAAAAAGTGAACGTTTTGGGTCCGGGCTCTAACCCGGCACTGATTGGCTGGTTTTGATTGCTTAGACTGGGATGGGTCTTAGGCTCGGCACCCACCGAGTCGCTGGCATTGGCATTATTGGTGTTGGCTTGTGCGGCGTGTGCGAAACGAGAATCGCCCTGGTTGTGGGTAAGTGCAGCAGCGTCGTGCCCTGAGCGAGCTCGTCTCGACCGGGACTTGTGCTTCTCAGGGCTGGCGTGTTGCGACAGCTGTCCGCTCTGCAGAATTGTGTCGTCGACGGAAGACAGCGATGATGAGGTTGAGTTCGAACGAGATCGTGACTGTGATTGTGACCGGGATCGCTCACCACCAGTGACATTTGCTTTCCCGTTGGCCTCAGAAGATATCTCATGGGGTTTCACGCTGTCATCTGCGGTGGCCTCACCGTCCATCACTAAAGCAGATGGTTCGAAGTCATTACCCCTGAGTTTTTTGTGAATATGGCAATCAGCCTCTGGCGATGTACCCGCAGCTGGGGGCACGTTAATTGATGATCTTCTTGCTTGATCGATGCTCATAGGGCTAGCTCCCGTGACTGACGGCGTTCTTACAGACGACGCCTTATTGAAAGATGGCCCGTTCTGTGGTGCGTATCGTGCATGTCGTGGAGTGATGTCGCTTCCATCGCCGAAGAAATAATCATAGGCTGTGTTATTCTTCTTGCCTTCTTTTTTCTTATGTTTCATAACAAGTATAAATTCACGCATCTGATCATCGTCATTCGCAGCATTATAGATTGCATCAAAAAGACGCATCATCCTTTTATTTGTCTTTTGCTGATCGAACGTTGTCCGAATCGCGTAGGCCGTCGGTAATCGATTTTCATCCAAGGCAAAATTTACGGCAAGCTCGACCACTTTTTCGGTCTTTGCCATATCGGGATAGTATTCGCCGTTCGGTCCAAACTGCGGAGGGGGTGGAATAACGACTGGAGCAACATAAGTTCTGTTCACAGTGGTAGCTGTGCCTCCTTGTAAAGCTGCGAAGACGTGTTGGCCAGGTTTTTGATCTGCGTTCGTCTGGATATGCCCAGGCACAACAGCTCTGTAGTCAGGACCAAAGCTTGTCCGTGGCTGAAAACCGCCGAGTTGAGCAAATAAGATGGGTGATGTCTGTAATAATGGCGTTTGGGGTGCTGAAGGCACCGGCGGGGCAGGGCTTTGAGTTGCCACCTTAATCGGAAATGGACCCATAGGAGCAACAGGGGCTACAACGCTCGTCGCAGATGGTGAAAATATCGTGTCAGTAGGTGTAGTTGTATTCGTAGTGACGAGCGGTCCAGGAGTAGCAGCTGCGGAGACTGGGTGGCTATTGAAGTCGGG
>Ga0247734_1001552_pt1 | contig 17241 bp, 14 predicted proteins | sample UWRJL103311B2_FD_180933 | JGI IMG/M metagenome (GOLD analysis project Ga0247734, IMG submission 180933) | Plant litter microbial communities from Arlington Agricultural Research Station in Wisconsin, United States - UWRJ-L103-311B-2 | ecosystem: Environmental > Terrestrial > Plant litter >... | reverse complement strand
TACCAGATCAACACGTGGCTCGAGGCGCTCGAGTCGCTCGACCGACGGGTGTTCATCATCCTGCGCGACCCGCCGCTGTTCTCGCGGATGGGCTCGACCACGATCCCGGCACTCGAGCTGCGCGATCCCGGCGAGCTTTTGATGCTCGACCTCGCCTCGGCGCGCATCGCGCTCTACCCGTCCAACACCGGCAACAACATCCACCTGCTGCGGCTGCCGACGCTCATGAGCGCGTTCATCGGGCACGGCGACAGCGACAAGAGCGCGTCCAACAACCCGTTCTCCCGTGCGTACGACGAGCTGTGGGTCGCCGGCGAGGCCGGTGCCGACCGCTACCGCCGGTCCGGGCTCGGCATCCACGAGGGCCAGTACCGATTCGTGGGACGCCCGCAGGTGCACGCCATCTCGCACGAGCCACGCATCGGCGACGACGAGGTCCCGACCGTCCTCTACGCACCGACGTGGGAGGGCGTGAACCTCGAGCAGGAGTACTCGTCCGTGTCCGCGGTCGGCGTCAAGGTCGTGGAGGCGCTGCTGGCCGCCGACCCGCCGGTCCGCGTCGTGTTCAAGGCCCACCCCTTCACGGGGCAGCGGGACGCCAAGTACCGGTTCGTGCTGGCGCGCATCGCCGGACTCCTCGACGACGCCGCGGCCCGCACCGGCATCGACCACCGGGTCGTCAAGGGCGGCTCGATCAACGAGTGGTTCAACCGTGCGACGGCCCTGGTCACCGACATCTCCAGCGTCGTCAGCGACTTCCTGGCCAGCGAGAAGCCGTACGCGGTGTTCAACCACACCGATCTGGACGACGAGTCCTTCCGCGCCGAGTACCCCTCGACCGCGGGTGGCATCGCGATCGGGCGCGACGGTCGCGGCATCGCGGAGCTCATCGACATCGTGACCCGCCGGGCGCCCGACGCCCGCGCCGAGCGTCGCGCGGAGCTGGCCACCTATCTCCTGGGGCCCCCGGAGCACCGGTCGCTCGAGTCGTTCCAGGCGGCGATCGACGCCATGATCGCGCGCTCCGAGGCCGATCGGGCCGAGTACCGCGACGGCACCCCCACGAGCGAGATCCCCGTGACCGACGAGGTCGACCTGCTGTAGCGCCGTGACCGATCGACCGCGGCGGGGACGGTAAGGTGGCGGGGTGAATTCGGCTGCCGGGAACATCGCCATCGCGATCGTGACGTACAACCGGCCGACGTTCCTCGCCGAGCTGCTCGCCAGTGCCGCCGCGATGGACACGCAGCCCTTCCGCATCGTCGTGGTCGACAACGCCAGCACCGATCACACGCAGGACGTCATCGCGGCCGCGGCCGACCAGTTCCCCGACGGCGTGCTGGTCAACCACCTGCTCGACACCAACACCGGAGGCTCCGGCGGGTTCAGCGAGGGCACCAGGCTCGCGCTCGAGCTGGGGGCCGACTGGGTGTGGCTGATGGACGACGACGTCGAGATCCTGCCCGACGCCCTCGAGCAGTTCGCCCCCTGGATGGAGCGGTTCCAGGTCATCCACGGTCGCCGCTACGACTTCGACGGCTCCCCCTTCTACTGGCAGGCCAAGTTCAACGAGTTCCTCGGCGTGCCGCTGCCCTACAGCGGCAAGCAGTTCGGCCGCGAGGGATTCGCGATCACCAACTCCGGGACGTTCGAGGGGATGCTGATCCACGCCGACGTCGTGCGGACCATCGGGCTGCCCGATCCGCGCTTCTTCATCTCCTGGGACGACGCCGCGTACGCGTGGCTCGCGGCGCAGCACACCGACGTCGTCTACGTCGACGCGTTCGTGCTGAAGCGCAAGCGCGAGCAGAAGCAGGTCAATCTCGGCATCCGGCACCTCAACGACGGCAGCCCGCTGTTCCGCTTCCACGTCATCCGCAACCGTGCGTACGTCGGCCGGTACTTCGCCGAGTACGGCAAGCTCAACCGGGTCGGCTTCGGACTCGGCACGGCACTGACGCTCGCCAAGGAGGTGTTCCGCCTCGTGGTCGTGCAGCACACCCTCAAGGGCCTGGGCGACCTGCGGCGCGGCTTCGTCGCCAACCGCGCGCTGTGGCGCGACACGACGTGGCGCCCGATGGACCCCGCCGACGTGCCCGCCCGCGCCTCCGGCCTCCCGGACGGGGCCCCATGACGGCCGATCTGCTGGTCGTGGGCTCCGGGTTCTTCGGGCTGACGATCGCCGAGCAGTGCGCGACGCGTCTGGGTCTGCAGGTGCAGGTCATCGACCGGCGGCCCCACATCGGCGGCAACGCCTACAGCGAGGCCGACCCGCAGACCGGCATCGAGGTGCACCGCTACGGCGCGCACCTGTTCCACACCTCGAACCAGCGGGTGTGGGAGTACGTCAACCGGTTCACCGACTTCACGCCGTACCAGCACCGCGTCTACACGACGTACCGCGGCGAGGTGTTCCCGATGCCGATCAACCTGGGCACGATCAACCAGTTCAACCGGTCGGCGTTCTCCCCCGACGAGGCCCGTGCGTGGGTGGCCGAGCAGGCGGCCCAGCTGACCGGCGAGCCGACCAACCTCGAGGAGAAGGCGATCTCCCTGATCGGCCGCCCCCTGTACGAGGCGTTCATCCAGGGCTACACCGCCAAGCAGTGGCAGACCGACCCGCGTGAGCTCGGCGCGGACATCATCACCCGTCTGCCGGTCCGCTACACGTACGACAACCGCTACTTCTCCGACACCTACGAGGGTCTTCCCACCGACGGCTACACCGCCTGGATCGAGCGGATGGCCGACCACCCCAACATCACGGTCACGCTGGAGGCCGACTTCTTCGACGAGTCGCAGCCGTTCAACAAGGCCACGACCGTGGGGACCACGCCGATCGTGTACACCGGACCCGTCGACCGCTACTTCGACTACGCCCACGGCGACCTGTCGTGGCGGACCCTGGACTTCGAGACCGAGGTCCTCCCCGTCGGCGACTACCAGGGCACCACGGTCATGAACTACGCCGACCCCGACGTCGCCCACACCCGCGTCCACGAGTTCCGCCACTTCCACCCCGAGCGCGACTACCCCACCGATCGCACCGTCATCATGCGCGAGTCGAGCCGCTTCGCCCGCACCGCCCTGGACGGCACCGGCGACGAGCCGTACTACCCCGTCAACACCCCCCAGGACCGCGAGCGCCTCCTGGCGTACCGCCAGCTCGCCAAGGCCGAGACCGACGTCCTGTTCGGCGGCCGCCTCGGCACCTACCAGTACCTCGACATGCACATGGCGATCGGCTCGGCGCTCAGCATGTTCGACAACAAGCTCGCCCCTCACTTCACCCACGGCGCCCCCCTCGACGACCATGGCATCTAGCCCCCGTGTCGGCCCGGTCCAGCGTCTTCGGGTGTGGGCGATCGGCCGCCTGCGCCGCTCCCGGTTCCTGCCCGCCGGGATGCCCGACAAGCTGACCGACGCGTCGCGCCTCGGGCGCCGGTTCGACCAGCAGGTCATGCTGTACTTCCCGACGTCCCGCGACAGCCTCTACCAGCTGCGGCCGTGGTTCCACGCCCTGACCGCGCTCGACGCGGTCCACCCCGTCGTGTGCGTGTTCAAGGACTCCCGCACGGCAGCGGTCGTGCGGGCCGAGACGGGCCTGGACTGCGTGACGCTGGCCCGCTACGGCCAGCTCGACGAGATCCTGTCGCTGTCCGACGTCAAGCTGGCGCTCTACGTCAACCACGACCCGATCAACTTCGAGAGCCTGCGGTTCACGTCCCTGGTGCACGTCTACGTGGGCCACGGCGACAGCGACAAGGGCGTCTCGGTGTCGAACCAGGTCAAGGCGTACGACCTGACCTTCCTGGCCGGCCAGGCCGCGCTCGATCGCACGACGACCGCCGTGATGCTCTACGACGCGGCCGCACGCAGCGTCCTGATCGGGCAGCCCCAGCTCGACGGGACGGCGCCCGTCACGGCGTCGCCGGACGGTGCCGGACGCCCGACCGTGCTCTACGCGCCGACCTGGGAGGCGTCCCAGCCCTCGGTGTCGTACGGATCGCTGGAGACCCACGGCGTCGCCCTGGTGCGCGCGCTGTCCGGCCGGTATCGCGTCGTCTACCGCCCCCACCCGCTCAACGGCGTCATCCGTCCCTCGTACGCGGTCGCCGACGCGGAGGTCCGCCGGCTCGCCGACCGCGTCGACACCGACGTGACGCTCGAGCAGTCGTTCGCCGACGCGGACCTGCTCGTCACGGACGTCTCCGCCGTCACGCTCAGCTGGCTGCCGACCGGTCGGCCGCTGCTCGTCACCGCGCCGACGGTGCCCTACCCACCGAGCGCCCTGATGGACGTCGTCCCCCTGGTCGGTCCCGACGACGCGTTCGAGGCGATCGTCGCCGAGCACCTGTCGGCCGATCCGACCGGTCCCGCCCGGGCAGCGCTGCTCGAGCACTACCTGGGCGATCCCACGCCCGGCGTCGCCACCGCCCGCTTCATCGCCGCCTGCGAGGACGCGATGGCGCTGCGCGACCGGGCGTGGGCCGAACGACGCGCCGCCGGCGCCACCGGTCCCTGACGCGTGGCCGTCCAGCGCGGACGCCGGCCGGCACCGCCCCCGGCTCCGGCCCTGCCGCTGTACCTCGCGGGCGTGCTCGCCCTCATGATCGGCGTGCGGCTGCTGTTCCTGGGCGAGCCTCCCGGACGCGACGAGGCCGGCTTCCTGCTGGTGGGTGCCGGGTGGGACCACGGCACCTCCCTCTACGGCGCCTACTGGGTCGACCGGCCCCCGCTGCTGATCTGGGTCATGGAGCTCGCCGGCTCCGTCACGACGCTGCGCCTGTGGGGACTGGGCGCCTCGGTCCTGATGGTGCTGGGCGTCGCTCGGGCCGCCCACGTCGCCGGCGGCGACCGTGCGGCCCGATGGGCCGCCTCCGCCGCGGCCCTGTTCAGCGCCGCGCACTGGTTCGGCGTCCCCCGCACCAACGGCGAGATGCTGGCGACGGCCCTCGTGGCCTGGGCGTTCGCGGTCGCGGCCCAGGCACTGCTGCGGCCGGGCCCGCGCTCGTGGGCGTGGGGCCTGGCCGCCGGCGCGCTGGGCGGCAGCGCCCTCCTGGTCAAGCAGACCGTCGCCGACGGGCTGGTGTTCGCCGTCGTGCTCGCGGTCGCCGTCGGCTGGCAGCCACGCCGACGTCCGCTCGTCGTGCGGTTCCTCGCGGCGACGGCGATCGGCGTCATCGCCGCGATCGGCCTGGGCCTGGCGGGCGCCGCGACCCGCGGGACGACCCCGGCCGAGCTGTTCGACGCGCTCGTGACGTTCCGCGCCGACGCGGGCGAGGTCATCCGGACCTCGGCCTCCGACGCGACGACCGAACGGCTCGTCGTGCTGCTGGCCACCTGGGTCGGCGGCGGTCTGGCGGTCGTCGCCCTGCTGACCACCTGGCACGCCCTGCGCCGTCGCGAGCCGGCCGTCGTCGCGTCCTGGGGCGTCATCGTCTTCGTGTCGGCGGCGGCCCTGCTGGGCGGCAGCTACTGGGCGCACTACCTGGTGCAGCTGGTGCCGGCGTCGGCGCTCGCGGTCGGGCTGATCGCCGGCCAGGTGCGTCCGCGGCTGAGGTCCGCGATCACCGGTGTCGTCCTCGTGGCGACGACCGCGAACCTGTTCTGGTCGTTCGTGTCACCGCCCGACGACGGCCACGACGCCAGGGTCGTCGGTCGGTGGCTCAAGACGTCGGGCGTGCCCGGCGACACCGTCGTCGTCGCGTACGGGCAGCCCAACGTGGTGGCGGCCGCCGGCATGACGAGCCCCTACCCCTATCTCTGGAGCCTCCCGGTCCGCACGCTGGATCCCGACCTGACGGCGATGTCGGCGGTCATGGACGGTGACGCGCGCCCGACGTGGTTCGTCGACTGGTCCGGCATCGACTCCTGGGCCATCGACCCCGCCGCACTGCGTCCGGTGCTGGAGCGCCGCTACCGTCAGGTCGCCGACGTGTGCGGCCGCACGGTGTGGCTCGACCGGTCCCGTCCACGGTCGCTGGCCGTGCCCGGGAGGTGCGCATGACCGCCGGCACCCGGGCCCCGTCGACGCGCTCGACACCGTGGGCGTGGCGCGCGCCGGCGCTGCTGGTCTTCGCGATCGCCTTCGGCGCGAGCATCGTCCTGATCGGTGTGCCGACCGACCCGTTCCAGCTGTTCGCCTGGCTGTGGCTGGCGACCATCGCCTTCGACGTGCGGGCGCCGTGGCGAGAGCATCTCGCCTTCCCCCGGGACTGGTGGCCGGCGTTCGCGCTGCTCGTGCTCTACCTGTACAGCCGCGGGCTGTCCGACGAGATCATCTCGATGCCGATCCACTGGACGATGCCGATCCGGGTCGACGAGTGGATCGGTGGGGGCGTGCTGCCCACCGCGCGCCTGCAGGACGCCCTGTGCGCCTCACCGTGCAGCGGCACGTCCGCCCCGCGGTGGTACGACGAGGTCCTGACGACGGTCTACTTCAGCCACTTCGTCGCCGGCCTGACGTTGGCCGTCGTCCTGTGGCTGCGCGACCGGTCGTCGTGGGAGCCGTGGATGCGCCGCTACGTCGTCATCAACTTCGCGGCGCTCGTCGTGTACGTCGTCTACCCCATGGCACCGCCGTGGCTGGCCGCCCAGCAGGGCTACGTCGACGAGCCGCTCCCCCGGCTGACCGGCCGGGGCTGGGACGACCTGGGGCTCGGCGGCTTCCACGTCGTGCTGGCCGAGGTCGGCAATCCCGTCGCCGCGATGCCGTCGCTGCACGCCGGGCTGGCGATGCTCATCGCGCTGTACGGCATCGCCCGCCTGCGCCGCGCCTGGCGCTGGCTGCTGATCGCCTACCCCCTGCTGATGGCCGTCGCGCTGGTCTACTACGCCGAGCACTACGTCATCGACATCCTCGCGGGCTGGGCGCTGGCGGTCGCCGTCATGGCCGGGTGCCGGTGGTGGGAACGACGTCGCAGCAGTCCTTCACGGGCCACCACCTGATCCCCGGCAGGGTGATGCGACGCGGCGGTTAGGAGACACGTATTCTTCTGCCAACTCGTCAGGTGTGGCGACTATCCGGGGAAGGAACCCACATGTCATCCGAAGATCTCATCCGCGAGGCCCAAGACCCCGCGACACCCCCAGCTCGCCTGGCGGAGCTGGCCCAGATCGACCGCAGCACCTGGACCGCGATCGTGTTCAACCCCGCCGCCTACGACGGGCTGCTCCAGTGGCTCGGCGAGCGGGGCGATCCGACGGTCAGCGCAGCACTCACGGCTCGCGCCTCGCACGCCGCGACCCTGCAGCCGCCCGCCCCGGCGGCACCCGTCGCGCCGGCCGCACCCGTCGCGCCCGTGCCCGTCGAGGAGCCGGCGGCCGCGGCCCCGGCGCCTGATCCCACGCCCGAGCCCACGGCGGAGATCCCGACGCCGCAGCAGCCGATGGCCCCCGAGCCGACGACCGTCCTCCCGTCGCAGCCGGTCGCCTACCCCGCGCAGCAGCCCGAGCAGCAGGCTCCGCAGCCCGACTACTCCGCGCAGCAGGCGGCCTACCCGACGTCTCAGCAGCCGGCCTACCCGACGCAGGAGCAGCCGGCCTACGCCGCGCAGCAGCCCGGGTACGGTGCGGCGCCCACCGCCGCATTCGGCGCGGTGCCGCCGACCGGCGCCGAGGCCCAGCCCGCCGCCGGCGGCAACGGCGGCGGCAGCGGCAAGCCGCTCGGCGTCGTCATCGCCATGGTCGTCGTCATCATCGTGCTGATCGGCGGCGCCGCGTTCGGCGCGACCCAGGTGTTCGGCGGCGACGACGACGGCGACACCCCCGTCGCCGCCGAGACCACGAAGACGCAGGCCCCGGACACGTCGGACGACGAGGACACCCCGACCACTCCGAGCGCTCCGGCACCGACCCAGGAGCCCGAGGAGGACCCGGTCGCATCGACCGAGTTCTGCACCACCATGAAGGAGATCCAGGACGCCAGCATGGACCTGCTCGACTCGAGCGGTTCCACGCCCGACCTCGACGCCATCCAGAAGATGGCCGCCGACATGACGGCGTCGTACCAGGCGCTCGAGTCGTCGGCGCCGCCGGAGCTCCAGGCCGACGTCAAGGTCATGGGCTCGTACTTCGACCTGATGAACAACCCGACCGCGGAGTCCGCGTCGAAGATGAGCGACAGCATCGCCGAGTACAGCAAGGCGGCCCAGAACGTGGGCGTGTACTACGCCCAGAACTGCCTCTGAGCCAGCACAGCACGCACGACGCATCACGGCCCCCGGGGAGTCCCCGGGGGCCGTGGTGCGTCGATCGTGGGATCAGGGGGTCGGGCTCGGCTCCGGCGTCAGCAGCTCGCGGTTCGTCGACGTCCACGTGAAGTCGCCGTCCGGGCCGTCGATCGCGACGGTCGCGAGCGCGATCTTGTCCGTGCCACCCGCGTACCGGACGCTGCAGCGGAACCTGGTGCCGATCGCGGAGTCCACCTTCTTGGGGCAGCGGATCGTCAGGTCCGCCCCCTGCCGCTTCTCCAGCTGCCGCTCGATGTTGTCGACCACGCCATTGGTCGACATGTAGACGATCTTGCTCTCCGCATCGGGTGCGGCCTGCGGCTCGTCATCGCCCCCGGACGTCTTGATCATGAGGTAGACGGCCGCGATCAGCGCCAGGACGACCACGCCGAGCATGATGTTGATGAACGTCTTCACGGCAGGGATCCTACTGCCGGCGCACGCCCTCCCCGCGCATCCCGCCACGTCGGGCACGATGTCGTCGATGCTGGCACGATGAACAGATGACCGCACCCCACTTCCCCGACGGCCAGTCCCCCGACGACGTCTCCGGCACGCAGCCGGACCCCGAGCGCCCGACGGTCGAGCCGACCACCGAGCCCGCCGCCCCGCCCACTGCGGGGCTCGACAGCCGAGGTCACGTCAAGCGCACACGCGCCAGCGGCCTGTGGGTCGGTGTCATCAGCGCGGCGGTCCTCGCCGTGGTGTTCCTGGTGTTCATCGCACAGAACTCCGAGAAGGTCACGATCCACTTCCTCGGCTGGGACGGCCGGCTGTCCTTGGCGATCTCGCTGCTGCTGTCGGCCGTCATCGGCGCCCTCGTCGTGGCGGTGCCGGGCATCGTCCGCATCGGTCAGCTGCGCCGTGCGCTCCGCAAGAACGCGAAGGGCTGACTAGCTGCCGCCGCCGATCGCGGCCGGGCCGTCCTCCCGACGGATGTCGAAGATGTGGCCGGTCTGGTGCGACAGCAGCACGTCGAGCGACTGACGCGCGACTTCCGCCGAGCTCAGCAACGTGCCCTCGGGCTCCTCGCCGAACGCCTTGGTCCGCATCGGTGTGCCGGTCCGTTCGGGGTTGATGCAGTTGACCCGCACCTCGCCCGCCCACTCGTCCGCGAGCGCCTGCGTCAGGTTGACGACGGCGGCCTTCGCCGACGAGTACAGCGAGTAGCCCTTGCGGCCGCGCGTGTACGACGACGACGTGAACAGCAGCAGCGACCCGGCCGACGAGGCCAGGTGCGGATAGAACTCCTGCGCGATGAAGATCGGCGCCAGGTAGTTGATCTCGGTGGCCGCGAAGATCGTCTCCTCCGTCGTGTCCGCCAGGTCACCGATCGGCAGCACCCCGGCGGTGTTGACCACGAAGTCGATCGTGTCGGTCTTCTCGAGCACCGTCTGGGCCGCCGCGGCGATGTCCTCACGCCGGTCGACGTGCGTGTTGGTCGACGACCGCGAGAACGTGTGGACGTCGGCGCCGAAGCCGCGGGCCAGATCCGCGATGTCGCCGCCGATGCCGTACGAGCCGCCGAACACGACCATGGTCTTGCCGGCCAGCGCCGCTCGGTACTGGTCGTCGGAGAGCTCGTCCGGCGCGTCGGCCGAGTGCAGCTGGAAGAGCTTGTCGGCGATGTAGACGTCGATCGGCTCGGTGACCTTCATGTTGCGCTCGTGCCCCGTGACGACCGCGATCGGCACGTGCGGCAGGTAGCGCAGCACGACGGTGCAGTCGTCCGTCGCGGTGAAGTCGGGGTCCTTCCACGCCAGCGCGTACGCCTCCCGGATGACGGAGAGGCGGAACGCCTGGGGGGTCTGGCCGCGGCGCAGGAGCGAGCGCTGCAGGACGTCCTCGATCGTCTCGGTCTCGTCGGCCGGGATGTCGTGCACCTGGACGATCGTGTCGGCGGACGGGATCGCGGTGTCGACGGCCTGGTGCGTCGCGAGGGCCGCGACGACGTCGCCGATGATCGTCTGCGACACCAGCGGGCGCACCGCGTCGTGGAACAGGACGTTGCACTCCTCGGTGCCGAGCGCGTCGAGCGCCCGGCTCGTCGACTCGTTGCGGGTCTGCCCGCCCTCGACGATCTGCGTGACCTTGTCGTAGCCACCGTTCTGGACGATCGCCCGGACCGGGTCGAGGTGACCGGGCGTCATCAAGATGACGATCTCGTCGATCAGCGGCGACGCCTCGAACGCGGCGATGGTGTGCTCGATGATGGTCTTGCCGGCGATCTTGATGAGCTGTTTGGGGATCGACAGGCCGACCCGTGTCCCGGTGCCACCCGCGAGGATGACGGCCACGTTGCGCAGTTCAGTCACCCGACGAGGCTACCGGTCCGGCAGCGCGGAGGTGTCAGGGCGCACCGGGGCGCATGACGGCCTCGGTCTGCTCGGACTTCCAGGCCCGGAAGCCCTCCTCGGTGGACCCGCGCCGCCAGTACGCCGACACCGACACGTCGGACCGTGCCACTCCCCGGTCGGCCAGGACGTGGGGGCGCACGCTCTTGAGCAGGGCCGACTCCCCGTGCACGAAGGCCTGTGCGCGGCCTGCGGGCCACTCGTGGGCGCGGACCGCGTCGTCGAGCAGGGTCGTGGTGCCGGCCTCGGCGTCGCCCCGGTGGAGCCAGTGCAGCTCCAGATCCGCGGCGGTCGTCAGGTCCGTCTCGTCGGCGGGCCCGTCGATCTCGATGAAGGCCACGGCGCGAGCCCCTGCCGGCAGCGCCTCCAGCGACGTCGCGATGGCCGGCAGCGCCGACTCGTCACCGACGAACAGGTGCCAGTCGGCCGACGGATCGGGCACGTAGCCGCCGTTGGGCCCTCGCAGGTGGATCACGTCACCCGGCTCCGCGCGGGCCGCCCAGGGACCGGCGACGCCCTGCCCGCCGTCGGCGCCGACGCCGTGGACCACGAAGTCGATCGCGAGCTCGCGCGCCTCGACGTCGATCCAGCGGACGGTGTACGTGCGCAGCACCGGCCGTGCCTCGCGGGGCATCGTCGCGCTGACGACGCCGAGATCGAGCGGATCGGGGTACTCGAATCCCGGGGCCAGGAACACGAGCTTGACGTACGTGTCGGTGTACGGCTTCGACATCGCCTGGTGGTTGGCGTGGAACGCGGAGAAGCCGTCACCACCGAGCACGACCCGCCGCATCGACGGGCCGACCTGCTCGGCCCGGACGACGGTCAGACGGGCGGGGAGGTTCTTGCTCACCTGTGTAGCCTACTGGCGTGAGCCACGGCATCGACATGAACCAGATCGACCCCGCCATCCGAGTCCAGGACGACCTCTTCAGGCACGTCAACGGACCGTGGCTCGACACGGCGGAGATCAAGCCCGACCGGGCCACGGCGGGCTCGTTCGTGACGCTCGTCGACGAGGCCGAGGCCAAGGTCCGCACCATCATCGAGACGGCCAGCGCCTCCCCCGAGGACGACGAGCAGCGCAAGATCGGCGATCTCTACGCGAGCTTCATGGACGAGGAGCGCGTGGAGCGGCTCGGCGCCGCCCCCCTGGCCGCCGAGCTCGCCCAGGTCGACGCCGTCGTCGACGTCCCCGGCTTCGTGACGACGCTCGGCGTGCTCGACCGCCAGGGCGTCGGCAGCGTGTTCGGCATGTACATCGCACCCGACCGCGGCCGGCCCGACCGCTACATCGCCCACCTCGGCCAGGGCGGCATCGGCCTGCCCGACGAGTCCTACTACCGCGACGACGAGTCGGCAGCCATCCGCGACGCGTACGTCTCCCACCTCACGACGATGCTGGGCCTGGCCGGTCTCGACGACGCCGCCGGCCGTGCCGCGCGCATCATGGACCTCGAGACCCGGCTGGCCGCGTTCCACTGGGACCGCGTCGCGTGCCGCGACGCCCAGAAGACCTACAACCTGCTCGACGTCGACGGACTGCAGGCGCTGGCCCCCTCGTTCGACTGGACCTCGTGGTCCGAGGGCGCGGAGGTGCCGCCCGCGGTCATCGCCGAGGTCGTGGTCTCGCAGCCGTCGTTCCTCGAGGGGCTCGAGAGCCTGCTCGTCGAGTCCGAGCTGGACGCCTGGAAGGACTGGCTGCGCTGGCAGGTCGTCCACAGCGCCTCGCCGTACCTGTCGTCGGACTTCGTCGCCGCCAACTTCGAGTTCTACGGCCGCACGCTCAGCGGCACCGACGAGCTGCGTCCCCGCTGGAAGCGTGGCGTCGGCTTCGTCGAGGGCGCGATGGGCGAGGCGGTCGGCAAGATCTACGTCCGCACGGAGTTCCCGCCGACGTCCAAGGAGCGGATGACGGTGCTGATCGACAACCTGCTCGAGGCGTACCGCCAGAGCATCACGGCGCTGCCGTGGATGAGCGACGAGACCAAGAAGCGTGCCCACGACAAGCTGGACTCGTTCAACCCCAAGATCGGGCACCCGGACCAGTTCAAGGACTACTCGGCCCTCGAGACCGCACCCGACGACCTGCTCGGCAACATGCGCCGCGCGATCGCCGTCGCGACCGACCGCGAGCTCGGCAAGATCGGCTCCCCCATCGACCGCGACGAGTGGTACATGACGCCGCAGACCGTCAACGCGTACTACAACCCCACGATGAACGAGATCGTCTTCCCGGCGGCCATCCTGCAGCCGCCGTTCTTCCACGCCGATGCCGACGACGCCGTCAACTACGGCGCCATCGGGGCCGTCATCGGCCACGAGATCGGTCACGGCTTCGACGACCAGGGCTCGCAGTACGACGGCACCGGGGCGCTCAGCAACTGGTGGACCGACGACGACCGCGCCTCGTTCGAGCAGCTGACCTCCGCGCTCGTCGCCCAGTACGACGACCTCTCCCCGGTCGGCGCCGACGGCAAGAACGTCAACGGCTCCCTGACGATCGGCGAGAACATCGGCGATCTCGGCGGGCTCGGCATCGCCCATCAGGCGTTCCGGCTCACCGAGCCCTCCGCCGACCCGATCGACGGCCTGAGCCCCGATCAGCGCTTCTTCATCTCCTGGGCCCAGGCCTGGCAGTCCAAGGTGCGTCCCGCCGAGACGGTGCGGCGGCTCACGGTCGACCCGCACTCGCCGCCGGAGTTCCGGTGCAACCAGGTCGTGCGCAACATCGACGCCTTCTACGAGGCGTTCGACGTGTCGGCCGACGACGCCCTGTGGCTCGACGAGAGCGAGCGCGTCACCATCTGGTGAGTCCCGCCCCCGGGCGACGAGGTCGCGCGGCTCAACGGCGGAGCACGGAGAACTTGACCCAGTCGACGACGGGCAGCACGAGCTTGTAGCGCACGTCGTCGAGACGGTCCAGCACGTCGTAGCCGCGCTCGGCGAGCCAGTCCGTGACCGGCTGGACCGCGAGGAGGACGGAGTCCTCGACCCGCGCCCAGGTGGCGTCCGAGACGAACAGGAAGATCACGGCCACGGTCCCGACCGCGCTCCACGGCTGACCGAGCACCACGGCCAGCAGCACGTTGACGACCACGGCCAGGACCACCACGATCCGTCGCGTGAGGGTGTTGAGCAGCAGCGGCCCGAAGAACAGCTGGGACAGCAGCACCCCGTACGTCAGGAGGGCCAGCAGCACCGTGCTCTCGCTGACCAGGTCGGACAGGCCCGGGAACGGCCGGAACTCCGGCAGCTGCATCGTGGAGAACAGGGCCGTGCCCTGCTGCCAGGACGACTCGGCGACCTTGTCCAGACCGGCCGCCATCGACGAGAGCACGGTCTGGGCGCCGAGCGCGAGGAGTCCGACGTTGTGCAGCCCCGTCGACAGCCACGGCGGCAGAGCGTCCTCCTCCCGTGAGGCCTCCTTGCCCGCGGCGAGTCGTCGTCGACGTCGGGCGGCGTCGAGCGACCAGTGATCGCTCGACCGCATCAGCAGCATCCACAGCAACGTCAGGCGGATCAGGTTGTCGCCGGGCGAGCCCACGACGGGGTTCTGGCCCACGACCGCGATGAAGCCGATGAACGTGACCACGTTGGCGGCCTTCGCGTGCCACCCGAGCACGAACGCCAGGCTCGCGAGCATCGTGACGACGTAGATCAGCGTCAGGACGTCGGGGCTCACCCCGTCGAGCAGCCTGAGCTCCGGGAACCGGCTGATGGCCCGCGCAGGCTCGGCCCACACCGATGCCTGACCGACCCACATGTCCCGGGTCGACAGGTTCGACAGCAGCAGGCCCAGGACGGCCAGGCCCGTGCCGATCCGACAGACCGCGGCGGCGCGCAACGCGTGCTTCTCCCCCAGGGCCCAGTCGTCCACACGTCCCCGGACGTCGGTCACGAGGTCGACGACTCTCCACCACATCGCGTGCATCATCACTTCTTCACGTAGGAATCGAAGGTCTCGCGCGCCTCGACGGAACCCCGGAAGGTGCGTCGCCACCCGAACGAGAAGTACCGGAAGGCGACGTCGTCCAACGACGCCTTCGCGCGGTCCGCGAACGGCGGGACGGTACGCCGTCCCACCCTGAACTGGACCTGCACGACCCGTCCCTCCCAGCGCGACTGCGCGTAGAGGGACGTGAACTGCGTCGCCATCTGGTCGTAGGCCTGGAAGAAGCGGACGGCAGCGCCGTCACCACCGGCCTTCTCCAGCGTCACCTTCACGGCACTGGGCAGGTCGTCCGCCGTCAGGGCACGGACGATCTTGCGCTGCTCCTCGGAGAGGTTGAACATCGCGAGGTTGAGGTTGGTCGCCAGCCGTCGCGCGATCAGGTGGACCCGGCTCGCGGTCAGGTCGTGCCGGTTGGCGCGGTTGTCGATCCGGGTCAGGTCGATCCACGGCGTCGCCGCACCCTTGCCGCCGCCGTCGGGGGCCACGAAGGCCCGGATGCTGAACGACTCGTCGACCTGCTGGGTGCCGACGCCCACGGCATCGCGTCCCTGCTGGAAGTACGGGTCCACGTAGGACGCGAGGCGACTGTCGCCGGCGGCGTCGCGAAGCGGGCTGCTCGGCGCGAGCCACAGCGTCAGGATCACCGAGTGGACCACCACCACGGCCAGCAGCAGCTCGACCGTCCACCGGAGCCGGGGACGCTCGACGGCGGCGTCCCGAGGCGGAGTGGGCATGCTGACCATCCTAGGCGTCATCGTGGCGGGGTCCGGGACGCGCAACTGCCGGCAACCCAGACTGGGTCACCGGCAGCTGCGTCGGTTCGGCGGGAACGCGTCCCGACTAGACCTGTGCGTTCAGGCGACGCTTCTCGTTGACGAGCACCGCGCCACCGAACAGCAGCAGGGCGATGCCCAGCAGCCAGAACGGAAGCAGGTTCGGCGCGCCCGTGGAGGGCAGCGTCGTCGTCACGTCGGCGTCAGCCTGCGCGTCGGCGTCGGCCACGGTGTCGGAGTCGTCACCGTTGTCGGCATCGGCGTTGGCGTCAGCGTTGGCATCGGCGTCAGCGACCGAGTCGGCGTTGTCCGCCGGCGCGTCCGAGTCGTCGTCGTCAGCAGCCGCGGGACCGGCCGCGGCCTGATCGGTCGCCGGTGCGGCGACGACCGCTGCCTCGGAGGCGGCGAGATCCACGTTCAGGACCGTGCCGTTGAGAACCTTGATCGCGAGCGCTGACGTGCGGTAGTAGTCGCCCACCGCGGCCGCGCCGAAGGAGCCCGCCTGGACGGTGCCGGTGCCGAGCGTCGGCGTCTTGGACACCGACTGGTTGTTGCCCGTCAGCGAGACGATCTTGGCCAGGTTCGGAGCCAGCTGCGCGAGGAGGCTGTCGATCGGCGTACCGACCTGCTTCACGAGCCCGGTGACCTGCGTCAGCGTGTCCGTGAGCGGCTTGGTGACCGCGCCGGTGATGTCGTCCAGGTCCAGCGGAACCGTCGTGCCTGCCACGGAGATCTTGATGTTGACCGCGGTGACCTTGGCCACGATGTTGGCGATCGCCGAGTCGAGGATGGCCGTGATCTTGTCGGAGATCAGCTTGTCCGAGAGGAAGGAGACGATGTCCGTGTTCGGCGGAAGGTTGTTGAGGTCGACCTTGGCGGCCTTGAGGATCTCACCGATGTCGAGCGTGATCAGGCCCTTGCTCAGGTCGACGGCCACGCCATCGCTCGAGAAGTTCGCGATGCCGGTGGTGACCTGGTCGATGCCGGTGATGTCGACCTTGACGAGCTGACCGATGACCGGCCCGGTGAGGATGTCGAAGATCGCCTTGAGCAGCGGGTTGGAGCTGTCGCACAGGTTCACGCTGGTGATCGGCGTGCCCAGGACCGGGTTCAGGACTGCGTCCAGGAGCGTGCGAGCGACGGTGAGTCCGAGCGAGTCGAGCTGCGCCAGCAGGGCGCTCGACGGCACGGTCAGCGCAGTGCTGGACACGGCGCAGATGTCGGCGGGCGAGATCGACAGCGAGCTGACGGTCGAGAGCGGCGCGATCGCCGTGCTCAGGTTGCCGACGAGGTCCTTGATGAGCGGGACACCGACGTCGAGCTTGAGCCCGGCGATCTTGTAGGCACGCTCGGCGCCGTCCTTGGTCGCCTTGGTCGAGGACGACAGTGCGCCCACCGAGAGATCGACGCTGGCGAGCTGCTTGCTGATCGGGTCCAGTGGACCGCTGGCCAGCGAGATCTTCGCGTCCGTCGGAACGCCGCCGCCCGTCGTCAGGACGGCACCCGAGTCGTTGACGAGGCCGGATGCGCCCAGCGCCTCAGCTGTCGTCCCCGCGCTCGCGTACTGGTTGATGGCGCCGGCCGAGCCGCCGCTGGGGCTCAGGAGCTTCGCCACGTCGAGGGAGACACCGCCCGGGATGTTGATCGGCAGCGTCGACAGCAGCGTCACCGCGAGCGGGTTCTTGTTGGCGCCGGGGTTGCCCGGGTTGGCTGCCGTGACACCCTTCAGCTGCGCGATGGCATCGAGGTTGGTCCCGCCGATGGAACCGGTCAGGAACCGCCCGGTCGAGTACGACTTGGTCGCGTCGGCGCCGTTGGCGGAGAACGAGAGTCCGGCGGTGACGATCAACGTCGCCGTTCCGAGAGCCAAGGTGTTCCTGGCAAGCTTTTTCATCTGGCGGGTGCTCCTTGAAGTCATGTGGTTC
>Ga0247734_1001551_pt1 | contig 17248 bp, 13 predicted proteins | sample UWRJL103311B2_FD_180933 | JGI IMG/M metagenome (GOLD analysis project Ga0247734, IMG submission 180933) | Plant litter microbial communities from Arlington Agricultural Research Station in Wisconsin, United States - UWRJ-L103-311B-2 | ecosystem: Environmental > Terrestrial > Plant litter >... | reverse complement strand
GGATCTGGTCGCGGTTTTGTTTACGCGACATTTTGAGTAAACAACGACGACCAAATTCAACAAATCGGCATTTCGACCCAAAACCGCCATTATGAGGGTTGTGGAAGTGATAATAGATGTATGCGAACGATAGTGACTCTTGGACTATGCTAACTTCCTATACTAGGGCTTCAAATCGTATGCTGTGCGGACAGTTATTTCAGGATGGTAAATACCACTAACAAAACCCTTCAGGCCAGTTCTGACTTTGTTTCTGCAGGGACGAGAGTTTCAATTCTATCACAGGTCTGAATGGGAGTGGGAAATCCAATATCCTCGACGCAATATGTTTTGTACTCGGTATTACCAACATGGGTGTGGTTCGAGCACAAAACCTTCAAGTATGCGCCATTCAATATACTACCTTCGAATCTGTATACTGAGTCTAGGAATAGGATTTGATCTACAAGCGCGGGCAAGCCGGTGTCACAAAGGCCAGTGTGACCATCGTTTTCGATAATCGTGATAAGAAGACATCGCCCATAGGATTTGAAGAGTATGCGCAGATCAGCGTTACCCGGCAGATTGTGCTTGGAGGAACTAGCAAATACTTAATTAATGGTCACCGGGCTCAGCAGCAGACTGTTCAAAACCTCTTTCAATCCGTACAGCTCAACATAAACAATCCGAATTTTCTTATTATGCAAGGTCGGATTACGAAAGTGCTGAACATGAAACCAGTAGAAATTCTAGCGATGATAGAAGAGGCTGCTGGAACGAGAATGTTTGAAGACCGAAGGGACAAGGCATTCAAAACCATGGCCAAAAAGGAGATGAAGGTCACAGAGATTACAGAGTTGTTGAAAGACGAAATCGAGCCAAAACTGGAGAAATTACGCATGGAGAAGAGGGCATTCTTAGACTACCAACAAACACAGAATGACCTTGAGCGGCTGACCCGGGTAGTTGTTGCGCATGACTATGTAAAGAATCAAGACAAGCTCAAACAGTCGGCCAATGACTTGGATGTCAAAAAACAACGTGCAAAGGATTTAGAGGAGTCTGCTGTTCGGCTAAGACATGAAATCGATAACCTTGCGGAAGATGTCAAGACTGTGAAGGCACAAAGAGAAAAGGAACTGCGGAAAGGGGGCAAAGCACAGGCCATGGAAGAAGAAGTGAAGAAACATTCCCATGAGTTAGTCCGGCTCTCAACTGTTATGGACCTCAAGAAGTCGAGTATGGCGGAAGAGAAGGAACGAAAATCTACAATCCAAAATACTGTCTCCGAACTCGAAACCTTACTGACCCAAAAAACGAAAATATACGACAAGCTTCAGGCACAATACGACAAAGCGAAAGAAGATCTAGAAAAGCAAAGTTTGGAAGCGGAGACCAAGGAGGAGTTACTGCAAACTTTGCAAACGGGCGTTGCTTCTAAGGAAGGTCAGGAAAGTGGATACCAGGGCCAACTTCAAGATGCACGGAATCGAGCAAGCGCGGCTTCTACTGAACAAGAGCAGGCCAAGTTGAAGACGACACATCTTGAGAAGCGTATCAAGGAAGAGGAGCCACGTGCAAAGAAAGCAAAGGAGCAGAATGCCGGACTGCTTAGCGAGCTTGAAGGTCTTCGATCACAGGCCCAAAAGTTGGAGAAAGAGTTAGGTAAATTAGGGTTTGAAGCTGGCAAAGAAGACGACATGTACAAGCAAGAATCCACCCTCCAGCAAACTATACGTAAACTCAGAGAGCAATCCGATGGAATGAGACGTAAAGTGGCCAATATCGACTTCAACTATGCTGACCCTACACCTAAATTTGATCGATCAAAAGTCAAGGGCTTAGTAGCCCAGTTGTTCACGCTGGACAAAGACCACACGAATGCTGGAACAGCCCTTGAAATTTGTGCTGGTGGTCGCTTGTATAATGTAGTAGTTGACACCGAAGTCACTGGCACACAGTTATTGCAGAACGGAAAGCTGAGGAAGCGTGTTACTATAATTCCTCTCAACAAAATCGCCGCTTTTAGAGCTTCAGCAGAGAAGATAGGTGCAGCTCAGAGGATCGCTCCTGGCAAAGTTGATCTTGCGCTATCTCTGGTTGGTTACGATAACGAAGTTTCTACTGCCATGGACTACGTGTTTGGTAACACGTTAATATGCGCAGATGCCGCGACAGCTAAGCGAGTCACCTTCGATCCCGCTGTTCGAATGAAGAGCATCACTCTTGAGGGAGACTCATATGATCCATCTGGGACTCTCTCTGGTGGTAGCTCGCCCAATTCGAGTGGCGTCTTAGTTACACTCCAGAAACTAAATGAATTAACCAAGGAGTTGGGAGTTCAAGAGCAAGCATTGGCAGATCTCCAGGCTACCATGGTAAGAGAAAAGAAGAAACTTGACCAAGCACGAAAAATAAAGCAGGACCTTGATCTCAAGTCTCATGAAATTAAATTGACTGAGGAACAAATCGGCGGTAACTCGTCCTCGTCCATTATACAAGAGGTCGAGAATATGAAGGCTAGCATCGTACAACTCAAGGCAGACCTGGCCGAGGCTAAGGGGAGACAAGATGAGGCGAACAAGGATATCAAGCGAATCGAAAAGGACATGAAGGAGTTCGACAGCAACAAGGACGGGAAGCTTGTAGAATTACAGAGCTCCCTCGATAAGTTGCGAAAAGCCTTGACGAAGAACTCGGCATCCGTAAAGGTTCTGCAAAAGGAGCTTCAGGGGGCTCGCTTAGACTCGGAACAGGTGGGCGGTGATCTCTCTGCTGCACAAGAACAGCTTCAAGATGCCGAACAGACATTGAAAGCACAGGAAGAAGAACTTGCTACTCTTGTTTCTGAGCAGAGCCAAGTGAAGGATACCCATGATATTGCCCAAGCGCATCTTAATGATGAGCGTGCAAAGCTGACTGGTTTCGACGATGAGCTACGTTCATTGGAGGAGGCGTCTCGATCAAAGGCTTCGCGTATCACCGAGGAAGGTTTGGAGATGCAGAAACTTGGACACCAAATTGAAAAATTCCACAAGGAGCAACAAGCTGCAGTACAGACAGTAGCCCATATGGAGAAAGAGCACGAATGGATCGCCGACGAGAAAGACAACTTCGGCAGAACCGGAACTCCTTACGACTTCAAGGGGCAGAATATCGCCGAGTGCAAAGCCTCATTAAGGAATCTCACCGAGCGTTCTCAGGGCATGAAAAAGAAGATCAACCCGAAGGTCATGAACATGATCGACAGCGTAGAGAAGAAGGAGGTGGCGTTGAAGAACATGATGAAGACCGTCATACGGGACAAGAAGAAGATCGAAGAGACCATTGTTAGTCTGGATGAGTATAAGAAGAAGGCTCTCCAAGAGACATGGGAGAAGGTTAATCGAGACTTTGGATCGATCTTTGCTGAGTTACTGCCCGGCAGCTTCGCAAAGCTCGACCCCCCGGAAAACAAAACCATCAACGAGGGTCTTGAAGTCAAGGTCAGCTTGGGCAAGGTGTGGAAACAAAGTCTAACAGAGTTATCTGGTGGACAACGGTACGTACTCTATGCTAAACGTGATGGAAGTTTAAGGTTACTAATGTGACTAGGTCGCTCATTGCTATTTCTCTTATCATGGCCCTGTTGCAATTCAAACCTGCGCCCATGTACATTTTAGATGAGGTTGATGCCGCTCTCGATCTTTCCCACACGCAAAATATTGGACGCCTGATCAAGACGAGGTTCAAGGGCTCCCAGTTCATCGTCGTGAGTTTGAAGGATGGCATGTTCCAAAACGCCAATCGCATCTTCAAAACGAGGTTCGTCGAGGGAACCAGTGTCGTTCAAGCATTAACGTCTGCCGACTTTTGAGCGGTTGGTTGGTTGTATGGGGTATATCTGGTCAAGGTAGCATTTTGGAGTTGGGGGGATCGGTCATGGTATGGGACGGTAATTGCAGGCGGAAACCTAATGATTGTACGAACACGAAGCTATGTGAATAAGATGCACGTTCTCTAGAAACTGTTCCTCATTTGAAGAGATATATTATATTTATAAATATGTGATGGGATCTAACACGAAAGCGAACCCGTTCTCTGGCTGCTATATTACCCTTGTCCAGTAGAGTACAATCTGTACAGTGCATACAGTATCTTGGCCTGCTATAACATGTTGGAGTGCATTTAGTCTTGAGACCCGCCGGATATTGTAGTGAAGCAAGCACCGACCACTTAATTGATGGGATTTACGATTTGGCCATGCGTTGGGCATGGGATGCCGTGGTTTGTATTTATCACAAGCCAAAAGATCACATAAGTGGCGGTCGTACCTTTTCAATGTGGGTGCAATTTCGATCCTTCTGGGGAACCGGTTCCAATCTCCGAGGTATTTTTCACCCTCCCTTTCGTGTTTTTCTCTTCACCTGTCACTTTGGCAAAATAGATAGGGGCTCGGGGAGGGTGTGGGTTAGTTCCCGTCGTCTCAGCGAACCATCCGTCAAACCCAGTTTTGTTTTAGCTTCAAATTTTGGAGGGAGGGAGGATATGGTTTCGACGTGGCGTGTAGCTGTATGATAAGTCTGGGATACGTGGGTACTTGGTACAGTCTACTGCTACTGCAGCAGGGAAGGGGGTACTGTGGAAAGTTGAGATAATAAGTACCATGCTAACCCGATGTTCCCGCTGGTGTGGTACGAGAGTACGATGGCTTCACGTGGTTTGTGGTGTAAGGGGGTGATTTCCGGCGTGGTAAAAGTGGTGAGTGCTGGTGAGTGGTGAGTGGTGAGTTGGCCGAAGTGGTCAAGACGTACGATTGATTGGACTTCGCGTCATTTCCTTCCACCACCTTTCGCTGGAAACAACCTCATCTCTCACGGCCATCCGCTGGGCAGCGCTGGGCGGCACCTCGATCTCCAGCTAACACCCCGTTGGAACTCAATATTATTATCGATCACCAATTCCCAGAGTCCGGGATGCTTCCGTCGCAGTCGCCTGCCCTTTCCAGACTGCGCCACGACCCGGAGATGTCTTCAATTGAACCGCAGGCTCCGTTTTGTATGGCACGGCGAGATGGGATTGGGGGAAGGGGGGAGGCTTGCGTATACAGCACAAGACCCCTAAACCCAAAATCGAGTAATAAGTATACTCACTTATCAGTCCAGTCCAGTCTGATACTGTAAAAAGAGGCCACTGCCGCCAAGGAAACGCAACAGACCAGGCCAGTGTAGTCCAGTCCAACACTAGACCGTGCAACCACATTATTCTGGCCTCCGTTTGGACGTTGGAAGTTGGGGAGGGGGGATGGAGGATGGAGGATGACCGAGAGAGGCAAGCCAGATTAGGCTAGAGAGTGAGAAAGAGAAAGAGAAAGAGAGAGTGTGTCAGAGTGAGATATGGAAATATAACTGGTCTGTACAATTTACATGCATATGGAGAGGAGAGCATAAGAGAGAGATGACCAGAGGAGAGAGAGACGCGTATCCCGAACCACCACCCATAGGACCCTTTTTTTCTTGGCGCCACGCTCACCTCAAATTCAAGCAGCCTTCTTTCTCAACCCCCTTTTCCTTTGTACATATATATACACACACACACATATAACTGTTTATATATATGTATATCTCGTTTACATTGCGGACGCTACCACCAACAACAGCAAATCTCACCCGCTAATAAAAGAAAAAGACAGCCCACCCAATTCTCGTTCTATCGTGGTGGTGCTGGCCTTGGCGCACTTTGTTTAAGATTTCTACCAGGGTGCGGTAGTCTCACGAAGACCCGTTTCGGGACCATCCAATTGCCCTCTCCTCTTCTCTCTTCTCCTCTTGTACCCTGGGATTCCTTAGCTCGGTGGCTCCTGCTTCGAGTTTTATCTTGCGCGTCTGCCAACTTTCCATTTTACTCCCAAGCCAGACTCTCCAAAAACAACCACCACTCATCACAGCCACTGAGCGTGTGGTATTACCGGGCCTCTCTCTCTCTCTCTCTTTCTTCTTCCATTTTCTTCTTATAATTTACCACACTCCTTTGCTTTCACTTCATGTACAACTTTTGGTAAGTCTGCACCAAAAAACCCCTGAGCCAGCCAAAAACCTGCCCATTCAATCAATCCAATTTGGTGTCACCAGCATGCTAATTGTGTCCTCCCGTACAGCAACTAGACAGCACACTCTGTGCTATTTAATATACTCACTCTTATTCCAACATGGCCGCCCTGATTCAGCCATACCGCGAGATCCTTGAGGACACCTACGCAGAATACTCGGCTCAATTGCTCGACTACATGCACTCGATTCCAACATCCACGTATGTGCTGACTGTACTGGCCATTAGCATCCCGCCTATAATCGCCCTCGTTTTCTACGAGCGAGAGCAGGCCAGGCTGCGCGCCGAGGAACCAAAGGGATGTCGAAAACTCGGCTTGAAGATTGAGAGTAATCTGCTCAACGAGTTCGACCGCAAATTCTCCGAGGGCCGACCCCCAAGCACGGAGGAAACATCGGCAGAATGGTGGCGATTGAAGAGCTTGTGGATTTATCCAGTGAAGAGCTGCAAGGGTGTGGAACTGAATCGAGGAAGCGTGGTTGCTACTGGTATGGAGTACGATAGACAATTCACCTTTGCTCAACTGAAGAGCCCAGCCCCAGCAAACGCCAATACTCCGGATAAGGAGAAGGCAGCTCACAAATGGGAGTTTATTACGCAGCGCCAATTCCCTCTCTTAGCAAAGGTCAGAACGGAGATGTGGATTCCAGATCAAAGCGTGGACACATGGGCACCACATGTTGAGGATGTTGAGAGCGGCGGTGTTATAATAATGAGCTTTCCATTCCAGGAGACTGGATGGAGAGGCAAGGTTGCACAGTGGGGTGCTGCAGTCAAAGGCACGGTTCCAGAAAAGCAATTCCGAATCCCATTTGATCCTTCCCCGGCACAAATCGACAAGGCTGGTTATACCAAGGAAAAGATGACTATATGGAAGGACACCGTCAATGCACTAAACTTGGAAATTGAAATACCAGAGGAGCTCAGATATTACCTTGGGATGAGCAACAAGCTTGGTTTATTCAGAATCAATAATTCAGAGCTTCGGGAGGTTCACAAAAACGCACCGGCAAAGGAGACACTTGGTTATCAACCTGTCACTGGATTCCAAGATGCTGTAAGTACATACTCATTTGTTTTCTAGAGTTATTGCTGACCGTTCTAGTATCCTCTACACCTTGTCAATCTTGCCAGCATTCGGGATGTCGAGCGTCAAATGCCCAAGGTCAAAGGAGCACCTCGTCTCTCAGCCGCTCGCTTCCGCGCTAATCTCATCATCACCGGTCCACCAGCCTATAATGAGGACACCTGGCGACGCGTCAAGATTGGCTTCTACGAATACGACGTCTCTTGCCGAACCACTCGCTGCAAACTTCCCAATGTCGACCAAGTCACCGGTGAGAAGCACCCCTCAGAGCCAGACCGAACACTGCGAAGTTTCCGTGCTGTGGATGAGGGTGCGGGGCCAAACGTTGGCTGCTTAGGCATGCAGATGGTGCCGGTTTCCAAGGAAAGTGCGTTGAGAGTTGGAGATGAGATTACTGTGTTGGAGATGGGCGACCATGCTATTGTAAAGTCATAATCCCTTCTCCGATCAATAGAACGTTTTGGGATATACATTTTATCTGGAGTTTGACGGGGATGGTCGACTGGCGTGTATGGAAGGACTGACAGGCGTCTGCAAGAGCCAAATGACACATAATTTGGCCACTCGGGGTTCTTTTGTGAATGTGTATATATCCACATACAAAAAGATATTTCTCTTTCTTGGTAATAAGAAAGATGTGTAATGAACGAGAAGAGATGATGCATTTTAAAAAAAAAGACGAACCTCTATACTTTGTAATAAACCTGTTATATTTGGGGATAGCAATGTCATGCAGCATTGGGACTTTGTTTATAGCAACGTCGGCTAGGCGGTTTTTTTAAGAACGAATATACACATACACATACTTCTTTTTCCTTTCATATCGATATGTTTTTGGTGACGGTGATGTTGATGGAGATGAGCAAGTAACCCTCAGAAGTTAACGCAGAGAGGAAGAAGTGGGTTAGTAGGTATCTTTCTTTCCTGTTCATCTCGTTCCTTTTCTTCTTCCTCTGTCCCTTTCGTTTTTCGGTAAGATAATAAAAAGTAAAAAGATCTTGGCAGGGATGAGAAAGGATTTGAGGAAGGTGGTTTGGGGGTTGGCAATATGTTTCGTGAAAGGTAACGTAGGTAGGTGAATAGACACCTTTAGTGATGGCAATGAGGTATAAGGAATGAGTAATGAGTAATGAGGAATGAGGAATGGGACATGAGACAAGATAGGATCTGGAAGTTGAAGAATGCGGTGTGAGAGATAGATAGGTAGAGTAGCGGGAAGCTTTTCATATTTGTTCCTTTGGGAAATTGGATAGGCACGGGACGGACTTCTAGTGAAAGTCTCTCCTCGCTTCATCGCTTTGAATGTCCTTGTCTTGTTCTTGTATTGCATGGTGTTGTGTTGTATTTTATTGTGATGTGATGTGATGTTGTGTGCTTGTTGTTGATGATAGATTTGCAGCTTGCTGGTGGTCTTGGGCAATGAATAGTCGGTGGTATAGGTAAAGAAGATGATAGTCCTGGGTGATGGTGATGGTGATGGTGACGGTAAAATCTTGGTGTCTCTTTTTGTCTTCTTTTCATCTTTTTGTTCTTCCTTGCGTCCTTTCTGTCTTCATTTTATCCTGTTGTTTTCCTAGAGGATAGCCTTTTTACCACCGAGGTATGAGGCAGTCTACAGGTTAGCAGCTTCTGCGTTTTGGGCTCTTTTGTTTTTGTGTCTGGTGTTTAGTGTTTGGGTGCTGTATGATTCGGGCTCAGAGGTATGTGTCTTGAGTTCGAGGAAGGTTAGGTATTTGGGGTTCGTTGACGGGGAGAAAGCATTTTCGTCTGGCGTGTGGTAGTTGTAAAGCCTTTTTGGGGGAAGGAGGATACAAAGGTCCGCGGTTGATATTCTGGAAACCAAGTCCCTGACTTTGATTTGTATGATATTTGTCCTGGGTTCACGTTCAGAGGGTTTGGGGAAACTAGTGCAGGAGGGGAGGCGTGTTGAAAATAGGAGGAGGTAAAGAGCCAGAATGGGATTGGTGGTGGGGATGCTGTGATGTTAGAACTTCAGTCTAGATAGGCTAGTGAAATATGTAATGGAGGTGATGCTTCTTTCTATGGGCGTAGTAGTAGTGATTGTTTCCCCTAAACCTGGGGGTGACACCTGAGAAATCACACATTTGAAGGGGATTTGTGACATCAAGAATGGGATTTGATGGGGGTAGGTAATCTTTTTGGATTGGTCATTTGCTTGCTCGTTTTTTAATCTCTTCACTGTCTTGCCTTCGACACTTTGAGTAACCTGACGGATCTTGGAGGTCTAGAAAAGCTATGGTGGCTGAATCAAGGAATGGAACGAGAGCATAATCTGGATCTATTAAAACATTTCTAAGTCAATGCTTGAAAGCAGGTTCTATGGTATACTGAGTGACACAATTGGCAGTCAAAACTCCACTGTTGGATATGGAAGGCCAGGAACTGCGAACTTAACCCACCTACGGTGGTTCGCATCGTACTTTATTAAGTGTAGGGACTTGCAAAGAATGATGCAACATAAATCGTATTCCTGCGCTCGCCGTTATGGCCAGAAAGTCTTTACATGATACTGAGAACTGCCGTCAAACCCTTAGATGCTATGTCTCCACAAACAGATCGGCAAACTCATGCAACGACGTAGATCATCACAGTATATTCCATCAAGAGAATGGCCCACAAATACCTGTTCTTTAATCCTACGCTGCAGAGGGAAAATGTTCGTTGCATTCCCGGCGCTCCGGCAAGCCTTTCTCCGCAGGGTTGTGTATCAATCTTCCGCATTTGTTTATAATAGACGAGTGTTGCTACTCGGCATTAAGTTGAAAGCAGCAGATGTGTAGATTAGTACGGATAGGACGAGAAGCCTGACGTGGGGTGGATGCGTAAATGAACGGCGTAACATTGAACTTCCTGTTTGGTCAGAACGAAACCTAGCCTCGAAGTGTTTGTCACCTGGTTCGATTAAAGCTATGTGCTAGAGCTTAATTATGTTGTTTATAAAGACTGGAATTGTTCGAATGGCCCAAATTATCTGAACTGGAAAGTGGGCGGAGGTAGTTCCTAGAGAGACGTTTGATAGCAAACCCATGGCATATGAGCACAGCACTGGATTATTTGCACGCCTGCTTGAAGAAAGAAACTGACCATTTCTACCTTATGACGACAATATAGGTATAATTCAAAAAACAACACGAATCGTTCAATTTGCTCAAACTTTCATGCACTTGCATAAGTTTTAAGTGCCAGGACTTTGTTTGGACGGAAATATCTCGTCCACAATATCTAGAAAGTGTATATGGAAGAAAGTCCCAAATACCATATAGTTCTCTTAACTGAAATGAGACACCGGTCAAGCTTTCTTCATCGAGAACGTTTAGAATTTCGATCTCCCTCATGTATGCTAGCCTATAAACAGGGTGATATAGGTATCCTTGGTGACATGGGCGCCAAACTATGACGAAAGGGTTTCCTCAACTTGAAAAAAAAATTCGGCCCTTCCGTTTTGTGCCTGAATATAAAGCCCGATATGCTTCTCCTGGCAACAACATAACAATAACTGCAGCTGCTGGGATAAAATCTGCAAGTAAGCCGTGGATAAAATTCCCACAGTGCTACAGTTGGTGCAGGTTTTGGTGCTGATGTAGATGCTTGGGGTAGTTCCCCGAACCTAACTAGGAGCGTCTTGCAACCTGCGAGGTTCAAAAACGCCAATACCAGACATGTGTTTCTTGGTCCGGTGTGGCTGGCCAAAATGTGTGTCTTACAGCACCAATGTGAGGGAGTTCTTTTCACATGCAGATAACAACAACGAGGTACCTTCCATGAGTTTAGCACGACTCATTTATGATCTAGGAAAGAATGGGAGTGTTCATATCGAGGCTGAGAAGTTGAGGTTGATCTCGGAGCAAGATCGCGGGTAACCAATGATCAACCCGGGTGTCCGACTCTGTGGGAAACTCGATCTTCGGCCCGGCCTAGTCCGCCGCCCGCCCCCCTTTTCCCGGAATTAACGTGCTACATTATGTGAGCAATATGGAAAGTTCCAGCTTAGTGGGATTCCATAGTCCATACGCCACACGAGTAGTGTTCTGGGGCGATACTGTATCAGGTAATGAAGCGTAGCTCGATCTGGGGGCCGTAGCAGACACAATGCAGGCATCGTAAGTAGGAATGTATAATGGCCGTGCTATTATGGTGTACTATTGAAAAAGCTGTGTACAGCTTCCCAATTCATTTGGATTCCCTGCAATGGTAGATTGAAGCTAGCCTAGTATAGTACAGGTATTACCGAATTACTTAAATTTACAGCTCATATTGTACTGTATTGTAGTCCGATCAGATATTCGAACACTTATTGGTTTAGCTAGCTGTCTGGAAGAGGAAAACGAGTCCTTGGGTTTTCGGAGATGGTTTTTCGGTATTAAGTTCCTAGCAAGATAATTCATACACTCTATGTACAGTATGAGATCTTGGTGGATAAGTGTTCTGGCACGAGTGCGGAAAACAAAGGCGACTCACCCGCCTGATCCAATACTGCCATTGTGTTCACCTCTTGAGGCGGCTAAAGGTTAATGATAATATGACAACGGTTGTGTACTATTGTACGACATGGACAACTTGTCAAGCTGTTCAACGCTTCCTTGCTTTACTTTTTTTGTGGTAGCTTCCCCCACGTTGACTGGGCAGCCCGAGCTGCAGACTGACAGATGGAGCGATAGCTTCTGCGAATAGGGAGTGGGTGGTCCCAGCTGGCGAGTCCAGCAATATGAAAGTACTGTACAATGCAGCAAACCGTAGCCAAGCGGCGTGGGCGCAAAGTTCCTTCTAAAATCCAAACTCCCTCTTTCTGCGGCTTCTGTGAGGATGCCTGAATTGAATCGATTTGCCAATACCGTAGAGTAGCTGTGTGATGCTCGTGTTGGATCACTTGAGCTCTCACGAGGCTATTTGATAACGTTCGGGATATACCTCCGTATAGACAGCTAGAAACTCTTGCTCTACTGTACGCGGTACAGTACAAGCCTAATCCACCGGTGGCCTAATAGGTTAAACTCATCTCCAGAAGGTTTCCTGGCAGCCCTGTTTGGTCTTGAATCGCAAACCCATCAGAAAGGGTCCGCCAACCGGCTGAAGCCCCGACCTCTCCTGGTAGGCCATCCATAAGCCAACCCTACCGTACGGATCCATACGCAACCCATCCTTGGGAACCAGATCTAACTTGATTACGACACTACCATGCCGTGAAGCGTGTGGAAGCCCTGCCTAGCATCACTGGGTTAGTGCAGGTTTTGCCGTGGCTGCAGGGCCAAAACGATTCACACATAGTGTTCCGCCAACCACTGGGTGTGTTGGAGAGTGTTGGTTGCAGGTGGAAATATATCAAAGTAGTAGGCAGTATGCAATGCAGAGAACACCATAGGATGTCGATGCCGTGTGCCTCTCCTTGGTAGAGGGAGGTTGGTGCTCCATTCTGCGGCACGCATTCCCAACGGGCAGCAATCTAGTTCTAGTCCTAGTCATTAGCATGGTGTCATGTACGCAAATGCCATGCTCTCTACTACTCTGTAAGGTTATTGGTACATGCAACGTCAAACGTTCCTGGCCCCCGATGAAATGAAGCCGTCGTCGTCGTTTTTGAGTCCGAGTTGAAATCTGCCCGGAGGGACATCGCTGATCTCTGCTGGGTTCCCGTACACATCCCAGAACGCTTATGCACCCACAGACGCATTTCTCCGCCTACCCAGCTTTTGGCGCCCCATCCATCTCCACTGAACACCCAAATCATCGTCCATCCCCCTCAACCTTCTCTCCTCCCTACTCCAGGTACTGGAAAAAAAATTGACGCATCCTCTCACTCGTCCAGACCGATGCACCCTGCTACGAATCATCCTATCATTGCTTATTATAACCCTACAGCATGGCAACATTCTCGTGCTGATCAGATCACTTTACTGCAGCTCAAGAGCTAGAACATAGAGGGCTGGTACGAAAAGTAGATATTGTATTCTGGAATTAATCTTCCAGAAGCTTTGAATCCACCCACTCGAGAGATTCGACTTAGCCAATCTTGTCTAGGTTGAGTATTCTGGTGGCAAGCTAGCTATCTATGATCTGGCCCGTTGATGTGGAACAGAAGGATTAGTACTACTTGGGCAGCACTATTATTATAGTAAAAGGTTAAGATTCGAGGCACGCAAGAGTCCCCAACCCAAAGGAGCCACAACTTGCTCCCACTCCTGAGGCTCCAGTCACGTTGTTTGACCTTGTTCATCAGCTTCCTGAAAATTACGAATCCAATAAGTATCTATTGTCCTCATCAAGCCCTTCCGAACGCAACATCGACGCACCTTACAAGGAAGAACCCGCCGAGATCACCATAGCCCCTGATTCGCCGGCTTTTAAGTCAGCCCTTCTCGTTGCCAGTGTCAAGTGATACGGATGATACTGTTCTCCCTGAGTACTTGGCCTGCACGAAGACATCCTCGAACAGACGTTCAGTCCTGATAAATGAGGATTGTGCTTGTGGAACCGCCGATTCCAAGCTCAAAACCCAGACGGCGACACTAGCTCCCAGTTGCGTTTGAGTCGGAGCTGGTCGATATTCTCTTCCTCGTTACTTGGCAACCTAGGATCTGGTTATCAGTAATCCTGAAGTCCTCGAACGCCTCAAGCTTGCGCCGTTTAGTGTCTGTCACTAAGTGGTACAGCATGATTGCTTCAATAATAAAGAACCAACACATCGTCCTACAACAGTCAGTTGTCAAGAAGCTAGTTTCTCCCTGGTAATCCCAGCCATATCATCAAACCAAGTTGAGCTGCAAATTTCTAGACACATCCAATAGCATCCACCTGGTGATTGCGATCCACAATGGATCTAATGGACGCTCCTCCCAAACCCAGTCGTAACAGGAGGAAATCCGACAAAGGTTCAGATCATACAAAGCATCGACGCACGAGATCTGGATGCTTCACTTGTAGAAATAGGAGGGTCAAAGTACGTTGATTGACAAGCCCTCTCATGAATATTAGCTTACCATCATAGTGCGATGAGGGACACCCTACCTGTGAACGTAAGGTACTCCCCTAAGTCATACTAAACATTGCTTATGAAAGTCTAGGATGTAGAAAGGGCGGACGTGACTGCAAATATCCAGATCCTCCAACAACAGCAAAGTCCAAAAGTGCAAAGGGTACTAATACCGAGAAAGCTGAATCATCCTCAGATGAAGATGATTATGATGATGTAGAGCGGTGTCATCTAGACGCTATTGCTGATGAAGAAGAGCCCAATGAATCCGCAAACCAGATTGCAAGTACGTCTACATCTAGCGCTCCGCGAAGCAGCCCAAGCCAATCCACGAGCGGCCAAAGGGCTAGTGAACGGCAGACCTCAGAAACCCCATCACTCGTTCACGACAAAGGTGCATCTCCAACCCCTTCAACAGAGGGATCTATTGCGTACTCACCGTATCAATCACTGGACGCACCTCGGCCAAGGAAATCTACGAGGTCCTCCGACAGCCACCCTTTTAGCTGGTCTCATCTTTCACAAGATTTACAGTTCTATCTATCCTATTACTACGAAAATCTTACGATCCTTCACTATTCATTAAAATGTGACTCTGGAAATTTCATGAAGACAACCTTCATTGAAACAGCGCTCCAGAACGACGCACTTCTTTACGCGCTTGTTGGCTTCTCTGCTTTCCAATATACAATACACAACCCGCATGGGAAAATGCAAGATTTCTTACAGTATTACAACAAAGCTGTGACTTTGCTTCTCAAGTCCTTAAAGAAGGGCGAACAACGGACTAATGCAACGATTCTTGCAATTTTACAGCTGGCAACTATCGAGGTGAGGATGAATACTACTAATTTCCTACAGAGCTAATGCCTCACAGGAGTTCCTTGGAGATTGGATCAACTTACTCGGCCATCAAAAAGCAGCGTACCAAATACTGATACAGCTTTATACTCCACAAACAGTCATGGACAGCCATATTTCCCGTATTATCCTGGCGTGGTACAGCCGATTCGACGTCTTCGCAGGCCTCATGGGTGGTTTTGAAATGGTCCTATCCCGCGAATGGTTCTGGTGTTGCGAGCAATATCTGCAAGAACAGGTCGTCAAGGAGCCGCAAAGCTTAGATTGGAAAATAGAGCATATCTTTGCCAAAATCCGAAGGATTGCTATGGATATGTCTACAGTGTTTGCCAAAATTGCAAAGGGAGAAATCACTGCCGAGCAATTTATTCAAGAGAATGAGGTTGTGGGACGCATGATTGCGGATTGGAAGGCGGATCTTGATCCGACGTTGCAAGATAAGAGGTTTTTGGTCATGGACTATCCTAACGCGAGACCCCTGGATGAAAATGATATACTGGACCCATATGTCCCTGGAATGATATATCGAGGACCGTTGTGGGTTATGAATAATGCACTGATTGATTGGTACTCTATCGATATAATGCATAGATATCAGACTGCTCTTACCTTGGGCATTCAGCCTGGCCCAGAGCTAGGTCAAATGGTCAGCCTACTCCTTTGAATCCACGATCCCGACTCCATTAAAACCATAGTCTAATTTGATAATATAGGCATACACCTGCTCCCAACTTTTCGAAACCGTCGAGAACTATCATGAATCACCCCTGGGCACAATCCTCGCCCTGCAAGCTAGTCTCGGAATTGCATGTCTCTTCCTTCCCCGCGATGAGAAACACTCCATGTGGGCAAGGCGAAAACTCGCTACTATAGAATCTCATGGGTAAGTTTCCCTACCATCTAATCCGCAACTGTCAATCCCAATTTCTTCTCCTCATCTACAAGTCAAACATCCAGCAGACAACAAGAAAGCATTCCTAATCCCAGAAAATAGCTATATATATCCATACACCTTCCGCACAAAGATGTCCGATCTTTTCAGGGATCGCTCATGTATGCAATGGTGGCTCCCGAACAACGAACGCTATCCGCCCATCATCCGCTCCATAAGGAAGTTTGTCGAGGAACGAACTGCGCCGGCGGTGGATGACACAACGGAGGATTTGAAGGATATGAAAACAATATTTGCCTCGTGTAAGTACTTCTATTTCTGATTTTCTCTTAGGGACCCGCGTTTGTATCCGTACTTTGGATTTCGTGGATAGCGGTGACGAGTTGAAGAATAGAGTTTAATTTGGTAACCTTTCCTAGTATCAATCTAACGCAACACCTATCTAGTAAATCTCACCGATGAAGATGCAAGCCTGCCTTTTAAATCAAACAAGGGCAAGGGCAAGGGCCCGGAGGGAGCCATTGCTGTCGAGGGGGACAGCCAGGGCTGGGAGAATTCAATGGGACACATAGGACCTGGGACTGAAGAAAACATTCGATATGGGTTTTAATACTGGTTGGATTTAATGGGATAGAATGAGGCTTGGGAAACATGGGTTCCAAGCCATCTCCGGGGTACCGCCACCAAGTGTCGAGATTGAATCCAGCAACGATGCATGGAGTCGCTAGCACGATGATTGCTAGCTGAAGGGGCAGAAGCAGTGAATAATTGCTGTGGCTAGCTGTATGAATAGCGGGAGCAAAATAGCTGGTAAATGTATGCAAAGATTGTGTGACTGCAATGGGACGGTTATATTTATATGTAAAAGTAGTGGGGAGTTATGGCTGATGTACTATAATTTTAGCTGGACAGTGGGATATCAACGAATGAATGGACATAAAAGTATGAACGGAAGCTAAACAACTTATAACGCTTGCACGCCTGAGCTCAGCTTTCAAAGTGACGCCACGGATGGGTGAGTGATCCAACAACCGGGTTCAAGGAGACGCGGGTGAACCGATAGTGGCGATGGCGGTGCTGTTTACAAACTTCCCGATTTGCCGAAATAGGCGAGATCTGATGATCCGGCTTGAATTTAGCATTTTTATTCTCTTTTCACGAAGTTAAAGGTAAATACATATAACAACTCCAAAATACGTGCCTCCGCCCCCAAAAGAGGAAATGGTGAACGTCTTTTTATGAAATCGAACGGGGTAAAAATAAAACAAAAAAATAACGAACACCTGATGTTCTCGATCGAACCCATCAATCCATCCTGAAGGAACACAGAAAGGCGGTATGGTATATAAATTAA
>Ga0247734_1001550_pt1 | contig 17266 bp, 15 predicted proteins | sample UWRJL103311B2_FD_180933 | JGI IMG/M metagenome (GOLD analysis project Ga0247734, IMG submission 180933) | Plant litter microbial communities from Arlington Agricultural Research Station in Wisconsin, United States - UWRJ-L103-311B-2 | ecosystem: Environmental > Terrestrial > Plant litter >... | reverse complement strand
CTAGTTGTATTCGGTGGTGATGATGCTTAATTGAACTAGATCTACGTACAACCTAGTGTATATGACTTCACCGGAACCGGGGTTACTATAACCCGATGCTTACATCAGCATCCCCAGCTTATGTAAGCCGATTCGGAAGGTCAGTATACCAACAATAACTTTTTTATTCATATATTTCTAAACTTTAATATTAAGAAGAATTTACTAATATTTAAAGCCACAGCCACCCCTTAAATACCCTACAGTTCCTAACTTTACAGGCTCACTTATGCTATTAATTTTAATATATTAACAGCTTACCTTCAGCTTTGATTAACTCAAGTTACACAGTTTTTTTAATATCTATTGCAGTTCATATAATGACTTCTTTTATAAATACACGGTTACGACAGACATATTAGTTAGACCAAAAGGGCGAATTAGGCCAACAAACAAATAACGCTTTAAGAATAGATCTTGTTACAAATAACGTAAGAATGTATCAAGTCTTCTGTACTACTTATATTATTCCAGAGGTAAAAATTTACATTTTAAAAGGCATATAATTGGATCGGAGTGTGCTAACAATAAATTCGGATTCTTGACAAGTTTATTAACGAAGCTTCTAACGGCTGCTTTATGATAGTAAGCACTTCATATTTAATTAAATTATAACAGGGGTTTTTAAAAAATTAGCTATATACTTATTATAAACATGCTTGAGTGAAACGCTGCTACTATTTATATAAAGGCATTCGAACTCAGATTTTGTAATAGGTAGATGATAGCGATGAGGGAGGAGCACCCTATATACTTTAAACTACAGATCTAAAATCTTTATCTCACGGAGCTCGAAAGCTTATTCAAGCCTTTGATTTACCATTTCTAGGCAAACCCGACTAAGAACTTCGCACTTTTATGCAGGAGAATAGGAACAAGCAATTTGCCTCTCTTACATTTACTGTTTTTGACGAAGATAAGAGTAAAAATAAGATATACCGCACTGGGGATGCTTCGGTAAAATGCGACGGAACGGATTCTGCTTACTGATTTTATACTAGTATGGTAGTTAGAATACCTATTGAGGATGGGGTACGGTTCCATGGAGAAAAAGAATTGATAGGTACAGGCAAAGTCTATGACCGAGGATTTATGGAAGAGCAGTATAGAGTGGGTTGGTTGCAACGGAACGTATAGAGCAGCCCAAGCAAGCAAAAGCCAAGGAGCAGCAGAGATTCTGGTTAGGCGTTCAGATTCAATATTTTGATTACGCTTCTATGCGCTTTTACAGTTAATATAGATTAAAGATATTTAGGATAATTAATTTAAAAGGGAAATTTATTATAGTTATCGGCCAGACAGCGTAGTACAATCCAGTCTAGTAGACAGGTTAAGCTACCCCGTCGCCCCGTTATTTAACCTATAAGTCTACCCTCTTATTTTGATTATTATCCACGCTCGCTTTTCTTGTGGATTATATTGATTATGTTTAAAAAGATTTATTGCCTTCTATTTTCCGAAACGACGAGCCAAAAAGGCACCTTCGGGGCCCTTGCGATTCTTAAAGATGTGTTTAAAGGGTACCCTCATTCTTCGCTCAATTCATCTCACCTTATCTCCTATTATTTGCTTAGTCTTCTCGTCACACCTCATTTCTCTTTACCTTGCATCGAATTCTGACAGCGGAGCTCTGGTGGCATCGGTCATCCCATCCTTTCAACTACTGTTCTTTCACCCTCCGTGATCCCTTCCGTGATCCCTTCCGTGATCCGACTAGCGGCTTTCTTGATGTCCCTATCTTCTTCTAGCCTCTTCTAAGCCTTTTACAACTTATGCACTGGCCTCAAGACAAGGAAAAAGTACCTTATAGTATATGGGTTTGAGGTTAGTAAGAAGATCGATGGCATGGTTCAAATACAAAGTCAAGAGGTGAAATGCCTTATAGACTTGAGCACACCTTATAGCGAGATCTCTTGCTACGGCTTTCAGGTCTCAAGATTGTCGCAATCGAGAAGCAGCTCAATAACGCCAAGCGAGGAGTGCTACGATGTATGCTAAGGATGTAGCCGAATTCGCCCACGTGCTTGTGATTAGTAGGGAAATGACTTTTCAGCTTGACTGGCTTCGGATCTATTTGATCCTGTTTTGCCAACTTTCGGGTGGGGTGTTATGGGTAACCGCCCCGAGGCTTTGGCTTAATTTCGATGCCGCCATCTCAAGTTGACTTTGATCCGAGATCACAGCAATGTCAGGCCACGACTCTTATCAAGCTGACCGCCGAATTCACAAAGGGGTTTCTAGGCATGAGTGGTGTGCACGTTCCGCTTTTCACTCTTTCTCTTCCGCGTATGTAAACTAAGTAATCTCTAGTAATAAATTTACGATCCTGGAGATCATTTATGACCCAACCCTTGTACTCACTCATACCTTCATGCTCGGTATGCTTTTCAAAAGGCAAACATTAAAATCAACTGGCATTATTTCAGCACACGAGCTCAGACCACGGCTACTGTCAACTATCCGGACATTCCTTCCGAAATGATTTCTTCTACTGCCGAACTCTGTCAAATTACTTAAGTTGTCGGGTCACCCAATCCATCTGGGTCGCCCTCGGGGTCGTCAGGGTTGCACACAGGACCAGCATCCACGCATACTCCATTGGCGTCACCACCTTGGCAAGTCTGCACTCCGTTCTCGCAGCAAGATTGAATTCCGCAACGAGTGCATGGACGGGCAAAGCCTGCCGGGTCACAGTTGTCCTCACTTTCTATATCGCAATCCACGATACTCCCTCCATCGGTTCCACAATAACAGTATCTACCCGTTCGTCAGCATTCGTTGTTGTTTTGAACTGCGGATTTTGAGCACTTACGTTCCAGACCCAGCATTACCCTCGATCTGTGGATTGCAGGCGCATGCTGGGGCTTGACGGTTAAACAAACGAGATGCGGCCACAGATGAGCGAGGGAGGGATTTGGGTGCCGGAGCAGACCGGGGAACAGACTTGGGAGCCTCCACCGCACGGCGCATATGTCTTGGGCGAAGTTCGGGGCTCTTCTCCATTCCGTGTAGCTCCCGAACGACTTTGGCAACAGACGTAGTCCCGTTTGGGAACGCAGAGACGACATTCTCTCCAATGTACGAAGTTTCCTCGTCCCTCGATACCAGTAAAGCGCGCTTGTCGTTATCGAGCAGGAACTCTCGACGCTTTTCTGGAGGGAAGAAAAGTTCTGGATCGGGCATATGACGCGCGTGAACACTCTCTTCATCTGGGGTTTGTCAGTATGAGGACCAGTAACGGCTCTCGAGCTGATTGGCAAGACTGCACCTCTCTTGGCCAGGTTATACGCTCCATTCGTATACGTGTACTCGAACCCGTCGTTGGCTCCTCCACCACCGAGACAGTAAGGGCTGAATCACCGTTAGTGCTGATTCCGCGTTATATGTAACATACCACGCACGTAGTTGTACCAGCGTTGATGTTCATGACAGTGAAAGTACACTGTACGTTTCCGCAGCCTGCGATACTAGAGGTCAGCGGCTGTTCTGAACATTGGACGCATTGACTATCTTCACACATACCGTTACCACTGGTGAGGAACCCCCCCAAGGCTCGTCCTTCATTCAGGTTTTCATCTACATTGGTGCATCTGATGATTGAACCAGCACCACCTTCGACACTTGATGCGTATGGATACTCATCACAGCTGAGCTCTTGACCTGATGGCCTACTCATGGTTCCGCAGCAAGGATTTGGTCGTCTGCATCCCGCATCGTTGCGTCGGCTAACCTTCGTTTGTTTACTCGGCTTATCCCAATTCAAGTTGCTTGGCTTGCCAGCGACAAATATGGCATAGCAGTTGTTGTTGCATGGTCCGGGATACCGAGCGCAATCGACATTGAAGACAGGAAATGGTTGAGAGTTGACCAAGGGAACTAAGAGTAATAAGCTCGACAAGCGATAAAGGCAACGAGGAAGCATCGTACAAGGCTCCTAATTTCACTCTACTTTGGACAATGATATTTTGGGGTTCGCGTCCACTCTATATATGCGTTTCCTAGTATCATATTGTTATCTTGTGTTGGATGCTGAACTCTCCCATCGTCATGCTTTGGAGAGAATCCAAACGATTATGATTTCCAGAGAACATGCCGCAATGTAACCTTGCGTTCCAATCAGTACTCTGGGCACTAGGCCCTCTGTTCACGTCGCTGCAGAGATGTTTAACACTATGTCCAGTTCTGGACCAGCTGCCAAGTAGTACAGTACAATCCCATTGGATATCGATCTACCCAACAACTGCAAAAAAGCCTGTGAACTCTCGAGCTAACTAGAATCAATCAGTCATGATACTAGGTAAGCTAATAGTAGCCGCATGTGGAGACGTCTGATACTCATACTCCCGAGCTAACCAATCGCACTCCCGAGTCAACCAATCGCCTTGCGCAGAACCTCCACGTTTCGCAGCAAGTGAATTGTCAATCATGGCACAGGACCAAAGCAGAAGATATCACCAACAGTGAAAACGAAAGAGAAGTAATAGAATCACGCTTGCTGCGCGGAGAATGACGAGGTAGTATCTTGAGGTCCAAAATACATGTAGATTGAAGGAATACAGCTCAGCTCAGCTCAGCTAAGCTAAGGGCATGTCTTGGCATACGTAATCCAACAAACAATGTAGTCCTAACTTCGCTTAATCCATATCTCGATGAGCTCAATCGATCTTTGTCAGACTGCACCTATTGAATCCTCCACAACCACGAAAACCTCCGTATCATGGATCCCAACATGGACCCCGACTCCCGCGGTGCTTTGTTTCCGGTGTGCTGTGCGGCTGAGTTACCAGCAGAAGTAAGTGCCACCAACATCTGTGCAACGAAACGCTCAGGTCCCTGAATCTACTCTCCAGGTCATGGAGCGCTTCATAGACTCAAACGACAGCGAAGACTTCTACTTCGTATTCGTCGATGACCTCTCTGAGAAATACAACTGCGCTTCCGAAAGCCCTGTTACCAAAGACAGCTCACCGACATCGCCATTCATCGGCAAAAGCACCCATGAATGCCACGTGCTGCTCCAACAGCTGTTCAAGGATACGGGATCAGACATTGACTATGATTGTTTTGCAATCATGGACAAACGTTCCATTGAAGACGACACTTTGCTGCTTTGTGAGGGGCCGTCGGAGGAAGGTGAAGCAGAGTCAGTCAGGGCGCCATTTGATGTTGCTAGCCTCATTATGTTGAACTTTCGGGCTGGAGGTCCTGGGGTGGAAGAATACCAGGAGGCAGCGGCAAAGGAGGAAGACGGGGTGCTGAATATGGATCACTTTCAAAAATGCTGAAAGGTTGGTGAGTTCAGAGGGAAGGTCTATGATTTGGGTCGGATCCAATGCCAAAAGTGCAAAGCCGAGAATGGTGGTCACCCACTACCCTATTGACCAGGAGGAGCGGAAGGAAGTTGGTCCAGAGCGGATAGAATGGTCTGAACCACCTGCCTATGGTCGAATATGAGATGTGTTTGATTTTGAGAAATCTATTCGCTCATTTATCTAAGTAGCGTATGCTTGCTACTTGTCAACTAAACAAATCTTTTGAAACCTTAAGTATATTACACTTCTTGTTCATTGGGCTCAGGGCGGGTTGGGGTGAATCGGCGAATATATAATGATTGCCGTTTTACCCAGGCCACTCCCATGACGTGGATCAGTGCACCGCCTGCTGAATTAGGAATTCCTAAAGTCTACCATAAGATAAGACGTATCATACTCATATTAAGTAAGTTGCGTCATACATACATATATATATATATATATATCGTTTTAACGTTTTATCTAATTTCCCGCCCATGTTTTTATATTAATATTGCCCCAATCTCTTGTGTTATATAATCAAGATCAGAGTTCTATAAAAGACAAAATTTCGATCTTTAACTCGATATTCAGAATATGATATTATTATTTACAAGTTATGCCAATAGGTGAGGATTACACCTTGAACAGTCGCTGGTGCTCCAAGAGCAATATTAGAAAGTGAAAGCCTGACTCGGTCCCAACCCAAAACTCTGGCCGACCGCTGTCAAACTTACTTTACTCAGTCTCCGATCTGAATAAGAAAATCTTATCTTATACAAAGAAGTCTTGTTGAATATGTTAAAGATAAGCATTAATAGGATCGTTTTAAAGGTCGCTAATCCATCAAGACAGTCGTAAACTCCGGTCTCAATACTATAGCCACCTTTCCGGTTAGTTGGCAAATCTTTCGCTATTTCTTTATTCAGTATATTAATAGTTATAGCCATGTCCAGTGCGCTCAAGACGGGTTGCTCTGAGAGCGGGTTGGGTTTTGCGCGCGATGACAGGCTCGCTTAGAGGCTTGATGCTTAGAATTTAATAGAGACGACAAAGTATGCTTCGTGACAAGAGGCTCGAGATTATAAGGTTTTCTAATAAAAAGATCTATAATATACGACGGCAAAAACCCAATATTATTGAAATTAGCTAGGAGAACTAGCTAATGGCCGCACGGTGATGCCTTTGAACCAGACGGATCAACTAAACAAAAGGGAAAAGGTTATACCAAACTGGAGTACAAAAGGCATATAAACATATATAAGGCATACTAAGATAGGGGGACCAAGGAATGGATTCGAGGAATACCCCGACATGTAGTTGGAAGCTAGTCATTCGACCAAGCAACAAGAGGGTCAAAACTCTAGCGAAAGTGAAGATGAAGAGAATGGTCACCGAGAAGTTCCACGAGAACCTCAACCGCTTTTAATATCGTCACCGTCGCTATCGAGCCATCAGCGGAAGGAACAAATTAATCACACCGTCCCATTGAACCATATGGGAATTCCTGATGGCTTATTATCGACAGGACTAAAATCAGACTTTCTGGGATTCTCACCCCTGAAGTCTTCCTCCCTCAACAAGGACACACTGAACACTGCGAATTCACTTAAAGCCGTCTACCAGAGTCTTCTTACTTCTCTAAGTCCGAGGTACCACCTTGGAGAGTTCTTCTTGTTTGAGAAGGATGGTCCAATTTCTTTACTGGAGATCATGTCTCCAGAGTACCGTGAGAAGAGGCGACGCCTCTTCTCCTCGTCAGACTACACCGTATACATAACCCTTCTTTACATTCTGAGGAACCAACCCTCGCATTGTGATATAGGGCCCTTGACACCCTGCAATCCACATCGACTTACAAAAGCCTTTCTCAATTGCCAGACACTGAAGATGCGTTCAAGAGGACTACAGTTGGAAATGTAAGCCTCAACGAATCCCGAAGAATGGATCAAGTTCTGCTTTCTCCCGAAATGCCAAGGTGGACGCAGGTAGAAGTAAATCTTGGAGGGTAATTGGAAATATGTAGTCACCAATCGGTTTCTCGCCAGCAGCAAATGAGCTTGCTAAGACGTTATATACGTACAAAAAGTCGGCACAATGCCCTCGAAAGATGACGCTTCCAACACGTAGTAGTGATGTAGTTAATAGGATGAAGAGCGGTGATGGGGTGAGTTGGAGAACTCGAGTAGAGAAGCATCGGGACACTCTTCCACTTCTGGTCCTCCAAAATACAGCACCGGCATTTTAGACGATGAAGATTTGAATGGTATGGCGGATCTTGAAGAAACACCCAAGGCGGCAGTGCGGCCAAAAATGCTGCTAGTCGAGGCACGCCTTTCATAGCAGACTACTATAGAAATTCCAAATAAATGCATGTACAAGATATCCGGTCAATGTGATGCTTCTATCAACATATATAAAGAAGAATGAATAGGAATTTGAGATGGCAACGAACACCCGCATCGATTTATAGACTCTCCAAGACAGAGCTGAGGGGTTTGATATCATATTTATGAATATATCATATCCTAGCAACTATTGCATTGTTCGATCCATGATATCCTTTTAGAAGAAACATAACATCCAACGTAAACATAGATATATCCATGCTCCACCAACCACCCCCGCTCTACCTCGAATTCCACCTCCCCTTCCGCAAACCCCCCCAACTTCGCGACCCGATTACTTTGCAACGAGTAGTCTTAGAAGGGTAACAAAGATAGATTCAGCCTCGCAAGAGCTCGTTCTATCGTTCCAGTTAATGTTATTGTTCTGTGAGCACGTTCAAGCTCAGCGACCCAGGCCGCTTTACCCCATGGTTTCCCTTACATTACTGTGTATTTTCTGAGATTCTACACTCAGTAGACTGAAAGTACTACTGACTTTGAGCAGCATCAGACTACGTCCTTCAATTTCGTAGTCGGTACCAGTAGATTATACTGTTGACGATGCTGCGGACGGCCCTTTCGATCGATTGCTTTCGGATATCAGAAAGTCCCTGTCAAGAAGTAGGCATACTATTGAATAGTTTAAACGAGCTTTTCATTGACATTAGATACGGTTCCATGTAACCGCGGAGCCTTAAAGCCCGTTGACTTTCCCATCCCAATTCTTAACGCCAACATGAAAACCTTCACACACAGAGTGAAAAGTATGCCCAAAGATACGATATTGCGAATCAATTTTCTATATAGCTAACTACCTATGTACAAACAGTAGGTAGTGCTAGAAGTGATAAAGGTGTACAGTTACCCGGGACTGTCCTCCTTAGCCCGATTATACGATTATCGCCAACGGTTCCATCTGGGCACGAGTAAAACTTGTTGATTCCATAGGTAGAGTTAGGATCAGAGCATTTCAGAACCAAACCGGTTAACGAACAAACAGGTCTAGTACGAAGTGCATAGGTAATACGCGTCGCTTGGAAGTTGAGGAGCTGGTAGTTGCCTCCAGAAACGTTCATGACAGCTGAGGTGAGAGTGGCTCCTGTGAGTGGTGAAGTAGTGACAAGTTGACCGACGGAGTTGATTGTTAATACTTGAGATCGCGTAATGTCGGAAGTATTAGAAAATGTAAATCTAAAGCGTTGATTATTAGCCAATTTGAAATAAAGCAATTTTCCAAAGAACAGGGCGATTTATTTTTGGAAACGCTCTCGGATATGCTGCATTGGAAATAGGTTTAGGTGACTGAAGAAACGCGCCCAAAGTTAATACATACTGGTCGTAAGGTTGAAGATTATCTGGTGTCGTTCCAGCCGGTTCGGCAGCAGAGGTGCGAAGCAGGCTTAAGAACTGGCCTCCAAACGAGCCAGAGTTGGTGGGATCGAACTGTAATCTGAAACAACTGAAAGCTGTCTGGCTCGGGAGTATAGTATTGACCACAGTTATGGACTCCAAGAGGGTCAAAGTCGAAACGGTGATGGTGGTCGCCGCTGAAGCAGTTTCTGTGGCTGCCGGATCTGTTGTACTGACCAGCTCTGATATAGTGGTGGTACTAAGGACTCCTAAGACTATGACTGTATTTGTGTAAGTGGAAGTGGGTGTTGGTAGAGTGACGGTCTTTCGAGTATATCCGATGCAGGCGCAAGCGGATGAGTATCTGACAGTTCCTGAGCAGATCGCTGCATACCCTGGTATAGTAGGCTCTGCGCGTTTCTTCAGAACTGTCTGTGTTGTGGGGATGACAATGAACGAAGGTATCACAATCATTGTAGTAAGTTCTGTCAATGTGCTTGTACTGGTGTGGGTATGTTAAAATGATTGAATATTGTTGGACTTCATATTCACTTACACTGTAGCGGTTTCTGACAATGTATCTGTCTTAGTAATGGTACTGCACATTGTTAGTTCCTCTTCCCTTATGAAAGCAAGATTGAAGTAAAGCTTACACATCAGGCAACGTTTGGGTGGCTGTAGTTGTGATTGTGATTGAACTGCCTTTAATTAGAAATCGTTAAGGGCCATGGGCATAAATGAATTCTTACGTGACGGGATTAGACGTCGTGGTTTCGCTGACAGTAATTGTACTATAGAAGAAAGCATTACTTTACCATCCAGTATTTATTAGTACGTTGACGACTTACCTCGCTGCCGGAGTTGCAGTTGTTGCAGTTGCAAGATATGATGCGCAATCGGTAGACCCTCTTGTCAGTGCTGTAGCTCTGACGGCCCTCAGACAATTATCCGCATTGCATACCATCATGCTATTGGTAGTGGCTGAATAGACATTGTTGACAATGCTTAGCAATGCAAGTATAGAAAAAATCGAAAACATATCTACGGGAGTGAAGTCAACAGTTGACAAAAACACTGGATGGGAGAGACCAGGAAGCAAAGTGGAAATCCATTGTGCTGGGGAAAATGTTTATATATGGGGAGAGAGATTTACAAGGGTTAAACGAAAACGCGGGAAATATTCTCGATGTAGGTAGCGTGTCTATTGTTATATACGCAGAGAATTCATTTATTGTCGGTGCGATGGCTATTCCACGTTCTGGCGTGCGACCATAACAGTTGGTGGCGTTCACTAAATCAGCTGGAATGCTCTTTTGGAGGCTAATTGACAGGGTTAGGGCATTCATTTCCTTCCTTAACCCTATGGTGGCGTCTTTCGTGGCTCTGGGCCTTCAGCCGCCGCTAGAATTTGTGGCTTGGCAACACAGGCATTGAATCCAGTAATAACTGCTTAACAATTTGACAGGAGATGGAATCAGACAGACACGTTCTTGGGATGATTATTATTTGGGTACAAGAATTCTATGCTTTACCGGTCTTGACCAATTCTGCCCTGGGAGTCTGCATGACTCATTGGATGATCGATTTGGGCATCTTGATACTCGAGCATTTCAATCCATTAATTCACCCCCGATTCGTGACTTGCGATCTACCACATCCCATTTACATGGGAACAGAGAAATTACCACGTTGGTAATTTGCTAGTACAAAGCCTCTTGAAAGAAAGTTCGCCCAAAATCATATTGACGAGAGTTTACTGGGGAAATATTACGTTTCGTCAGCGACTATTGGAGCGGTAACCGTTAGATCAAAAGCCGCATAAGGTAATGTGATATTGACAGCATTGCTTGATTCTTTACTCATACCGCCGAGGCTAAATGTCAAGCGGATATTCCTTTCAACTAAAGTTGTGTGCAAACTGTCGTTAATTAGGTAAATTAGGTATAAGTGTGTAGAATTGTCCTATACCAAGCCAAGGCAAGTTCATATAGAAGATTCCCTTCTATTGGTAGCCAGATATACGATAATGATAAGTCTAAAGAAATTGTAATCGGCGTTGGTAATAAATCTTGATGATGATCATCCGAAAGTTGGGCGATAAGAGAGTTAACGTTATTAATAAGGGGTGCTTCTGGCCACTCAATATTCCAATAATCACTATATTGCACCAACCTGGATGTATCAAATCCTCCTAGAGTCAACGATCTAAAGGCCAGATAATTTCCTGTGAACTTTTAGAAAAAGAGACATCTGCCACCTTCACTTAATATGAAGCTTACGATATAGTTTTCCTGCAATATACCCCCAGGATAAGCTAGGTATAAGAGAATGGCTTTGTAGGTTTGTTAAGTAACTGGGAATTGGAAGTAGATCAACAAAATCAGAACTCTGTGGGACGCAAATTGCAGTTATTGCTTATGAGGTTGGGGAAGGAAGTGTTGAAATCGTTAACCTCGCGGAGAAGATTCCTTGGGCTCGCGTCTCGAAGCGAATCAAGCTCTTAAACTTTCCGTCACACTGGGAGAATCTACTTTTGGGATTACACACTCTGGGACTTAGTGCCAAAAGACCAAGATAGCTATCAAAAGAGACAAATACCCCAACTGTTTGATTCTCTATTGTTCCTTGTCCATCCAGAGATATGATGTCAACCCCCAAAGCAGACCTGCCGTAATATCCAAGATTAGGGGCCAGCTTCATAGGATAGACGTTACGCCCCGGAACTGCTGAGTTGTTTCGGTAAATTGATGAATTGTCTGGATTATATCCACCGCCTCGATACTCATAAAAGTCAGCCGGTGGTGGTGGTGCATAACTGCTATCCGCTACAAGGAGTGTTTGCCAAAGTGATGTAGAAATAAAAACTCGTTACATTTGATTTAGTGTTGCAACTAAAATGATAAACGAAGAGAAACACCCGTCGTTTCATTCGACTACGGATCTTGTTAGTTTATTTATTTCCAAACATGAGTTTATTGAGACTTGGTTATAGTGTTGTCATACATTTCTGGCTGGGTTCAGCAACAATCGGCTGCGGTATTTTAACCGTATCCACTACTATCGAGGCCGATGAATGAAGCACCACATGAGTGAAAGCGAAAGAATATAGTAAACACGTCGCATTGTGTCGGTTTGTTCGGTGACTTGTTCGCCTTCGGCAGTAAAACTACCCCAAGATCATTAAGAGGCTGGTATATATCTAAGGTGTTCAGCGATATTATACTTTGTCAGACCACCGATCTTCAGCCCCCATAGAAAATGTCCAATGTACCCATCTAACCCTTGGTGTTGCATATACCTCGCCATGACTTTGCATATAGCAGCCTCCTCCGGCGGGCTCAAGTGGAAATAGCAATACATGACTAAGAATTAATCATTCCACAATGTTCAAACGGAGTGAACTGGATTAGTTATCATCTGATTCCCCCATGCTTTCCACACCGGTTTGGGCCTTCTGTAAATATTCTTATATAGACCGATTATTGCTATGGGGGCTTTGATGACAAGGCTACGCGATGTGATTGCCTTGCTTGAACTTCCTTACTTTTACCAGGGTGCACCCCCAACTAGGCTCGTGCTACCGCCAATGCCCCCTTTTTGATTTATTTTGATAGAAACCAATATCTGTTCCCGTTAAGCATCTTCCCCGTATGCATTCAAAGCCACGATCAACCTAGGCCAGAGTTACTTTGAATCCTTTAAAAATATTCGCTCACGTGACTTTGTTTCCACCAACTCCTTGTCGCTGACTGGTTGTCCTGTTTCTGTAAATGCTACATCTTCAGATAGAGAGAGAGAGTCTCAAAGTCTGAAAAACGATGTAGGTGAAGTCATACTCTGCCATAAAGTATCAAATTTCACGATAGGCTCGCTGCACAAAATACTTGAAATACTGGGGATTCGTTCTTCAATTTCCAATCCGTCGAGAGAAATTAGTCTAAACTACCATCCTCACTTTGAGTTTGTCTCCCTCCACAATCTCATTTCTTTTGGCCTCTAGCTCTTCTACATCCCAAGTCGAACTCAAATACCTCCCATTCAGCCAGGATCTATTTCCTTTCGTGAGCCACACCATGAAACCGGCACAGAGATTAGGAGAATCAGTAAGGTCTAAATCCCGTGTTAGATATATCCAAAGAGCCGCATTGAGAACGATATACTTACAAGGTCTAATTGCATCTATGTCCTTCGCCATATCAGTCAACACAGCACCGGGATGAACCGAGAAACAATTAACTCCCTTGTCACCGTACTCGTCGACCACAAACTCCCCAAGCCTCAGAAGAGCAAGTTTTGATATTTGATACGCTGAAGCTCCGGGAATCCTCACAAGAGCCCCAATAGACGTGGTAATTACGATATTCACTGTGCCATGTGCTTTTGCTGTCTCAACCATCAATGGGAGAGAGGCGTGAAGCATCAAATACGTCCCCTTCATATTAATTTCCCAGGTCTTCCAGTAATCCTCTGGCTCTCCATCTGCGAGAGGAACCCAGAGAGAGGTGGCCCCAGCGTTATTCACCAGAATATCCAGTCTTCCCTCCTCTTTCTTAACTGTTTCAATGGCAGCAAGAACTTGAGAGTTATTTGTGACATCAACGGTGAGTTTATGGACTTTGACGGTGGAATTGAGCTTTCTAATTGAGCTTTCTACCTCATCTAGTTCTGAAATTGTTCGTGAACAGATAATAATACATGCAACTTGACATTCGGCATATCTCAAAGCAATTGATCGCCCAATGCCTCGACCACTCCCCGTGATCAGGACTACTTTAGAAGGCTGAGAAAGATCGCTTTTAGTAGGATCGGTTGCTGGATAAATGTCATCATGCAGAGTGAAGGTGAAGTTCGCTCCAGAATGTGCGGGTGGCATCGCGTCCTTGTTCGAAGTAATAAACTAGAAATCTAATAGCTAGTATTTGCTTGATCAGAATCAGAGTAACTGAAGGTTTGGAGAAATGATACGATACAAAGAGTGGTGGATAAAGGAAGATGAGGGAATAGAGGGGCTTTTATATCATCCATACTACTTGGAAATACTATGTAAATACTCAACTACGTGTCTTGGGTTGATAGATACGTAGCACTTAATTCTAGCGGGTGACTCGTATGCTTGGTCATACAAAAATCTACTAGGTTTAGAAATATCGCTCTTTAATAAACGGATCTATTTACATTCACATAACCCACCGTTGTGCCTTTATTGGATAAAACAAGACGTAAGTGGTGAAAACAAGTTTGGAAGATTTAACCTTAAAAGCTAACAAGTCCCACTTCGTGTAATCAAGCAGCGTTAGGTACTCGGTAGTTTCCCCATTCGGACCTCGGCTCCGATATGGCCGCTATGACCGTAATGTCCGATATTCTGTATCCTGTAATGGTGCATTTGAGAAACCCTCGTTTTCTTGGGAGATGTGTTTAGCCTGAAATTTCACCTTATGAAGATAACTCTGTGAACGTGGGAGGAGTTACTGGTTACCGCAATGTGTTATATTGGACATTTTGGACGTGGGTTTAGTTTAAGCATCAAAGCAGGATGATTGCATGCATACCAATGCCTCGTTGTGAATTTGTTTGTGATGATGCAGCAAAATTGAAATGTGATTGAGTTGTATAATTTGAAGAGTTTCTTACTCTTACTCCTAGTGCTGAAAGTAAAGAGCTTGAAATACCATTACATCAAATGCGGAAACGCCATATACTAAGGTGCTAAACTGAGCTTCAAACATCCCCTCACCCCATTGTTCACATCGCCACTCTCCTGAGAAGATAGTGTAGATACACGGGATGTTCCTCCAAATCATTCCGTTTGACTGGCATATTATATGCGTTCTGTTTATGATACTTGAATGTCCAGAAATATTTTCTTCTATATAGTCTATTCGCCACTCTAGGAATGTGCTAGAAATCACGTGTTGCTGCTGTGCCTTGAAACTCTGCTTATGTGATACTAAATCCTTCCTCGACCTTTGACATAGAGGCTAGATCTTGAAAGCGATACCAATGTCACTTAACTCTAGTCTTCTAACAATAGTTGGAAACTTACCTGATCATTTTCTCTATATTATAAATGGTCCCTTTCACACTTCCCAGTGGGAAACCAAAGCCTCCACCTCTACGGAAGAGAAATAGGGTTGCGGAACCTGTAACCATTGCAGAATTAGAAATCAAAAGCATTTTTTGGACTTCTGGTTATTTTAATTAAGATTTCGTTGGGCTAATGCAGTTTTTGTCATATTAGTCTCTCTATTTAATATCACGCAACACGTAGAAAAACAACTGATTTCGACTCTTCTTACTAATCGTTCGTGAAGGCTATATATCGTTGGTTCCCCGGAGCCTTTACAAAACCTTCACGAATAAGAATTAATCTATTATAAATCAATAATAGTGACTCCTCATTCTTGCCATATATGTATTACAGCCTCTTCCTTTCGTTCGAGCAAATCATCCTTGGTCGGATGCCCTTGATCAGGTGACCTCTCAGTACTAAGCCCTGACAGGAATTGATTATTCTAATACTAATTAGAGCACTAGTTCTACGGCTTATACTTCTCTGTCACTTTACTCCTCATAATACCATCTAGGTTCAAGGAGGCTGTGTTTTATACCAACAGGCATTAGCAATATTTATATTTAGAAAACATGGAAACTATAGCCGATCCTGAGTATGATCCAGCTGGCTCATCAGCGTGCTCAATAGACCTTTTTGTTCTCACTATTTCTCTTTGAGCTTGGAAGTTTAATGTGTGGAGTGGCACCAAATCTGATAGCCTTAATCATCGGAAGAACGATTGCTGGTATCGGTGGTTTTGGTATCGGTAGCCGGTGCTTTACTATTATTGCCTTTTCTGCCGAGTCAAAGAAAAGACCTTTGTTCCTCGTCTTGGTTGATGTTACTTATGGGATGTCTGCTGTCATTGGCCCGCTCTTAGGTGGAGCCTTCACGGATCATGTTTCCTGGAGGTGGTGCTTTTGCATCAACCTCACTATTGGGGGGTTAGCAGCCGCATTGTTTGTCCTCTTCTTTCGTAATCCAGAAGCAGCAAAACCAGTAGAAGCGACGTGGAAGGAGAAGCCTTTGCAAATGGACTTTGTCGGTGTGGCACTAGTTATGGGCTTTATCATCAGCTTTACCATAGCTCTCCAATACGGTGGACAAACCAAATAATGGAACAGCAGCGAAGTGATTGGCCTGCCGGTGGTCTTTGTTCTCATCTTGATCACATTAATCATATGGGATATCTTCCAAGGTGAGCGTGCCATGATCGTTCCACGGCTGATTAACCAACGCTTTCTTTCGACTGGTGCCGTCTTCTAGTTGTTTTGGTCAGGCGCATACTTCATTCTCCTCTACTACCTCCCTATCTACTTTCGGTGAATCAGCAATTTTAACCCTATTGGATCTGGCGTGCGACATCTCCAGATGGTAATAGCAGTCAGTGTAGCTGGTCTTATTATGGTGCTGAGGTCTCCGTAACGGGTCACGCAACCCCCTTTTCCGTCGCAGGTTCTGGTCGTACAACAGTAAGTACTGGGCTGATACACCTTGGATATTGGAACTAGTCTTGGCAAATGGATCGGGTATGAAATCATTGCTGTATTCTTCTTCAGCTTCCCGTTCATGAATTCTATGAATATCGTTCAAGGAAAGTCAAAACCTGAAGATATGGCCTCTGCTACATCAATTATCTTCTATAAGCTACTTCTTGAATACCTGGAAGAAGCAAACTGACGATGTTCCAAGTCTCCCAGAGCCTTGGCGGCGCCTTCGCCCTGGCAGCTGAGCAATATGTCTTTGCTAATAAGATCATCTCCACTTTGCCCACATTTGCACCATGTGTTGATGTCTTTATAGAGATGGCAACAGGTGCTACAGATATACATAAGACGTTTACACCTGAGCAGCTTCCTGGTGATCTCGTTGCGTATATTCAATACATCAAGGCCACATTCGCAATTGGAATTGGCTTGGGTAAGAGGCATGGATGTAGACGAAACTACGATATGACTTAAAATTGTCACTATTTTAATATGATATAATAAATTCACATGTATGTAACTCTTAAATGAACTATTAGATAAAAACATTAATGTTTAATAAGTTTAAATACTTAACCTTATTAACTTGCTATTATATGAAATATAGTTGGAAAATTACTACAAGTATAATAGGCACATTTTTTTTTTTTTTAAAAA
>Ga0247734_1001549_pt1 | contig 17287 bp, 17 predicted proteins | sample UWRJL103311B2_FD_180933 | JGI IMG/M metagenome (GOLD analysis project Ga0247734, IMG submission 180933) | Plant litter microbial communities from Arlington Agricultural Research Station in Wisconsin, United States - UWRJ-L103-311B-2 | ecosystem: Environmental > Terrestrial > Plant litter >... | reverse complement strand
GGGGGGGGCAGAATTGTTTGGAAGTCTGGATTGTGGGAGTGGATGAGAGTAAAGTAACCTCTCCGCGTATTTATGAATGAGACTTCATGATGCCGAGCTCGGTTCAGGACATTTGTCATTGATCGTGTCATAGAGTAAAAGTTAAAGTTAGTTGTTGAAAAGAGTGGTACGTCAGGTTTGGAAACTGAGAGGGTATAAGAGTGATCCCTTCAGCACGATATTGATGGGAAAATATATTTCTAATGCAGCTTTCTATTTTTCTACTATGCTCAAATATCGTGGTGGTGAGCTCATTCACGACGCCACCTAAGGAGGAGTGGTGTATCTAAATGAATAATCATAGCGCTTTGGTCGTTTGCTATCCTGACAGAATCCATCCTATCGACATACGGACATTATATGATACATGGATGGTTGTACTGTACAGCACCACTGGCTCATTTGTTCTCGCCGTCCTGGAATTCCAACCCCACATAGCTGATATCTTTACCAAGTGGTCTTTACTACCTGCACTTGAAATTGGCAACGTCCAGCATGTCGTACTCATTACAGCCGTTATGTCGGAGCATTGGGGCGGTAGTACGGTAGTGCCTTGTTGGGATTACTTTTGGTGGGAAGATGACCTCCCTGTCTTGTGCAATTGCAAAAGTTATATCGCAACTATTGCACTGAAGCGCCCATCGTTGAGAGGGCCTCGGAGGCCTGCGACTTCTTTTCTGCTGAAGGCATGCGGTTGGGCTTCATGGAAATCTCCATTCCGAGGGTTTTGGGTTTGTTGAAATATCGAACACCCTTTTCACTCATTTCTCATCATCTTTACTTCGTCCCCAAGTGATTTTCGCGAAGCTCGCCTTTCGAACGTTTTCTGGCCGCCGAATCTGCTCCATCACCGGGTCGACTCGTTCCCCATTCCCCGTCTCCACATCTGTAGGTTCCGTTGAAATATCGAGGTCGCTTCCCCAAGTCAAAGTTGTTCCAGCTAAGTTTGGGTCTGGTCGAATATGAGGACCACTGCGGCTAAACCGTCGAACAACTTCATCTCTGCGTGCCACAAGTCGCCGGCGGTAGGCGTACAGTGTTGGTGCATTTGCTACAAAACTTGCTGCGAGAAACTCGCCTGTGGTCCAAGTAATACGATGTGTTTCCGAGGAAGCATTAGAGTAGGTCCGAGGTAGGCGTACGGCGGTTACAGCGATGATTACAAGACCAACGGAGAATAAGAAGCCGAGTTGTGCTTTTCTATAAAGTGGTTAGTTAGCTGGTGTTCAAGTTGTTCAAAGTGAATCTGACGTACTTTTTCCAGGTCAGACGGACGTTGACTAGAACAGGAATTGGTAGACTAATCAACAAAATATCGGTAAAAAGATTTAATCCACCTAGCACACATTAGCACGTCTGTCACTGGATGCTTACTACACAAGAACTCACCAACAACAAAAAGCTGGATAATAGCCTCTGTACATTCATCTGAGAAGCTAGTTAGTCATCTACTCGTACCACATATCTCACGCTCTTACCTGTAATTGCAAGAACTTTCCAGTAGTGATCTAATGGCCGACATTCCGTGAAGGTTGAAGTAATAGTGGCAATAAACGTAATCCCAAGAATAACCCAAATACCCCTGACGCATCGTCGTCCCCATGGTAAATCCTTTACCAAACCCTCATAAAACGACAATAGAACACTTTTCTGCAACCATAAACTATCACATATCAGCCCTGAGCCTATTCAATAACACCATACGAGCGAGACCTCGAACTCACAGCAATATGTATAAACATCTCGCAGCCAAGGTCAGTTTACTGCCGATTTCCCGCTCATAGATCTCCTTTTTGCTCAGGACTGACAAGTCCCCAAGATCAGGGGATATATTATTCGTTTTCCACAGCACGATAATGTGGGTGAAGGCAATTCTCGCAAATGAAAAAAATATGGCCGCACTCGTCAACCCGTCCGCCAACGTAAACTTCTTGTGAAACATCCTCCCTAGCAGCAGCCTCGTGCCCATGATCAGGATACTGAGAATACAACACACCCATACGACCGCCAGAGTTCTATTTTCCACATCTTTAATAGCCATAATAATTGCAATCCAAAAGAAACAGCGAGAGGTGGGAACTCATAGAGGGGTGCGTGCACTAGCGATGAAAGGTGTGCGTCGTGTGGTAGAAGCTGGGGATATAGCAAAGTTCGGCAAACAAGATATCTTAGTCCGCATGTCGGGCGCTGAATAAGACGTGCAGAACTTGGCGGTTCCCATGCCCTCTTATTCGTCTTTTACGTACTGTAGTACAGCAGCTCGCACTTATTTCCGCACATTACCCGGAGACCAACACGGAATTGTGAATGGCTGCTTGGCGGCAGGGATGGGAGGAATGGCGAAGTCCGAGATTCATGCTTGCAGTGTGTGTGTATGAGCGGAGCGGGAACGTTTCCTCTCGACGGTTCCTGATAAGAGCGGGATCTTGACCGCTAGAAGGTGCAAGAAATCGCCAGGGGATCTGATACATTACTATAGTACTGTACATAGGATACGACGTTTGACTTTTACGCGCGCCAACCAGATAACAAATGCATGCACATGGTGGTTCGGCATACTTATGATGGTTTCCAAGGGGAGCATATACATGTTATACTTTCCTTGCATATGCTAGGTTTCTAATCTGAACAATGTTGATCTTCCCTATGTTGGTGTTGTCTGGTCAAAGTTTCCTATACCCCATCTAGCGTAAATAATCAACGGTACGTACGCTAATGATGCGTGCGTCTAAGGATTAAAGGACTAAAGTTTAGATTAAGCATGCTGACTGTGCACTTTGTGATATCATAAGTGCCAGAGGAAAAATAACGCGTGGGAGATATAGGGCAGGCATAGTATGTGATTAATGTTTTTCTTCTTCGTACTCGCCTCTTGGGGCTTCTAATTGGTACGTACAACGCAGCCTCCAAGCATCTAGTTGGAATAATTGATGTGCCCCCAAAGACGCCATGCAGCCAAGATCTCCAGCCAAGTCTATTGATGCGATCTCCTACAAAAGCTACCTTAAAAACTCCCGAAAGCCAACAGCCAATGACCAGTCACTGTTCCCAGAACATCGCACGCTCCGGCATGCAATCAGTAAGTATACTGCAGACTGTTCTCTTCCATCCCCCATGTCTCCTCCATAGGAAATGGCGGATTCATCACGCTATCCAACACACTTAACGGGCACCACTCTGCTTGGCCGGCCTGCTGTTCTCCAGCAGAGAGTTTGGGCGTGATTTGGCCAAATATGTCGGTGGCTGACGCATTCATCGTCTCGTATACTTGATATGGAAAGTTGAGACTCATGTCTAGATCCATACCCAGCATCTCCCCATCAAATTCCGAAGGTGCCGACATATCGTAAAGTGTAGGAGACTCCAAGGTTGCCGTAGATGGGGAACCGAACATGCTGGTATCAAAAAGCGAAGACTGCATCGAGGATGAACTCCAGTCTTTTTGTATCGGCTGGCGCTTTGCTTGGGGAATAGGAATCTCGGGGGTGGCTGAATGATTTTTAGCATCCGAATGACCGCCAAGAAGTCCAAGGCGATCGAGTATGTCGTGCACCAGAGGAACATCTTCGGATTCAGTGCTGGGTATTGTGATGCTGTCTGGCTGAATGCTCAGCCGGCGATTGGCATATAGAACCCTCATCGCCATTTTGTATTTATCGTTTTGCTCCAGAAGACGCTCAACATAGCTGTACCTGTATTAGAATGTAGATAGAGGATGGCGGCGATGTGGTACTTACTCTTGGGGATACTCTTTGCTCTCTTTTTTCGAGCACTTCATATACTCGCACACGTCATCAGCTTCTGTACAACGGGTGCATGGTTTACCACCATCGCACTAGTCAGTGTTAGTAGGCGTGATAATAGTTGGACTTATCAGGGGGCTAACCTTCGTCTTGCGAAGACGACAACGCATGCAAGCTCTAATTATCCGACGTCTCGAGCTCTTGATATCTTTGCGAGCCCGAATCTTCTCTGTGATGTCCGAAACAGAAGACTTTGAGCTATTGGGAGTCGAAGGTTTTTCATCCCAGCAAATTGACGAGAATGGGGAGAAGGCGGGACTAGTGGGGGAGTTTTCTGGATACATGATTGCGAGGCTTCAAATTCTAGAAATTGTGGCTATCTTGTATATGAGAGATAGATCGAAGACTGGCTGGATGGTTTGGAACTGTTAGATGGAAGATAGCCCAGAGATATATATATTTTGTGGCTGCCCAGGTGTTATTTTGGCTTAGCGAGGTAGCCAGGGGGGTTTATTCTAATACTCCCAAGCTCGACCAATCCTGTTTATACTAGGTTACACTTCATGAGATACTATCCCTGCATGCAGATGGCTATGACGCAGGTCAGCATGGCTGCCACGCAAATGAAGCTATTCGCATGAACTCGTTCCGTTACAACCTTCGGCATTCGGTATCTGTAGACAGAACGTGGCAGGAAAGTACGACACCACATCCACGTCACTCGAACGGGCAGTCTTCTAGAACCGCTAGAAGGCTGCACGACGTCCTTCCTTGCAGTAGAGCCGTTATCTAATCCCCTGTCCTCGTCGTTGACTGGCTCTGAAGTGAGCCGTTTCTGGTTAGCGCTTACATGTTCCAGGGTCCACCAGCATCATGCTGAATAATCTCCATGCTCTCATATAGATCCCTGTTCACCATGTGTTCTCCTTGCATATCCTGACCTGCTGCAATGAGGAGACGCCGACGGCCAAAGAATAATCATACTATGTTGGAGGTTGACTCGGTTGACTTATTAAGGCGATACCGGATAGATGAAATAAGCTTTAGGCTTATTTCTTACCATGGCTAACTTGGCCGACACCGCATGGTGGCCCGAGGGTGGTACAAAAAGTATCAAGTACGAAAATACAGTCAGGAGCCTCGTCAATACTCTTTAGCCGGGAAAAGGAAGAATGCTTCCTTTCAACGGAGCGCCTTCCAAACATCAGTCTAGTCTAATTGGAACCAACGGGGAATATACTTACACACCGAAACGTCATTCGCCTCTGCTCGCGGCCCTCCTACCCTTTACCTTGAAAACTTCTGGACTTCGAGATATTTTGAGAATCACTATCCATTATTCCCCAACAACGAAAAAAAAAAAAAATGCAGCAAAATCCGAAATATCGGCTTTCGGTAGCTGATTACATTGAAACTAGTTCTACTGTTTACTAAATAAGGTCCTCTGTCTGCGATATTTCTTTCCTCGGCTGTATACGTACACATTGGGAATCTGCCTGTACTCGTTGCTGAAAGCGAATCGTGATTTCATAAGTTGCAAGCACCCTTGCGCTAGGGTACAGGGATATGAGAACACTTTCTCAAGTCGTGATTTTGCTCGTAAAGTCATAACTCATGATTGTCCACAACTAGTTACCGTCATCTTTAACATCTTCGTGCCATTCTCCGCTTTACTCGTTGTCATCATAGCCATCGCCATCGTCACCCGTGCAATCCTCAAACAAGCCTTCTCGCTCCATAACATCCCTATTCACGTCTCCATCTGTATCCCTGTCACTCAACCACAACTTCACAAATGTATTGTCGGGTTTTAACATGGCATACATTTGCGGAGTTATGGCAACGGCTCCACCACATCGAAGGGCTTTTATATGACAAAGCTGAAGGCCTGCAACCCACCATATGAGATTTGGCAACTCTGCTTTGGCCGGGTAGGATGCAACAAGATATGATGCTTTTAACAGAGCCCATTGCGTAAGCTCGTGGTATCCATGCCAGCTTGCCAGAAGCATCCGCGTAATTTCGTTATCTCCAGCGGGTTGAATGCCGAGAAAAAACTCGTAGGTTTCATCAGGGTTGAATGGTACTCTACCCAAAACTTTAAACCAACGCGTTTTGACTTCAATAATATCATCTTTCAGTTTTTTAAGAATCACTTTCCACTTTGCATTGTCAACAGCTTGTTTAAAGGCCCAATTACTTAAAGCAACTAAATCCTCATCTTGGGTTGACGATACATCTGGGATTGAGTCATGAAAAGCCGTTAGATTCTTCTGAATTGTTCTATCGGCGATATATGCCAAGCGGTCAATAATATGCGGGTTCGTCGGTTTCGGCGTATTGGTAGACTTGTAAAGTGGCACTGTAACAGTCGTTCGTTTTAAAACAGCCTTTTTGAACTTCTCGAAGTGTTCATCCGAGAATGTGTACCCCTGTTTTGACTGGTCTACTAAGTCACTCAGTAATTTGCAGAGATAAGTAGCCTCCTTCGACGAAATGGTCTTATAAGTATAACACCAATGTTCTTTGTAAACTGTGCAAAGACCGACCATTCTCTGTGACAAATTGAATTCCAAGCCATGACTGAGGAATACAGATGTTGGATTAGTTTTCCCCTGAACGAGAGCCTGGTACGTTGTACAATCCTGTACAAGCAGTTTTTCCTTAACTAGATTTGGATGCTTAGAAACCTTGGAGTTCTTGAAATTGTGAACAATAGTCGGCTCCCAACATATCCACGCCAAATCACCGTCATAATCACCACCGGACAGTTGATCAGCTAAGCATACACCTTTTGTAGGAAAAACAATGAGGTCTCTCCAGCCCATCAACTCCTCTTTCCAGACCGCCTTAACTTTCTGAATGTCACTTGGGAAGTGTGCTGGTAACCGTGCTACAAGAAGTTCCCCTCTAAGAGGCACTCCGGCGGAAAATGATAACTCATCAACCCAGTTCTCAGAAGAATGAAAATACACTTCACCCTCCTCTAGAGTTCCAGTCCAATCAGGGACCATAAAAGCATATGTCGATCGTTCGACCTTAATGTTCATTTTCTTCTTCAATGTCTCGCAGTGTTGTTCATAGGCTTTCCTTACCAGGCTTCGCAGACGGTCCATCTTTAAGGGGTCGAAGCCAGCATCTAGAAGAATATTAATTTTCTCGCAGAGCGAATCTGGCATTCCGCATCTGTACCTCACAGAACCATGCTTTAACCTGTCAGGCAATGGATTGTTAGAATCACAAATCCATTTTCGGAACGACTTGGGATTCTCCATGGCAATTCGCTGTTCATTGATTTGTTTCGTCAGCGCTTGCTCTAGCAATCCACTTATGGCTTCAGCCATAATACTTTTATCAATGGCCCCATGCATTAAGACAGGTAGCAATTGCAGATTTAGGTTTGCGGCTTTCAGCTTTCCAGAGAATTTGTTCACCTCAAAAACCCGATGCGCAGGATCACGGTAATCCACATCATTGATTGTCCCTTTCCGGTGCCATTTCGACTGTTTAGGGTACACTTCAATCCACTCATCGATGCCATGATCCTGGATATCCACCACCCAAAATCCCTTTGCCCCGCCTAACCGCGCCTGGAAGCCACAGGGTGCATGGCTCAATCCTAGATATTCAGTGATTCTTAATGCTAGTGCTTTGGAAAGTCTTCCTCCGCCATCTGTCATAATCTGCCCTTTTGCTGAACGTAGATCATTCTTGATAGGTCGTATCTGGGACCATTTCAGCTCAATAGTAGCAGTATTTCTTGATAAAGCTAATTCGGTCCGAGCGTATAGCTTAAGAGCTTGCTCATCTTGATTCTCCCACGTCGGTCGAATCCAATCAAGAAGAGCCGGAACACTCCACGAGGTACGAGTGTTGACGGTTTCGTTCTCATTTGGAGTTACTAGTTGTCGACCTAAACCGTTCTCTTTAAACCCGTCACCCTCAATTGCAAAAAAGTAGATCCGATTGGGCAGCATTTTGTCGACATCCTTCCCTTTCCGATCAATTGCTTTAGAAGTGAAGAGTGACCAAACTCTGTTGAAAAGACAGTGCATCTCGCCAAGCCATTCAATTACTGTGGTTTTGCCTCTCGGGCCTGTACTTGCGAGGAGTTTCGGAATTCGCCATCCAGTCAAACTTGGCATATCAATTTCTAGGAAACGATCACTGCCAAAACGTCTACTCAATCGATGAGTCTTTTCCAACTTTAGTGGTGCTAGTCGAAAATCAAACAGAGCAGAGTCAGGGTTTTTGGAAAACAGCAGAGAGCCAGACATACGAATCCCAAAGGAGCCTTGACAGAAGTTGGTCTGGCATGCCGCCCAAGCTTGTTTGCTGACCTGCTCTGGAAATTCTTTATTTACCAAAGCTGGTTGACTTTTGAGAATTCCCCAAACAGCACTGTAGCTAGTCCAATCTGGTTGCCGTATAGGTAGCTTTAGTAACGACAAGCAAACACCAGTATGTAAAAAGACTCGGACAATCTCATATCGAGCTTGAAGTGGAGCAGAAGCGAATCCTCGAGGCATTTCTTTGTCTGGGAATACGCTCCGAAGGGAAGCCCGCAACTTTGCGATAATATCAGTGTCATTGCAAACATTAGGTATTGGGAACTTCTCTAACTGCCCTGTGTCAGAATTAAAACTATTCTCGAACTCGGCATCTTGGAAATTGGGAACCTCATCGAACGAATTGTCAGGAGTCGTCGTTTGCGTGTGAGTGATGGTCGATTTAGAAAGATCGAAAACAGTATCAACACCAAAGCTACGATCACGAAAATCGCTGGTTACCTCTTGGCGGGACCGTTTGATATCAGAACCACAGTCTGTTGAAGGAAAAAAGCTGTCGCTTCGTCGTTTGAAAGATTTCTCCTCAATATTCGCTGCCAAAGTGGGATGGACCAGATTAGATTCGAAGCTATGGTTAGGTCGTTGATTGTATCGTGGTTGAGCGCTAACCAATCGACTCTTCTCAATACTGGCTATTGTGTTCCATAAAATCAATAAATCCTTCCGTCTTTCGTATAGAAATCTCGACCTGTGACCATTCCTTAGTCCGGGGTCTGTTTTCAGCTTTGCAGCCCATTCTATGTATAGCTCCTCGAGTTTCTCTAGAAACTTAGCATATAGTGCGTCAAAGGCATTCTTAAAACATAGAAATTTGATGCTAGCAACACACTGTTGTTCTGGGGTGGGAATCTTCCGCTTGGATGGCGATTCGGCTTCCTCTGGTAGTCTCAACTCCCAATGATATTCTCGGTTGAAACTACTTCCGAATTAGGTGGTTCATAGAAACAAAGAAAGAATAAGTCAGGAAATCTGGACCTTGCGATCGTTTCATTAATCTTTAAATTGACAACTTTTTGCGCCTCAGCTTGCCCTTTTGTTTTTGTTGGAGTTCCTGGAGCGAAACTCATTATATTTGTTCCCAGAGCTAGGTTCAGCTCAACAATAAGAAAAGCGAGTGCAAAATAATAAAGTGTTGGTTAACGCGAAAGAGAACAAGCACAAGTTTGAGCTCTAGAGTCCAATGATCAGCCAAGTGAATGTATCACGAGTGAATCCAAGGGCCTTACACTCTCGATCGTAACAAAAGCGAACGGTGCAAATGGTCAGTGTGTTCAACTCTTGCCCGGTATTAGGGTGGGGAGAGTACGTTTGCAACTGCGCAGCGCAAAAAACAAGGAGCCTGCAAAAACCAAGGCGAGGTAAGCAGATTGCGAGAAAAGCCAAGGGGCGCGTCTTTGGTGGAGATTAGCGGATTGCAGTTGAAGAAGCGTAGTAATAGAGGAGAGAGGAGAGGGTAGGTGTTGCTGGCTACAGTCGCGCTAAGTCAGGGAAAGCGCCAAGCCCTCGAGCACGTTTCCACGTCTTCACGTGACGTGACCATCTACTAGCGCCCGTTTCTTCTCTCTCCCGCTCTCACCTGACCCCGGTTGGGTAACATTACATTGAGTCCACCCACCGGCAATTCGCTCTGTCACTTTCTCCTATTCGTTCAGAAAGGAGGTTATTCAAAGTGGGTGCAAAAAATAACAATGGCACCGTACTGCTTTCACCTCTCGTTGCAGGGGTTTGCTTTCCTCAACAGCTACCTGTCCGCCATTAACATTAACGTTTGATATAATCTTTCACTTATTCTCGTCGTGTTTAATCGTTCCCGTTCGTCCATTGGATTGGATTACCAGGCAACCTATCTTGGGATTTCAAGAGCGCCAGGTCTCCGGGAAAGCGAATCATTATGTGCAGTTGATCAGGCAGTCAGGCGTCATAGATCTCCCCGCAACTGACGGAACGGAGAAATCGCAAGGAACAGGAAATACTTTTATCCTATTCGCGCGCATCGGCTATACACTTTCTCCGGGGATATAGGTTAAATATTACTCAATTACCCAGCTTTCGCTTCAGATAACCAAGGCTAAGATTATCAAAATAATATACCAGCACTAAAAATAATACCGGTTAAACGCCTAATTACAAGACTTGACCTCAGTATGGACGCCGCATGTGGTGCTCAATCCCGGGAAAACTGGGGTATAAGAGTAGGTGAAATCATGAAAGCAGGAGTCAAGGAAGAGGGGTTCACTTAGGGAGGTGATGAGAAATAAACGAACGTATAAAGTGTGGAATTTCCTGGCTGGGTTCGCAATCACTCCTCTCACTGATCCCCAAACCCCAAGATGTTCTCAATACTGAAATTCAGTCTCTTAGTCCGTATTGCAAGTGCTATAAATCTCCAGGTAGCAAGCAGTGGCGGCAATGCATCCTCACCTCTAGCTTATGGTCTGATGTTTGAGGACATCAACCACTCTGGCGATGGTGGGATCTATGCGGAACTAATTCAGAACCGAGCCTTCCAAGGGAGTGCCGTACATCCTCCCACGCTCGATCCATGGACTCCAATTGGTGATGCCTCACTCAGTCTCCATAATGCAACAACTCCACTATCGTCCGCATTACCAACTTCAGTACAAGTTACATCTACTGGAGCAGGAACTGTTGGCTTGTCAAATCCTGGGTGGTGGGGAATTGATGTCCAGGCTCAGGAATACACGGGTAGTTTCTGGGTCCTTGGAGCGTACAGCGGGAAATTCACAGTAAAGCTTCAATCAAACTCGACGTCAAAGGTTTTTGCAGAAACAACAATAGCCTCAGCTTGCAAATCCTCGGAATGGGTTGAGCATAAATTTACTCTCACTCCAAAGGCTGCAGCACCTAATAGCAACAATGACTTTATTATTGAGTACGAAGCTGGGGAAGCAGTCCTCAACTTCAACCTGATCAGCTTGTTTCCTCCAACTTATAAAAATCGAAAAAACGGAAACCGAGTGGAGCTCATGGAAGCACTGAAGGCACTCAATCCTAGCTTCTTGCGGATGCCCGGCGGAAATAACCTGTATGTTTCCTTCGCTATTTGAGCTACATACATCTAACGGGCTTGCTACTAGTGAAGGTGAATCTTTCTCCCATCAACAATGGAAGTGGAACGAAACCATTGGTCCATTAACCAAACGACCCGGGCGTTTGGGCGATTGGGGTTACCAAAATACGGATGGTATTGGTCTCATTGAGTATTTCCAATGGTGTGATGATCTAGAGGTTGAGCCTATCCTCGCAGTTTGGGCGGGATTGTATCTCAACAACTATCAAACACCAGCTGATGTCATACCTGAATCTGAACTTGGTCCATATGTTCAAGACGTTCTAAACGAACTTGAGTTTATTACAGGTCCAGCGGATTCCACCTACGGCGCAATCCGTGCCTCCCTAGGCTATCCGGAACCCTGGAAACTGACGTGGGTTGAAATCGGTAATGAAGACCATATCGGAGACGGACCTACCTCATATACGGGGTATCGATACGCAGCTTTCCAAACTGCAATCAACGAGAAATTCCCCAATCTGAGAGTCATGTCTTCCACTGGTGACTTTACCGCTGTGTCACCAGGCTCGGCTACTGATTTCCACGAATACGCAAGACCAGATCTCATGGCGGGCCAATTTGGTTACTTTGACAATCGTGTGACAGCTGAGCATCCAACATTGATTGGAGAATATGTAAGTTGAATTCCTTCTGCTCATCCGGATCAAGATATGTTTCGCGCTTTAGTACTGATTATCATAAAAGGCTGTTATTCAAGGTAACGGACCGGATCCAAATTCGGGCGTAGACTGGAATGCAGGAAGACTAGCATACCCAACCTGGATTGGTGCTGTAGGAGAAGCAATTTTCTCTCTTGGGTCAGAGCGTAACAGCTACGGCATCATTGGTGCGACCTACGCTCCTGCTTTGCAAAATCTCAACAGCTTCCAATGGAGTGTAAATACTTCCTCTTCCTTTGTATCTCTCACGCTCGCTAACACCATGTAAAGCCAGATCTAATATCTTTCAATGCTAATCCCTCCCAAACAACCTTGTCAACAAGTTATTACGTGATCGAACTCCTCTCCAACAACCGATATGCCTCCACCGTTCCTGTCACCTCTGACACTGGTTTTGGACCAGCCTTTTGGGTAGCTGGTACTTCTGGGAAAGGAAAATACACTTTTAAGACTGCAGTATACAACACGACTGAGACACAGAATTTCAATGTTGCTTTCGATGGCGTAGCTGAGGGTACTAAAGGTACTCTAACTGTATTGACAGCGCCAGATGGAAGTTCTAGTAATGTGCCTGGTGGACCCCAGGTGGTGAAATGGGATGTATCAGAGATTGTGGCAGGAGTCAATGGAACATTCCAATTTGGGCTGGAACAGTTGAGTGTTGCGGTACTCACAACTTAGGATAATCTCGACTACGCTAGCAACTTTTAGAAGTTAAGGTCGTCAGGTATGTCGTGGGTAGGGGGGAAATTGAAAAGAATCTTGCCACGAGATACAATCAGAGATGAACCTTCATGCCTCTGTTCCAATGCCATTCACTCAACTGTAGTTACTCTCCGTCTCACTTAATCACACTGGTCTATGTGAACCATTCAACTCAGTTTATAGAGAAGGAATCGATCCTCGTTTTGACTCACAGTTTTAGACCATAAGTACTGGTTCAAACCACTCCATTTCCTTTCATCATTCATCTTTACACAATACGTTCTAAGCTCCTACTTCACCAATTACAGTAAAAAATAGAAAGACAAGAATAGCGATCAACACCGGCTTAGCCATCACACCTTCTCCTACCAGACGATGAGCGGCTATCCACCCGGCCCTTACCCTCGTCCCAACCTGAATGCCAACCTTCTGAATCGCGAGGGAAACTACAACCATGGCACATTACGATACTTCAGGTCCAGGGCCAGCCTGCGCCAGTCACCGTCTGTTGAGTACCCAGCCCATGGCATGTATCTCCCAAGGCTGCCAACACAGGCCCAACTAAGACGGCAAGACAATCCTCAACCTAGGAATGCTTATGACCAGCTCATGCTTGCTAGGCTTAATTCAGCCGGTCGCTGGTGGTAATTGAAAATTCAGATTACTGGTTACTCAGCTATCAACTCCAATTAAATTATATGCCTGATCCTTTAGATAAATGAAAATATTAGAACATTATCAGATGATTCATTCATGTTGCCACATGCCCAATCTATATACTTCGTTAAGCACCCAGCGCCTTTTCTACCACAACTTCTTTTCTTTTTTTTAAGAAAAAAAGGAAAAGAGAAGAGAAAGTTAACGGTCCAGTAGTGTGTAACAACAGTAACACAAGAAAATGAAAGTGAGAAAACAAATAGATGGAGCCAGTGAGATTCGAACCCACATCGCATATTCTAAACAACCCCTGGACCCGCTCCTTTGGGAACCAACGATCTGTAATCATCAAATATGTGCCTTCCCAGTTAGACCACAACCCCTTTTAACAATTTTTTATGCTTAAGATTTGAAGGTATGCATTCAATTCGATATGTTACGCTCAACAGAGCCTGGGAAACAATTAGCCTAGGCAAATTCAAACATTCTTGCAGACTGATTCACTAGCCCATATCACACTTCAAGCCCTCGATGAAATTTTAAGTCTTGCTTCCACCTTCTCACCCAATTCCTAATTTGCTCGCTCATGAAACCAGACGTATGACAAACAACGCTGCCTTCCGTCACATCACCTATGCCTACCCACTACCAACATAATCCATCCAGTCCTCCAAAACAACACCAAAAAATGATGTTGGAGTTGGCGCGAATCGAACTCGCATCTCACATCGACACAGGTAAAACCACGTCATGCCACGTTATCTTGTGATGGTTAGTTTTACCTTCTCACGAAAGCCGCAATAACCATCACAGATAGAACATCTCCCCGGTTTCTTTAATTGGACATGAACTTGAAAGATGATAGGAAGATGCAGGCTTCAGTGTGCGGATGTGCGTCTTACCATTAGACCACAACCCCCTTTAGTTTGTTTGTCCAAATTCCAATACTGGGTTATTTAGGGGGCTCGGAGATGGTTAGGGGAAAAAGAAATTATGTTGGTGGTTCCGCAACATACAAAAAGGTAGCTTGGCGATGGATGTGCCTCTGGTCTACCGTGGAGAGGACAAAAACCACACGAGGTAAAGAAAAGTATTGAAAATAAACTTAGAGATGCAACTTGAATTGGAATTCTGTGATCTTCGTTCTGCCAGTCATTGTGCTAGGAATGCAACTGTTCTCTATCATGGGTGTATGGCCAACACGATTATCTTAAGGACTGCACTCTCCGCGTCCGATCTTTTTCATTGAAAGCGAATGAGATAACCCCTATGCATCAACCTCAAACCTCCTTATCCTCTTCCTCAGTCTCCATCTCAATCTTATCAATCGTCGGTGCGAATTTACTTCTGATCCGAAACTATGTATCATTAGTCAAAATCCTCCCCCACTCCATCAACTCTTCGAGTAGAGGGAAGACAAACCTGTTCGCCTCTCAGATAAAACCAAATGGGTATTGGCACCATCAAAGTTGCGAAACTCGCTAGTAACGTAATCCCCCAGTTAATCCCTAGTCGATGGAAGAGATAGGATGCAAACATCGGACACGAAGATGCTGCTGCAGAGCGGAGAATTGTGCTTGCTGCCACAGCCGATGCCGCACTGTCAAACCATCATTAGACCAGACCAGGCAAAAGGTAAAAGGAGAACGTGTGGGCAAGAAAAAGATGCAAGGTAGACATACAAAATAATATAAGAGTCAATCAAGTAATTCAACATCTGCAAGAAAATTGTCAAAATCCCAAACCCAGTACACAATCCCGAGAGCGTAGGCACAATCCAATGCACGCTTTTCCAATGTCCCGCCCACCCAAACCAGAACAAGCCCACAGCAAATGACGTTCCGCCCAATATCACCGGTGGCATCCTCCATTCTGGCACGGGGATACCGTTGTTTCTTTTCAGTTTCCTACAATAAGCAGGATGCATCAAGATAGCTACAAAACACCCCAAGACCACACCTCCCAATAAGCCAAAATAAGCAAGACCACCCACACCAGCGCTCATACCGTGAATTTCCTGAAACACGATATCATAAGCCGTCAAAAAAGTGTAAACGAGGCCATAGACCGCGGAATTATAAAGGGAGACACAAAAGACGATCGGTTCCGTGAAAAGGAAACGCAATGGTCTCGAGAAATTTTTGGCGATGAGGGACAGGAAATCTATTTCAACTTCTTCTTGTTTCGCATGTATTCCCCAGTTTTTAGTTTTCCTCCTTAATTCCGCGGCTTTACTCACCAATATCATAGGTGGATATGTTTCGGGTAGAAAAGCGAAATTGAGAAAGAAACTCAGAGCACCAATGATGGAAGTGAGGTACTCTGTCCATCGCCATCCGAGATGACTAGATGAGATGAAACCGCCAACAAAAGGCGCCATCAAAGTGCCAAAATAAATCATGCATATGAAGACTGCAATGGCGAGACCACGTGTTTGGGCGCCGAAAATGTCAGCGAAGACGGCAGGGGAGACAGAGATTTGACAAGCGCCGCTGAAACCGGCGAAGAATCGACATATCAGTACGGTTTGGGGATCATTGGCCGTAGCGATAGCGAGGCAAAAGGTGAGGAAGAGGAACGATGAGAGGAGCATGGGGAGCCGACGGCCAGTGAGTTCGGATAGAGGAGCCCAAAGAACGGGACCCGAGGCGAAGCCTAGGACGTAGAGGGAGATTCCAAGGGTAGTGAGTTCGGTGGATATGTTGAAGTGGGAAGAGACGAAAGGGATGGCGGGGGCATAGATGGAGGACGAGAGGGTGACAGTCCATGTTGCAAAGGCCAGGAGAAGTGCTACTGTTATTCTACGTTCGTTAGTATTGAGTTATATGCCCTTTCGAATAGCAAGCATATACTTCTTCCGAGTCGGCCAGTTAACCCCATGCAAAGGGTCATCTTTTCCATCAAATTCAACGACATATAATTCCCTCCCTGGTAAATCAGGAGGGTACATTTTTCCAGCTCCGAAAGGAGGCAAAACTATGGTTTCTGAATCATCTGAAGGTGATTCTGCTAAAGGAAATGGGGAACTCCCCACGGTTGCTTGGTGCTGGATTTTGTGAGTTGTGACGCGGTGAACGAATTCTGGACGCTTTGCAGCCGCTGGATCATGGGGCACAGTGCTTGATATCGAGAAACGAGGGCGACCAGAGGATTGATAGGAGCGATTGGTATGTTGACGACCATTGAGTTGCGGTCGTAAGTTCACCAGTCTGCCTGGCGCAGCTGTCTCAATATCTCTATCTATGATATCCATTTCTCCTTTCTGGTTTTCTGATCTGGAGAGCCTGTGCTGACTTCAATAGAACGATGCGTGACTTCCGCAAAACACATCAAATTGGAAAATTGGAAAGAGAGAGGAAAGGACATGAAAAGCCCGAAAGATGTCAAAGTACTATGAACGAGGGTCTAATGAACATTGCACTTATTGTATTGGTTACGAGAGGACTGGTTACAAAAGATCTTTCATTTTCACACTGGGATATCCTCTATCTTTCCCGACATGTCGGGTAGGACGTGAAGGCAGCTGTGCTTTGATGGTTGTGAACCCCGATATCAGAGCAAAGGAACATCATGATGTAATGTAAGGGAGAAATGGAAGAAGGAGAGGAAGTTGGAGACAATGGAAGTTCTGAAGCCGCGGGGAAATGACCAGATGTAAAGATCGACTTCCCAAACACCCGTAAGATAAGGTTAGATGTCATCATATTATTTTAACCTCCTACCCGCTATGATCTGCACCTATCCTCACGAGACCACACCGATGGTTCGACTTCGAATAAGGCATTTTTGTTAGCGCCTTTGACCACGGGAATCTTTGGTTCGCTTTTGCATCCCGGGCGCATGATCGCGACAATTGACATGCTGCAATGTGTCGATATCTAGAAATGATGTCGAGATCCTGGTGTGCGGTGCCGGCGAGAAAGTCGACGAAATTGATGTTGCCACAACTAGCATACAACTAGCATACCTTGGAAGTCTCCCGCATGGATCAGTTAGTGGTTGGTGTTCTGCAGTACCATGCCGGCACGGCAGAATTTAATG
>Ga0247734_1001547_pt1 | contig 17293 bp, 13 predicted proteins | sample UWRJL103311B2_FD_180933 | JGI IMG/M metagenome (GOLD analysis project Ga0247734, IMG submission 180933) | Plant litter microbial communities from Arlington Agricultural Research Station in Wisconsin, United States - UWRJ-L103-311B-2 | ecosystem: Environmental > Terrestrial > Plant litter >... | reverse complement strand
AGCACGAGGCCGACCATCAGCGCCATCAGCGTCGAGATACCCAGGCCGATGCCGAGCCGCTGCAGGCTCGCCAGCGTATCCGCCCAGAACACCAGCTGGCCTGAAAGCTGGTCCGGCTGGAAGATCAGCGCGGACATGCTCTGCACCATGGTGCCCGGCAGCGGCAGGATCTTGTCCAGCGGATTGGCCGCGTGGCGGCCTGCGGCCATCACGAGATAGACCACCGCCAGGAGCGCGATCGGCACGGAGCCGAGGAGCAGGCGATCGCCTCGCCGGACTTGACGATTTACCCAACGCATTGTCGTGGTCTACCTCGATGAAGCGGATGGCACTTCGGTGAAGCGGATCGGCGGGATCAGAGCTTTCCGTCCGCCGCCATCTTCATGTAGCTGTCGTCGAAACGCAGCGTGACGTGAGCGGCATCGCCAAGCGTCTTGCCGCCTGGGAACGACATGCCCACTGCATCGGCCGAAGTCGCGCCCTTGAACAGGCCCTTGGAGAAGCTGAAGTCGCGCACGCGCGTCATCGTCGTGATGAGCGATGGCGCCGCCGTCGCCGCGACTGCAGCCTTGGGGTCGGAATAGAGGTACGTGGTGGTCAACTGGCTGTCGAACGCCTCGGGCGTGGAGCCGGCGAGCTTGGCCATGGCCGCACGCGCCGCCTTGCCCTCTGCATCCTTGCGCGTCATCAGCGCGGTGGTTTCATACCAGATCCCGGCCAGCGCCTTGCCCAGGTTCGGGTTGGCCTTGAGCGTGGCGGTGTCGACCGCCAGCAGGTCGAGGATTTCGCCGGGAATGTCGGCCGAGCTGAACACTTCCTTGGCACCCGGCTGCGCCTTCATCACCGAAAGCTGCGGGTTCCAGGCGACCGCTGCCTTGACGTCGTTGCTGGCGAAGGCGCCGACGATGTCGGCATCGGCGGTGTTTACCGTCTTCACGTCGGTCAGCGACAGGCCGGCGGTGCCAAGCGCGCGGGCGAGCAGATAGTGGGAAACCGAAAGCTCGACGAGGTTGATCGACTGGCCCTTGAGCGACTTCACGTCGCCCGCGCCCTTGAACATGATGCCGTCGTTGCCGTTCGAATAATCGCCGACGATGATCGCGCTGGTGTCCTTGCCGCCGGCGGCGGGGATCGTCAGTGCGTCCATGTTCGCGACGGTGACTCCGTCGAGCTTGCCGGCGGTGTACTGGTTGACCGACTCGACGTAGTCGTTGACCTGCACGATGTTGATCTTGATGCCGTACTTGTCGGCCCACTTCTTCACGATGCCGGCCTGCTGCGCGTAAGGCCAGGGCATCCAGCCGGCATAGATCGACCAACCGATGTTGAATTCCTGGCGCGGCTTGGCCGCTTCGGTCGAGCTTTGCGAGCAGGCTGCCGTAAGGAGCGCTCCGGCCACCATTGCGACGCGGGCTATCTTGCGGATTGGTACGATCATGACTCGGTCCCCTTCGCAACGCAGCATCGCCGCGTTTGCGAAGGTTGTCCATCGGAAAATATTACTCCGGTGAAAGTCGGTAATACTTTTGTCTGAGGATGGCCGTCATGCGCGGATCGACGCGGCCCTACCCCGTGTGGCGCACGGGCAATAACGCGGAGGGTCAACGTGCGGCCTTGCGCAGCCGCCAGGCGGCGGCGCAAGGGTCACAGGATGCGGCGCGCGCGACGCAAACCGCGAGCCCGACTGCGGTGCAGCAAACGCACCGCAAGCCGGGACTCAGGCCGCGACTTCGTTCGCCGCCTGCTGTTTGCGGGCGGGGGGCGTAGCGCGCCTTTCTGCAATGTCCTGCTCGTGCAGCGGCGGCAGCAGCGCGGTGGTGGTGACAAGCTGCAACTGGTGCACCCCGCGAATGCCGCGCAGCGCGTCGCACAGCTCCTTCAGGCGCGCGGCCGGACCCTGCACCAGCAGCACTTCGAGCGACTGGTCGTCCTCAAGGAAGACGTGCTGCGAGGAAATGACTTCCTTCAGGTACTCGGCCTGGCTTTCGGCGAGCTGCTGGCGCACCCGCCCCCGGTCGCCCCGGTAGACCAGCGTGATGGTGCCGGCGAGCATCTCTTCGGGGCGGGTCTGGGCCTCATGCTCGGCCAGCGCGTGGCGGATCAGTTCCGCGATCAACTGCGAGCGCGAAGGCAGCCCGCGCTCTTCGACCATCACGTCCAACTGGCGAAACAGCTCGGCAGGAAGGCTCATGCTGAGCCGGGCAAGACTGGTAGGGTCGGCGCTCAAACTGCATCCCTCTCAACCATGGTCACTATCCTCGAGTCCAAAATCGCGCCGGGCCAAACGTCCAGCCGGAACCGGGCATATCCCGGAAATGGTGGGCATATTCGGCGCCCAAGTGTCAAGACGGCACCCCTATATCATGCGCAACGATCATGACACCCCTTCCGCCAAATCCATCACTCACGGTGATCGCCACCATAGCGCAAGCCGCCATCTGCGAAACATCAATATTACCATTGAAGTCGTTTGTAATATCAATATCATGACCTCCGGGTCGGGTCCATTCTCGTGGCTCGAGGGCAATTCAGGGGACATTCGTGCCGCAAGGTTCGCTCAACAATCCAGGTCTATCCGGCAGTTCGCTCATGGCCACGGGTCGCGCATATCCCAACGGCAACCCAGCGCTGGGATACAATCCCCCCGGCGTCCGCAACACCGACAGCGCACTGCCGCTGCATCGCGGCAAGCCGGTGGTCCACGACTATGCGTGCGATGGTCCCGCGCCCGGCAATCTCGCCTTCCGCTGGACCTACGGGTCCAACGTCGCAGCCAAGAACCGCGATCCGCGCGTCCAGGTGGTGCAGTACAACGAGGACACCTTCGTGCTGCGCCAGAACGTATGCGTGCACTGGGAAGCACCGTTCACCTACCTCCTGTTCGGCAACAAGGGCGCGCTGCTGATCGATTCGGGCGCTACGGCGAACCCGGCGCACTACCCGCTGCGTGAAACGGTCGATGCGATCATCGCCCGCTGGGCGCGGATGCGCGGCCGCAGCAAGGTGCCGCTGACCATCGCGCTGACCTCGGGCGAGGACGTCGCCCAGAACCAGGGGCTGGTCCAGTTCGCCGACCGCCCCGGCACCACGATCGTGCCCAGGCCGCTCGAACTGATGAAGCGCTTCTACGGCCTCGGCGGCACCTGGCCCGCGGCAAACGGCCGGATCGAGTTGGGCGACCGCACCATCGCGGTGATCCCCACCCCCGGCACGCACAAGGACGGTGTGACGTTCTACGACCCCTATTGCGATTTCCTGTTCACCGGCGACCTGCTGTTTCCGGGCAAGATCAACATCGGCAACGACCGCGATTTCGTCGCCTCGCTCGATCGGCTCAAGGCTTTCGCCGGAGCGCAATCGGTGAAATGGGTGCTGGGCGGCCATATCGAGATGATGTTCGTACCGGGCAAGTACTACCCGCGCTTCGACACCTACAAACCGTATGAGCGCATCCTGGAGATGGGTCCGGCGGTGATCGACGAGGCGCTCCAGTACGCCCGCGAAGTCCAGGGCAAGGACATGATGCTGATCCGACCCGATTTCGTGCTGTTCAATGGCGTCAGCCCGGACCAGCGCACCAAGGTCTGGCCCGAAGGCGTGCCCAACATCAACGCCCCGCGCCCGTTCTGAACCTTACGCACCCTTCGCGAACATTAGGAGATCCGCCGTGGATCGTCGCGCCTTCCTGAGCTACAACGCCGCCGTCGCCGCCATTCCGCTCACCAGCGTCGGGCTCACCGGCCTGGCCGATGCCGCCGCCGCTGCGGTGCGACCAACCCCGATCGACTTCAAGAGCAACCTTCCGGCGCAGGGCACCTTTCCCGCGCGCTGGATTTGCGGTTCGCCCTCGTGCATGGACAACACGGACCCGCCGGTCCACGTCCACTGGTACAACGCGCACACCGCGATTCTGCGCCAGAACAAGGCGTACAGCTACGAAGCGCCGTTCGCACCGCTCTACTTCGGCAACGACCGCGTGCTGCTGCTCGACGAAGGCTTCGTGCAACTGCGCAACGACTGGGACCTGCGCGGCGTCGTCGACCAGTGCATCGAGGACTGGTGCAAGCGCAACGATCGCGATCCCGCCAGCCTCGAACTGCTGGTCGCGTTCAGCCACTTGCACGACGACCACTACGCCGCGACCAACCAGTTCGCCGATCGTCCCAACACCCGCTACATGGGCCTCACGCACGAGGAGATGGTCGGCTTCTGGGGCATGACCAACTACCCCGAGGAGCGCGTGACGCTCGACCTCGGCGGCCGCGAAGTGCTGATCTGGGGCTCACCCGGCCACGTCATTTCGGAATTCGCCTATTACGACAGCTATACCCAGATCCTCTACACCGGCGACATGTTCTACCGTGGCCGCTGCTACATCAGCTTCTGGGAACCCTGGTTCGACAGTATGAAGCGCCTCATCGCGTTCTGCGACACGCACCCGGTCACGCACGTGATGGGCTGCCACGTCGAGATCAGCAAGGACGGCCAGGACTACGCCTATGGCATGACCTACCAACCCGACGAGGCCCCCGTGCAGATGACCGTCCAGCAACTGCGCGAGGCTTATGCTCACGCACAGAAGATCACCAAGCCCGGCATCTACTTCACAGGCACGGTTTTCCTGTGCAACCAGACCCGCGGCACCACGACGATCGACAAGAACCCCTACCGCTACAGTTGAGGCGCCACGATCGACGGGCGACCTCGTCGCCCGTCGACGAATCGGGCATCGCCACCGCCCCGCCCGTTGCGCGTGCCATGGACGATTTTGCCGATCACACGGTCCTCAAAATCAACGAGGGGCGTGGCACAAAAGCAGCAAATCCGGGCATCCCCGTCATTTCGTGCGCAAATGTCATCGTTGCTACATTAATACTCTTGACGCAAAAGGTAATATCCATACCGTGTACCAAGTCGCCTTGCAGAGCGATGTAAAGGGAAGGGAGAATCTGTAGCAACAAGCCGGGTTTCCGGCTTGGATGGGGGTTTTCGATGGAACGACTGCCGGCCAGTACCGCAATTCTCTCTCCCGACGGACGCTCGTCCGTAGACGGCACCCGGTTGGGCACAACTGCCGAGAGGCAGCAGGGCGCGACGTTGAAAGACAAGATCTTCAACTTGCTGCCGCCCGCCTTCGTCGTGCTTATGGTCGTATTCTGGGCTTACGCGCCCGCTTCCGTGACTAACAGTTCCTGGTCGATAATCGTGGTATCCTCGCTGATTACCCTCGTGATCCTGGGTCTGGAGTATTTTCACGAACGCCACGCCGGCTGGCGTATGAACAAGCGCGAATTCTTCACCGACTTGTTCTATGTCGTCCTGGGATCGACGGTGATCTCCTGGGTTTCGACCAAGCTGGCCGAAGATCCGCTCGATGCGTTCAAGAAATCGTACGGCATCACCACCGAATGGGCGGCGCACCTGCCGTTCGTGGTGCAGGTGGCGCTGGTGGTATTCGTCATCGAGTTCGGGCAATACTGGATGCATCGCCTGATGCACAACTGGACGCCGTTCTGGCTCACTCACGCGCCGCACCACCACATCACCCAGTTGAACGCCGCGAAGGGCGCGGTCGGAAATCCGATCGAACTGTTCCTCATCAGCCTGAGCGTGCTGGCGCTGTTCGACCTGTCGCTGACCGCCAAGTTCTGCGGCTTCACCATTCTCAACGTCGTATCGACTTTCGCTCACGCCAACGTGCGCGCCGATCCGCCCAAATTCTATGCGTTCTTCTTCACCACGATCCGCAATCACAGCCTGCACCATTCGACCGACTACGAAGCGACACGCTGCAATTACGGCAACTCGCTGATCCTGCTCGATCGGATCTTCGGCACCTATCGCGAAGGTGAGGCCGAACTGGTCGGACAGGACGAACGCAAGCGCCTTTCGATCTGGGAACAGTTCGTGTTCCCGTTCCAGCCTCTCATTGATCGGGTCAGGGCAAAACGCAGCGACGCTGCACCGGCCACCAATTGACCTGCCCAACTGACCTGCGACGCACCGCCGCAGGCTCATCGAACCGAGCCTTCATGCCTCGCTTGAGACCATGAAAGCAGCAGGCTCCCACGGCGCAACATCCATCAAGCGATGGCCGCGGGACCGGGTCGGATCTTCAAAACATCGCCTCTCGAGGTCTGGCAGGACAGCCAGGAGGCGGCAAAATCGAAAACAGGAAACGGGGAAACACATGTCGTATCGCGCGAAAATGAGGGTCGGGCTGCTGTCCGCAACCATATTCACCAGCACCATGCTGGCAATGCCCGCAATGGCGCAGGAAGCGCCCGCTGCGACCGCGACCGACGACGGCAATGCCATCGTCGTGACCGGCACGCGCCGCACCACCACGATCATGGATGCGCCGATCAACATCGCCGCGATCGGTGCCGAGGAAATGGCGCGCCAGCACATCGACGACGTGCGCGATCTCGCTGCCTTCACCCCCGGCCTGACGATCTCCGACACCGGTCCGCGTTCGACCGGCACGATCGTGATGCGCGGCCTCAACGCGTCTGACACCGATTCCGGCGGCGCCGGATACGACGACGCGCTGGGCATCTACCTGGGCGAAGTCCCGCTCTACTACGACTTCAAGCTGCTCGACATCAGCCGCGTCGAGACGCTGCTGGGCCCACAAGGCACGCTCTACGGCCTGGGTACGCTGGCCGGCGCGATCCGCTACATCCCCAACCGCCCCGATCTCGAAGAGTATCAGGGCGAAGCCCACGGCCGCTTCTACGGCAAGAGCCACTCCAGCAAGGCCGGCTATCAGGCCGACGGCATGATCAACATCCCGATCGTGAAGGATCACATCGCCTTCCGTTCGGCCACCGGCTACTACTACGACCCCGGCTTCATCGACTATACGCTGCTGCTGCAGAACCCCGGCACCTCGCTGCCGCAGCCCAGCGGCACGACCGGTGTCACCGATGCGGACTATGCGGCAAACCTGAAGACCAAGAAGGACCTCAACTTCGAGAAGACCTTCACCACCCGCAACCAGTTGCTGTTCCAGACCACCGAAGACCTCAAGGTGATCTTCACTTACGCGTACCAGCAGACCAAGACCGAAGGCGCCCAAGCCAACAGCGCCGGCGTGCTCGGCACGGGCAAGTACGAGAACGCCAGCCGCTACACCGAGCCGTCCAACCGCCACGCGCACCTGGGCAGCATGGAAATCAACGCGAACATCGCCGACATCGCCGATCTCGTGTCGACCACCGCCTATACCGACGTGCGCTCGCACTCGCGCGCCGACAACACCGACCTCCTGCTCGATCTCGACTACGATTACGAGGCGTTTCCGGCGTTCTCGAGCTGGAACGAAAGCGTCAACACGCGCAAGCAGTTCAACCAGGAAGTCCGCCTGGTCTCGCGCCACGGCGGTCCGTTCAGCTGGGTACTCGGCGGGTTCTACAACCAGCAGAAGGTCCACAACGACTATGCCGAGCACACGCCCGGCCTGTCCGATTATTACGGCATCACCGGCAACCCCGACGATCTCGAATACGTGAGCTACAGCAAGTCAAAGGTCACTGAAAAGGCGATCTTCGGCGAAGGCACGTTCCGCGTCACGCCGGAATGGCAGGTCACGGCGGGCGCGCGCTACTTCAAGTATACCTCCGACGTCGTCGGTGCGCTCGTGCTGCCGCTGCTCGGCGATCCGCTTAGCCCTTACGACTCCTCGGTTTCGTCGGCTGGCGGCAAGGCGAAGAAGGACGGCTGGGTGTGGAAGTTCAACACCTCGTACAATTTCACCCCCGACTTCATGGTCTACGGCACCTACAGCAAGGGCTATCGCATCGGCGGTCCAAACAGGGTTGCCCCTTGCCCCGATCCGGTACCGGCCAACCAGCAGAACGCTTGCGCGCTGCCTAATGAAATCCAGTACGGCCCGGATACGACCAAGAACATCGAAGTCGGTGTCCGCGCGCAGCTGTTCGATCGCAAGTTGTCGTTCAACTTCGACGTCTTCCACATCAAGTGGGAAGGCATTCAGGTGGATTCCGCGACGTTCTACGGCGTGACCGGCATCACCGTGAACGGCGGCGCGGCCAAGTCGCAGGGTTTCGAAGGATCGTTCAACTTCCGCCCGATCCCGCGCCTGGCAATCCAGGGCACGTACTCCTACACGGATGCCAAGCTGACCGAAGACGTCTCGGGCATCATTACCGTCCGCACGACACCCAACGACTACGATTCGCGGCCCAAGTTCACCCAACTCGATGCCCTTTCGGGCGATCGCCTGCCGGGTTCGGCGAAGAACTCGGGAAGCCTGGGCGTCACCTACACGGCACCGATGGCCAATGGCGACATCGTCGCCAACTGGACCGCGACGTACCGTGGCAGCATCGTCTCGCGCCTCGGCTGGGACCGCGGCTATGGCGACAAGCTGTCGAGCTACGTCACCAACCGCGCCAGCTTGTCGTACGAAACCGACAAGTACACGATCAGCCTGTTCTCGAACAATATCTTCGACAAGTACGCAGTCGTGTCGGTGGGCCAGGACCGCTCGCGCATCGGCATCAACGACGGTGTGGTCGTGCGCTACTACCGCCAGACCGTCATGAGCCCGCGTACTTTCGGCATCGAGGCGCGCGTCAAGTATTGATCTGCGATACCATAACGATTGGGGGGCGGTGGATGACACCGCCCCTTTTTTTGTGACCTCGCGGGGATAACGGGCTACCTCAACTATCCTCCCCATCGCTCACGCGACGGGGAGGATTGGAGCCCTAATCCACCGCCACGCCCTGCCCCTGAAGCCACACGCGCGCAGGCGCAAGTGCCGCCTCGTACGCGCGCCACTTGCCGACGCCGTCGGCATTGATCGGGCGGCGGACTTGCGCAGCGCTGGGGGTCGCCACGGCGGCGGCGTTGGTGTGAAACGACAGGCAGACCGCATCCCAGTCGAGATCGCAGTGCTGCAACAGCCGCCGAGTCTCTCCCTCCTGATCGGCGACGAGCGCTTCATAGGACAGTTGTAGAACCCGCTCCGGCCACAGATTTTCCCAAAACGCCATCAGTTGGTCGAAGCGTGCATAATATCGCGCCGTATCCATGACGTCGTAGGAATAGGCGTAATAGGCAGACTGGGTGGCGAACAGGTTCTTGTAGTTGCTCCAGATCGTATCCATCGCATTGCGACGCAGGCAGACGATCCGGGCATTGGGAAAACCCCGCAGGATATGGCCGATGTACAGAAAATTCGCCGGCAGCTTGTCCGTGAATCGCACCTTGCCGCTGCGGCGATGATGCGCCGCACGCTCCAGATACGTCCTTGCGATCGCGGCGGGATCGCTGCCGGCGCTAGCGGCGATGGTGGCCGGGTCGATAACGGTGCGCGACGGCGTGCCGGACAATTGCTTGACCGCTAGCGGCATCGCCTGAAGCTCTCCCGCCGCTTCGACATCGGGATGCGAAGACAGGATGCGATCGACGAGAGTGGTTCCGGTACGCGGCATTCCCACCACGAAGATCGGCGCTTCTTCGACGTTCCCCGTTCCTGTGGCGAGCGTATCCGCGCCGTCTCCGAATAGCGCTTCGATCGCATCGAAGATCGCGGCGTCCTGCACGAAGTCGTAACGGATCGCTTGTTTGTGCGCATCGTTGGCGGTGGACAAGTGGCGGAATGCTTGGGCCGCATCGCCCACGTCTTCCAGCTCCTTCGCCAATGCATAGCGAATACGCAGCGCATCCGCGTGCCCGGGAGAGCCGGCCAAGGCGGCCTCAAGCCGCGGCACGTGATTGGAAGCCGCCGTCTGCCGCGAAAGTATGGCGAGCGCATAATGCGCGCGCCCGTTGCCTGGATCGCTGGCCAGGATCGCCTCGTACTGCATACGCGCCTGCTCGACCCGGCCGGTGAAGCCGCTGGCGGCGGCGAGGTTGTAGCGATAGTCGAGATTGTCCGGCGCGGCCGCCACCGCGGCGGCGAAGGGCGCGGTTGCCGCTTCGTGATCGCCCAGTCGGACCAGAACGCAGCCGATGGTGTCGAGCGTCAGCGCGTCGACCGGCGCCAGCGCCAGAGCTCCGCGCGCGGCGTCCACCGCCTCACCATCGCGGCGCAGCAGGATCAGCAATCGGGCAAGCTGGGCGAGATGCTCCGGCTCGGCCCCGCGCGCCACCGCGGCCTCGATCAGCGGAACGGCCTTCCCCGGTTGCCCGGCCTCGGCAGCGATCATGCCGAGCAGGAAGAAGCCCGCCGGCCGGTCGGGGTTTTCCTGCGCGAGCGTCCTGGCCGCCGTCGCCGCCGCCGCCAGATCGCCGCGCTTGAGCGCCGCCCTCGCCTGCGCTTCGAGCGTCATGCCGCGCTCTCTGCCTCGACGGCGGCGAGAAGGCTGCCGGGAAACAGCGCCTCGATGAAGCCGAACTTCGTCATGTCGCGAATGCGTTGCGGATAGAGGATGCCGTCCAAGTGATCGTACTCGTGCTGGAACACGCGGGCGTGAAAGCCCCGCGCCTCGCGCTCCAGAACCTCTCCGCCTTCGAGTATGCCGCCGTAGCGGATGTGCGTGGCGCGCGGGACGAGGCCGCGCAGGCCCGGCACCGACAGACAACCTTCCCAACCATCCTCGGTCTCGTCCGTAAGAATTTTCAGCCAGGGATTGATGAGCGTCGTCGCGGGGACTGGAGCTTCGTCGGGGTATCGCGGGTTGGTGTCGAAGCCGAAGATCACCAGCCGCAAGTCCACGCCGATCTGCGGCGCCGCCAGCCCCACGCCGTTAGTGGCGTGCATCGTCTCAACCATGTCCGCGATTATGGGCCCGAGCGCCGGATCGGCGGGATCCTCGACCGGCTTTGCCACCCGTAGCAGCCGCGGGTCGCCCATCTTCAGGATATCGCGGATCAAGGCAGCTTCTCCATCGTACGGGCCGGGCACCGGGCGCGACCTGCCCGGCATCATCATAGCTCGCGGGCGCCGCCTGTCCCGTCGAATAAAAGTTCAGCACGGCATAGCAATTCTTCGAGTAATTGCGATCGCGGAAAGGAAAGCCTCGTCGTGGCTGATGACCAGCAGGGCGCCGTCGAAAGCGGCGAGCCCGGCCTCGATGGCGGCGATCGAGTCCAGATCGAGGTGGTTGGTCGGCTCGTCGAGGATCAGCAATTGCGGCGGGGTCGCGCCGCCCAGCACGCAAGCCAGCGCCGCGCGCAAGGTCTGGCCGCCGCTCAGCGTACCGACGCTCTGCAGCGCGGCGTCGGCCCTGAAGCGGAACCGCGCCAGCGCCGACCGGCACGCGAAGTCGTCACCGCCGGGATTGAGGGCGCGGAAATTGTCGGCGATGGAGAGCGCCGGATCGAGGACCTCGGCGCGCTGATCGAGCATCGCGAAAGCGCTCGATCGGGTGACGCGGCCAGACCACGGCTCGATCCCGCCGGCGATCACTTGCAGCAGCGTCGTCTTTCCCGACCCGTTCGGCCCGGTTATCGCCACGCGTTCGGGGCCGCGGATGGTGAGTGAAAGATCGCGCAGGACCGGCGCGGCGCGATCGTAGCCGGCGGTCACGCGGTCGAGCGCCAGCACGACCTTGCCCGGCGGCAGCCCGGTGGACGCCAGGCTAATCGCCATCGGCTCCAGTATCTCGATCTGCTCGCGCGCCGCGCTTGCCATGGCGGACGCCTCGGCACGCTGGCGTTCGGCGAGCCGCGCGTTGTCGCCGCCGCTGTTTTCGGCGCGCTGCTTGCGGGCGCCGACCAGGATGCGCGGCATGTCGCCCCGCGCGCCCTTGCGAGCGCCGGTGGCATCGCGGCGCTGCTTGCGTTCGAGCGTCGTCTGCGACTTGCGCGCGGCCTCCGCCAACTGGCGCTGTGCGACGTCGAGATCGTGGTGCGCGGCCGCCAGTTCGATCGCCTTGCGCTCGCGGTAATACGTCCAGTTGCCGCCATAGACCTCGGCGCCGAGCGTGGTCATTTCCACGATCGCGTCCATGGCGTCCAGCACCTCGCGGTCGTGGCTGACGACGATCGCGCCCGCGCGCCACGTGTTCAGCAGGTCGAGGACCGCCGCCCGGCCTTCGCGGTCGAGGTTGTTGGTCGGCTCGTCGAGCAGGAGGACATCGGGATCGTCCAGCAGGACCGCGGCCAGCGCGACCCGCGTGCGCTGCCCGCCCGACAGCGCTGCCAGCGGCGCATCGGCCATGGCGTCCAGACCGACGCTGGCGAGCGCCGAGGCGATCCGCGCATCGAGCGTCCAGTCGGCGCTTTCCAGATCGGCGGCGTCCGCGTCACCCCGGTCCGCGCGGCGCAGCAAGGCCAGCGCGGCCGTCACCCCGAACTGGTCGGCAATGGTTTCGCCCTGCTCCATTTGGACGACCTGGCGCATCATGGCGATCGTCCCGCGCCTTACGACCCGGCCGAACGTCGGCTCGCGATCGCCGGCCAGCAGCGTCAGCAGGCAGGTCTTGCCAACGCCGTTGCGGCCGACGATGCCGGCCCGCTCACTGGCGAACGTCAGGTTGAGATGGGAGAAGACCGGGCGGCCATCCGGCGTCGACCACCCAAGGTCGATCGTCGTTATCGCGGACATGATTATGAATTTCCCTGAGCGGCAAGACATGAAACTGCATTGCTGGACAGGTAGAAATCACATTGTCGTCAGATCCTTCGAGCGAGACGCTTTATTTACGTTCCCGGCTCCGATCCGGCAAGCCGCGCCGGATCTCGCACCAGAAGCATCAGGTGCCTATTCGCTTTCGTCTGTCGAGAAGAAGCGCTGGATCACGTCGCGGGCGATGCGGGCCGGGCGCATCGTGTCGGCATCGAGGTAGCACCAGCTCGATTTGACTTCGGCCAGCACTTCCTCGCCGCGGCGGATCACGGTGTCGTAGAACGCGCGGGCGCCCTGCACTTTTTCGACGAGGACGGTGGCGATCACGTCGTCTTCCAGGAACGCCGGCTTGCGGTACGTGATCTCGTGCTTGATCGCGACCCACAGGTGCTGGGCAATCGCCTCCGCCGGCGCGAGCGCGCGCCAGTGATCGGTCACGGCAGCCTGCACCCACTTGAGATAGCTGGCGTTGTTGACATGACCCATGAAGTCGATGTCGTCGGGGGCGATGCCGATGGCAAAGCGGTGGGGAATCGCGTGGTTCACGTATACGTCAATAGCACTTCGCCAGGCAGCCGGATAGCGCCTTTACCAATGCCCGCGCGCGCCACCCGCGACACGCGATGCCCGCACCGATCGTGCCGCCAGCGCTTAGTTGACGCTGCGCCGGTGCTTGCCGCCATACTTCTTGCCGCAGAAATTATCGAGTTCGCGCATCTCGTTCGCCGCCGCCGTCGCCATCGCGCTGGTGCACGCGAGCTGAGTTTCGTTCGCAGCGATTCGGGCTTCCACACGGTCACGCAGTTCCTGGATGTCGGCGCGCGACAGCACGTTCTTTTCGCGCAGATAGCAGATCAGGCTCTGCAAAATGATCATCGCCTTATCGCCCGAATCAACCTCGATGTTTTCCATCGTCCCGACTTCCTCTCAAACGGCCTTATTCGGCCTGATTCCCGTGGCCTTATCTGGCCCTCTGGGAACAGAGTGATACAAGCAAGAAACAATGTAAAGTGCCGGTTAAGCGCGCCCCGCGCATCAATCCGCCAGCGCGGCCACCTCGCGTTGCAATATGGTTGCCGCGTAGTCGCGCGCCGCCCCATGGTCGCTGCCGGGCGAGAGTTCCATGCGAGCCACCATCCCCCACGACAGCGCCAGCACGAAATCCATAACCGTCGAGCGGGATTGCACGGTGGCCTGCGGCGCCAGCGCGGTGAGCGCGGCCGACAGGTTGGTGCGCAAGCGGTCCTCGGTGCGCTGGTTGACGTCGGCGATGCGCTGGTTACGGCCCACTTCGGCCAGCAGCTCGCACATCAGGCGGCGACTGTCGTACGAGGGCTCGTCCGTCACCACGCGTTCGATCCAGGCCCGAATCGCAGCGGAATCGCCGGCGAGGAGGGCCGCATGAAGATTGGTCTCCTCCAGCCAGGCCACGAGATCGGTCTCGCAGATCGCCGCGACGATCGCCTCCTTGTTCGCGAAATCGCGGTAAATCTGGCCCACGGCTATGCCCGAGGCCGCCGCGATCTGCGCCATGCCGGTTTGATGGAACCCACGCTCGACAAAAAGGTTACGGGCGGTGTCGAGCAAATGTCGTCGGCGCGCCGCCGATTTGGCCGCCCGCGGCCGCTCATGTATAGTTTGATCTGACACGAAGCCCTCCCGGCTTGCATTCGATGCTGCAACGCAATATTGGGCACTCAAATCATGAGTGAACACTCACTCACGCTTTAACTCTCTTGGCGGATATATTCCATGAAAAAGATCGCTCCGGGCCTGGTGCTGCTCCTGACCGCCTGCGGTGGCGGAGGGCAACAGCAGGCGCCTGCGGGTCCGCCCGAAGTCGGGTTCGTGACGGTTCGCGAACAGGCGGTGACGCTGAGCACCGAGCTTCCGGGCCGCACCAGCGCTTACGAATCGTCCGACGTGCGCCCGCAGGTCAACGGCCTGATCCTCAAGCGCCTGTTCACCGAAGGCGACCAGGTCCGCGCCGGCCAGCCGCTCTATCTTATCGACCCGGCCCCGTATCAGGCGCAAGTGGCCAACGCCCGCGCTGCGCTGGGCCGTGCCCGTGCTGCGATCGCGTCGACCGAGGCGCTGGCGCGTCGCTACGGCGAACTGGTAAAGATCAACGCGATCTCGCGCCAGGAAGCGGAGAACGCGATCACCAGCGCGCAGCAGGCGCGCGCCGACGTGGCCGCGCAGCAGGCCGCGCTGCAGACCGCGCAGATCGACCTTGCGCGCACCACCATCCGCGCGCCGATCTCGGGCCGCATCGGGCGTTCGACTTACACCACCGGCGCCCTGGTTTCGGCCTCGCAGGCCGATGCGCTCACCACGATCCAGCGGCTCGACCCGATCTTCGTCGACATCCAGCAGTCCAGCGCCGACGTGCTGCGCCTGCGCCAGCAGCTGCTCTCGGGCGAAGTCTCGCGCGAAGGCGGTGCCGCGCGCGTGCGGCTCAAGCTGGAGGACGGCAGCACGTATGCCGCCGAGGGCGTGCTCAAGTTCACTGACGTGACCGTCGATCCCACCACCGGCAGCCAGGTCATCCGCGCCCAGTTCCCCAACACCAGCGGGCTGTTGCTGCCCGGCATGTACGTGCGCGCCGAACTGGTCGAAGGCACCCGCAGCAATGGCATGCTGGTCCCGCAGGTCGGCGTGTCGCGCGACGAGCGCGGCAATCCCACCGCGCTGGTGATCGGCGCGCAGAACAAGGTCGAGACGCGCAGCCTTACCGCGCCGCGCACCGTAGGCAACAGCTGGCTCGTGACCGGCGGCCTCAAGCCGGGCGACAAGGTCATCGTCGAGGGCATCCAGAATGCCCGCCCAGGCACTGCGGTCAAGCCCGTGCCCGCCCAGAACGTGGGCGGTGCGCAGAATGGCGCTCAAGGGCAGCAACCGGCCCAGGGCCAAAAACCGGCAGGCCAAAAACCGGCTCAGGGGCAGTAATCCACGATGTCGCGCTATTTCATCGACAGACCCATCTTCGCATGGGTCATCGCCATCGTCCTGATGATGTTCGGCATCATCGCGATCCGCAGCCTGCCGATCTCGCAGTTCCCCGAGATCGCGCCGCCGACGGTCACGATCAACGCCACCTATCCGGGTGCCGACGCCGAGACGCTCGAGCGCACGACGACGCAGATCATCGAGCAGCAGCTCAAGGGCATCGACAACCTGCGCTACTTCTCGTCGCAGTCCTCGTCGGCCGGCACCGTCACGATCACGCTGACCTTCGAGCAGGGCACCAACCCCGACATCGCGCAAGTCCAGGTCCAGAACAAGCTGCAGGCGGCCACCGCGCTGCTGCCGCAGGACGTGCAGCGCCAGGGTGTGACCGTGGCGAAGTCCGCGGCCAGCTTCCTGGTCGTCGCGGCGATCTACTCGGAAGACGGCAGCCACACGCCGAACGATCTTTCGGACTACATCAACAGCCAGCTTCAGGACCCCATCAGCCGCATCAACGGCGTGGGCGAACTGCAGATCTTCGGCACCCAGTACGCGATGCGCGTGTGGGTCGATCCGCTCAAGCTGCGTAGCTACAACCTGACCATCGCCGACGTGACGACGGCGATCACCGGCCAGAACGCACAGGTTTCCGCGGGCCAGATCGGGCAGCTTCCGGCCTCCAAGGAGCAGGAGCTGAACGCCACCGTCTCGGTGCAGTCGCGCCTGCAGACGCCCGAGCAGTTCGGCAACATCCGGCTGGTGACGGCCGCGGGCGGCGCGATCGTGCGCTTGCGCGACGTGGCCCGCCTCGAACTGGGCGCAGAGCGCTACGGTTTCTCGACGCAGTACAACGGCAAGAACGCATCGGGCTTCGGCGTCAGGCTGGCCTCGGGCGCCAACGCGCTCGACACGGTCGACGCGGTCAAGGCCCAGGTCCAGGCCATCGCCAAGAACTTCCCGCCCGACGTCAAGGTCGCCTTCCCGTACGATTCGACGCCATTCGTGCGCCTGTCGGTCGAGCAGGTGGTCCACACGCTGGTCGAGGCGATCGTGCTGGTGTTCCTCGTCATGTTCCTGTTCCTGCAGAACTGGCGAGCGACGCTGATCCCGACGATCGCGGTGCCGGTGGTGCTGCTGGGCGCGTTCGGCGTGATGTCGGTGCTCGGCTATTCGATCAACACCTTGACCTTGTTCGGCATGGTGCTGGCGATCGGCTTGCTGGTCGATGACGCCATCGTCGTCGTCGAAAACGTCGAGCGATTAATCCAGACCGAGCATCTATCGCCTAAGGAAGCCGCGCGAAAATCGATGGACGAGATCAGCGGCGCGCTGATCGGCATCGGCATGGTGCTCTCGGCGGTGTTCCTGCCGATGGCGTTCTTCGGCGGGTCGACCGGCGTGATCTATCGCCAGTTCTCGATCACCATCGTCTCGTCGATGGCGCTGTCGGTGATGGTCGCGTTGATCCTCACCCCGGCGCTGTGCGCCACGATCCTCAAGCCGCACGATCCGAGCAAGGCGGAGGGCAACGGGCTGCTCGCGCGGTTCTTCCGCTGGTTCAACGACAAGTTCGACCGCGGTACGCAGAAGTACGAAAAGGGGGTCAACCGCACGGCGCGCAGCTGGAAGCGCTCGGCCCTGATCTACCTCGTCATCGTCGGCATCATGGGCCTGATCTTCGCACGCCTGCCCGGCGGCTTCCTGCCGGACGAGGATCAGGGCATGATGATCGCGCTGGTCCAGGGCCCTCCGGGCGCCACCCTGCCCCGGACCCAGAAGGGTCTGGACGTGGTGCGCGAC
>Ga0247734_1001546_pt1 | contig 17301 bp, 17 predicted proteins | sample UWRJL103311B2_FD_180933 | JGI IMG/M metagenome (GOLD analysis project Ga0247734, IMG submission 180933) | Plant litter microbial communities from Arlington Agricultural Research Station in Wisconsin, United States - UWRJ-L103-311B-2 | ecosystem: Environmental > Terrestrial > Plant litter >... | reverse complement strand
TGAGATGGGTGCCGCAAGCCAAAACAAGATGAACGCGGGCACTGTCGCACCTACACTCTTTCAATTTACCCCAAAGAACATCTGGGTGCTCGCTTATCAATGGGGCCCTACCACGTTCTCCTACAAAACATCGACCGATCCTACGAACGCGAACGGTTGGTCCGCTGCGCAGCCACTCTTCACTGGAAAGATATCCGGATCTGACACCGGCGCCATTGACCAGACCGTTATTGGTGACAGCCAAAACATGTATCTGTTCTTTGCAGGAGACAATGGCAAGATCTACCGCGCCAGCATGCCCATTGGCAACTTCCCTGGTAACTTCGGTACTGCATCCACCGTTATCCTTAGCGGATCCAAGAACGACCTCTTTGAAGCAGTTCAGGTCTACTCTCTGAAAGGCCAGAACAAGTACCTCATGATTATTGAATCTATCGGTTCCCAAGGGCGCTATTTCCGATCGTACACTGCGACCAGCCTGGGTGGATCATGGACTGCAGATAAGACTAGCGAGAGCAACCCCTTTGCTGGCAAAGCCAACAGCGGAGCTCAATGGACCAACGACATCAGCCACGGTGAGCTCATCCGCAGCAGCGCCGACCAGACTTTCACAGTGGACGCATGCAACTTGAAGCTGCTTTACCAGGGAAAATCTCCTAGCTCAAGCGGCGACTATGGTTTGTTGCCTTACCGACCTGGTGTCCTGACTCTACAACGGTAGAAGGTTCACGGCGAGGAATATCAACAGCAATATGGTTCAAGGGATGGTATATAGCAGAGCACTGATATTCTTTGTACATAGCAAATTTTCCAATCGTATATAAGACATATCCTCCTTTGATTAAAATGACTCAAACCCTTGCCTAGATCAGAGTATGTGTTTTAAGTAGTGATAGAGTATCCACGCGATTAGAGATAGTCGTATACCACCTTTGTACAACATTAGACATTATGACTTCCTTCCAATCCTTCGTTTTCTCTCAAAGAATTCAGTCTAATGTCGATTACACGTTAATTATACATTCATAGTCAAACTGAAAGGTGTTTGTGAAAAGCCTCAATTAAAATAATCAGCCAAGTCACATTAACCTTTCTGCGCACGTAATGCGCAAAGGAGAGAAGAGGGCTACTTAGGGTAATTTCTCAGCTATTTCTAACAAGAATCTGACCATAGTTTTAGGCGCGTGATATCAAAACAAGATTCCATATCCGCACTATGGAAAAGAGATTTTTGGATTTTTGACCCGCCAGTTGAATAGTGCTATCTCGCTTCTTTTGACTGCTATACCCAGCTAAAATGCTAGGTCTAAATAACTTGTTGCAGCCAGCTATCTCCTGTCTGTCCTCCTCGTTCCCTCCCTCTAATGAAGGATCCTATATCACAAATGAGGGAGCTTCGTCAAAATGTAAAAGAAGGGTTCTTGTATACGGTGTAGTCTGAAGAATTGAAGGGGTGCTGCCGCTTCTCGCGATGCTACATACTGTAATGCTAATGCGGGGTTAAACCTAAACGTGCCTTAGGCCACAACAAGGTTGGGATAGCATTCTGTTACCGCCAAAGAAACAGTGGTTGCGCGCTCAAGAATATTCGTCTCCCCTTTGTAGAATTTGCCCCAGCCTTCTTTTTTACTATAACCTGTCTTCTAATCTCCCCTTCGGCAAAACTCCAAACCTTCCAATTAGCCACGAAGTATGAACATCAAAACATATAAGCGTTGTTATGCTGCCAATAGCTGCAAGCTCCTTTCATACTTCTCGGCCATAACTTTGTCGCATCCTTGGTCCGAATAATGGGGCTTTCAGCCTGCATGCACGTACCAGGGACGACACTTCCACCCTCTTTCTGAAAGCAGAGGATGAGTGTGAGCTTGTCAGGTGTGCGCCATGATGGCTGATTAAGCAGAAATCCCTGTTATGCATGCTACTTGAAAGCTAACCCTGTGGAACTTGCACGATACAGTATATAAGCCCTCAAACACGGGCTCCAAATAGTAACATCGCACGCGTTCCTACTCCGTCTCCCACAATCATGTATATCTCTACTTACATACGCTACATGCTCCTCACCTTGTCTTTTACCCGTATATACCGTGTACTAGCAACCACAGTCACGAATTCCACTCGAGTGGCCACTTCCCAACAGTACGACTATATAATTGTCGGTGCTGGTCTAACAGGTATCACCGTCGGGAATAAATTAAGCGGTGCTGGTTACTCGGTCCTCATAATTGAAGCCGGGCCAGATGCTCGCTGGAACCCAGCCGTTAGTAATGCAGAGGAGAGGCCGAGTTTGAACGGGTATTGTAATTGGAAATACCCGGCTTATAACGAAGAGGGACAGTTGTTGTGGTGGGCGATTGATAGCGGTGCTTGTATTGGGGGCAGTACTTCGAGTAAGTCATATATGTTTGAGTAATCAATTGATTGAGAGCTCAGTTCAGCATTCAAGCTTGAAAGCATGTAGAACCCGAGTACGAGATGAATGATAATTGACGGATAGCGTTATTTAGTCAATGGTATGATGTGGTATAGACCTACCGAGGTTGAGATTAATAAGCTGGAAACTATGGGTAATCCGGGTTGGAATTGGGATGCTCTTGTGCCGGTTAGTGTTTTCAACACCCCAGGAGAAGACACAATCGACAGCTAAGACTTCCAAACTGATGGTTTCTATTAGTACATGGAAGCTATAGAACGCAATACGCCTCCAGATGATATACAAATCTCACAAGGTGCAGGTTATGATCCAGCTTCGCACGGTTATAGTGGTGCTATTAATGTGTCATTTCCCGTGAGTCACACTCATGATCTATCTCAGTGCAAGAATAACTGCGAAGTATTTTTTAACCTGTGTATCATACTAGACACCTATGCGTATCCCAGGTGCTCAAAAGTTATACAAGGACGCCCTTCCCCTCGTCTTCCCTGGCCTCACCGTTGGCAGTGATCTTTCGAACCGATCAACTGTTGTCTCGGCTTCAGCTTCCTGGACCATCTGGTATGATCCTGTCACTGGTAAAAATCGACGTTCCTCAGCTGCAGACGGCCTTCTTTGGGCTGCGAGTCAGCAGCGTAATAGTCTCACCATCCTCGCAAATCATAAGGTGGACAAAGTCCTGTTCGACAAGAGAATGAACGCAATAGGGGTACGGTTCGGTATAAACTCTACTACTAAACTCAGCACCGTTTATGCGAGAAAAGAGATTATTCTGGCCGCTGGAACTCTTGGAAGCGCTCCAATTCTCGAGAGATCAGGCGTGGGTAAAGCAAGCGTACTGAAGGCCATAGGTATCAAGCAACGTGTTGATCTCCATGGTGTCGGTGCACATTTGAATGATCAGCCAGGCACGGCGTCATCCGCCCTCGTGGCCACTGCTTATCAAAATAATACTTCGATTATCGATGGTCGAAATCTTTTTGCCCCAGAGATATCACTTGTGAATGTAGATGAGATCTGGGGTGTAGGTCAGTTTAATCTTGATAACATCGCGAGGATCTTGTATCTTATTAATCTGGAGAGCAGGAGCAGCTTCATATGTCAAAGAATTAACATCACCACAGTCTCTGCTCTCTCGTGCACAGGCCCTTGTCAATGTGGGTGCAGCAGCGACAGTCGAGGGTGCCCAGCGCATCCTTAACTCTACTATTGACTTGATTGTCAATTCTGGCTGTAAGTTTCGTACTTCTTCCTGTGCGTGCGCCAGTTAGATCTCAACTATAAATTTAGTACCCGTCGCGGAGTTCATAGCCGAGAGTAACCCAACAGTGCTCACTGCAGTTTTTTGGCCGTCCGTTCCCCTCTCCCGTGGCTATGTGCACATTGGATCTGCAGATCCGTTTCAGAACCCTATCATTACTCCCCGCCTGCTGACAGACAGGTTCGACCAAGAAATTGCAGTCGCCATAACGCGACGTTCACTAGCAGTGTTCTCAAGTCCACCATTCGCCGACGTAGTTGCCGATGCATACTATGACCCGCCGATTGCTGCAAATGGGACGGACGAGGATTACCTTGCCTGGTTCAAAAATACAGCTTACGGAGCCAGTCATTGGATTGGTACCACAGCTATGATGCCAAAGGAGTTAGGAGGTGTTGTTGATCCGAGCTTGCAGTATTCCTCTCGTCTTGTTTTTTCTATCATATTCACATCTACTCCCACGCATTCAATCATATTTGGATCAATAACTAACTTTTACTTCCTTTACAGGGTTTATGGAACTAAGAGGCTGAGAGTAGTTGATGCTGGGATCTTACCACTCCAGGTCACTTCACATCCGATGTCATTATTATATGCCGTGGCGCAGAAAGCGGCACATCTCATAATTGAGAAAAGCTATCAATAGTTAGAATTATAAAATAGCTATACACAAAGGACAGTCAAGCAGGTGTTTTTGAAGTTGAGGGAATCATTTGGTATTCTGAAACACCAGGATATGGATATCAAAATAAGATGATAGTGTCTCAAAACTCATTTGCGTTACATTACTCGATTACTCGGTCATTCGACGTCTCCGATGTGTTCTAATTACCAATACTTCTCTACTAGCTGTTCAAACTTCAGCTTGCAACGTTTGATATATGTCAATCATTCTATTAAAATTAAGGAGTGGGGCTACCGAACTCATATCATATTCCTGGCCACGAGCCAGTAGCTGAATTAAGCTTAACTGAGCCCCTAGCTATCTATAGACCCAAATGCATTGTTGAATTGGCTTCAAATTTAAAATCTCTGCTACTCCCATCCGTGGAAATCGGTGGTTTTATTGTTTTGATTAACTTTCTTTTCATATTAGCCATCTACCTTTCTGTAAACTGCACTATAATCTATGGACTCAATATTAGCAAAATAAGTTTATACACAAAAGACTACTTATCATTATAGTATTGACATGCTCCGACTTTTAAGATAGTGGATTATGGCCACAAAGTCTTCTTGATGCCTGAGGGACACATTCTCTAATTCAAGATTTCGGGAAGCACTATGTATTGTGTCAGGTGGCTTTGTTTACATATACATCAATCCATATGTATATATATACGTGTGTGTGTGTGTGTGTGTAAACGAGTGTGTCAACTTCAGGAGAGTAAGTTTTGCTATTTAGAAGATATCTGATGGGCTAGAAAATGAGTTTTCTGTCTTCGTTCAGATGGTAGAAGACTTTCGGTGTCTTTCATAAAAATAGTTGGCGGCTAGCGAGGATTTACCATGACAATCTACTCGATCGTCCTTCGAAAATGGTAAGTATATAACACATTTAGCACATCCTTGCTTTGGGCTATCATTGCTGTCAAATCTAACCAACTTGTTGATGCCTATGTAAGATATGGCCTAAACATAAACAGAAATTGTAACCATTCAACTATTCTACTGAAATCTTTATACGAGCAAAGTCAAATTGTACACATAACACAATACGCAAGGAACATCCGGTAGACAAGCTCTCAGAGGATAGCCACGCAAGCGGCTATGATTATGATAACACGGAAGTTCGTGTGATCATAATTTCTGCGACCCTTCCGATATAATCCATTCTACCCGCTCAAAGTTCCTCTAGCCTCGATCCCCCGAGCTTAAATAAACGCTTTCCCTCCTCCAAAGCTGATTTGTCCGGCATGCCTATGACACAATCCAAGTTAAACATGTTCAATGGACGTTTGAAAGGAAGGAGCACGTGACATACATAACAAACATCTCTCCTCGCACTTCGATTCACTCTTTCCACCCTTGCATGAGCAAGTGATTTTGTTTCCGCCGGCAGTGCAGGTTGCTGTCTGGCCCGCAAGACCGCAAAATTCCTTGCAGTCATCCTCGTCCTCCTTGTCACAAGCTGACTTGGAGCGCAAGAAAGATAGAGCTGTAGAGTGATTAATACGATTGAATAAACCCAATGATAAGATGGAGATTCCATACCTCCAACACCGCTCGCCTCTGCATGGGCATGATCGTTCAGAACCGACATCTCTTCGTGAGCTGGAATTATCATCCCGTAAGCAATGATTCCCAGCTAGAAGCCAAACAGGCCGAACAGGTTGCCCTACCTTTGCGATCAAACGTCATCGCTGATGCCAGTACCAACACCGCCGACACAGTTAAGGCTGACTTGAAGAACATCATGATGCGAAGATAGTGATAGTGATGGAGTTTTGATATGGTTTGTTCTATTCTGTTATTAGATGAATGCTAAAGATTGACTTTGGTCTTATCGAAATGTAGGAACGAAGTTAATGAATGGGGGGCGAGGTGAGCCTGGTGACGCTTACGTCTCAGCCAAGACTAATCCAGCGTCGTCACGAGATGCTGCAAATATGGGGCGCGGGGGTGCGCTGATCTGTTTTGCGGCCTCGGCTTGAGCCTTAGATTTTAAGGCATTCACGCTATACCCCAAACAGCGATTCTCAATATTAGATTTGGATCATCAATAAAAATAAAAATGAATATGAATATTGCTATAGGTCTCCTTGTACAACTGTTGATTTTCTTTTGAAACTCCCATTAAAGGTAGGCTCCTCCTTACACGCCCTGTTCATCAGTCGGGCCACAGTTATCAGAGAGAATTCCAGAGAGAGAAGTATCCACAACAACCTACAGCTAGTTCATTGTTAAAGGACAAAATTACTTTAAAAAATCTTGACCCAATAGAGATTCTCCTGTTCCGATTATCTAAATCCCCCACAGAACACCTCATGAGATTCTGATTTGATACTAGGTCACTTAGATATCAGTAAATATAAAGCAGATACTCTGTGTTGGTCAACTTTAAGGAATAGGATAACCCAAGTAATCTAGGGCTATGAAACTAGAGCCAAGGAAGCTACCTTGGGCTCATGAACTTGATTTAAGATTTAAGCCCCGCTTCTTTGACTACATGGCCATTTGATGTTTAGCATAGCCGACGAGGGGACACGAGATAACTGTTATGGTACACATTCTAAAGGCTATATAATATTTGGGATTAGGAAGAAGATAAATGCACCCCAACCCCCAGTCCCAAAAGTTTTCTTGCTGGATGCACTTTTGCTCAAGTATTAATGTTCTGAACCACGATATTACGTGAGGTGTGCGACACATTTCGTTATTCCAAAAAAGTGAAACGCCACTCGGAAAAACTAGAGATCACACAATAATTTGAAACTTTTGAACGAGTTCCACAATTGAACGAGTTTCCACAATGAGACTCGGGTTACTTAGCGGGAGTTAAAGGGCAATATAACAGTAATAAAATAGTCAGAGAAGCTGCACACACTGGAAATAATTTGATAGTGAAACTCATTCTATACTTCTGGCCGTGAAAGAGTTGGTAGTCTTAAGAAAAGGAATCATTAAGATATACAAGAGAATGTTGTTTGACCTTTCTTATTACTAAAGCAGCGGGTGTAAAGCAACGTTTCTTACGTAATGCGCGTAAGTTGCCCAATATACATGGCAGGTAAACTTCTTCTTAATTGACCATGAATGAGGCCGACAATGTAGAATTTAGGCGGATTTATAAGCCAAACTTAATTGAGCATAGTGCATATCGTCAAGCCGATTACTCGCATCAAGAGGTGAATTTCGTTATGACCCTTCGCTGGATTATATCACCACGGAAACTGCGAAGCATTTCAATATGCTCCAAAAAACTAGTTGAACTATAACGTATAGTAAATTATTTGATAGCTACCAAGTGAAATACTAATTCTTGTTCTAGCCCCTTCTCATGTGTTCCATCTGGAACTCGTATTGTTTGGACGGATTTATATCTGCCAAGTGGCGAGTGATCTGATCTGCCAAGTCGGGTCGATATGTCGTGCGTCCACCAGCAATCAATTCGTTTACGAAAACGGAAATCCGGTCTTTTTTTAGATTTTAAGGTTACAGCGCCGACTATATATCCAGACGAAACAATATAGGCCCTGTCAGTTATGTGCTCTCTGTCTTCTATAGAAAATTCGCTCTGCCCATTTTATGATCGGAGTATCTGAGATGATATCCACAAGCAACATGTTGGCTATCTTTCTTTTCTTTCTCGTCTCCAGAGTCTCGAGCCAGACCCTCAACAATACAGTCGAACCAGGCTGGAATACCGAGTGTAAGACGTGCCCGTATAAGCTCTGTCCGAATGCCAGATACTACGGGACTGGTTATGGCACTGCTGCCCTCACACTGACCTGTTGGACGCGCGGTACTTCTATTGATGGGGACAGGTTTTCTCTCTCTCTCACACACACACTTCTATTGCTGGGCTAATGATTCTAGCACGTGGTTAAAAACCACAGATGGTTGCTACGTCACACAGTACGATCTGGTTGAATATGCTGGCGAGTGTAAGTAGCTTCTAACTTCTGAATACAAAGCAAGAGCAGGAGTACCAAATGGAAGCTGGAACTAATAAGTCAATAGACCAGCGAGATATCCCATACTGTGGCCAGGCCTCAGAAACAGAACTATACACCAAACAAGCTGCCCAGTTAAAATACAACACAGAATGTAACATAGGACCGCACCTCAGTAATGACAACGTGCACTACCACAAATACGGCACACGTTTGACCATAACATGCTACACGGAGAGTGATGTTATTATTAATGACACGTATGTATATTCCTAGTTTGCTTCTCTGCTCTATAATATGGTGTGATGTGGTACTGAAGACTGAAGTAGCACGTGGCTCAAGACGACCTCAAATTGCTACATAGCACAGATCGGTCTAACACATCCTGCTAACCTGGCTACTTTGAATAACTGTGGTCCTATACCATTCTTATATGTGAACTATACGGTTCCCGATGTAACAGAGGATCATTCTGTCTCCCCCAGCAAGGTTGAGAAAACTAACGTAGACGAACACAAACTGAACAAGAGGCATCTTTTCAGCTCTCTTATCGGCGAAGAGTACGCCCTTTGCTATTCAAACCCCAAGCTTTCGTCATCAGTCCAGAGAAGATATCATTTCAAACAAGAGGTCTGGGTGCAGTGCCTGGTGGTTGATCCTGACGCCGGAGCTAATGAGACGTACTGGAGTAAGTTTTCTTTTGTCTTAAAGCGGACTTTAAGGCGGCTTACTGATATGGGCTGTTAGGCTTGTCCACAGATTTCTGTTACGTGAGAAGTGTGGACTTATGGGATCAGCCACAAGAGAATAGTTAGTTTTCCCTATTTCTTTTTGCTGCGCTACTGGAACAACTAACATGTAACAGGTAACAGGTTCCCTCTGTGTGAATGGTTTGTATAAGCTGTGAAAGATAGAAAATGGCGCGAAATAATAGCATTTCTAAGCTCAATTAAGACCTACGAACATGATTAGAAAGTCAATGAGAATGCCAATCCCTTGATATGCATCGGGAAGATATCAGAACAATCAGCCTATGCTACATTATTTCAAGTATAATAAATTATACTTTTGTTCATCATTAGTTTTTTCATGATCTTAATTTGAGAGTACAAAACCAAGTTAGGTGCTACCACGTCATAACTAGCTTCGTGTGATCTAGGGATCACAACCAGAGCTTTCCCCTTCCAATGGACTGAAATACTAGCCTTTTCCGGACAGAACGCCTAATCATCCAGTTCTGTTTGCCGTGGGGCTACTAGACTCCACCCCAAAACATAATGATGCAAAAGTAGTGCTATATATCTATAATTCCTGATTCAAGAATAAGGATATAGCATGGAGAATTAATTGGGGAGCAAGAGAGGGGGTTTTTAGGAATTGGGGATACAACTACCGGTTTGAGATAGTTCTTCCAATATCTCACATATTCCGGGAGAACCTGTCGAAATAATAAAGAAAATTGCGCGCTTGAATGATGATTCCAGAAAGCTTGTGTCGGGAAAACCAATCACACAATGAAGATTCCTGACTAGCAAGCCAAAGCGAAGGGTAACTCAATTTCTTTTTAGATATGTTATATCGCAAAGAAAATCTAGTCTATATATACAAAGATATATATGATGGGCTTGAAAGAGAGAGAAGGTTCGTGTACCAGCTGACATGTTAAGTAGTTTTGACTCGGGAAATAAACATCAATATTAGATTGTCAAAATGGTACCGACTCCTGGTCAAATATAAATACCAATGTGTGAACAAGAATATGGTTAGCGTAACATCGGGATGAGTTATTTGTAGATACCCTTCCTGCATGCATCAGAATCGTTCCTTGACATGCTCCACTCGGCTCCTAAGTATGTATGTAAATAATTGGCACGGACGGTTTCTTCCGTGGAGCTCTGGCTCAGGATCATAATGCCAAGGTTATCACTCCCTTGGGAGATTCCCACAGAACGTAATGCAGGAACATTTATTGAACGAACAGGGCAATAATACGTACAGCTGGTATTTGTGGTATGGTTGGGTAGGCCCTACGTAGATCTAAACTACTAGTTGGATCAAGGTAGATTTCTACTGTAACGTTCTAAAATTATCTTGGTGGAATATTGGATAGGACGTGGCTGAAGGTGAACGAAGGGGAGGGGTCGATGCTTAAGGAACTGCTGAGTTTACTTACTCCGTAGAGTTGCAGTAAGAACATTATATTGTTGGAAAGGGCGGATGAACAAAGATTGCCCTCAACAACCACTGCCACCAAACTCGCCCATTGACACTATTTTCAATATCACCACTGCCTGCTAAATGATAAATACTCTACTTGACTTTCTACCCCATTCTTATGGGTTTTAAATTTAATATCATGAAATGTGCTAAATTCTCGTCATGCAGTATAGTTTGATGGTTATTTTAATTAGCACGTGGCTACTCTGCAGGTGGTGAGTTTCTCCAACGCTCGAGCATTCAGTGGGGCAATTAAGGACTCGTGGGATGGCAGAGTCAGTTTCAGTACGGATGGAGGGATGTTAATTAAACCGATATAGGACAATTATCCAAGGCATTGTTTTCAAGGGTTTGCTACCCTTGCAACGCAAGGGTGGAGAGGCTGTGCCGCGAAGGTGTGAATGTGGAGAAATAAATAAGCTTTCACCTAGTGTTGACCCCCATTTAATTAACCGCAGTTAGCCGCAGTTGATTTGGATCTGGAGATACATACCCATAATCCAAGAAAAGATCACACAGAATAGGCGCTTCCTTTGCATATGCCATCCTTACTCCACTAAAACATCAAATTGGTATTGAGAAAACAATGCAATATGGCCAACAAGAATGTACAAATAGAAGCGAATTCCCTTCCATAATCAAAACATCAACACATTCACATCATCATCATCATCATCATCATCAACAATAACAACAACTACTACAATAATAACAGCAACCAACAATCAATCAATCAACATCCTTCATTCTTCCATCTGTTTTTAACAGTTTCAATATCTTTCACACTTACAACACTTTCTTCCAGCTTCCAGCTTCCAACCGCAAACATGCAATTCCAATTCGCCATGCTCCTTCTCACTGCCCTCTTGAGCTCCACGTATGCACTCTTTTCTCATTATTGCACTTCCAGAATTATCTAACCTTACTCAGTGCTCTCGCTGGCTCCAACTGCAAGTGCCAAACTAGCACCGACAAAGGAGGAAAGCAATACAATGATCGTACTCAAGCCGTGTGCTTGATTATGAAGGGCGAGAAGCGCGATGCCATCGACAAGGTCGTTGGCGCTGCTGCTGGTACAGCCCAAGCCATTGCTGTTCTTCCATTGGTAAGAGTTACACAAAGCACATTCTTCTAAACAATTTTGCTAACAATTCCCAATAGCCTGGTGGACCAGCTGTCAATATCGGGATTCAAGTGGCTGCTATCGTTTCCACCTGGGCGGGTACTGTCTTCTCAGATGCCATGTATCACGGTAATCAAAAGCATCAATGCTCTAGCGCTGGTGGACAGCTTGACAGTGGCAAATTTGTTCAGATTTGCACTGCTATGGCTAAGGAGGCTAAGACTCCAGCCGGTATGGGTGCTTACTGCTGGAAGTAGACGTAGACTTTCGGTCTACACTTGGTTTTGGAGGCGTTTTGTGCTTGGGGGTCGGAGTCCGGGTTTGGGTTTTCCTTTTTTTTATAGATGGTATAGATGGCGGCGCTTAGGATTGATAGCCTTGAAATTTTGAATACCTTTTCCTGAACACCTCACAGGAGAACATTGTGTGATTAGTTGGTTCGAATGCACTAATCGGTCTTCAATTTTGATCAGAATCGTAGATATAATCCAGCTGGCTTATGAGTTGATTGATAGCATAGTGAGGAAAGCAGGAGCTCTAGTTGTTGTTTTCTGTGACACCAAAGCTCTAGAGAGAAAAGGTGGTGAAGTCTGATCGAGGAATTGGTTTTCAGGTTGGCAAGTAAATAAAATTTGAGTCTGCAATTGCTTTACCAATCGTCTGTCTAAGATTCCTTCAGCTAATTTTATATAGACGCATCAGCCTAGTAAGTTGTTCTTTTGAACGTTACTTGTGAGTCTAATTCCCCGAGGAAGAATCATTGTACCATCAATTTATTAAGTGGAATTTGCAGTGATATTAAGACAATGGGCAATCAGACCGACCCCCCAGGACTTGTCCCAATGTTCTCCAGCGACCAAGCCATATCTGTCGAGCTACCTACAACTTTATCATTAACCGGCTCTGCAAATTCAGACAGGAATCTCAACATCCACTGATCGAGTCGAAAAGGTTCATCCATTGAGCTCCTACATGCACGATGGAAGGCTCTCAACCTCGTAAAGCAAACATCCAGCGTAGGCCAGTACGTTCTTAACTGACTCATAATCGCAAAATTGCGTTCTAGTCTTGTCCTAGCAGCAGCAATCTGCTCCTCATTATCACTGAATAGCAGGGTGTGTATTTGAACTGTTGATGCAATGACAAGAATATGTCCTACCATTGTGTATTGTACGTCACATCCAGGAACAGAGTGAGCAGCGTAGACGATTTCGCACAGTGCTTCGGCGTGGAATTTGCATTTACTTGCGTAGAATTGGGCACTGAGAATGGTGCTGTGGCAATCGCCATGTAGGAACTGATAGAAGAGAAGCTGACCAAAGTGGTAGTAGCCAAGATAGACAGCCACGAACATTCTACCAAGTCCCTGTGCTGCGTAGCGCTGAAGATTGCTTGGTGTATCATGCATATACGCTGGAATATTGTTGTGCCAGTCATTCAGCGCGTTGGAAAGATCCATGACTTCATTCTCGAGCATAACACCCGTGCTTGTGCCTGCTACTGTACGTGCATTTAAAGAGTTGATGTCCGCGAGGATCCGATTAAGTTTGATCATCTGTGCGAGGAGTGAAGATGCCGAACTGAAAGCAGCGTTGAAGCCCAAAGTTTGAACACTCCCTCGCCTGAAAATGAGAAATGGCACCTCATCTATCGGCAGTGGTACGTTTTCCATTCTCTGCATCTGTCTTGGGAGGTTAACCCCGGTAGATGACCAGACATCAATCATACATAATGACCACCACACTGATCTCATTAATAGATGCACAAAAGTAGAGAAGAGGGACATACCTCTAATATTCACCTCACGCTCAATTGCATCGGAGGATGGCCTGTTGACCAAATCGAGGAAATTGGCAATGCGGCAGGCGGTGCAATAGTAAATGGATTCCGCAGCAGCTTCTCCGCGAGTTATACTGAACGCTCCCAAAAGCACACAAGCCTGTACAGTGGCTAAAGAAACATCGCGTAGATCAAGCAGTCGATTGCTCTGGTCTGCGTACGAATCTCCTCTCTCTCTGGGGTCGCTGTCACCAAACACTGGATTTGTAGAGAAACTAGTCACTATATCAGATATATACTCATCTTATGGACCGAGAAAGCAGACTAACCGGGCGGACAGAGCCATCATGGCAAAAGTAATGACAAGTGGTGCTCGATCATTCTGTACATCCTCGATAAAAGTTGGTTTGTGGAACAATGTGTGAAACTGATCATGGATGAAATCAAAATATAAATCTACAAGCTCTAAATAGAGTTCTCGTGGTGGAAGATCATCGGACGATTGCTTCAGTCTCGAGGAATCACTATTGCCTGTTATTGTTGCTATGTCGCGCACAGTTGCAAGACTTGAAGCGGCCCTGGACTTCACCGACCGTGAAAATGGTGCAGACAAGGACGAAGACTGTGATGATGCGTCTCTAGTACATTGGAGTCCCCGCTCTTTACAATAGGTACACGCAGCTCCGAGCTGAAGAGCTTCACATTTGCGTCGGCGGGTACTAGTGGAAAGAGCAAAATTAGTTATGTGTGTAATAATAAAGACGTGCTTTAGATTCTAGTTCTTCATTCGTCTATAAGAATGTCTTCTAATTGCACCAGATTATTGAACCTGTACTTGAGGACCAATTATAAGATATTGATCGCATGATAGTCACTACATAAGGATTAAGCGAAGGATCATACCGGCACACTTGACAAGAAGTGGATAATCTCATATCTTGGTGTCGTAGTCCAAGGACACCAGTGAGTAGAGGCTTTCTACGCCAGTCGCATAATGGCCAATGGCACAGGGTGAAATTCAATAATGCTATTGGGGATGGAAAGGGGAGGATGATGTCTCGAAAAGGCTGGGATTATTGCCCAGCCGACACGTGATTTACCTTAAAAAAAGTTTACCCCTCTCTCTAACTAGCTTCATGATTTATTAGTTTCTTGCCCGATCCAGTCGTGCACGTGAGGAGGCGTCGATATCTTGGTAGAGGGAATATGTAGCGCGCGGTATTTGGCATGCGATGCCTTTAATAATAGTCCTATTTATCTCGCACAAGTCAAGGCTTTTCTCTATCCATACAATGCCCAGTCATCAAGCTTTTTCCAAGCCAATTCTCTACTAAACGTTACAATTCATCCTTCGCATGAACCTTCCGCTTCCCTCCATCTCCAACACTTCTCAGGCGAAACATCTCCGCTGAATGCCTTTTCACGGTAGCTGTTAGGGTTCCACCTGGGGCAATCACGCTGACCTTCGTTCCCAGCAATCTTGTATCGCTATTTTTCAATCCTTCCTTGTACGGCAACTCGGTCGAGTTATACCAGTTGGCATCCTTGAACAACTTCTCCAGTTTACCCACAGGGGCATCGAGAATTTTCTGTGCAAGAGCTGTATCCATGCGATTTGCCCATAGATCATATGCCTGCCACTCTTCCTGGACTTGAGGTGCTGAGCCTTCAGGGCCATCGTGCAAGAAAATTTCCTCGAGACTCGCGCTAATACTAGCATCCTCCTCAGCAGCGTTCAAAAGGATGACAACCTGGTCACCGCCATAGAGTGATCCGCTCCAGACTTGAATCTCACCCATGCCATATTTGTCTTTCGCAACTTGTGTTTCACGGCGAACGCGAGCAACAGACCGACCTTCTGGATCTTGGCTAATTGCAATTACCGCAGGGTTATTTAAAATCGTAAGGGAAAGTGCAGAGAGACTTCGGAGGTCGTTACCCATAAGAAGGGGAGATCGAAGAGCAGCCCATAGAGAGAAGTGGGCTCTGTACTGTAAATCAAATATTAGTGGTTGTGCCAGCAAAGTATTCATTGCGCAGTTTGTCGAAGATGCATACCTCATCATCCGTCATTCCTCCATTGCCGACTTCCAACATGTCCAGATCATTCCATCCGCCAGGTTGGCCTCGATCAACGTATGGTGCGACTTTGTTGATTATATTCAAGACGGAGCAGTGTGTCCCTGGTGCAATGCAGTGTGGGCTCGCAGGGTCAGTGCAAGAGCACAAATCATCTGGGCGAGTAAAGGAGTCGTAGATATCTCCCGACATTCTCCACGAGTTTGCGATTGACATTCCCCACTGTTAATCAATTAGCCACATGTCTTCCACATGTCAAAGACTGGCGCAACACATACTGTATGACTATAGTCCTCTCCCCAATTGCAGAGACTGTAAAGAATTGGGCGGCCAGTAGAGTTCAAAGCGTCCCACATAACTTTGTACCGATCAAACGAAAGCTTGGGAGTCCCGAAGCGTCCCAGATGGTAGCAATTATCGTATTTGAGATAATCGACATCCCAGTTCGCAAAGCTCACTGCGTCATTTGACTCGTAGTCAAGTGAACCAGCTATTTCCCAGTTAGCCTCGCTCGGGAAGATCTTAGGATAACACGGTACACACCGTATCGAGCACATGTCATTTCTCCAGCACTGGAATACATCCCAAAAAGCAGTCCTTGTCGATGAATCTCATCTGCAACAGCTTTCATGCCACTTGGAAACTTCTCGAGGTCGACCTTCAAAAATTCATTTTCGTCACGTCCATCGGACCAGCAATCGTCCAAAACAACATAATTATATCCGACATCTCGGAGACCTGAGTCAACAAGTTTAGTGGAGGTATCGAGAAGAAGAGATTCGGAAACGTCGCATCCTAGGGCATTCCAGTTGTTCTGCTGGAAGTTAGTACAAATGAACAAGACGAGTGTACTTGGGAATAAGATTAACTTGCCCATCCCATCTGAGGGGTTCTTGCTAGGCCATTGTTGACACCGAACGCCTGGACAGTGAAGAGTCCAACGACAACGACAATAGGTAACGTTACAGCCATCTTTTGCACGAGACGAACAATGTAAAGTAAGGAAGGCAAGGGGGGGGGGAATTGCATATTCTAGAAACTCTATACTCTAGAAGTAGAAACACTTCCCAATCAACCTTAAGCTTGTAAATGCAGCTGTCAGAACGCAAGTCAATACAATATAATTATAAAGAGAGGTTTAACACTTCTCCCACCGAGGGGTAGAAGGTTTCAAGTACCCCTCGTCCCTCCCGCGCTGGCGCCATCACCCATCACCGACTAACATGCTAACATGATGAGATGGGAAAAAAGTCTGGAGAATCTCCATTCCCCTCTCCGCCATCCCCCACGACAGGTAGCCGAGGACCCTTTCAACCCATGCTCGAGTCACGGGCGGAGCGGACTTGAAGCAATTGGATTGGATCTCATACCCGATGTCCGCAAGCCCTAGGAGTACGCGGCATTGGCAGGGGCTGATTGGTTGTCATTCCCGCCGTGATGCTTGGCTGAGGCTCCGCCGCTGAGCGGGCCTCGGCGGAGTTGGCATAGGTTCATTTGCCCATCAGAGCATCCGGTGGAACTGAATAACATTGCAACTGCCATTGACCAATGACCACGGGGTTACTCCGTCGCCACAGCGAAGTCCGCAAAGAAACCTAAGAAACCTAAGAAACCTTTCTGGGTGGTGTTCTGGAGATATGATAGGTCACTGGGCCACATCTAGCATGGAAGAGACTGTGAAGACTGGCTGGGCCAAGCGTCCCCGGTCTGGGGAAAGGCCCTGGGGAAGCATACCAGAAGTTGGAGCTTCCCCAGATCCAGCGATGGCGACGGACTTCGCGTGCCATGC
>Ga0247734_1001545_pt1 | contig 17303 bp, 6 predicted proteins | sample UWRJL103311B2_FD_180933 | JGI IMG/M metagenome (GOLD analysis project Ga0247734, IMG submission 180933) | Plant litter microbial communities from Arlington Agricultural Research Station in Wisconsin, United States - UWRJ-L103-311B-2 | ecosystem: Environmental > Terrestrial > Plant litter >... | reverse complement strand
TATTACGCTGTTAAATGAGTTTTCCTGTACGCCCTTATTGGTTAGGATAACATCTGTAGCGTTAACAATAAACTTCAGTTTTGGGGTAAGCTCAAAGGTTAAATTGGCTGTAAAGTTCCCCCTGTCGAACCGTGATTTATCAATGCCGCCAACTATACCGCCCTGGCTTAAATAGCCGGCAGACAAGAAGTACGACATTTTATCGCTGCCCCCACGGGCAGACAGGTTGTGCGATTGTAAAGGCGCTGATTTAAACACCTCGTTTTGCCAGTTGGTACCAACGCCCAGTTGCGAAAGATCTGTAAATATGGCGTTGCCTCCCGAAGTAACACTGCCCTCGTTAACAATAGCCGCGTATTCAGAAGCATTCAGTACGCCTATAGTGCGGGCAACTTCCTGCACGCCGTAATTACTGCTGATAGAGAACTCGGTTTTCTGGTTCTTTTTACCACTTTTGGTGGTTACCACAATAACACCGTTACCACCTTTTACACCATATATAGCCGTGGTAGCTGCATCTTTCAACACGTTGATAGATTCGATATCGCTTGGGTTGATAGAGTTAAAATCAACCAGGCTCTGCGGCGAACCATCTATAATAACAACCGGATCGGTACCTGAAAATGAAGGGATTCCGCGGATAAGCACCGTTGGCGTAGAACCCGGCGAACCGTTTTGCACTACATTTACACCCGCTGCCTGGCCTTGCAGGGCTTCTTCCACACGGGTTGGCCTTAGTTTTTCAATATCCGCACTCTTAATGGTAGATATGGCGCCCGATACATTGGTGATCTTTTGTGTACCGTAGCCAATTACTACCACTTCGCTTAAAGCGCTTGCGGCATCATCCAAAACAAAGTTCTGCTCGCCGCCCTGGGTAACTTTACGCTCCTGGGTAACGTTACCAATATAGCTTACTACTATGGTAGCGCCTCCCTGCGGAATATTAATAGAGAATTTCCCATCAATATCGGTAACCACGCCATTGGTGGTACCTTTAATGGATACAGAAGCGCCCGGCAGGCTCTCCCCTGTTGATTTACTGGTTACCCTACCTGTTAAGCGCAGGCTTTGTGCATTTGCACCGGCCATGGAACTTAAAAGTAAAGCAATGCCCAGGAAAAACTTGAGTAATTTTAATTGCATGTAGTTTAATTTTTAGGTTTAAAATTGATTTGATTGTACTGCCCTGCAATCTTCTCATCACAAGGGCGTGGCGGGTGGTTAGCCGGCCTCATAAAAAAGCTTCTGCTCATGGTGGAAATTTGTGCATCCTCTCACAGGCACCCATAAGCGAAACATACCCGTGCAAACAGGTGCCAATACGCTGCGTATTCATAACTGTAGTAAATAAGTTTATAAAAAATAAATGCCGGGGGCATTAGGTTTATGGGGGTCAAATGTATTGCAGCGGGGGCCTGATAATGAAATATAGCACTACATCACTACCACACAGTTTGAAAAAATCAGTATAATACATGATATTAGCGCCATATTTATACCAATTATTAAATGTTGATCCCCATCAACAAAAACCTTTATGTTTTTACGTGTTGCTGCCTGTTTGCTATTGCTTTCATTTTCGGAAACTTTGTTTTCGCAGACCTATATTGGCCAGCGCGAAACCGTTAATTACCAGAAAAAGGAGTACAACGCAGGTACACAAAACTGGAAGATAAAGCAGGATGCACAGGGCCGTATGTACTTTGCTAATAACGAGGGCGTATTGGTTTTTGATGGTGCTAACTGGCAGCTGTATCCGCTGCCCAACAAAACTATTGTATGGTCGATAGATTTTGGGCGGGATAAAAAGCTCTACGCCGGCGGACAAGACGAGATGGGCTACTTTTATCCTGATAAGAACGGGCGCTTAAAGTTCACCTCGCTAAAACACCTGCTCCCCCAAAACGAACAGCGTTTCTCGGATGTTTGGAATATTGTTTGTTATGGCGATGAAGTATTTTTCCGTACGCGTAATAAGGTATTCAGGTATTATCATAATAAAATTACAGTGTACCCACCCTATTCCTCGTGGTTGTTTATTGGCTTGTCACAAAACCGGCTTATTGCTCATGATGAGCAAAAGGGTATCCTTGTTTATAAGAACAGCGGCTGGCAAACACTTATATCAAAAGAGCAGCTGCCAAACGGGTTTTACATTACCGATATTACCCCTTTTGGTAAAAACGTCAGCCTGGTTACCACTGCGCGTAACGGCGTTTTTACATTAAGCGGCAATGTATTAAAATATCTCCCGCTTTCCGGCTTTGGCATTGATAACCAGCAGCACTTATCGGGAGCTATTGCCATTGATGAGGATGATTTTTTAATAGGCACCTACTCCAACGGGGTTTACCAGGTAAAAAGCGATGGTACCGTTGTAGAGAATCTCTCCAAAAAAGAAGGCCTGCAAACCAGCAACGTACGCACCATGTTTATGGATGGTAACAGAAACGTTTGGCTGGGGCTGGATAACGGGATAGATTTTGTGGCTTATAACAACGCCATAAAGCATATTAACCCGCCGGCCTTTAAAGATGGCGGTGGCTTCTCCATCACTAAGTTTAACAACAGCCTGTATTTTGCGCTTTCCAATGGGGTATACAAGCTGCCAATAAATAACCCGGCCGACCTAAGTTACACCAAAAGTAACTTTACGGTACTTTCCGAGGGGCTCTCCTGGCAATTATCTGTTGTTAACAACAACCTGCTTTATGGTAACGATGAAGGTGCTTTTGAAATAAAAGATGATAAATCTGTACGGATAGACCGGAGCGCCGGCTATTGGATCTTCAGGCCGATGATCAGTACATCGGGTGTACTACAGGTAGCGGCGGGTAACTACTATGGTGTTATGCTGCTGGAGCAAAAGAACGATGCATTTTCGGCAGTACGCAACATTGGCAACTATAAAGAATCGGCACGTTTCCTGGAGATAGACAGCAATAACGCCGTGTGGACCTCGCACCCCTATCGCGGCGTATATAAGCTTACTACAGGCAGCCAGCTGGTTAAAACCTACACCAAGGCCGACGGGCTGCCATCTACCTTAAACAACTTTGTGTTTAAAGTAAAGAACAGGGTGGTAATTGCTACTGAAAAAGGCATTTACGAGTACAACATCAAAACCGACAAGTTTACTCTCTCGCCTTTATTTAAAGATGTCTTCGGCACAAGGGGTTTAAGATATTTAAAGGAAGATACAGCAGGCAACATTTGGTTTGTAGAAGAAAAGAACGTAGGCGTGGCCGATTATTCAGCATCCAAGCCTCAGATCATTTATTTCCCAGAACTGAATAACCGCATCCTCAGCGGTTTTGAAAGTGTTTACCCGGTTGATGCGCACAACGTTTTTGTTGGGGCCGAGAATGGTTTCTACCACATTAACTACGAAAAGTATAAGCAGAACATCCGGCCGATTAAGGCTTACATCCGCAAGATAAAAGCCATTGCTACTACTGATAGCTTGCTTTTTGGTGGATATTTTAATGGCGTAAATGATGATGGCAGGCAATCTGCCGCAGGCATCCCCTCGCTTAACCATATCTGGAAATCGCTGCATTTTGAATATTCGTCGCCGGTGTTTGAGGAACAAGCTAACGTACAGTACAGCTATTTTTTAGAAGGCTTTGATAAGGAATGGAGCGAGTGGTCTAAAAAAACGGAGAAGGATTACACCAACCTTTCTGCCGGTACTTATACCTTTAAGATCAAGGCCCGCAGCCACCAGGATAACGAATCGGCAGTGAGCGCATATTCGTTCATAATCAACCCGCCGTGGTATCAAACCATCTGGGCGTTTATTATTTATGTACTGGTGTTTATTTATGCCCTGTACTACTTTTATAAACTCCAGGAGAAAAGGCATATCCGTAACCAGGAGAAAGAGTTGCAGCTGCAGCGCCAAAAGAACGAAGAAGAACAAAAACGGATTGCCTACTTGCATCAACTGGAACTGGAGGTGACCGAGAAAGAAGTCATCAAACTAAAAAATGAAAAACTGGAATCGGAGATTGAGTTTAAAACTTCGGAACTGGCTTCGTCGGCATTAAACCTGGTGCAGAAGAAGGAGTTTTTGTTGAAGGTGAAGGACGAGTTGCAGCGCATCAATAAATCGGGCAAGGACACGGTTGAGGCAGTAGAGATCAAAAAGATCCTGCGGCTATTATCCGAAGAAAAAAAGATAAACGAAGAGTGGGAACAATTTTCGGTGCATTTTAACAAGGTACACTCTGATTTTCTTACCATTATTAAAGATCGCTACCCTACCATCAACCAGCAGGAACTGAAGCTTTGCGCCTACCTTATCATGAACCTATCCAGCAAGGAGATAGCGCAACTGATGGCTATATCGGTACGCGGGGTAGAGATCAGCAGGTACCGCTTGCGTAAGAAACTGCAGATCCCAACGGAGATAAACCTGTTTGAGTTTTTGTTTGATATCCAGCGGGAATGTATGAAACCCGAGCAGCCGCAGTAAATTACAGAGCTTTAGATAAACATCTTAAAGTAATAAGTTAAGCTGCCTGTAAAACATTTTCTTACACCATTTAGTTAAGAAGTATCTGCCTTAAACTAAATGGTGTAAAATTGGAATTAAAAAAACATAACCTGCATACGCAAAATAGCAATGCTTTATTAAAGTTGTTGCTGCTTGCCCTGTTTGTAACAGGGTTTCAAAACCTGGCGTACAGCCAGGATTCGCCGGCTGTAGACTCGCTGAAAGCTGATTCGTTACGGATAAAAAAGGGAAAGGCTGCAAAAGCAGCAGACAACATTGCCACGCAATATGATATTGCCGACCTGTTCAGCGACATCTTCCACCCCAATAAGAAAACTGATTCGCTTAAAAAGCCGTCGGGTATTACCATTATCCCAAATATTGCCTCCAACCCAAGTATCGGTTCGCAAATTGGGATCAAGGCGGTTGCCGGCAGAAAATTAGGGAACGATCCTACTACGCTTTTATCGGTAGCGGCCACATCAGTTTCCATCACTACAAAAGGCATCATTTACTTTTATGTAAACCATAATATCTTCACCCCCGGTAATAAATGGAATTTTCAGGGCAGTATAGTTGCCGCCAAAACCGTTACACCAGATTATGGCCTGGGTATTGGCCGCGGTGCAACCGGCAGTGTGGAAGACGAGATACTAACCAACCCTGAACGTAAGGTTCGTGCGCTTCATTCCCTTTATTTCAACTTTAGGGAGAAGGCATATAAAGAAGTAGCCAAAGATTTGTTTGTGGGTGCTGGTGTAGCTTTTGACGTTCGCCGGAGTATTGAAGACAGGATAACGCCGGAAGGAACCGCTACGCCTTACACTATTTATAACCAGCGCTACGGCTTTAACGATGGCGGCTATTCAACAAACGGATTGCTGTTTAACGTGCAGTATACCACCCGCGATAACCAGAACCGCGCATATAAAGGCATTTATGCCGATGCCGGTTTCCGTGTAAACCAAAGTTGGATGGGCAGCACAAAAAATGCACTGCAATTTACCACCGATTTCAGAAAATATTTCAGCCTTTCGGAAAGTCGGCCCGAGCATGTTATCGCCTTCTGGAACTGGGGCTCGTACCTGCTTAGCGGCTCAGTTCCCTATCTCGAACTCCCTGGCTCCGGCCGGGATGGCAGTTTCCGCAGTGCACGCGGTTATACTGTTACTTACTTTAAAGGCACACAATATAATTACTCGGAAGTGGAGTACCGCTTCCCTATCACCCGCAACAATTTTTTAAGCGGGGTTACCTTTTTTAATATGCAAACCGCAAACGATGAGTTAGGCACCAAATTGTTTGAGGTATGGCAGCCCGGCGGCGGCGCAGGCTTACGTGTACTGTTCAACAAAGCTACCCGCACCAACCTTTGCCTCGATTATGCGTGGGGTAAATACGGTTCCCGCGGTTTCTTCCTCGGCCTGAACGAGGCGTTTTAAGACTAAAAGTACTTACCTGTATATCAAAACAAGGCCCGCAATAGAAACTGCGGGCCTTATTTCATATAGGGATCCTATCGCTCTTGATTCTTATCCCTTGTAATTAATACTTAATCACCAGGTAACCGGTTTTGCGTTTGGTTTCGCTGCCATCTTTATACTCTACCGAGTAAAAGTATGTACCTGCTTTTTGCAAGATCCCTTTGCTATCGTGCCCGTCGAAGGCTTTAGCGCTATTATCGTAACCGCTTGCCTGGTAAATCACATCTCCGTTCTGGTTCATAATCTTTACTGTATTAATTGGATATGCCGTTACGCCGGCTATGACTAACCTATCGTTAATACCATCCCCATTTGGCGACAAACCCTGCGGAACAATTAGATCATCAACATCTGTTGCATTTAATTCTGAGGCATCTTTTATAATGTTTACATTTTTACCGGCGGTTGAGGCCATTAATAATGCGGATGGTTTACTAACCGTTACGGCATAGGTACGGGTATCATAGCCGTTTTCGGCAGTTACTACAGTATTAATAACCGTTATGCCTGTGGCATTAAGCGCAATCGTTAACGGCACGCCGGATGTTGCTGTAACACCATTTACTTTTAAGGCAGCCAGGCTGTAACGAGGCACAGCTATTTGCTGTACACTGGTTTGCGACAGCGCGGCCGTTGTGGTATAATTATCAGTAGTACCAACCCGCGTTAGCGTATAACCAAGTAAAGAAAGGCGGGTGAGCGACGGATCTTCCGAACCGGCCCTGAACAATGTAACACGATAAGTGCGTTTGGTTACGCCGTCTTGTGCAGTTACAACAATGTTAAGCACCGTTTCTTCTACTCCCAGCGATATATTCTGCGTTGCCCCTGATATTATCGCAGTATTGTTTACTTTAATAGTGGCATTATTATCGCTGGTTACAGCAACCAATTGTGAGGTTGTTTGTGTAAAACCAACAGTAGTGTAATAATCATCAGGAATGCTACCATTTTGGTACACTTTTGTGCCAAGTATAGAAAGGCGTGTTAAGGATGCATTATTTGAGCCCGCCCTGCTTACAGTTAGTGTATACGTACGGTTTGTTATGCCGTCTTCGGCTGTAACTACTATGTTAAGTACAGTTAAACCGGTAGCATTAAGGGGATAATTTATTACACTCCCTGACGCTGCTGTTACGCCGTTCACTTTAATGCTGGCGTTGGTATCACTGGTTGCTGCGCTTACGTCTACACTATTTTGCGCCGGGCTTAATGATACCGTGTAATTATCAGTAGTGCCAACACGGTCTTTTTTAATACCCGGTATAGTAAGCTGTGTAAGTGACGCGTTATTTGAGCCGGCCCTTTTTATAGTTAAGGTATACAAGCGGGTTGTTACACTATCGTCTGCTGTTACAAGGGTATTTAATACGGTGGGGCCTGTTAGGTTAAGCGCGAAAGATTGCTGTGCACCGGAGGTTACTTCAAGGCCATTTACTTTTATAAAGGCAAAATTGTCCCTGCTGGTTGCCGTTTGGTATACGGTTGTTACCGCCTGACTAACCGATGCCGTATAATTATCTGTAGTGCCAACTCTATCTATTTTAATGCCCGCTAAGCCTAAAAATACCAGTGAAGCATCCGTTGATTTTGGCCGGGTTATTTTTATACTATAGTTTTTTATAACTGTACTATCCGGGGAGGTAACAACTATGCTAATTATAGTATTACCATCATTAAGTGAAATAGGTGCTGAACGCTGCCCACTTGCGACTATTACACCGTTTACCTTAATACTTGCATCCTGATCCTCGGCAGTTGGTATTACCGAAATGATTTTATCGGCAGTTGCCACCGTTGCTGTATAATTAAAATCGGCGGTTCCGCTAACCTCCGTTAGCGCGGCGGCAGGCGTTAGCACAATGGAACTTAATAACGCTTTATTCGACACAGGTTGTGCCGTACGGAAAATATCAAATGTATATGTAATGCTTTTACCCCCGTATGTTAAAACCATCGGAATGGAATTATGCCCCTCATTTAAAGGAACATCTGCATACGTAGCACCCTCAACGTCAATACCGTTCACCATGAGCGTTAATGTTGGATCATTATTTCCGTATCCTATATTAAACTTTATACTTTCTGCGGAAACCGTGTCCTTATATGAAGTGACAAGGCCAGAAAACGCAGGCGTTAATACCCCCTTATCAACACTGATATTCATTCTCATTTCGCTGAACAACTCCCGGTAAACCGAAATATGATAAATGCGGTTTTCACCATTAGAGAAATGTACTGATACGGGGAAAATATTAGTTGCTTTGTCTAAAGTTACGTTAAAGGACGGTGAAGCAGGCGTTATTGGTATGCCATTATAGCTTATGGTAGCGCCTGGGTCGCCAACAGAAGGGGTAATATCAACATTGGTGGGTTGAAACCAATAGACACTTGTAGAGTATCTGTAAATCCCATCGCTTCCTTTGCCATAGCCGGGTTTAGAATCTATATAATCTAAATATGGCGAAAACGTAACATGAAGGGCCCCAAAGGCTGATTGCGGCCTGTTTGCCTTTATAGTATAAGTTTTTTTGGTAACACCATCCGGAGCGGTAACCTCAATAGTAATAATATTTGGCACATCGTCTACAGGTCCGATATATTTGCTTACTCCTGATGTTGCAGCAACACCATTAACTTTAATAGTAGCGCCTTCTTCAGCAGCCGTTGGCGTAAACGTAATAACGTCATCAGCTTCTCTGAGTTGAACTACGGTCATCCTGTAATTCAAGGTATCTTTGTTAAAAGCCGTATGTAAGGTATGTGATGCATTAATGCTTTTTAAGTTGGCATTATTGCTGTTTGATAAAACCTTTATAATAATATTTGCAGAATCTACCCCGCCTGAAGCATTATAAGCATATATGGTGTATTTGCTATTAGCTGCAACAACCGAAGGCGTACCGCTGATAATACCAGTGTTATTATCAAAATAAAGCCCTTTTGGCAATTGTTTGTTCAGGTGGTAACCTCCCGAAGGTTTAATTTTCTTCAGGTAAACGTTATGAGCGCCATTTGGGTTAAAATCCGGATTGTTCACAATGCCCAAGTACAAATACCCGCGCCCGTCAAGTATTATTGATGTAGCAACATTTATACCGGTAGAAAGGCCCGAAACCATAGTGGTAACAGTTGTTCTGTCGGGAGCAATTTTCTTTATAGTTGTTTTATCGGCCACATAAATATTATTACCAGCATCGGTTGCCAGCCAGCTTGGGGCGCTAAACGCAGATGTTATGCTGCTTAAAGTATTTAAGCTTGTAAACTTATACAACTTTTTATCGGTATTATTTATAGAATAGATAATACCATCCACATCAACAGCCACCTGCTTATAATTAACCGTAGCGCGGTAAATGTCTGCATTACCCGTAAGAGGCGATATTTTAAAGATGTTCATACCGCTACCCGAATAAATAAAGCCGGAAGCATCTACTGTTATACCATTGCTGCCTGAACTTGCCGCAAACGTTTTTACAATCCCCCCTCCGGTTGAGAGCAATTTGCCAATTACACTGCCACTATTAAAATTCACATAAATATTCCGGCTGAATCCAGCGCTACATCTTTAGATGTGTTATAATTATTTGGATTTCTGGAAATTAAGGCATGCGTACCACCCGTTGGCGCAACCCTATAAATATTCCCCGAAAAGGTGTAATATATGGACCCTTTATTATCTACAGCAAACGATGCACCGTTTAGATATTGGATGGTGCTAATACTGTCGATACTATTACTATAGCCCTGCGGCGAAACATTAGTGCTGGTTGGCGTTAAATTAACTGGGGTTCCTGCTGTAAAGGTGTATGTACCGCCGCCATAACTAACGCTGGGTGTTTGTGCATATACTCTTCCGTTAAGCATTAACGTACACGCAATAAATAGTAATGAAAGCTTCGCAATAAAATTGATTGACGAGGTTTGGTAGGGTTTCCGCATAAGGTAAGGTATTAAGTTGTTATAATAAGGTCAAAACAATAAGTTGTAATAGCCGAGCGCACAAATATACCTATAATGAGCCTTTTATAAATATTATTTCTTTGCCTCAATTGTGTAATTGTTATTACAATTACATCTGTTACAATATATTATATAATAATAAAGCACGGTATAGTTTATATTATACCGTGCTTTGTTATTATTATGGCCCTTTATTCGTTTACACCCATGGTTAATATTTAATTATCAGATAACCTGTTTTGCGAATGGTTTCTTCGTCCTTTTTATATTCCAGGGAGTAAAAGTAAGTGCCGGCTTTCTGCAGGATGCCTTTACTATCGTGCCCGTCGAAGACCCTTCCCGTATTATCATACCCTGCTATCTGATAGATCACATCGCCGTTGCGGTTCATTACCTTTAAGGTATTTTCAGGGTAAGCAGTAATCCCATCTATAACCAACTTATCGTTTGCACCATCCCCGTTGGGTGATACTCCTTGATGAACGGTTAGCTGTAGTGCATCTTCATTATTCTTAACTTCATCTTTTACAATATTTAAGTTTTTACTTGTAGTTGCTGCCATTGCAAGAGGCGCAGGTTTATTAACCGTTATGGTAAAGGTACGGGTGGTAATACCATCCTCTGCTGTTACTACGGTGGTAATTGTTGTAGCGGCGGTGGCGTTAAATGCAACCGTAAAGGCTGTGCCCGAAATAGCTGTTTGCCCGTTCACTTTCAATGTGGCATTAGCATCACCTGCTGTTGCTATCTGCTGTGCGTTAACCTTATCTAAAGTAGCGGTTGTGGTATAATTATCCGTAGTACCTAACCGTGTTAAACTATAACCCAATAACGACAGGCGGCTTAAGGCGGCTATATTAGAGCCTGTTTTATTTACTGTTATAGTAAAGGTACGCGTGGTAGTGCCATCCTCAGCAGTTACTACCGTGGTAATGGTTGTAGCGCCGGTTGCGTTTAGTGCTACCGTTAATGCTGTACCCGAAATGGCTGTTTGCCCGTTAACTTTCAGTGTAGCATTTGGTTCGCCGGTTACCGCCAATTGCTGTACGCTGGCAAGGGAGGGGCTTACCGATGCTGTATAATTGTCTGTTGTGCCGTCGCGGGTTAACTTGATTCCCGGCAGCGATAATTGAGCAAGCGCAGCTATATTTGATGGCGCTTTGGTTACCGTAATGGTATAGGTACGGGTAGTGGTACCATCTTCGGCAGTAACCAGCGTAGTAATCACATTGGCACCGGTATGCAGTGCTATAGGTGCCGAGGTTGCGCCAGAAGCAGTGGTTATACCGTTTATTTTAATGGTAGCGTTAGGGTCTATTGTACCTGCTATTTCCTGTACACTGTATTGTGTGGCTGTTACTGTTGCCGTATAGTCATCCGTATCACCTATCCTGGTTTTCGGGATGCCTACAAGCGTAAAGCGGTTGAGCGATGCGTTGGCAGAACCTGTTTTGTTTACCGTTACCGTATAAGTACGTTTGGTAATACCATCCTGTGCGGTTACTACCGTGGTAAGTGTGGTTGGCCCGGTGGCATTCAGCACCAGGGTTAGCGGCGTGCCGGATACAGCCGTTTGTCCGTTCATTTTCAATGTTGCGGTGGCATCGTTTGGCACAGCTACCTGTTGAACGCTCATTTGCGAAGGGCTTACAGATGCCGTATAATCATTAGTGCTGCCAACACGTGTTAACTGAATACCCGTTAAGGACAACTGTTTTAAGTAGGCATTGGTGGAGGCCGCAACTATACGGTATATCTTACCCAACGCAGTATCTGTTATTACATACAAAGCACCATCCGGCCCTTGTATAACGCTGCGGATGCGTTCGTTCTGGCTCACCAGTAAGCGCTCCTCTCCTACCACAACATCGTTCTCAATAATTAACCGCACTACGTGTTTACCCTTTAATGCAGCTACAAATAAGTTGTTCTTCCATTCTGGAACCTTATCGCCGGTGTAAAACATAATATTGCTGGGTGCAATTGCAGGGTCCCAGTAGTATTTAGGCTGCAGCAGGCCCTCCTTTTGCGTACCGTAACCAACTGTCATGCCCATACGAGGGCCGCTGTTTTCCATACCGTAGGCAATTAAAGGCCAGCCATAGTTAGAACCTGGAGTGATGATGTTTAATTCATCGCCGCCCATTGGCCCGTGGTCGCTCCCCCATAGACTGCCAGTTACCGGGTTAACGGCCAGGCCCTGCGGGTCGCGGTGCCCAAGTGTCCAAATCTCGGTACGTGCGCCCGGGGTAGTTGCAAACGGATTACCCGGGGCCGGGTTACCATTTTTATCAATACGTACCACCTTGCCTATAGAAGAATTTACTTGCTGCGCCTGTACTCTGATCTCATCATCGTAATGTTCGCCAACGGTAACAAACAGGTAGCCCGATGCATCAAACATCATGCGCGAACCGGGATGCAATACGCCGTTATACTCGGGCGTTGCCCTGTAAATTACAGTAACATTCTCAAAAGCGGTTTCGTTGTTAGATAGCCTGGCCCTTGCCACGCTGGTAACATAACCACCATGCACAGGCTCAACAAATGCCCAGAAAACCAGCCGCGTTGTGGCAAAATCGGGATCAAGGATGAGGCCGAGCAGACCGCTGTCTATCTGGTATTTTACGGATGGCACGCCTGTAATAGCCGGGCCAACCACCCCTGTTTTACTCACTATTCTTATTGTTCCGGCCTTTTCGGTCACCATCATGCGGCCATCCGGTAAAAACACTAAATCCCAAGGGAATTTTAAGCCGCTGGTTAGGGTACTGATAATAAGCTGACTTTGGGTTTGCACACTGCCCACGCGGGTTTGGCCGGTAAACGCAGGTGTTTGATCATAACCGCTTTTACCAAGTGTTTCTACCGGGGCTCCCGTAACTACTGCCGAGCGGGTTACCGTTACCGTATAAGTTTCAGTACTGCCATCCAAGCCGGTTATAAACACATTGATTGGGTTAAGCCCTGCATTTAACGGAAGCAATGCAGAAATGCTTTTATTAGCTACCGCCGTATAGGAACCGTTATTTACTCTTACCTGTATGGTTGAAGTACTATCTTTTAAAACAGGTTTTACGCCAATTGAAGCTACAGCATTAGGCACAGTTACTGTGTAGTTTTTTTGTGCGGATGAGAAATCAGTACTGAACAGGCTGCCGGTACTCAGTGTTAGTGCCGTAAGTGTTTTATCAGATGGCAGGCGGGTAATATTTACTTTGTAGGTTGTTGTTATACCGCCCAGCGTTAACGTTGTTGTGATAACATTACTGCCTGCATTTAAACTTACTGGCCCTGATGCTGAGCCCGATGTTACTGTTACACCATTAACCTTAACAACAGTTGGTGCATCTTTTGCAGCAGGTGTAACTGTAATGCTGTTGGTTGAATACGGTACTGTTACTTTGTAATTGAGGCTGTCCTTATTAAATACCGGCGATAATATTCCGTTACTTAGCAAAAGGGACAAAAGCTTGGGCGCTGCTGTTTCTACTTTGATATTTACGGTAGCGGTGCTACTGCCGGATGAATTGTATGTAGTTACAAGATAATCTTTTGCAGCGCTGGCTGCCGCAGGTGTGCCGCTGATTAAACCATTGGTAATATCAAATTCTAAACCTGCAGGCAAAGCGGGGCTGATGTCATAAGCGGTTGTGGTGATCTTACGGATCTTCCAGGTAGCATATTCAGTAAAGAACAAGTTACCGGATGCATCAACGGCAACATCATAAGGTCCACGTAGTTTTGCTGCAGTGCCTGTACCATCAACAGCCTCTGGAGAGTCAGTTGCACTTCCGGCGACAGTGGTTACTATACCGGCAGGTGTAATTTTACGGACCCTTCCGTTATCCTGGTCTGCAACAAAGATATTACCCTGGCTGTCTGCTGTAATTCCTGTAGGTAATGCAAACTTCGCACTTGTCCCCTGGGCATCCACCGCACCATACCCTGAAGGAGAACCTGCAAAGTTGTTTACTACTGCTGCAGGAGTAATTTTACGAATAGTAAGGCCGTCAGTTAAGTATATATTGTCGTTTTGATCTATGGTCATACCACCGCCAATGTAAAAAAACGAGGCTGTATTACCTGTACCATCAGAAAATGCCTTGTTTCCGTTGCCTGCAAAAGTTGAAACTACTCCGGCAGGAGTAATCTTACGAACCCGAAAGTTAGCTACATCTATTGCATATATATTCCCATGGGAATCAATTACAAGATCAAAAATATTATTAAACCTTGCAGCCGTGCCGGTACCTTCTGCAAAACCCGCGGTAGTGCTGCCTGCAAAAACTGTCATTACACCGGCAGGTGTTACTTTACGGATTCGGTTGCCATCACTTACAAATAAGTTACCTGTAGCATCAAAGGCCATACCCTGTACAGAACCGAACATAAGCGGGTACCCGGTATTGTCCAAAAGCGTTGTGGTAACGCCGGTGGAAGTCACTTTACGGATCCTTCCTCCGGGTGCTTCACCTATATTATCAGATACATATAAAATATTATCAGCACTCATTGTTAAAGCCATTGGGCTTAAAAAGCTGGCAGCGGCCCCGGTCCCATCTGTTATAGCCCGTTCGCCACTACCGGCAAAAGCTTTAACATGTGCATAGTTTGCACCGCCCGTACCGCCGCTATTGGTTAACACCAACGGCGATATTGCTGTACCAACCGTATAGGTTTGCGGGTTAGTATTATAACTTATGGCCGGCACCTGTGCCAGGGAGCTATAGGCAGAAAATAAAAAAAGCGCTATGCAGAGCAAGAGCGCTTTTAATTTATCAATTATCTGAAAATCAATAAGGGTAAAGGTTTTTGTCATAAAGGGCTGATTATTCTATATTATTACAACTGAAATTACTGAGCTAAAGGTAGATACGCTCACTCCAAACATAAATAGCCCATATGGGCTATTTATGTTTATTAAGAATATTATTTAATAAAAATTTATCAATAATAAAGCTCCTGCGCGCAAATACAGGGGCCACTTATTAAATAATGACTTATTCGGTTAATCTATAACACCTCCGGATAATCCACTTTATTTAGCTGCTATAAACGTATACACTTTACCCGCAGTTGTTTTAAAGCTATACACATTGGCGTTGTCTTGCGTAGTGTGCTTAGCTGCAGCCAAACCGCCATTCAGTGCATTAGCCGAACGGATCTTACACTCGCCCCCCGAAAGTGATTTGATAGAGAGCTTCGCAATTTTACCGTTCTTCCAAACCATATCGGTTATAATAAAGTTGCCCCTTGCGCGCAGGCCCTGTACGCTTCCGTTTGCCCATGCTGTTGGCAGGGCGGGTAACAGTTGAATTTCGCCGGTTTGGCTTTGTACCAGCATTTCGGCAACGCCGGCGGTGTAGCCAAAGTTGCCATCTATCTGAAACGGAGGATGCGCGCAGAAAAGATTGGCGTAGATACCGCCGCCTTCATTATAATCTACCCCGCCGCCGCCTACCAGTGTAATAAAGTTTTTAAGGATGGTGTAGGCATGGTCGCCGTTTTGCAGGCGTGCCCAAAAGTTTACTTTCCAGGCCATAGACCAGCCCGTTGAAGCATCGCCTCGTGCCAGCAAACTAACCTCGGCTGCTTTAGCCAGCTCTGGCGTGGTGATGGTGCTGATCTGCCTGCCCGGGTGCAGGGCAAACAGGTGCGATGCATGGCGGTGCGTATCCTTAGGGTCGTCGCGGTCGGTTTCCCATTCCTGCAGTTGGCCCCATTTGCCAATTTTTGGTTTCAACAGATGTTCCCGCATCGAGGCAACGCGGTCGCGGTAAGTTTTATCTATGCCTAAAGCATCGGCAGATTCAATATAGTTGGTAAACAGGTCGTAAACAATTTCCTGGTCGTAAGTTACGCCATCCTCGGTAGGCCCATGCTCCGGCGACCAGCCTTTGGGTGATACCAAAGTGCCATCATCGCGGCGCTTAAGATGATCATCCCAAAACTCGGTGATCTCCATTAAAACAGGGTAGCCAAAATTCTTTAAATAGGTCTTGTCCTTTGTAAAAGCGTAATGCTCCCAGATGGCTTGCGCGTACCAGGCGCTGCCGGGCGTATTCCACAAAAAGCTGGAGCCGCCAAAGATGTTGTTCTCAGTCTTTACAGTCCAGCCACGGGTACCGGGGTATTCTTTGCGGGTGCTTTCCTTTTTCACCTCACGCATGCTGTTGATATAATCCAGGTATGGGAAATGGCTCTCCGAAAGATTGGCAACCTCGGCCAGCCAGTAATTCATCTGGATGTTGATATTGGAGTGATAATCGCTTCGCCATGGCGGGTTGTTGCTGTTGTTCCAAAGCCCCTGCAGGTTGGCCGGTAAGCCGCCTTTGCGCGATGAACTGATTAGTAAATACCTGCCGTATTGAAACAGCAAGGCTTCCAGCCCTGGGTCGGTTTGTTTTTTATAGTTGATGATGCGCTGATAAGTGGGCAAAGCGCGAGTTTGAGCACTTACCTTGCCCAAATCTATGCTCACCCTGCCAAACAGCGACTGGTAATCTTTTAAATGCGCGGCAAGCATTGTAGCGTATGTTTTAATTGAAGCTGCTGTAATAGCTTTTGTAACCTTTGCGGCCGGATCCTCGCCTTTCCAATGTGTTGCGCGGGTATTGGCGTAATCCGTAGCGGCCGAAAGTAGGATGTTAAAACCATTTGCATGCTTAATATTCAGCTGCTTGCCGCCTTTGCCATTATCTTCAACGGTTACCAAACCACCATCTGCCTTTAGCAAGGCGGTAGCGCTGTAAGCCATACCATTATCCAGCTTACCGTTTATCTGCAACGAATATCCTTTTGTGGTAAGCGTTGCTTTATGCGCATCTGTTAATTGAATAATGGCTGAATAAGCGCCTTTTTTATCGGCAGTATAATGCAGCACCATTGCCCTATCAGGGAAACTGCAGAAATACTCGCGTTTAAAATTGATACCCCCTGCTGTGTAGGCAATGCTGTGTACCGATCTGCCCAAGTTCAGTTCGCGGCGGTAGGCCGATGCCGAGGTATCTGTGCCCGTAAAAGTTATGTAAAGGTCGCCAAAGGCCTGGTAAGCGCCGGTGTCGTCTTCATCGCCGGTCCACAGGCTTATTTCGTTAAATTGGATATGCTCCTGCCCTGTTCCGCCGAAGATCATCCCGCCCATGCGGCCGTTGCCAATGGGGTAGGCATCGGTCATCCATGCTTTTGCAGGTTTATTGTCCCACAGTTTAAGATCCTGCGCGGTGGCGTGGATGGTAAAAAAAAAGCTGGTGATTGCCAGCAGGCACACAGCCACATGTTTAGCAAAAGGTAATTTATTCGGCATAAATGGTTTTGTTGCGGTTAACAGAACAGGTTATAATTTGCAATGC
>Ga0247734_1001544_pt1 | contig 17314 bp, 14 predicted proteins | sample UWRJL103311B2_FD_180933 | JGI IMG/M metagenome (GOLD analysis project Ga0247734, IMG submission 180933) | Plant litter microbial communities from Arlington Agricultural Research Station in Wisconsin, United States - UWRJ-L103-311B-2 | ecosystem: Environmental > Terrestrial > Plant litter >... | reverse complement strand
ATGCCATCCGTCACCGGAATTCATTGGACGTTCGCATGTATTGCCCAGTTGATTGACACCCGGTGTTACCCCATAAAACAAATTGCTGGCGTAGCTTTCGGTACCACCAAATGAATAACCTTCCATAACATCTATTTCTCCGTTAACGGGCCAGTTGGTTTCGTTTGTCATCCAAAATGCCGGCCAAGCACCATAGGTTTGTTTAAACGATTTGTAAACTGAGCCATCCAATGCTATTAATTTTATACGTGCTCTGATCCAATATTTAGTATTTACAGGAGGTTTAAAGGTGGACACTGACTTGATATGCCCGGATGTAAAAGCGTTGGCTGTACCCGGTTTGGTAGCTGTAAGAACCAAACAACTTGCTTGATCATAGTTACCGATGGTCACATTGCCGGAATTATATGTAGTGTAGGACGAATTATAATCTACCCGGTTAGTTACAGTCCATTTAGCTGTGTTTAAACTATTAAAATCATCTCTGAAAATTTCAGTCCATGCATCTGCCGTAGCTTTAAGCTGATCTGGCTTATTGATAACAGACTCCGGAACGGTTTGAACCTGAGATGCGGATTTCTGGCATGATATGAAACTACTAAAAAGCGCTGCTACAGCCGTTATTTTTAAAATTATGATAATTCTTTTCATTTTCTAATTTGGTTAATAAGTATCTATCAATTTTATAATTATGTGCAGTATGGCTTCTATGCCAAAGCGGTATAGAACCATTTCTAAACAATTTAGCGGGTCCGGGATATCTCATATACCCGGACATAATCAACCTCCATTTTTGCAGGAAGCAGGGATTCATCAATCAGCGTTGTCTTCCCCGGAAAATCTCCTCCAACTGCAAAATTTAAAAGGATATAAAATGGATGAAGAAAAACGGCGGTGTTATTGATCCCGTTTTTGATACTTGAAGACCCTATTTTTTGCTTGTCAATGTACCAGGTGATTTCATCTTTATCCCAATCCACAGCGTATAAGTGAAATTCCCCTGGTGTTGTGGGTGCTTTTATACCATACATCGCATGTCCATTTTTATCCCAATGGATAGTGCCGTAAACAATAGTATCAGCGTTAACATGCTCCATAATATCGATCTCTCCGCATTTAGGCCACCCTACTTCTTCAATATCATATCCCAACATCCAGAAAGCGGGCCAAAGGCCTTTGCCCATTGGACATTTAATGTATGCTTCAATCCGACCTCCCGGTATTGCGAACTTACCTTTCGTATTCAATCGGGAAGAGGTATAAGCCTGGCCATAGGCGCTTTCCTTTTTTGCGATTATGATTAGATGACCATCTTTTACAATTGTGTTTTCGGACTTGTAAGCTTGCTTTTCATTATTGATGCCAAGGTTTCCTGTTTCAAAATTCCATAATAAAGGATTAATTGCTTCGCTTTCAAATTCATCATGCCAGATCATTCTGTATAGTCTGGATGAATCTGTTGAGAAAACCTGGGCTTTACTTTGGCTCACATTAACATTTACAATGATTAAAGTAAGTAAGGCCATATACATTCGTGTATGGATAGCAGTGATCATGTTTTTCATAACATTTGAACGAGGTGAAAATATTTTAGAAGTCAAAGCCACCGAGCGGGTATAGGCCCGCCCGGTGGTTCCATATTAGATAAAGCCGATGTCATCCAGATAGATCGTTTCAGGCGAAGCGCCGCTAAGTTCCTGAACGATGATCTGTTGTACTTCTACCGGGCCTGTACCAAACTGACTGATCGGAATAGTAAAGGTTTGCCATTGGCCTTCTTTGATACTAACATTTACCCCATCCGGAGGATTGTTGTTGATCGTTACCTGGTGCCCGTTTTTATCTGGTCCTTCAATTGATACCCTTAATATATTGCCCTCTGTTCCGGGGCCACCATAAACCGATATCTTCAGCGCTGTCATACCAATAAGGCTGATAGGCGCCCCTCCGTTACCGATCTGGAAGCCTGCGTAGCCACCTGTATAGGTTATCGCTACAGAATGTGTTCCTCTTAATACCGGGGACGTGTTATCGAAAGCCGGCTTGTCGCCTCCATTCCATCCGCCTGACCACCAACCGTTGGCGAGCGCATCATCGTAAACTACTAATTTAAATCCATAAGCAATCGGTGATGTGGCTATACCGCCGGGTGTGGTTACCGTTATAAATCCCTGCACATCACCGGCGGGTACTTTAACCTGTATACTGGTTGGTGTTGGCACACCCACAATTTCCAGGGGCGTAACACCCATCTTTACACTGGTTACCCCGCTTAATGTTATGCCTGTAATCGTTATGATATCCCCTGCTGTTGCATAAAGCGGCGAAAACGATGTAATCAACGGTGCCGGCTGCAGGATTGAAAACGGAACGCTTACACTGCCGTATTTTGTTACTACCGTTAAGGTATTGGAGACACCGGAGCCCCATGGCGCATTGAGCGGTATAGCCACAAGAATAATATTATCTGTAACCAATGCCGGGTTAAAATAAGCAGATTGACCGTTGAACTGAACTGATGATGTTGTGGCCAGGTGCTCGCCCATAATTGCATATAAGCCATCTAAGCCTCCAGAAGTAACCGTAGAATCCTGCTTTATACTTTTGGTAGCGGTGACAATTATGCTGGAATCAAGCGTGATCCGTTGAATAACATTATTAATTATCGTGTCCTTCGCAACTGTTCTTACCCGCGAGATCAGTGGGGCAGCGCCTTTATTATCTTTTTTACATCCCGTAAAGCTGATGACAAATGTGATAGAACAGGCCATTACAAGAATGCATGGCCAAAATTTTATATTTTTCATTTTCTTATGCGTTAATTATTTAAAAACATATGGTACCGGCGGCAATAATAGCTTAGGGTTTTGCGCTGTCTCGATCGTTGGATAAGGAAATACGAAATCTTCATCAGTAGGAATCTCCGTATTTTGCGCATAATACACCGGGCTCACATTAGCACTGTAGATGCCCCTTAACTGGTTTTTTATAATAGCAATAGCCTTCGGATGATTGTTATTTATAATGCCGTTCCAGCCATCCAAACGGTACAGGTCAAACCAGTAATCACTTTCAATGGCTAACTCTATCCGCCGTTCGTGCATTAAATTTGCCTGTGTAAGCGTGGGTAATGCATTCAGGCCGGCCCTTAGCCTGACTTTATTAAATGGTACCAAAGCGGCAGGATCTGATGTGGTTGGCGCGCCCGCCATAACCGCCTCTGCTTCTATCAGCAGGACCTCTGCATAACGCATGATATAGGTTACGATCCCGGTAGAAAACTGAGCGCCAATACCGCCATTATCTGCGGGGGTACCTACAACGTACTTTTTTATTGCCGCCCTGGAATCCTGTGCATTAACGTTACTTGGTACCGTATAACCGCCGGACGCCTGGTTAAGGTTTGGATAGTATGCTCCTGCCAGCATAATGGTAGCGTACCGCCGCTCATCACCAGGTTCGTAAGCTTTTTGTAAATCAACCGTCGGACCGACAACAGAATAACCGTCGCCTGTTCCGGTTAATACGGAACTATAGGCAAAAGATGATTGCATGGAATTGCCCCTGCCGAAAGGCGCACCGCCGGCCCACTGCAGGGCGATGACAGACTCTTCATTATTGTTATTAGCAGTTTTATACAGATCGTTATAGGTTTTTCCATTTACATCACCAGGGTTAGGGCCGTAAAGTTTGAACTCGCCGCTGCTGATCACTTTCTCGGCTTCCGTACGGGCGTCCGCATATTGTCCCATATACAGATAAACTTTGGCAAGCATTGCCGAGGCCGAGCCGCTGGATACATGGCCCTGCGCCTGAGAAGAGCCATTTCTTACCATATGAACACAATTTGCTTCAGCAAATTTCAAGTCATTGACAATGAATTTATAGACATCGGCTACCGGATTAGTATTCAATTGAAAATCAGCAATATGATCAAGATTATTTTCAATAATAGGCACATTTCCCCATACCCTGACCAGGTTAAAATAAGCAAGTGCGCGCATCAGGTGGGCTTCTCCCAAGGCATTGTTAACCACATTAGCCGATACACCGGCCGGTACATTTTTGAGGCTATTGATCACTGCATTTGATTGTGCAACTACCGTGAACAACGAATTCCACCCTTTGACGATCAGGTTATTATCGGCATTGACCGAAAAATTGCCGTAATTGAAGATATCGCTTGAATATGAGCGGGCGTTACCGCTATACATATCTCCAATCGCCCAGCTTACCTGATTATTCCAATTGAACCAGGGTGTCCCGTACAATGCCGTTGTGCTCGCCTTTACCTGCGTATCATCTTTGTAAAAAGTTTCAATGGTAAGTGCGGCTTCCGGAGGCCTGTTAAAGAATTCCTTTTTGCAACCGATTGCTGTAAAGCTTGAAATTATAGCTATGAGAATTAAATATTTAAAATTTCTTTCCATGGTTTTTAATGATTATCAGATTAAAATGTAGCGTTTATACCGGCCGTAAATGTTCTGGGTATAGGGTTACGCCCATTATCAATATTGGTTAGAAATACATTTTGGTTCATCGATCCGATCTCGGGGTCGTAACCTTTGTAAGAGGTGAAAGTATACAGGTTTTGTACACTGACATATAGCTTGAACTGGCTTAGCTTCGCCCTGCTGATCCATTTTGCAGGCAACCGATAACCCAGATTTATATTTTGAATTCTTAGATACGACCCGCTTTCTATAAACCGGTCTGATATCACCAGATTGGCGTTACTGGTTCCACCTTTAGGCGCCGGAATATTTGAATTCGGATTTTCAGGCGTCCAGAAATTTGCCTGGGATGCCAGTTGATTCTGATAAAGACCGGAAAGACCGCCTATCGTTCGGTTAAGCAGGTTCAAGATTTTGGAACCGTAAGAACCATTCAGGAATACCAACAGGTCAAAGGACTTATATGAAATGTTATTGGTAATGCCGTAAGTAAACTTCGGGTTGGGGTTGCCTATTGCAACCTGGTCCTTTTCATTGATAACGCCATCCTTATTAATATCCTCATATTGTAAGTCGCCAAGCCATGTTCCGGATGCCTGGTTAACCACGGGTTGGCCGAACTGAACCGGAGCGTTTCGCAATTGATCATCGGTTTTGAATGTCCCCAATGACCGGTAACCATAAAATTCGCCGATAGGGCCGCCGATTATCGTGCGGGTAACTGGAAGGTTCAAAAATCCGTTAATAGCACTCCCGATGATCGGACCGCTGTTATTCGCCAGCGATATCACTTTATTGGTATAATGCGAGAAGATAATAGTTGACTCCCATTTAAAATTGCTGCCCTGGATGTTTTTGGAATTGATGCTGAACTCAAAGCCTTTATTACTCAGCTTTCCGGCGTTAATATAAGGGGGGTTGATGCCGCCAAGGTAGTTTTGGTCACCCGATAAATATCCCGGCAAAGGCTGTTGAAATAAAAAATTCTTTGAGGTTTTATTATACCAGTCGAACACGACGTTGATCCGGTTGTGGAAAAGTGAAAAATCGATACCTGCATCAGTTTGTATCGACGTTTGCCAAGTGAGGTTCGGATTGGAAAAATTATTATAGAAAAATCCTGTACCTAAACCAGTAGGCGTCGTCACTAACGACGTCCCGTAAAGATACCCGGGAATATCCTGATTGCCGACCTGACCATAACCCAGGCGTAATTTCAAACCGCTTATCTTTGAAAGGTTAACCATAAAAGGCTCATCTGACACGCGCCATGAAGCTGCCAGCGAAGGGAAATAACCGATGTTATGAGAAGGCGCGAAGTTCGATGATTTATCTGCACGGATGGTAGCGGTTAGGCTGTATTTCCCGTTATACGTGTAAATAGACCTTGCAAACAATGACTCGAGTGAGCCGCTGCCCTTAAATTCGCCAACGCGCGCAGTTGCGGCATCACCCAGGTTCAGGGTCGGTATATCATTACTGTAAAACCCCTGAACATATGCCGAGCTACCGTTATAATTAAATTCCGATAACTCATGTCCCAATAAAGCTGTTAAACTGTGTTTAGATTTAAAGGTATGTGTGTAAGTCAAATACTCTTTCCATCCCCAGTAAGAATTATTAGTAGATAACTCGCTTAATGTTGCGGTCAGGTTACTGTAGAGCTGCCCCCATGAATAGGACGGGTTAAAAAAAACGTTATTGGTGAAATTAAAATCCCCATTGACTTCGGATCTTAATACCAGGTCTTTCGAAAACCGGATATCGCTGTAAATATTCCCGTTAATTTTGTTTCGGATCAAGTTATTGGTGATACTCAGCGCCTGAGCCACCGGATTGATCACCGCACCGGTTTGATAAGATAGCGGCCCGGCAAATGTGCCATCTGCGTTCCTTACCGGCAGGTCCGGCGTATTGAGAAGGGCATTGTAAATAATACCTGTATTATCGCTCAACACCGTGTTCTCATTGGTGCGGCTGGCGTTAATAGAGGTACCGATATCGAACCAATTTCCGACCTTACCATTCACGTTAGTATGAATGGTATAGCGTTTAAAGTCCGATCCGATGACCATTCCCTTCTGATCAAGATAACCTCCGGAGATGTAATAATTCGAGGCCTCTGAACCACCTGAAACAGAAACCTGGTGGCTTTGCATGGACGCATTCCTGAATATTTCCCTCTGCCAATCTGTGCCCCTGCCTAACAGGCTAAGGTCTGCAAATTGGGGATTTGGTTTTACACTAAATAAAGGTGCTATCGCATTATGCAGGGTTGCATATTGCTGCAAGCTCATCATTTCCAGGTATTTTGCGGGTTGCTGGAAACCGGCGTAACCATCATAAGTAATTTTTGCTGCACCGCTCTTGCCGCGTTTTGTCGTAATAATAATAACCCCATTTGAAGCCCTGGCGCCGTAAATGGCGGTAGCCGAGGCATCTTTCAAAATATCCACCGTAGCAATATCATTTGGATTGATCAGCGACAAGGGGCTAACCGCTGTCTCCTCCGTACCTGTGCTTACATTGGCGCTTTGCAATGGGGAACGCCCGCTTGTGCTATAGTTGGTTGCATCACCAGATATTGGTACGCCGTCTATCACATACAGTGGCTCATTGTTACCCTGTAGAGAAGTAATACCCCTGATATGAACGGATGTATTGCTGCCCGGCGCACCGGAATTCTGGGTTACGGTCACACCGGCGGCTTTACCTTGCAGCAACTGATCAATACTAGGCTGCGGCGTGTTAGCGATGTCGCTGGCTTTAATCGATGATACCGCTCCATTGATATCTTCCCGTTTTTGGGTGCCGTAACCAATCACAACGATATCAGAAAGTGACGTAACCTGCCCCAATAAGATAACATTGATTACTTGCTGATCAGCGACAATTATCTCCTGGCTGGTAAAGCCCACAAAACTAAACTGGAGAACTGCATTCTCAGCATCATATGAAATGGCATAGTTTCCACGGGAATCGGTAATCGTTACGATCGGGGTACCCTTTAATTTGACCGTCACACCGGGTAATGGATGGCCTTTATTGTCAATAACCTTTCCACGAATGGTCTGGGGAACAATATTGTTGTCAGTAGCACGTTTTCGTTTAACGACCACTGAAGAACCGTTTAATGTGTAGGTCAGCCGCTGATCTTCAAAGACAGTCTTTAAGACGTCTTTAAAAGTCGAATTGGTAAGGTTAACATTGACCGTTTTTGCATCTGTGATCATTTCATCTGTATATACAAAGTGGTAGCCGGTCTGCCGCTCAATTTCTTTGATGACGGTTGATAACTGCGCGTTTTGAAACTTTAAAGTTACTGTTTGCGCCACGGCCGCCTGTGATGGCCGAAGCATAAGTGTAATAAGAAGAAGTAAAGACAATCTCATAATCAGTAAAAATTTAAGGGCGAACGGAGACAGCCTACACGAGGGTAGCGCATAAAATTTCATATATTTGAAATATTAAGGTTTTTGAATTGGTTTATATTGGGTTCAATAACTATCAGCTGAAATCTTAACAGAACCCGGAACGTCTTCAGCGTTGCGGGTTTGCCTTTTTAGAAATGCCGATATAGGAATAAGTAAAATTTAGGGCATAACTGTCACACTCCTTCCATTAATTTTAAAGTGTACAAGTCCTGTTAATTCCAAAGTTTTCAAGATCTCTGATAACTCAGTTGTTTGAGGTAAAGTACCTACAAATCCTTCACGTGTAATTTTACCCTGGTAAGTAACATCGATGTCAAACCATCGCGAAAGTTTGCGCATGATTACTTCAATTTTTTCATGCCCAAAATTGAAGTTGCCGTTTTTCCAGGCTATATTTTGGCTGCCATCTACTGCGCTGATGATGATTTGATGATCTTTGATCGAAGCCAATTGTCCGGGAAGCAGCATGTGGCTTTGACCATCGGCAGAAACCCTTACTGATCCTTCTAACAAAGTGATACCTGTAGTATGTTCTGAGGTGTATCCCATAATATTAAAATGGGTGCCAAATACTTTTACTTCACTGTTATTAACCGTAACAATAAATGGCATGCGCTTATTTTTTGCAACTTCAAAATATCCTTCTCCTGTAAGCTCTACCCTTCTCTCGTCACCGCTAAATGTTACCGGATACTTTAAGGAAGACATGGCGTTCAGCCAAACTTTTGATCCGTCAGCTAAAGTAATTGCAAATTGCCCGCCCAATGGCGTAACCAATGCGTTGTAAGCTTGTGCTTTAGATGGCTTAGCTTTATTTAGCTGGTAAGCGATCACACCGTGGGCGATCTGATTAACCGGTACATTATTTTGAGTAGCTAAAACACCCGCGCTTTGGTTGTTAAGCATAATATGTGACCCATCAGCTAAAGTCAAAGTAGCCTTATTATGATCCTGTTTAATTACATTATTTTTAGCATATGTACCGATGGGAGTAGCTTTAGGCGCTTTGACATACAGATATGTGCCAATAGTCCCCGATGCCAGTAATAGAACAGCTGCCGCATACCTCATCCACTTGCGCGGTGCATGCATTTGATGAACAACATTACCTGCCACTATATTTTGATAGATTTTATTCCTGTCAAGGTCTGGCATTTTGTCTCCGGCAGTTATGCTTTGCCAGACAGGTCCTAAAGATTGATGCAAAACTTCGTCATCCCCAGCATTTTTAATAAGGGCTAAGAACTCCAGTAGCTCTTCACGCGTGCAGTTATTTTCAGTATACCTGGTTAGCAGGTACTGTAATCGAGACCGGTCATCAATCATCTTAAAAAGTGTTAAATTGCGGGAAAAAGAAGGCAACTTTGGTTTATATAATGATGACGATGGAAAGGAGAAATCGTACTGTCTTAAAATTTATTTTTCTGACCAAAAAGTCTTGATCAGGTACAAACAGAAAAGCGTTCCGTTTTCCGGATGTTGTAAGATGTATTTTTTGAGATGTTTGAGCGTTTCTGAAAGGTGGTTTTTTACCGTGCTTTTTGACAGCTGCATCTTTTCGGCCACATCGTCATGGCTAAGTCCTTGAATTTTGCTTAGTTCAAAAATTTGTCTTTTCTGAATGGATAAACCTTTTAATGCGTTGTTAATCAACGCAATTAAAGAATCAGCATTTAATTTTTCGTCAATCACATTCTGTGTTTCATATTGCTGACTGCTCAATTCGTATATTATGCTACTCTCAATTGCCAGGCGGCGCAAAAAATCAATCGTTTTATTTCTGGCTATAGAAAAAAGGTAAGCTTCTATATTATTTACATGAGCAAGGGCATTTCTGTTCAACCATAATTTACAAAAGACATCCTGGACAATTTCTTCCGTCACCGTATCAGATTTACACATCTTATAGGTAAACTTCGCTATACGATCAAAATTTTTATCGTAAATAACCCTAAATGCATGTTCGTCATCCATTGCTATCCTTTTCAGGATATCGCTGTCACTTTCAATATGATTTGTTGCCGGCACGTTGGAGATAGTAAGGCGATAATAAATGGTTAAACAATAATATCATTTAAAAAGCGTAAATGACAAGAAAAAAAACACCCCGAGTAACTTGTCCCAGAACAAAATGATAGACGGCCGTTTTACTGGCAAACTTGTCAACTGTATATAAAATCAAAAGTATGCCTACTATTATCTATTGTTAGGTATGTTCATATGGTAGAATAATGGTTTACTACTGCTTGCGGCAGATTTATTGTTTCACCAGGTAAAACAACGTTGGTTTAGAGATATGACGATGGAAAAGGAGAAACGTACTGTCTAAGGGTAAAATTATTTTCATGCCCCGTCATCTTTCCTTGTGGGTATATCAGGATTGTTCTCTATCTGCTCATTATGATTTTGCACTTATTCGATTTCACATAAAGGACTACATCAACATCATAAAAAAAGCTGTCAAAAAAATACTGGGTATTCTGTCGCAAAAATGGCAACAATCCCTGGCACTATATTCAACACGGACAACACCATTACCTGCAATTTCTGAAGCCGAGAACTGGCTTAAAGTGGCGATACTCAATTTTCATTACGGACTGTATTACCTTCCTTTCATAACGGAGAAAGCCTCGGGCAAACTTTTAGGAATGATCGATATAGTTACGCTAAGCGAGTTAAGCATCATTACCAATAAAATGATTTCCCTGTTTTATGGAGTTCTATCTGGAAAAGCAGGCAAGAGGACGTAATTAATGACAATGGTGCTTCCTAACTAATAGGTGCACCTCATTCCGTGAAGTTAAAGCGCTGGGTATGGTCATTAACAGACAGAAATATGCCGCCCTGAATGTAATAAAAAAACCTGTTTTGAATACCAATCCCTCTTAGACCCGAACCAGGATTGCAACCGGCATTTGTAAACGCCGGTTGCAATTACCGAACAGCAATTGACGAATTAAGAAATCAGTTAGCCTATTATCTTTACCCAATGATAAAAAAAGCCCCGGAGGGCTTTGATCACGCAGCCGAACTCTTTGCCGGTTGCAATGCCCGGATATAATCTGCAGCTTTTTGCGCCTGTCCGGCAGCTGTGATCAGCAAGGTTTTGTCATTCTTTAAAGCTTTCAGCCAGCCTTTTAGGTAGGCTGCGCTATTCGCTATAGTCTGTTGCCCGATACCGGTGATCGCGCAGAGGTAGGCACTGGTCAATTCAGCGGTCAATTCTTCCCGGCTGTAGGGATCGCTTCCATAGCCGGTCGATTCTGTGATCTCCTTTCGGTTCAACCTGCGGGAATGACCTGTACTATGTGCCAGTTCGTGAAATAAGGCCGAATAATATTCCTCTGCACTTTCGAAAAAAATGATGTCTTGTATCGCCACCTCGTCCTGGATCGGATAGTACACCGGGTATTGTCCCCTGCGGTTAATCTCAGGTGGTTCCGGCATGTTCGACACCAATTCTTCGCAGGCTTTGATCTTATCAATAACCTGACTTGAGGTTGGTCCTGTTTTATTGAACGTTATGCCTTCTGTTTGAGCAATATTGAAAACCGTATATACCTTCGGTACCATTCGCTTGCGGATCGACGGATCATCATCCTCATTCAATTCCTGTTTATCTTCCCGCTGTTCCAACTGAATGGTTGCCCAATAAACGATCTTTACACCCTTTTCACCTTTCCTGATGTTGCCGCCAAGATCCAGCGCCTGTTTGAAAGTAAGGTATTGCGGTGTACCATAACCTTTTATCATCGTATGAAAGTTCAGCCAGAAAACGTTCCATCCCCGGTAGTTTATTCCGGTGGTAACGTTGCTCGGGAAGCCGGACCTGTTCCAGCCACAACGCCACACCAAATTACCTTTTTCCATTTGCTCGATCACTGCATCAGTTACTTCCTGATAGATGTCCTTGAATTTTCCTGTAGTTGCCATAACACAAAATTTTTAGTGAATAAAAAATTAATTATGGCGGATGACCCGTTCGCAGAACGCAATAAGGGCAAGGTGGAGACCCGGAAAATGTGGAGGCTCCCGCAGGGATACCCATTTTCCGAGTACTACCTTGGAGGGCGGCGCATCGCAAAGCCCGGCACCCGTTTGCGGGCTGACGGACGAACTTTGCGCAAATGATTAATGCTTTTTATTTAATTGGAAGTCTGTAGGTTACGGGAAAATTTAAGCAGATAGAATTGAACAAAAAGATCGGCTGGCCGAACGGTATTCATATCTTGTATGCTGAAACTAATCATATAAGACGTTACGCGTTATTAGTGGAGGCATATTGCCTCATAAACTTATAGAATCGGTTCCGGATACCATTTATTCAAAAACGGTCGTCACATCTTCCGGTAAAATCCCCAAAGCATTATGCATCTTTTAAAAAAAAGATAACAAATGCCCTCCTTCTCATCCGTTGATTTTTTGACTATTGTCAAAACGGGTTGCGCAATTGCTATATGGCCTAAGCAGTTTAAACAGGAATTATAAAATCAACTGCATATAGATAAAACCTTTCATTTTATCGCTTAAATATAACACACGGTTAACAGCCATATTTTCCATAACTATAAATTCTCCACTATTGATATCCAATAAAAAAGGTGATATTAAAATTCATTCGGACTGCGGTAGGTGGCATAACAGTACCAGTTTAAGTTATAATATGACTTAAATTTTTTTGATTAAAATCAAAGCTGTAATGCTTTTGATAACATTACTTTACAGTTAAACAATGTTCTTAAACATATGCCTTTTAACACTTCGATCTCCTAATCCCTAAAGGGATGATCGTTTATTGGTAAGGAAGCACAGTTATCTTAATAATATATCAGTTAACCTTTTAATCAGATCAAAACCGTTAAGACCATGAAAAAGAATAATTACCCCTTCAGCTGGCTTGATGAATTAATTGAAATCAGATTAAATCCGGAACGATCCAGCCCGGAAAACTTGTCACCGGAAGAAATCCGTGCCATAGCTGAACGCATACCCTCAGAGATGGCCCGCATTTCCAGCGTTATGAAACGGCAAACCTTTTCCTTATATAAAAACAACCGTATTGAAGCATTAGCAGGGCATTACGATCAGGCGGTCAGGCTGCTGTTGCAGCAGGCGAAGCTGAACCTGGTCGCTTGCAGCGCAAATGATCTTTTGCATGAATTAGGAAAGTTGGTATTGGCCAGTTTAACTGATCTTTCTGACCTTGTCCGTGCAAGGAATGAACATTATCTGCCGGATTCAAACAAGAATACAACAATGGATCATCCGCTGTTCAAGGTCCTTTGCCGGCTCAGCGTAGATCAGATCGCCATCATCTTAAAAGCAGCCGATCAACTTAACGTGCTGGTGGCGCGGTCTTTTAGCCAGGTGTTGCGCAGCATTGTGCCCTTCCTGTCGACCGAGCGGTTTCAGGATGTTTCCTGGAAAAGCGCCCGAAGCAGTACCTATAAGATGGAAGGCAGCGATAAAGAGGTTGCCATTAAAACTTTAGAAGCGCTGATTCGCCAGATCAGCGATTATTAAATCATTTATGCAGATTGCAGTTATCAAAGGCTCCCTTGCGGGGGCCTTTCTTGTTTTTTGCAGTTTAGGCACCAGTCCATTGCCTCCCTACCTGGCAGTAAGAGGAGGTTTCAAAACTTGCCGTTCCTTTTTTTTAACCCTATTATTTCATATAAATCCCTGTTATTCACCAGGCTTCAAAAGCTGCAAAAAGGGTTCAGCCTCAAGTTGAAGTTTTTGCGCATACCCAAATCCGGTTGCTTTGTATCAACAAACGGCAGCAAACCTGCCCATTAAAAACATAAAAGCAATCAGAAAATGAACCATCTCCTGCATCAAATCAGCTGGCACCAATACTTAATAGCTGCCCTCCTTGTCGCCATCATTTATTACTTCATTATTATCCTCCGCTATTACCGCCCGGAACTGCAAAACCTGCAGCGCCGCATTGCCGGAGAAAGACAGGCTGACCAGTTGCAGGCGCTGCAATACCAGCCTGAAGAAGCGGGAGAAGAAGAAACAGCAGATGCCGGGTTTCTGCATGAACCGGCCGGCCAGCCAAATGAGCAGCATACTATCACCGATACCGATATACTTGCCGGAAGGCTCAAAGCCGTTATTGCTAAAGCCGCAGATAACCCATTTGCTCCTGCTGTCCTGATACCTCAGCTGAAAATCATCCTTAAAGATCATCAACATATAGCCGCATCAGACCGGGCATTGATCAACAGCCTCGTCGTAACCGAATGCGAAAAAACCGGCACCGCCCTGCTGACCGAAGAAGAAGTGGATCAGTGGTGGGAAAGTTAGCAGGCCCGCCGCTTCCGGCCCCGTCCCCATGACCGGGGCCGGGCTCCGGAAGAAAATAAACCGAACCAAAGCTTTTGCTGACCGAACGTCCCGGCGCACCGCGCCAAGGATGATCCTAAAACGGGGAAACGGCGGCAGCAGATTTCCAACCCCTCCATCCCGGAACACCGGGGCGGAGCGGGCATGGGAAAATTATGCCCAAAACGGCGCAGCTCACCTGAGGGTCGATGATAAAAAAAATCAACCTCCGAAGAATTTTTAACCAAACGATAAGTGAAGATGAAAAAGTGCAGAATGAAAATCGTGGGCAAAGCCCTGAAAACAAGCGTGCTGTGCGCGCTGCTATTAACCGCTGCCATGACCGCCAGCGCCCAGGACGGCAACGCCGGAATCGAACAGGCCAATACCCAGGTCAGAAGTTATTTTGAAAGCGGCACCAGCCTGATGTACGCTATCGGTGCCATAGTCGGCCTGATCGGTGCCGTCAAGGTTTACCAGAAATGGAACTCGGGCGACCAGGACACTTCCAAAGTTGCCGCCGCCTGGTTCGGCTCCTGCATTTTCCTGGTTGTCGTGGCTACCATCATCAAATCATTCTTCGGCATCTAAAACGGGACAGTCATGAAAACACAATTGATCAGGCAGCTGCATAACTACCTGCTGCAAAATCATACCGACCTGCTGATCGCCCTGCAGGAAGAGCACCGGCTGGAGCCCTACCTGCGGCAAAAGGTAGATTCCCTTGGCGACCTGCTTGCGCAATTGCAGGAAGAAAAGCGGCCGCTGTACGTCATTGAAGCGCTGTGCCTGGAAGAACTTACCCGTGACCTGCGGCCATCACGATTCAACTATATGCGGGAACTGCTGGAAACCGAATTTGAAAAGCCTTACCAGCGGCTGCGGGACAGCGGCATCCTGACCTATGAGCTGATCAACCTGATCGGTGCCTGTGAACCCATTTTCGAGGTCTTCGCCTTCGGTGAAGAGACAGAAGACAGTGATCAGCTCAAACACGCCGTCATGGGCATGATCGCCGAATACCTGGAGAGCTAAGAACAAGTGGAATAGAAACCTGAGGAAAAATGTCTTATAATTCATTACATCAACTGCGGACCAATATGGAGGCGATCCGGATCGCGCTTTCCTTTCAGCCGGGTGACCGGCTGGAGGAAGCGCAACTGGAAACGCTGCGTGCCTATGCCGGATTCGGTGGCCTGAAAGCCATCCTGTTCCCGGAGGGCCCTGTTGACGAATGGAAAGCACAGAATGCCTCACAAAATGACCTTAAACTTTACCCTTCGGTCATGGAACTGCATGGCTTGCTGCGGGAAAATCTTGGTAAACCCGGTTATAAGATTGCCGTTGATTCGCTCCGTGAGAGCGTATTGACGGCCTATTATACGCCTCCTGTAGTGCCGCAGGTTCTTTACCAGTCACTAAAGGAACATACGATCCTGCCATCGCGGCTATACGAACCGAGCAGTGGTGCAGGTATTTTCGTTTCCGAAGCTGTTAAAACGTTTCCCGATCTGCAGCAGGTGACCGCCGTTGAAAAAGACCTGCTGACCGGTAAGGTACTGACCACCCTGGCAAGCGGATTCCCTGTTCCAACCCAGGTGCAGGTAAAGGGACTGGAAGAAACTGAAGCATCGGAGAATGGCCGCTACGATCTCATCGTTAGTAATATTCCTTTTGGCAGCTTCCAGGTCTATGACCCGGCTTATCCGGAGAAACACCTGTCCGGCAGGATCCACAATTATTTCTTTGCCAAGGGGCTGGATAAGCTTGCCGATGGCGGGGTAATGGCTTTTATAACCACCGACGCCTTCCTGAATGCCCCATCGAACAAAAGCGCAAGGGAGCACCTGTTTAACCGTGCCGATTTCATCAGCCTATCGGTTATGCCGGACAACCTGATGAAGGATACGGGCAATACGGAAGCGCCCAGCCATTTACTGATCGTTCAAAAACGGGACGGTAAAACCGCATTGACCAAAGATGAGCATCTCTTGCTGGAAACGGACTGGCGGGAAAATGAATTCGGCCGTTACCAGGTGAACAAATATATACTTGGGCAGGGCGGCAGTATTATCACAGCAGATACCATTCGCCCCGGAAAAACCCAGTACGGGCAGGCTACCATGGAATTCTGGCAGAAAGGGGAGATCAACGCTATAGCTAACCAGCTTCGCGAACAGATAGACGCCGGCCTGAAACGAAATTTCGACCTGAATGCGTATATGCGGGCCTGGCATTCCGTCAACCCGGAGATCCTGCCGGAAACCGGTGAGCTGCCAAAGCTGACCTACATGCCGATGCCGGAAGCCAAGGCCGTTGCTTCTTCTGTACAGTTAGGGCTTTTCGACAGCCAGACGGCCACACAGGTCAACCGGGCGCTGGATTACCTCACGGACAACGACCAGGCGGCGGTTGTGCCGGAAAGCGTAAGTACCATCGGCATCATCAGGACGCGGGATAATGCCAGCCATGAAAGTGTCATTCTGGTAACCGCCAGACTGCAGGCGGGAAAACAATACGCCTATAAGCTTTTCTCCAATGCCAGGGAACTCCGGCTCCCGCTGGCCTGGCTTAACGGCAGTAACTTCAGCCGGGAGGTGGAAATTCTGAATGCAAAACTCGCGCAGTACGGCCATCAGTTTTATTTCGAGGGCGACCAGAGTTTAAAAGCCATTTTCAAATTCGAGCGGCAGGAAGAAAAGATCTGGTTCAATGGCGTTCAGCCTTTTCATGAAGAAGGCAGCCTGGTGACCGAAGGATTAAAAACCGGTACGCTCAAAGGGATCGACCGGGAACGTAACCGTGGCGTTTTTGAACCGCTGGCCGATCAGAAAGACGCGCTGTTTTACCGTGCCTACCTGCGGATCCGGGACGGTTACTATACGCTGTATAACCGGGAAGCGGAAGCGTTACAGGCCTTGCCTGTATTGCGTGACCAGCTAAACAATGCTTACGATACTTTTAAGCAACAATACGGCGAGCTGAACCGGCCAGCCAACAGGCGGCTGATCCTGGCGGATGAAAAAGATGGATTTAAGTTACTGGCTTCCATCGAACGAAGGGAAGGCAACGATTTCCGTCCAGCGGACATTCTGA
>Ga0247734_1001543_pt1 | contig 17319 bp, 12 predicted proteins | sample UWRJL103311B2_FD_180933 | JGI IMG/M metagenome (GOLD analysis project Ga0247734, IMG submission 180933) | Plant litter microbial communities from Arlington Agricultural Research Station in Wisconsin, United States - UWRJ-L103-311B-2 | ecosystem: Environmental > Terrestrial > Plant litter >... | reverse complement strand
AGAGCCCGGCACTAATTTATCTGCCGGAACACCAGGATAATCCGCTGGGTTTAGCGGTCTTTCCGCAACAGTTTTATAATTTGTGGCAACAACAAAACGTGCAAACTCAGCATTTGTCACTTCATGTTCGTCTATATAAAAACCATCAACAACGACCTCATGCATAGGACGCGAATCAGGAAACTCGTCGGCGCCCATCAAAAATTTCCCTCCCCGAATCCACTTCATATCTGTGGTATCATCCTTTCCCTGATTTACATTAACTGCATTTGATATTGCTGCCGCCCTCGACGGAATACCGTCTGCAATACAATGTGCAAGGCTGTCTGCTGTTTTTTCGGCAGCTGTTTGCTTTTGCTGACAACCGAAAGTGATCAGAAAAATAAAAAGTATAACACAAATTTTTATATTAAAAAACCTCATAACTACTTATAAATCAATTTACACACTTACTTATTTCTTCGCATTAGCTAATATTTTCAATGCCTCATCATCTTTATATTCATTCATCAGCCGTTTTAGTTTTACTTTTAAATCAGCTGTAATTTTCTCAGAACTCTTTTCATTATAAATATTGGAAATTTCAGTAGGGTCTTTTTGCAAATCATATAATTCCCAAGAATCTGCACCACCGTAAAAATAGGCCAGTTTGTATCTGTCTGTCCTGATTCCGAAATGTGGAAAAACATGATGTGGTTCAGGAAACTCATAATAATGATAATACGCTTCTTTCCTCCAAGCAGCTGTTTTTGACCCGTTCAAAAGTGGCAGAAAAGATTTTCCCTGAATATCCGTCGGTACTTTTGTTCCTGTTATATCTAAAACGGTTGGTGCCCAGTCGATATTCATCACTAATTCTTTCACTTGTGAACCAGGTTTGATTACACCCGGATAACGAATTACAAAAGGTGTTTTCAACGATTCTTCGTAAATAAACCGTTTGTCAAACCAGCCATGTTCGCCCATATAAAAACCCTGATCCGACGCATAAATAACAACTGTATTTTTTGCCAGACCAGATTTGTCCAGATAATCCAACAATTTTCCGATATTCCTATCCAGCGAATTAGCCGTTGACAAATAATCTTTAATATAACGTTGATATTTCCATTCTATTAATGCTTTTCCGGTGAGTTTTTTCTCCTCCGGTTCTTTTGCTATTTTATCATAATAAGCTTTGAAAACCTTTTTTTGTTCAGGATTAAAACGGTTATAAGTCCAGTCTTTATCATAATCCGGGAACACTTTCAAATCCTGCTTCATCCGCATTGTTTTGTCAATCGTCATGTCCTGCTGTTTTGCAGCTTCCCGCCCTTTATACTCATCATAAAAAGTTGATGGTAACGGAAAATTAACATTATCGTAAGCACCCAGATCCTGTAAATCAGGTAGCCATTCCCGGTGCGTAGCCTTATGTCCTACGATCAGAAAAAATGGCTTGGAATTATCTCTTTTGTCCAGCCATTCAGTAGAAAATTTTGTAATAACATCCGAAACATAACCTGTATAACGGGTCGTATCATTGGGCTGACTAATAAAATCAGGATTATAATAGTTGCCTTGTCCGGGTAATATCTTCCAATAATCAAATCCTTTCGGCAAACTGTTAAGATGCATTTTCCCTATCCATGCTGTCTGATATCCGTTTTGCCGTAATACTTCGGGAAACAAAGTCTGATTAGTATTGAACCTTGTATTGTCATTGCGTTTATAACCATTCAAATGACTATATTTTCCAGTAAGCAATGTAGCGCGGCTTGGCCCGCATATAGAATTTGTAACCAGATTATTGGTTAATAATGCACCTTCTCTTGCCAAACGGTCAATATTTGGGGTCTTGGCGTATTTATTTCCATAAGCACCAATCGCCTGATATGCATGGTCATCCGAAAATATAAAAATAATATTAGGTCTGACCGAAGACGATTTTACAGCTTGATTCTGTGCAAATGTTTTACCAGAAATCAGGAACCAAACAATTAAATAAAGGAAAGGTAAAACGCGTAAACACATAGTCTATAAAATTAGTAGACAAATTAAATTGATCTGAATGCAAATAACAAATTTAATATTTCAGTAAATGCTGCCTAATGAAATGGCGATAAATAAAAAAGCGGAAGCATGCTGCTGCATACTTCCGCTTTATCAAATAATAATCTGATAATATAATAGCCTGTTATTTTGTTGCGTCTTTCATCGACTTGGCCATTTCCAAATGATGTTGTAAAGTTGCCACTTTACCGGCAGCCCAAGATTTAACTTCTGGATCCTTGCCATCTTTTGCCGCTTTTTCAAATTCTTTAATATCCTCCTGATGGTCATCTACCATATATGAAGCATAGGCTTTGTCAAAATCTTTCCCTTTTTTCTTTGCCATATCATCATAATCCTTTTGTTTATCATCACTTAATGACATCGGCAAAGTGATATTTTTTTGTTTAGCCAAAGCCTTCAATTCTTCATTTGCTTTCGAATGATCTTTAATCATATTCTGTGCAAAATCTTTTACAGCTTTCGATGAGCCGTTGGTTTGTGCCAATTCAGCTAATTTTACTTCAACCATTCCACCATCTGCTGCGGTAACTGCAAATTCAGTATCATCCTCAATTTTTGTATCATCAAACTTCTGGTCATTTTGCTCTTCAGCGACTTCTTTGCTATCCTCTGCTTTTTTAGAATTACAAGCAGTAAATGTCATGATTGACGCTATAAATAATGCGCTAAATGTGATCTTTTTCATAGTTACTTATATTTTTTTATGATAAAAGATGACCGGTAAAAAAGTATGCCACATCAATTTCAGATTATCAGTATTCTCACATCATAAACTTCGATTATTAGAATATATATAAGTCTTCTATACCACTTATTAATCACGTATATTTACAGGTTAAAATAAAGTAAGTTTTATCTGACTTTAACAATTTAAGTAAACAATTTCAGGCTTTTGTATAGACTTATAGGACGATATTATAATCTAAATTAAAAATTACCGTTAAGCTTCACATTTCACTTTCTGACGAATAAACAATGAAGCCAAAACCTCTACATATTTTATTGGCAGATGATGATAACGATGATACTTTTTTGTTTCAGGAAGCATTAGAGCAAATTCCTATTCACACTACACTTGATATTGCAGAAAATGGCATTGAATTAATGGAAACATTAAAAACATACGTTGCCGCGCCGGATCTTATTTTTCTGGATATGAACATGCCTGTAAAAAATGGGCTTGAATGTTTGTCTGAAATCAGAAAATATGACCAGTTCAAAGATGTTCCTATTATAATGTTATCGACGTCAGTTGCCAGCTATCTTTTGGAATCAGCCTATAAAGAGGGAGCAAATTTATACATTCAAAAGCCAACCAGTTTCTCGAGCTTAATTGAAATTATTCAGAAATGTCTTGCTCAGAAAGAAAAGTTAAAACACACATTTAATCTGGAACAATTTTTGATCAAAGACAATTAATTAAGCCAACCAATACATTAGCATGAATGAATTAACTGTTGCCAGTGAGAACCAGAAATTGTTTTTAACCAATCTCAGGCAGACAACAGCAAATAGCCATAAACAACTGGAAGAAAATTATTACTCTAACGCTATTCAGGAATCATCAGTAACGCTTCACAATTACCAAACTTATATAGCCAAACTTTATGGTATAATTCTGGCAAGTGAAAATGATGTCTTTCCGGTTTTAACTTCTTTAATATCTGATATCGGTCAAAGGTATAAAGCGGATTTCATAGTAAATGACCTGACTAACACAGGAATTCCGATATCGGAAGTGAAAGACTTGCCGGTATATAATTTTAAAGTTTCAAGTGCGGCACAAGCACTGGGAATTATGTATGTTTTGGAAGGATCGACGTTAGGAGGTAAGTTTTTGTACAAACATATTAACAAAATACTTGGATTAAATGCTGAAAACGGAGCTTCTTATTTCTGGGGCTATGGACAGCAGACGGGACCGTTATGGAATAACTTCATCACAATAGTGTCCAATTATGCAGTTGAAAAAAATTGTGAGGATGAGATTATTGCCAGCGCTGTTCAAACCTTTTCTAAAATTGACCTTTGGCTTAATAAAGCTGAAATAACTTGGTAAAATGAATATTACAGACATCGTTAACCGGGATGTTATTAATCTGACAAACTGTGAGAGTGAACCCATTCACATTCCCGGAAGTATACAGCCACATGGATTTTTGCTTGGAATAAAAACGGAAAATCATATAATTGATTTTTGCAGTTCCAACAGTGCAGAGTTCATACAGCTTTCTCCTGAAATGCTGCTGGGTAAACCATTATCCGAAATTTTTTCAAAATCACAGTCCGACGATTTTATTTCTTATTCTACCGAAACGATTGATCCCGCAAAGCCTTTCGTTTTTACACTGAACGACATTCCTTATAATACAACGGTACATAAAAGTGGCAAGATACTGATTTTAGAACTGGAACCTTTTCCTGATGGCACACTGCAATTACCTGATCTTTATAACCAAACGCGGAATTTTGTATCCTTATTGGAAAGCAATAATTATCTTCAGGATCTATGTGATAATGTTGCTGAGCAAACCAGGATCATAACATCATACGACCGTGTAATGATCTACCGTTTTGACGCTGATTATAATGGAGAAGTGGTTGCCGAAAGTAAAAGAGAAGATCTTGAATCCTTTGCCGGACAGAAATATCCACATACTGATATTCCTGTTCAGGCAAGAGAATTATATATAAAGAATCAGCTGCGGATGATTGCAGATATCAATTATCAGCCCGTTCCGATATTTACTCTGAATGAGAATGGTGAAAAAAGTAATAAATCCCTGGATCTTAGTCTTTCTATTTTAAGAAGTGTATCTCCAATCCATATTGAATATCTTAGAAATATGGGTGTAAATGCTACACTGACTATATCTCTTTTGCAAAAAGGTAAGTTATGGGGATTAATTGCATGTCATCATTATTCTCCCAAAATATTACCGCATTACACCCGGTTATCAGCGCTGCTCCAGGGCCATTTTCTCACTTCTCAGATAGCAGTAAGAGAAGCTGCCGAAGAATTCGAAATTAGTCAGGCAGCAGATAAGGCACTTTTGCAAGCATTAGAGCTACTTCACGAAAACGAAAATTTTATTGAACAGCATTCTCTTTCGCCTTACCTTTTACAGCTGGCCAATGCAACCGGATTTGTCATTTATCAAAATGGCAAATTATATAAAAACGGAAATGTCCCGCCGGATAAAGACCTTATTCCATTGTTCAAATTATTGTCTGAAAAATATTCTAATGCTGGTATACATACTGAAAGATTATTGGACATTTATCCGGAAGGGGAACATTTGTCAAGATATGCCGCTGGTATTATTTATCATTCGGTTGCTGCCGGTACACCAGACGGTATTCTCTGGCTTCGGGCAGAACGAATAGAGACAATTAACTGGGCAGGAAATCCCAATAAGGCCATAATACATAATAAAGAAGAAGGCGGAATGCGGTTGTCGCCCCGTACATCGTTTGCATTGTGGCTGGAAGAAGTCAAAAATAAAAGTGCTGCATGGAGAAAATCAGAGATCAATTCTTCTTCAAGTTTTTCTTATTCATTACAAAAACACATTAACTTTCGTTATGTGAAGGATCAGGAAAATAAAAACCGTATCCTGAACGACGAATTAAAAGCAGCGAATAAAGAACTTGCCAACCTGAACTGGATCAGTACGCATGATTTAAAAGAACCATTAAGAAAAATCCAGATCTTCGCATCAAAGGTACTGGACCGCGAAAATCCGGACCTTTCGGTGCAGGTTAAAGATTCAGTTGAAAGAATGCGTTTTGCAGCTGAAAAAATGCAGTTACTTATTGAAGATATTCTGACCTATTCCAAAGCTGGTAATACGGATAAAATATATGAAACAACAGATCTGAATCTTATTCTTAAAAATGTAACCGACGAATTACGGGATACCCTTGAAGAAAAACAGGCGGTTATAAATGCAGTGGAATTACCGACATTGGAGGTAATACCTTTTCAGATCCAGCAATTATTTGTTAATCTGATTAGTAATGCACTGAAGTTTTCTAATAGTGATATTTCTCCTGTCATTAATATTTACATGGAGCCATTGCATAGCCAGGATTCCAACAATGAACTATTTCAGGTACATTCCGAATACAATGCAATAACATTTGAGGATAATGGAATTGGTTTTGAAAAAGAATATGAGACACGTATATTCGATGTATTTCAACGATTACACCCTGCCCACAAATATCCCGGAACAGGTATCGGACTTGCCATTTGTAAAAAGATCATGGAAAATCATCATGGTTTCATTGTTGCGAATTCTGAAATAGGAGTCGGCTCACGTTTTACTATTTATTTTCCGCAAGAAAATTTAGGCTGAGCAATTGATTTTCATGTAATTAATACTGAGTACATTGTTCCTCATCAAAAACCAAAAAAGGTTATTTGGTGAGGAATTTTTCATTTTAAACAATATACAATTATCTACTAATCAATACTTTATCGCATAGTTGAGTTTGACAGATATCTGCTGGTATTGATTTATTATTATCAATAAGAAATCAATTAATGGTAGTGAAATTTATGTCATCAGCACAAGAAGTTGGAACGTTAACCGGAGTACCGGTTATTTCTGCCGGTCAAATTAAAAAGCTAAAAAAAGATCCTGCCCTGACGGCTACTGCTGCCGGACTGGTATATATTCAAGGCAATGCTCCCGGATATTCCCGCAAAGGAAAGTCTCCGAAATTTTATTATGTAGATAAAGACGGGAATCGCTGTAAAGATAAAAATACTATAAAAAGGATAAAATCGCTCGTATTACCTCCGGCCTGGCGGGAAGTATGGATCAGTGAAGATCCGGACGGTCATTTACAGGCAACCGGAATTGATGAAGCTGATCGGAAGCAATACCGTTATCATCCGCACTGGAACCTGATCAGAAATCAAACAAAATATTACAGGCTGCTGACTTTTTCAGAAGCTTTACCTCAGTTGCGTGAGCAAGTAGAGCAGGATTTAAAAAGAAAAGATTTAAGTCTTCAAAAAGCAATTGCTCTTGTGATCAAACTGATGGATAAAACATGTATCCGGGTGGGAAACCAGAGGTATAAAATTAAGCATGGATCTTCCGGGCTTACTACTTTGGATGCGCGGGCCACAACTATTCAGGGAAGTAAGATCCGGTTTAAGTTTACTGGCAAAAAAGGCGTGAAACAAGATATAACTCTACAAGATTTGCAGCTTGCCCGCATGGTCAAACAATATAAGGAATTACCCGGTCGCAGGCTTTTCCAGTATACTACCGAAAGCGGAGGAATGTGTTCCCTGAACGCAAGTCAGGTAAATAATTATATTCGTGAGTACACAGGTGCCAATTTTTCAGCAAAAGATTTCAGGACCTGGATGGGGACTGTTACGGCATTCGAATATCTGAGCAGTCAGGAAAAATATGCAACCCAACGCCAATATACCCGGACTGTCAATACCTGTCTGGACGTGGTAGCATCCCACCTCGGAAATACCAGGACGGTTTGTAAAAAATATTATGTTCATCCGGCTGTTTTTCGCGCTTATGAAAGTAGTAAAATTCAAAAATTCTTAAATAAAGAAGTCGAGCAGAAAGATTACTTTTCTACCAACGAACAATTGGTAAAATATTTATTAGCTCATCAGGCTTGAAGGGAGTTGAAAGTAAATGTGTTTAAAGTCAAAAATGGAAAAATAGGAGTTCAAATCTATAAGCCATGTAAGGCCGTATATGGCTTGCTATGAAAATATTAATTTTTACACTTTTATCAATTATTTTACTTCCCGTATTGTCTTCTGCTCAACGGATTGACAACACTGCTGCATATCGTAATATAGCGGGGAATAAATACATCCGCCTTCATTATGATAATGATTTTTGGACAAACACAGATTACTACTATACTCAGGGATATAATCTTGAATTAGTAAACCCGGCTTTATCAAAAAATCCCTTATCAAAAGTATTGTTGCGTTTTAAAAAAGGCGAGTTTAAATATGGTCTGGCTTTAGAGCATTATGGCTTTACTCCTACAAGCATTAAAAGCAATGAAATTCTGACTGGCGACAGACCTTTTGCGGGCATTATTATGCTAAAATCTTTTTCAATTTCGGTTGATACCATACATAAACAACGATTAGTATCCACACTTAGCACAGGCATGATTGGCCCGGCAGCATTCGCAGGAAAAATGCAGGCAGCCATTCATCGCCGTACCGGTGACACAGATCCTAAGGGCTGGCAATACCAGATCAGAAATGACGTGGTTGTCAATTACGAGTTGAGCCATCAGAAGGAATTGATTAATTATTCTAATATTATTTCAATCAATACAGATGTCCAATTAAGACTTGGAACGCTATCCGATAAAGTGCAGGCTGGTTTCACATTGACATTGGGACGTTTCCATTCTCCATTCAGCACTCCTAAAAATAGTAATTTAAAAAACTTTCAAATCTATGCATACGGCCAGCCATTGGTCGGTTTGATAGGTTATGACGCTGCCATGCAAGGTGGGATTTTTAACAAAAACAGTCCATATATAATAGATCAAAGTCAGATTAAGCGGATTACGTTTCAAAACAACTTTGGAATTGTTGTCAGTTTTTGGAAATTATACGGTGAATTTTATCATACTTATTTAAGCAAAGAATTTAATACCGGCCGCGACCACGGCTGGGGAGGAATAAAAATCGGAGTTGCATTTTAATATATCAAACCCACCTATTCCTGTATTTCAATTCCAAAATTACCTCAGATATCGCAGCACTATATTTTACATAGATATACGGAGGTGAAAGTGAATTTTTTTCAATCATTCGGGAAAAAAGGGCAACACTTGTTTTCAATTTATTTGTATAAAAACAGCTTTTTGGGAGTTAACTTTTTTGGCACAAAAATTTTATAATCCTTATCAGAATGGTTTAAAAAGATTACTCACATTATATAAATATCAATAGTTATGGAAGCGAATGAAAATCTTGTTGAAGTATTAAACGACCTTATTAAAATCAATAATGATCGTATTGAAGGATACGAAAGAGCGTCGACCGAAACAAAAGACCTTGACGTTGATTTAAAAGGAATATTTCAAAAAATGGCAAATGAGAGCCGTGAATATATTGCAGAATTAAGTCAGGAAGTTGCTACTCTTGGAGGCGAAATTGAAACAGGCACAACAAACTCAGGTAAAATTTACAGAGTTTGGATGGATATCAAAGCAACATTTACAGGTCATGACAGAACATCAGTTCTTGAAAGTTGCGAATATGGCGAAGATGCAGCACAAGAAGCTTATGAAGACGCATTAGCTACTGACGCCGACCTGCCAGTTAACATCAGACAAATCATCACAGATCAAAAAGCTTCGTTGCTTGAATCACATAACCTGATTAAAAAATACAGGGACATGCATCAGGCTATCAACAGTTAATAACTTCAATAGTTAATAATACTAAAAACCAAATGAAAATCGGTCGGGATCTATTTCCCGGCCTTTTTTTGTAAATAAGGTTTCGTGCAAAGGAAAAAGAAGAAGAGCAAAGGGCGCTGAAAAGATTTAACCTTTGCGTCCTTTGCTCTTTACTTTCCTACTTTGCGTGAAATCTTTATAACCTTGCCAGCAACTCCTGTTTTTTTGCTTTAAATTCTTCCTCAGTTATATGTCCTTTTTCAAAAAGCATACTGAGTTTTTCAATTGTGCCAATAATATTATCATGAGAAGCAGAATCGTTTGATTTTGAACTGTATGCATGAGAAACATCGTAAGCCATAGCAGGTGTTTCCTGCGTTTGCTCTTCATGATTTTCCTTAGGTTCTAAATCTCCGGGTTGCGAGATCAAAGCAAGATTTGCTATATCAACCGGGCCGTCCTGACTTGTAAATTTATATGAACTTCCTGAACCCTGCTGCTGTGAAATTCCTGAAATGTGATGATGTTTGGTATCATAAATCATTTGTTTACCGTTTTCTTCAATTACCAAACGGCGAACCGAAGCGAAATAAGCATATTTAAAATTATTTTGAGAGCCGCTGGAAGTAGGGCTACCAAAAACAGAAGGCCATGGACCGTCTGACTTATTTGCCTTTAAACTATCTGACGATTTATCATCTCCTTCAAAAATTACCTTGGTTGATACCAGATTAGCCAATTCTATACATAATTTATCAACGGTTGCCTTCAAAGAATTGTTGAACATATCTCCAACCATTGTCATTCCGCCTTTCATCCATTGTCCATTTCCACCCAGCTCCGGAATGTTAAACTGTGCCATTGTTCCGTTACCGTTGATTATTGCTCTCGCCATTGTTTCCACACTTTGAGATTTCAAATCATATTTACCGGCAATTTCATCAATAGCCTGCTGTCCTTCTTTTGTAAGTGATTTCATATATCTGATATTGTAGTTCCTTCTAAATTACTTTGTTAATATGAACAAGGTCACAAAAACAGTGCCATACCAACCCAACGTACACAAATATACTTTTTGCCACAATCTGTCATTTCCACATCATGTGAATTATAAAAACTATTATGACTAAAACATTTTGCTCGTTTTAAACTTAATCATTTTTTCAGTACAAAAAACAGGAAAACTTCCCTGCTTTGATTTTTATACGGTTTGCAGGAAAGTTAATCTGAAATGCTCATGCTGACGAAAGCTCTGAAAAAATCGATAAAACAATTCAGAACAAAAATGATATCAGATAAAAAAGTTGAGTTGCGTGAAGGGTGATTTTAGAATAAAGCCTTACATTGACAGCATATTTTTTAACAATTAATTTGATATGCCTCATCTAAAAGTTATAACCCACGATACTTCCTTTCATGCCGACGAGGTCATTGCTGTGGCTTTGTTGCGTTACGCAGGTTATGATATAGATTTAATCCGTACAAGAAATCCGACGATATTGGCTACTGCGACGGCAGATCCGGAAGTAGCTGTACTGGATGTTGGAGGAATATACGATCCTGCAATGCTTAACTTTGACCACCATCAGGATATGGAGCTAAAATCTGCGGCTGGATTAGTGTACGAACATTTTAAAAGTCAGATTTGCCCGTTGGATGCCCAACCTTATTTTGAGCGTTTTATCTCTTCCATTGATGTAATGGATACGAACCGGGATAACATTTTTGAAGTATGGAAAACTTTACCAAAGGGTTTTCGCAACACTTCAGGTATTATTGGAGGCTTTAATCGGGATGTAACAAACGCAATAGAACAGTTTGGCCAATTTGGCATTGCACTGGATTTTGCAACTGTTATTATTGATAATGAAATTTACTCAGCAAAGAAGAAAGCAAAATCGGAGGCGGATTATGCCAGTCGTGTGATACTCTCAAATAATGTGGCTGTATTTGATGAATATTCAACTGTTTGGAAAGATAAAAAAGAACATACTTTTGTAGTACTACCGCATGCAAACGGCTGGCAAATTCAAACGATAGATACCACAGTTGCCAAAGTACCAGAGTCAGTTACTGAATGTGAGGGTTTTATTTTCAGACATGGATCCGGATTTATGGCCACCATTAAAAACAAGGAAGTGGCTGTCGCTTTTGCAGAGACTTTGTAGCCAAAACTTAATAGATTTTTTATTTCATTCTTTTACCGATTTCAAAAAACTCCTGATCGCTCCGAGATATTGCTCCGGATTATCCCGGAGTTTATTATGACCCGAATTCGCGACAATCTCTACTTTTGAGCCCGGAATTTCTTTTTGAAACTCATAAATTGTTTCCGGCCTGGCTTCATCATACTGACCGGTAATAAAAAGTACCGGCTGTTTTATTTCATGCAAATTTTCGGTTCTTTCATATGTTCTAAGCGTTCCGGTTGCATTGAATTCTGTTGGTCCCCACATGTAACGATATACCTGCCGGTTGGACTTACCTACTCCTTCACAATCAGGCGCAGGAATTCTTGGACCGGATTTTCTACTCAAGTATTTAATATTAAAAGAATCAGTTGCTGTTATGTAAGATTGATGATCATATAACTTTAACCGTTCATATTTTTGAATCGTATCCTGAACAGGTTTTGCTAATTGAGATATCAGGATTTGAGCATCTTTCATCCAGCGGGAAGTACTAATAAGCGGACCAGCAAAAATTACGGACTTCACTCCTGCCGGCTTTTTGGTTACCATATATTCAACTGCAACAGTTCCGCCCCATGAGCTTCCCAGAATGTGTAATTCTTTTAAATCCAGCTCTTTGCGTAAAGCAGTAATTTCATCAACAAAACGTGGAAGTTCCCAAAGCGTAGTATCCGTTGGCCTGTCGGAATGCCCGGAACCAAGCTGATCATAAAAAATAATGGGTCTGTCGTTACTCAATGAAGAATAGCCCGGAATGCCATCACAACTCCTGCTCCCCGGCCCGCCATGTATTAATAAAAGCGGAACACCTTTTCCTGAACCTACAATTTTATACCAGATTTTACCACCTTTTACCTGGATGAAACCTTCTTTTGGAGTAATAAATTTGTTGGCGCTTCCAATGAAAATAATGGAAAAAAGTAAAATACCAACGATGCACTTTTTTGTTAAAATCATAATTCGAAGATAATGAAATATGAAGCTTATTTGTAGAGGAATTTGTCAGGAAATAAAAAAAGAACCAGGATTCATATTGAATAATATCAATTTAATAATGACCTTTTAACGATTCGATTTTAATTATATCCTCGGTTACGTGATAAACAATTCTATGCTCCCGATTAATTCTTCAAGACCATGAACCTGAAAGTTCATGTCTTAAAGCTTCTGGTTTACCAATTCCACTAAACGGAGTGTCTTAAATAGAAAGTAATAATTCTTGTATTGTCTTTTGAATTTTTTTATCCCCTATTTTCTTCCAATATTAAATATCTTCCTGTGCTTTATCTGAAAAGTCAAATATTCTAATCATTTCCAGAGATCTTCAATTGCTATGACTTTGTGCTGTCCATTATCAAATTGTTTCCTACTTTCCTTGATTTTATCAACAAATTCAGGATCATAGGGTTTCTCCTCCGTTTCAAATGAGATTTTAAGAGCTTTTGCTACTGCCTTCAATGCTTCTTTTTTTCATGGTTATTTGAACGAAATATGAGTGTTTCCATGATGTTAATAAGTTTGATATGTAAAGTTAACGCTTTATTATCCTCATTAAAAATTAAGAAAATCAGCAAATATTTTTTTCTCTTATAATCATTCCTCTACCTTACCCATCGTACGATCCAGCTCAATTTTCGCAGACAAATAATCATAAACAGCTTCTAAATAATTTGATTTAGCAGTTGTTAGGGCGAATTCGGAATCTATTAATTCTAATCTCGATGCCACACCTTTTTCATAACGATATTTGGTAATCGAATAACTCAATTCTGCTGTTTGAGATACGTTTTGTTGCGTTTTAATGCGTTGTGATGTTTCATACAAACTGGCCGTAACCTGTTTTATTTCAGTTTTCAATTGTTCACGGGCATTGTCATAAATCATGTCGGTTTGCTGTCTTTCGATTTTGCCCAATGCAATTTTATTTACATTCTGCATACCGCTGAACAATGGGATCGAAAACTGTACGCCCGTGTAAAATACCGGAGGCCAGCCTGCCTGATCGAATCTAAACTTATTGGTTTGCGTTTGCAATTGATACTGACTTATAAAACTAACAACCGGCAAACGCGCAGATCTGTATAGTTCAATTTGTTTATCATTAATTTCTTTGGTCAAGATCAGATTCTGAAAATCAGGTCTGTTTTGCAGTGATGTTATGAATGTATTACTTTCATCCGGCATAACATCGGCTGCATTAAATTGCAATGAATCAGACAATAAATATTCCGTTTCAGCCTCATGCCCGATCAAAACACTCAACTGTTGCTGACTGATCTGCAATGCATAATTTAAACGCAAAACATCCGGTTCCAGATTTTTAACCGAAGTATAAGCTCTCAAAGTATCAACCCGAAGTGCACGTCCCTGAGCCAGTAGCGAGCGAGAATCTGCCAATGCTTTTTGATTACGTAATATGCTTTCCTTTTGTAGTTTAAGTCTTTCCTGTAAAACCAGCAGCTGTACATAATTCTGTTTTACTCTGGCAATGATATCAACTTCCCGTTCCTGATATGACAGCTGACTTTGTCTTTCCAGTAATTTCCGTCTTTGTATTTCATATTTTGTTCCTGAATTGTACAAGGGCTGAACCAGCGTAACCTGCGCACCCGTAATTTCCTGTCCGCCAAAACGACTGTAACCTACACCTTCTGAGGTAGAACCTGAATTAAGTCCGAAAAAAACGGGTCTTTGAAAATAACGCTGAAATTGTCCGGTTAAACTAATATTTGGTAAAAGCAGGCCTTTCGATATTTCAGTTTGTTGCTTTGATTTTGAAATACTTTGGGAATCAATACGTAGGTCGCGGTTATGCGTTTTGGCTTGTTCAATCGCCTGTTTTAATGAAAGCGATTGATTTTGGGCATTTGCTATTCCTGGAATTATAGCCAGAATAACAAGCATTAATTTTATTTGAATATGATTTTTCATGATTTTGTAGTTTTAACGCGGAGTTAAAGAGAGTTTTGCGCGGAGTTTCACAGAGTTTATTATTATTCTTTGTACCTCCATGTAAGCAGTCATTTGCTCCTTAGTTATTTATTCTAATATTTTGGATTGATCAGACTTGCCAAGTCTAGGCGTCCCCGACTTCATGACTTGGCAAGTCTTGCTAGATCAATGATGTGCTAATTCTTCAGCCAACTGATTATTCTCTTCTTTCCCATGTCCTTTAAATGGTCTTGAGAAATAAGAATAAATGGCGGGAATTACATAAAGTGTTAATATTCCGGCGAAGATCAGTCCGCCTACAACCACAATTCCTAACGACTGACGGCTTCCTGATGAGGTTCCAAGCGACAACGCAATCGGCAATGTTCCAAATATCATCGCCAGAGTTGTCATTAAAATCGGACGGAAACGGGATACAGCTGCAATTTTAGCGGCCTCAATAATACTATGCCCCTCTTCCTTACTTTGATTGGCAAATTCAACAATCAAAATACCATTTTTCGTAATTAGCCCAATGAGCATAATAATCCCGATCTGACTAAAAACATTGATTGTTTGTTCTGTGAACCAAAGGCTTAGCAATGCGCCTGTTAACGCCATCGGAACGGTAAGCAGAATAATAAACGGATCTACAAGACTTTCAAACTGAGCTGCTAAAACCAGATAAATCAGTACAATAGCGAAAATAAATGCAAAAACGAGACTGTCACTGCTTTCAGAATAATCACGGCTTTGCCCTGCAAGCGAAGTACTAAAACCTTTTGGAAGTTCTTTGGCTGTAATTTTATCCAGTTCCTTAATTGCTTCTCCCAAACTGACCCCGGCGGCAGGTGTTGCCGAAATTGTTGCACTGTATGACTGGTTATATCTGTAAATAGCGGGAGGACTAATGCCTTCGTTCAGCTTGGTTAAATTGTCCAGCGAGACCATTTCACCGCTTCCTGATTTCAGGTAAAGCGATCGCAGATCATAAGGAGCCGAGCGATCTTTACGGTCTAGTTGCCCGATCACTTCGTACTGACGGTCATTATGAATAAAATAACCATATCTCCGACTGCTTAATGCAAGCTGTAAAGTTTGCCCGATTGACTGTGTAGAAATGCCCAGTTGTGCAGCCCGCTGACGGTCAATAGAAATACTTATTTCGGGACGGTTTATTTTAAAATCTGCATCTGCAAAATTAAGTTTTTTATTGCCGCTTACCTGCGTCATCAATTTTGGCATTACACTGATCAGCTCTTTCAAACCCGGCGCTTGTACCACATACTGAACAGGTTGTGTATTTCCATAACCTCCAATTGTTGGAGTCTGAACAGGAATAATCAGCACATTTCTAAACCGCCCGGAAGCTGCAACCAGTTTCATAAAAATCTGCTGCTGCGACAATCCACTTGTACGGTCTTTCGGTTCTTTCAAAAATATCCATTGAAAACCACCGTTTACCGGCTGCGCCAAAGTTCCGCCCGCTGCGGCTATTGCAGTATATGTCCTCTCAGCATTTAAATCAGGAATAGAATCACTTACAAAATTCCCTATTTCCTTCATACTCTGCTCCATACTTTCGTAAGACGTTCCTTCAGGAGCCATTACAGCCAAACCAATCATGGAGCGGTCTTCCAGCGGTGCAAGTTCAGATGGTAATTTGGGAGCCAGCCAATAAGCAACACCAAAAGAAAGAGCTAACAACACAAATCCCAGCCAGCGTACTTTCATAAATGCAGCCAATGATTGTCCGTAAGCGTTATTTAATTTAACAAAATAAGGCTCTGTTTTCTTGTAAAGCCAACTATGTGAAGACCCTGATTTAAGCAGATACGCACTCATCATTGGTGTTAAAGTAAGTGCAACAAAAGCTGAAATGGTAACGGAACCAGCCACTACAATTGCAAATTCTTTGAACAACCTTCCTGTTAAACCTCCTAAAAATAAGATTGGAAGAAATACAGCGACTAATGTAATTGTGGTGGAAATAACAGCGAAATAAATTTCAGCAGAACCTTCTCTGGCCGCCATAATGGGCGACATGCCTTTCTCGACTTTACTGTAAATATTTTCCAGAACAATAATCGCATCATCTACCACCAGTCCAATTGCAAGTACTAAACCTAAAAGAGTCAGTACATTAATAGAAAATCCGGCAATAAACATGATGAAAAAAGCAGAAATAATAGATACCGGAATGGCCACGAGCGGGATAATTGTACTGCGCCAGTCACGAAGGAAAATGAAGATAATGAGCGAAACCAGTGCAAAAGCAAGCAATAAAGTTTCTTCCACTTCCGATAAGGAATTTCTTACCGGAACAGTAAAATCTTTTCCAAGAGCAATTTCATATTCCTTTGGAGCTGTCCTTTTTATTTCTTCAAAACGTTTTTTAAATTCATCAACAATGGCAAGCGAATTAGCACCACGCTGTGGACTTATACCAGTTGCAACCCCGTAATCTGCCGTTTTCCCATTGTAAATAATCATGGCAGTCCGTTCATTCTGAGAGGACATAATTGCTTCTCCCACATCTTTAAACCGGACTATAGCACCATTACTTTCACGCAGGATCATGTTGTTAAAATCGTCTTCGGTAACCAGCCTTCCCTGCGTACGTAATGTTACTTCGGTAGTTTCTCCTTCAATACGACCACTTGGCAAATCCACGTTTTCACGCTGCAAAGCAGTCTGAATATCTGTTGGGGTCAATCCA
>Ga0247734_1001542_pt1 | contig 17324 bp, 19 predicted proteins | sample UWRJL103311B2_FD_180933 | JGI IMG/M metagenome (GOLD analysis project Ga0247734, IMG submission 180933) | Plant litter microbial communities from Arlington Agricultural Research Station in Wisconsin, United States - UWRJ-L103-311B-2 | ecosystem: Environmental > Terrestrial > Plant litter >... | reverse complement strand
ATACTACGATGGGGGTAATGAATTTCCGCCACTTCCAAGTGCTATTCCTTATGCAATCAAATATTGGTTTGGAAGACGCCATACAGGTGCGTGGCGCTTCAACCCATGCGATTACTGGGGAAAGCCAGTGCCATTGCCGATGCTTCCTGAGCATCGTGGTAAGTGAAAGTGAGCTTTGTACGGAGCACACGAGAGCAGCACTGCGAGTGGAAGAGAATAATTGGGGATTGTATTGATTCTTCTCAGTAGGAGAACTCTACCTGTACTGTACACGTGGAACCAAATTCATTCATCTCCTCCAAGCAAGCCACTACTTGCTCGGCTCTCGACTTCTGGTACGCGTGAGACGTAAGACGGCTGCTCTGCTCGTTATGTACTGTTCAATAAAAACTACGAGAAACCAGCTCCCAACCACAACTGTGGATGAACTCCACTGTTATTCCGACTCATCCTCACCAACTTTAGCCATTGTCATCGGTGAATTCTCTGCTTCACGATCCAAGATTACGTGTTGATTTAGTGTTAAAATGCCAGGCCCAAAGCTATTGCCAGCATCATCAATACGCACATCTTTCTCTGACATTCCGTAACGAGCGGTCTTGAGGCTTGTTGTTTGTGTGGGTTGAGGGTGGTTAATACATCTTATAAGTAGCAATTTCAATACAAAAACCTATATATACGAACAATAACCACGTTAACAGCGAGTAATAGCTTAGATAACTGTACTAATAGATTAGATACAATAAGAGGTAAGAAGGCTTTGTATCACATTAGAGGTGGCAAATTAGCATATTAGGAATAGTAATTAGAGGCTCTGCTGTGGAGACTATTATTAATACCTCATGCATAGAACAGAGCTTCGTAGTATGAGACCTACACTCAATTATGGTATAGAAAAACAAGCTTACAACTTCGAACCTTGAGCTCAGCTGTTTCGAATCCCTCTCCTGCGTGCGAACCTTGTGTTTTTATCACACCGTGGCACGCTTTGTAATATCCTATTTGTCCCTCATAGACTCATTTAGTTACTAAGTCAGTTATAAATACATAATAAATAGTTTACTATTTATATAATTATATATGTAGATATAGGGGTATGAACCGAGCACTTCTTCCCTTAGACACCGCCTTACCGCCTTCCACGTTTGGCTCCAACATCAATTTTACACACGTTGTCCTAATAATCTGCCCTATCGGGGGCGGGCTGAAGTGGCCGATATTGGCATACTATTATTACCATTAAATTGACAGAATGCACTATTAGTTTTTGTTTCAAATATGAATTAAATATAAGAAAAAGACAACTAGGCTTAGTATTAGTAGTATTACCAAACATAATTTGCTTTCTAAAAACTTAGAAGTAAAAAGATTAATGTTGCAACGTGATAAAGGCTGTCAAAATCGGCAACTTCAGCCCGCACCCGATAGCCGCCATACTATGCAACAGCACGTGCAAGGCCGAAACAGATATAATCTATAACTACATTTCTAATACACGCCTTCTGACGAAAAGCATATTAAAAAAGTAGTTCTATTAGCTATCAAAATCATCCACTAACGAACTCAGCCATGTCCGCCGCCGCCGAAGAGCCTGCTATCACACTTATCCAACCACCTTGGAAGTTAAAGGGCACCGTATACTCGTTCTTCCTGTACTCTGGAAAGCACGCCGTCTCAACGCTGGAACAGCAGAAGTCTTTACTCTACCCTCCACTTGAACTTGACTCTAGCTTTGCCAATGGGAAGCTCCTTGGTGGGGCAGGTTCTGTTCAAATCATCCGATACACAGAATCCCCGGTAGGCCCATACGACGAGCTGCTGCTTGTTCCAGGTGCTTACAAATATGATCTTGAAAGTACCCAGAAAGATGGAAGTGTTAAGACCGAGGCAAAAAAGGGCCCAAGGATCACTAGGATTTACGTCAGTCAGAAATACACATGCTGGAATGGACGGACCAGTACGTACACCGTTCTCTGATATTTGGAACCGTCCATCTACAAACTGGGAGGCTGACAAACAGATTGGAATATACCAAAACATTTAGCTCGCTTTAATTTCACGGGGCTCGCTGATAAAGCTGTTTCCATCTCGGTTACACCATTGGATGAAAACACCACCACTCCCTTCTTCACAGCAACATTCAAGCCTATCCCATATATTCCCAGCTTTCCTGCGTCTACAAGTATTGCAAAGTATGTCGGTCTTGATCTCGATCTTGTACAGCCGCCATTGCCGGAGGGCAAAGGAGCAGAAGGAGAGCTTCCAGGCACGGATCGATGGTGCAAGATTACGCCATATCAAAGTAGCCGTAAAGTATCACTTGGTTGGTGGGATCTGAAGCAAGAGGCGACTGAGGACGATGCATTATTGGCCAATGAAGAAACCAGTAGTAGTGCAAAGAAAGTTGAGAATGAAAATTGGTGGCCCGGAAGTGGGAGATGGAAGATCGGAATGATAATGGAGGATGCTGATATTGGCTTCCCAGAAGGGAATTACTGGAAAGGCCCAAACTTGTGAAGGCATAATCTACGGAAACTGGAGTAGACAGGGGCGGTGTGTCATACCGCCAGCTAACAGCTAAGAAATGTATTCTAATCCAGTAAACTATAACTAAGTTACTATATTAAAAATCTATTTGAGATGGGAACATATGAGGAGCTGCGAGAGGTTCGCTTAACAACCAAATAAAAAGTCGGATTGAGAGTCAATACAAGGTCGAGCGACGTTATTGTAAAGCGGTGTCTTACACAGTGGAGAATCGCATGGAGCGACGCAAGAGAAACTATTAGTTGTTACACAGAAGTGAATATCAAATCCTCTTAACCAACCACATAGTGCTTCCAATATCTTATGTCTCGTGATTTTCTCCAACAAGACTTCCGAGGCTTCCCCCCATCTTTGGGATTCTCTTCAAAGTTAAGTTAAGAGGGGCCACGCATTTTCCCCTTTCTCATCTCTACTTAGAATACAAGGACTACCTCGTAGACATGGCAGACATTACCGCCGGAAAGGGGTCACTGCATTTGTCCGTCATTGACCCCGAGTTTCAAGAGGTAGGTACCAAAATAGAACCAAATGTCATGGTTTACATCACAACATAGAGTACCTCTGACTAAATACCTCCAGCTCCTAAAAACCAGCCCGGCACCCCCCGGCTTCAGTTCAATGACCGATATTGTGGAACAGAGAAATGTAATTCACTCGGCCGTACTTCCTATCTCCAATATCCTTCAAGAAGCAGCACAATCCCGTGGTGTAGTGATCAAGAACACGACTATCTCTGTACGTGATGGATCTGATATCAAAGTCCGAATCTACTCCCCCCCTAAGCCGGGACCGGACGGTAATCCAGTATATGTTGCATTCCATGGGGGTGGTTATATAATGGGAGGGTAAGTTTGAGATTTTCATATCTGGAGACTGGCTTGGTGGTTTCATAAAAGAAGTGAGAGTAATAATCTGCGAATTCAAGCTTCTTGCAGCTATGAAATTGCCTCGATGGACAGTATGATTAAAATGTGCCACCGATAGACTAGAGTCATACGATATAAACTGCATTGCCTTCGCAGAAGAACTTGGTATTATATCCGTGAACGTCGAATACCGACTGGCGCCGGAACATGTTTTTCCAACAGCTGTAAACGATGCCTTTGATGCGTTACAATGGGCAAGTAATTACTTTACCTTCTCTTCTAGGAGATTAGATTATGGGGGAAGCTAACTAGTAGAAGGTTGCAGCAAACGCTAGCAAAATAGGAGGCAATTTAGCACTTGGCTTCATTGTGGGCGGTGTTTCTGCCGGAGGCAGTCTGTCTGCTGTACTCAGCATATTGGCTCGCGATACTGGGCTTAATCCAGGGTTGACCGGTGCTCATCTAAGTATCCCTCTTGCTGTAGCTAGCGGGGCTGTTCCTGAGAAGTTTAAGGGAGAGTATTTGAGCTATGAGCAGAACCGAAATGCACCCATACTAAATGCAGAAGATTTGGGCATAGTTGAACGTGGGATCCACTACCCTTTGCATGATGAGTAAAAAAACTAACTTGGAAAGTAACTTACAAGCCTGATATAACGTCGCCATTATATTCGCCATTGTTAGATGAAGGAGGTCTAAAACATTTGCCACCAACATATCTACAGATCTGTGGTCTGGATCCTTTGAGGGACGAAGCGATAATCTACAAGCAAGAGCTGGAAAAAAACGGTATCAAGGTACATTGCAAGCAAATGGGAAATTCCAGAGGACGAGAAACTAACTTCCAGCTAGACACAATTAGATACATACCCTGGACTACCACATGCTTTCTGGGGGGTATGGCCAACTCTTGAGCTCAGCAAGAAGTATAGGAAAGATTGTATTAAGGGTGTTAAGTGGTTGCTGGAGGCGGGAGTTTCGAAATAGTATCTATGATCGGCAGCTTTTTTACTTTACGAGGCTCTAATTTATTTTTTATTACTTTTCCATCTAAACCCTTCTAAACATGGCTTTACCTGATATCTACTGCTCTCTTTAATTTTATCCTCACCCGCTTCCTCCTTTCCCTATATGTAGCTCTTGCTGGCTTGAATGATTTATATTTCTAAACTCACTTCCCAATATTTGTCTTTGAAACATCTTATTTACCTCTATAGCTACGAACAACAAAAAGCAGAAACAACTAGAACTGATACTCACAGTACTAAAGTCAACAGACACATCAGATCTGAAAGTCTGCCCTGCGGTACAATGCTAGTAACTGTAGCATTTGTAACCGGTAGCAGGTGGGAGAGGAACTTCAAACTGCAGGTGGGATTCTTAGTTGGCGTAGAATTTGGACACCATCTGGATAGGGCCGATGTCTGGAGAGATAGTTGAAAAGTGAGACTTACTAGCGGTTCTTTATTGATAGGGCAACTCTTAAGGGGATGGCTGGGCGAGTCCTTTAGAATAGAACTGAAAGATGTTTGCAAATGATCTGAGGAGAAGCATCAGGAAGGAAGAGGACTAGACTTCTCTGAACTATGATAGAGATTTAATGTGTTGGATTAAACTTTACCCAGAGCTACTTAACCTCATGGCTAGCTGGTCTTTGGAGCTAAATGTATTATTCTACAAGTCGTATCCGCAAGTCAGTATGTCTACCATTTAGAAAAAACCCCCCATTTTAGCTTCTCCAAAAAAATTTTTATAGATCAGAAGTGCAGGTCTGCCTTGAATAAACATTATGATGAGAGCATAGGGTCACCACTGGCTAGCTGAATGGTGTTTCCACCCGAACCTCTTTGCTGCTCGCAACAACTTCTGCATTATATATTAGCCATCGATAATATTTATCCTCTGGCAACCAAACGGAAAGCTAGCTCATCAAAAAAGAATTAGTATATCAAAAATAGAGATGAAGTAGTTCTAGAAACACAATCAAAATGTACGAGATTGAAATGTACGAGGAAGATGTGAAGCTTGAACTGGCTACTTGGAACATCGGTCGTGCGCTCGGACGTTTTTTGTAAAGTCAAAAGTCGCGTCAACCAACGCGTGTCTTTTAACATTGTCCTACAACCTCACGAAATCCAGATCTGAATGCAGAAAAATCAATGGCGGACAAGTGCGATAATCCCAGAAAGCCGCTGGCTGCCACAGACAGCAATAAAAGCTTTTTTAATACCGTCTTGGCCAAAGACTCCTTCCCCCTGAAGCCATATATTGTAGGTCCCACCGGAGTTCCTCCAACAGGACGTTACTGATCATGGTAGACACAAGGATCTTACAAGCGGAAAGCTATCGAAATCGACGATGAGAAGGAGGATCACTTCGGAGACCAACCTATAACCCAAAATTGCGACCAAATTCGACAGAAAATCCGTTCGTTCTTGAACTCTGGTGAGATGAAGGTCACTGAGTTTCAGAAGACAATTGGTGTAAACAGTAATTCATATGGTCGATTCATGGGATACAAAGGTCCATACACTGGCTCGGACAATGGCACATATTCTAGCGCATACCATTTCTTCAGGAAACGCGAGGCTCAGGATATTAAGGCTCCCAAGAAGAAGGTCAAGAAGGATGTACAGGAAAAGGAACTGAATGTGTCAGGAATTCACCTAGATGGAGAAGCAGAAGGCTCGGTCCCAGTCTTCGACTCCTGCGACGAGATTCGAAGAAAAATAAACGCATATCTCCGTGAGCATACCGTCACCCAAGCCGCTTTTCTACGAGAGATTGCGAAGACATACTCCGATAATCGCAAGATTCAGTCAAAAACACTGAACGACTTCTTAAGCAAGAAAGGCGCCAGTGCAGGAAACACCTCAGCTCCTTATTATGCTTCTTACGTATTTTTTGAAAAGGTTCGACTTCGGGATGGGGAGGACAAGTCAAAGCATCGGCATGGCATGGAGAGCAGACATCCAGGTGGATTTGACACAGAGAGAAGACATGACAGGTTCCTTTGCATGGTTGGCGACGTTTCGGTGGAGGATCAATACGGCTGTGTTTCCTATATAAGATAAAGTATGAGAGGATGGAGGCCGGAACTTCGATAAATCATAAGATAAATAGATTGGAATTGGGGCTAAACAAAAATGGGTGAGCGATCACAGTATTGGGTAAATGGGATGGGATTTGGTTATATTGGAGTTTGTATGTACATTAGTCTGAGCGACTGATTTTGGACGGCCTTTTTTATTAATGATCATTTATGTCCAACAGCCTTATCTCATTACATCTTCGTCACAAAGCTCACAATAAACCCGTTGTTTGTTCTGCCATTCGCTAGCAACGATAATGTACTTAGCCGTACTATATTTTGGATTGGTTATGTACAAGGCAGAAGCGCAGCACCATTTGGTATTTGGGCTTGTTCTTTTTCAAACGAGTCTACCGTTGCCAATACTAAGTGGCAGTTCCATGAGATATCCAAACTTATGTTGTCGGATCACTTCGAATACGGGGCACCACTACGTGATATGGTCACGTAAGTGCTAGTTGTATTCAGTGGGATCGATTGTGTATTATTGTAAGTTCTACGTAAGGTGGTGTTGATATGGTTTCCAAGGCGGTGAACCGCTTTGGGTGATTCTGCCACTCGAGTCGGGTCACGTGCACCCGCCTCGAGGTCAGAATATACCAACATATGTACTGTACAAACAAGACGGAAACTTATATTGGAGTTTTAGAAGCTGTTTTGGATTTTCTTTAGTTGAGGGATGCCAATATTTATCTGTCCGATCTCGCAATACTTAGCTCCTCGAATGTTTGGTCTCGCGCGATGCCTGCTTCTTTGGATCTGATACTTATATTGCTCGCTTAATCCAGGGGGCCGATTTTATTATTATTTTAATCTCATACTGTAACGTTGGTAAATAGAGATCAAAGTTAGTTCCAAAACATATTTTGCGCAGCACAGGTGAATAGAAAGACAATGACTAATCTTATAAAATTACCTAGACTATTAGAATGTCGTTTGCGTACAAGCCTAATCTTACTTACATCTCTGAGTAGTCTTAATTCGTATACGTCATGTACTGCGACGGAAGAAACCGCAGAAAAGTGGTATGTGTTCGGGTGATAATATCTTAGCAGTATTTTATGGGAATGATCTTATACTGGTTTTTAGGCAGGCGCCTCTCAGTGCAACTCAGCAATTATTTCATTGAAGATTCATTATAACTCCAGTATACATCAAGAGCTGATCTATCGTTTTAGGCATCATGAAACAAACATTCTAGCCCGTTTTTAAAGACAGATGTATGTGATTGCAATGCTGAACTCAAAATATCAATGCCTCCCACTCATTATCATGATTAGTGATGCGTTAATATTGATTGCCTCATGAAGCTTGAGATAATACATGTCTTGAAATATTGATAGATGCTTATGCCACCTCGTTAGATATTGATATATTGAGCAAGTTAATCGTAGTACATTTGATCTCGTACTAGTACACGCATTGGACCATTGAACTCTAATATATTGAAATATGTTGACAGCTAACAGAATAGGAGGTCGGTCCTTTTGAGAATTCTGCATGCTAAGATCTAGTGTTTTAAGATCAGGAATAGGTGAAGAACAGAGATTCTTGAATTCTAGTGGAGCTAGAAAATGAAGAATGTCATCTAGGGAAAGTGTAGTTTATGTCACGTCTACAACTCCTTATGGACAGATGATCAGAGCGCCGTCAACATGGAGAATTTATTTACTCTAGTGCTATACGACTTCTGCAACAATTTGAGTCTAATGAGTAGCATGCTATGTAAGAAAAGCAATGAGACACAAACGAGAAAGTTTCGACACATTGACGTGTCTGAATTTTCCAAACTGTGTGCAATGGCATGAAATATTCTGCGCTTCAGTTCGACCAATGCACTCACTTCTTTAATATACTCATTATCGTGGTGAAAGGTGGTCGTGTCCTTCTCTGCCTGTATTAATATTAAATATGGAAGGTTGAGATGCGGTTCTTCTTTTGCTGACCTAGGTGTGCGAGATCCACTTTGGCTTGCTATTTTGCTCGGTTTCATCAATACAATGTGTACTTTACCAAATATTTTACTTCACTTGTGTTGATAAGTATAAGTTCACTGTGTCCTGTCTCGTATTGCTTTGATCCATGCTCTCGCGCCATAAGATTATCATAATGTGTCTAATAGTTACAATGCATTTCCCCAACCTCCAAAATGCCATCAATCAAGCGTACAGTCCAATGACCTCTTTCTTCTTTGCTTGGACCTCACCTATGGCATCTACATAGTGCTCATGGCTGATCTTGTTCTTCCCCATTCTCAATGCAATCATGCCAGCCTCCACACAGACTGCCTTCAGTTGAGCACCACCAAACTCATCTGTACTCCGTGCCAACTCAGGCCAGTTGACAGCATCATCGACTGTCATCTTGCGGCTGTGAATCTTCAAGATCTGTGCCCGAGCTTCCTCATTTGGTAGAGGGAACTCAATCTTTCTGTCAAGACGGCCGGAACGTAGTAGGGCGGGATCAAGTACATCAACTCTGTTTGTAGCCGCGAGGACCTTGATCCGATCATCAGAGGCAAAACCGTCGAGTTGATTTAGAAGCTCTAACATAGTTCTTTGGACTTCTCGATCACCACTCTTCTCACTGTCGAAGCGCTTTGTGCCGACGGCATCCAACTCGTCGATAAAAATGATTGCTGGCGCCTTCTCCTTTGCCAATGCAAAACAATCCCGAACTAACTTCGCACCATCGCCAATGAACATTTGTACCAGTTGGGGTCCAGCAAGCTTGAGAAAGGTAGCGTCGGTTTGTGCAGCACAGGCTCGTGCAAGCAGGGTTTTTCCAGTACCAGGGGGTCCATACATGAGAGCACCTGCAATATGTTAGACATGAATTTACAGAGGTAGGAAGATCCCATACCTTTAGGAGCCTTAATGCCAATCTTCTTGAACCGTTCGGCCTCTTTCATTGGCCATACAATCGCCTCCACTAATTCCTCAATCTGCTTGTCTAACCCACCAACATCTGTATATTTCTCAGTTGGCTTCTCATCAACCTCCATGGCCTTTACTCTGCTATCATATTCGGCTGGTAATGTATCCAATACCAAGTATGAATCTTTGTTGACACCAATCAAATCTCCAGGTTTTAGTGTTTCGGGGTCTACAAGACCGATCAAAGGAAGAAATATGGTTTGCCGGGTTGAGGTTTTGATTACAGCAGACTTGCCAACACGGGTCGCATCCAGATCAATATTGGCTCCCTCTTCTGCGGCTTCTGCAGCTGGGTCAAGGTCAAGAAGCTCAACAACGTTGCCAACAAGATATGGCAATTGCCTGTCCAGAGTTAGAAAGTCCCAAAGCCAGAGTAAGAAAATAGGTACCTATTGTTCTCAATCTTGTCCAGATTGTCCTTAATCTTCTCACCCATCGCAGCCTTTTCATGGGTCAAACGCTGGAACTCGCTCTTCATAATCCGTGAATCGTTCTCCAGGAGTCGTCTTCTTGTGAGGATATCATTTGTGCTCAAATTATAGATTTCTTCATCTATTGGATCTTCCTCTTTCTCTTCTGGCTCAGCATCCTTCATCTCCGCATCCCCTTTCTGATCTGGCTTCTTATTCTTGTCGCTGTCATCCTTCTTGTCTTCCTCCTTCTGCTCACGTTCGAGGTCATCAAGATCTTCTAAGGTAGACATGTCGAATATTGAATATGCAAGGTGGAGCTGTATTTGACAAAATCCGAGTGGAAGTGGTGACTGTATAATGTGGTGGAGAGAATTATTGATGCGATTATTGAGCTGTTGACCCTGGAGCTCCAGTAGAGCAGGCGCCCAACGACGCGAAGGCTAAGGCGGATCCACTTTAGCGTCAATCTTTGAGCCGCTGATATCACGTGGTTTTCTTAGTCCAGATGTGCTTGATATTCTGGTGATCCAGCTCCTCCAGGCTTCACCTTCGCCGCCTCTGTCAACATTCGTTCATCCAGCCTCGAAGTCTTCTATCTGTCGTCTCAACACATCGAAGTTGCAGGTCATCTTTCCAACGATAGACTACAACTTTCACGACTGATATCGATCAAACGTGAGTGAATAATCTCGGACGCCTTAATTGGTCCTCAGATCTGGAATAATTCACTCCCTTCGATCGCGCACGTACCAATATTTCTGCGTTACTTTCGACTGGCAACCTTTTCATCTCTTCAGCGCATTATAAAATTCTGGGTTATCAAGTCTCACATCAAATCTCGCACAAACCATTCCTCATCTTTCCGCACAACGAACAAGCCGTCTCTTACAATTGTCTTGCCACAAAGGTTCGCTAGTCTTACAAAGCCGGCCGTCGCTATCTGTTGACTACCATCACCTTCACCTCGTTCTTCACCCAGTACCGTCAAAGTGCATTCCCAACTCTTCAAGCAGTGCACTACGCAACTTCTCTGCAAGAAACCTACCAGAGATCTCCGGTTACGTTCTGCTGTATCGAAGAAGAGGAGGCAGGTTAGAAAGCGTGGACCGCGCAAGCCAGTTTTTAATCCTCTTGACAACATATATATTCGAAAGTCATACAAAGCAAAGATGATGGCTCCACCTCCAGCCGGCGGCGCAGATACGGCATGGAGCGAGAACTTGAACTTGAGTGCTATCTGCAAGGACTGCAAAGAAGTTCCCCCAAACCTGGTTGAAGAATTTTCCTCGGGTGATTTAGTCTGTGGCTCCTGTGGCCTTGTTATCGGAGATCGCATCGTAGATACTCGATCTGAGTGGCGTACGTTTGCTAATGACGACCAAGGGAACGATGATCCCTCTCGTGTTGGTGATGGTGCAAATCCTCTTCTCAACGGTTCTCAACTTTCGACTTCCATCGCTTTTGGAGAAAATAGATCTGGTCATGACCTCCACCGTGCTCACGGTCGAGCTAACGCAGACAAGTCTACAAAAGACCTACTGCAAGCATACCAGGCAATCGGCTATCATTGCGAGGCTATAGGCATTGCCAAGAATGTAGCTGATACCGCAAAGCACCTCTACAAAATGGTAGATGACAAGAAGGCGGCAAAAGGAAAGTCACAAGATGCTATCGTCGCTGGATGTATCTTCATTGCCTGCCGTCAGTGCGGTGTTGGCCGAACTTTCCGCGAGATCTATGCTTTGACGAAAGTTTCGAAGAAGGACATTGGCAAGACATTTAAGATGCTAGAAAAGTTTTTCCTGGACCAGCCGAAGGATACCAATAAAGGTAAGATGGTTTGGTTTCTGTTCTATTTCTTGTATTGTATTAACCACTCATTGAAGGTCTTTCTGCACCAGCCGATGCATACAAGACTACTTCCGCCACCAGCGCTAGAGACCTCTGTGTCCGTTACTGCAGTCAACTTGGTCTCAAGAACCAACAGTTCGTCAAGGTTTCGCAAGGAATCGCAGAAAAGGTTTCTAAGGTCGTTGATCTTGCTGGTCGATCTCCCCTGTCCGTGGCTGCTGCCTGCATCTATATGGCCTCGCATTTACTTGGCAAGCCAAAATCCGCGAAAGATATTGCCTCAATCGCTGGTGTCAGTGATGGCACAATTCGAACTGCATACAAATTTCTATACCAAGAACGTGAGAGTATCATTGAGCCGGACTGGATCAAGGATGGCAAGGGAAGCATGGACAGGCTCCCACAAGTCTAAATGGGTAATACTATGACTTGACATGTGTCTATTCTAAACTCCTGATAGCCAGATTGAAAATTTGTGGATTGGGCTGCTTACTTTGCATTGAATCGGTGGTTTTCACTTCGGTCGCTAAGGGGCATTGATTTAATATGCGGACTGCGACTCATGATCCTCGAGCTCCTAAAGAGGGCTTGGGACGCAGAGTGGGCACTAATATTGATTGCGAGGGTTTATCTTTCGAAAAGCCGAGCTATCTGATCATATGAATAGAGCACATTCAGAAATGCATGTGTGAAACTATAATTAGCATCTTCATTGGATTACATTGATTTGCCCTAGCTTAATTAAAGAGTTGCAGGTGTCGCAGGCTAATCCCCATCATAATACTGTATAACCTCTCCAAATGTCTCAATCTATATCACAACGCAGTCCATTTCCATGTTTGTCAGAATTACTTTCCTTCATTCTCCTCCTGTCTAATTTTCTCTCTTGCCCATATCAATGCCTTCCCCAACAAATTCAAACCCCATTTTTCTTTCATGTTTAAAGCATTTTTTTCACCATATCCAATTCCCCAAATCCTATCTCTTGGACTGGCTTCTACGAGTCCTTTGTCTCCAGTAGCCAATAGCTTCTCCTTCAAAGACACCCCATCTGTGTCTTTTCCAAATTTGAACTTGTAGTAGCTCCCATCACGTACTATCCTTTCTCGATTTTCGAGCCATACCGCGTTGTCGAAATTAGACACCATACGCCCAAGAGCTTTCTGCTCTTTGGGCGAGGTGGTTTGGAGAATCTTGCTTGCAATACCCGTGTCGTTGAACAGGATGGCTTTCTGGTACATCATATACCTAGAGACATAAATCTTCTCAATTTTATTGTGCAATTAAAATATGCCTACTGTTCTGCGCTCGAGTAGCTGATAGAGGGATCGGCCCCTGTGAAAGCTGATGGGTACCATTGAGAAAAAACGGCCCATTCGGAGCCAAATTCTCTCCAAAAGAAGATATATTCTGGGTCTTGCGATTCTGAGGACGTCATCTTAGTGTGTTTGACTTATTATCAAGATGCGACCGTAGTTTGTGATGATCAAAGATAGTTAATTGTAGCGGTTATTTTGAAAGGGGGGGGGGGGGGGTATATATGGTGAAGGTCCAGGCAGACACTACGGCGAAGAGTCATTCCTGGCCTTTATGAAAGAGTAGTGGCTGAGGGCACACGAAGGGCTAGAGGTTTTAGAATAGTGAGCACTTACGTACTTTAAGTTAAGTGAAGAGTTCATCTACTAACTGAGTCACTCACTTAGCCATTTCGGGGTGATGAGTCTCGAAGTCTAAGAGGATTCGCCCGTGGATGCAAGTAAACCGACATTTACCTATGCAAGAGGGCAGCAGATTAAATTTAGCCTCACTTCCAATACAACCTAAGTGTTCACCAACACTTTAATGACGGCTGGAGAAACCTTCACTAGGATGACAGCAGCTTGTCTCCCCATAGCTGTCAAGTTGGGCTGAGAGATGATTAAATGGCAACTCCCGGATTATGTACCGAGGCTCGGATGAAGCTCGGTCATCCCCACACTCTGGGGTCGAGCCCATACATAATGAGATAATGTATGGTAACAACAAAACATCTCCTACACTCAGTCACTCGGTCACTCAGTTACACACTTATACTCATACATTCTTGACCTCTAAAATGAGCGGTCCAGGAGTCGGTTTCCAATATCCTGCAGTCGAGGTGACTTGGCTGAAGAGAGATGTTCTGCTATTTGCCAACTCCATTGGAGCTACGGCCGACGAGCTACATTTCTTATATGTATGCTCCTCATTGCCCTCTCTATAATACTCAATTGACATAATGCCAGGAATTGCACCCGGACTTCGCAGTCTTCCCTACATACCCAGTTATCCTCCGTAAGCACCATGTCACTTGAAACCCGGTAATTTACTAACAAGCCCAGCATTCAAAAACTCCACGCAGGAAGTAATTGACTTCTATGCTGCCCAGAAGTCAAATCCCATTCCGGGAGTCCCTAAGCTCGATGCAACACGTGTGCTGGATGGCCAACGGTCGATCACTTTCCTCAAGCCGCTCCCTACAACATCAGCCGGCAAGACGTTCGAGCTACGCTCAAAGGTCTTAGGTGTCTTCGATAAAGGCAAGCCAGGAACTGTGGTCGAGACACAACAAGATATTGTGGATAAGGCAACAGGAGAGAGTTATGTAAAGATGGTTGGTAGCGCTTTCTATGTTGGACAAGGTAATTGGGGCGGCCCTAAGGGACCTTCAACGGAGAACTACCCCCCACCCAAGGGAAAGAGGCCGGATGCTGTTGTAGAGCATCAAACCAATGCCGAGTCAGCTTTACTATACAGGTAAGATTATCGCTCTCAACTACCGCAGTAACAACACCTAACAACAGTAGACTGAATGGAGACTATAATCCTCTCCACGCAACCCCCGAGCCAGGGCAGAAAATGGGTTTCGGTGGAGCGATCATGCACGGTCTCTCTAGTTGGAACTTCGTGTGCCATGGTATTCTCAAGGGTATTGGAGGGAGTGATCCTAAGAATATTCGAGAGTATCAAGCTCGGTTTGCGTCTCCAGTAAAACCAGGAGACAAGCTGATTACTGAAATATGGAAGACTGGTACCGTGAAGGACGGGTGGGAAGAAATACGTTTCCAAACTACTGTTGAGGGAGGAAAGATGTGCTTGAGTAATGGTAGAGCTTTGATGAAGCCTGTTGATACTCCCAGCAGCAAGTTGTAGATATTGCCAATTACATCTTTGTGATGTAAGACATTTGGGAGAATTTAAACGTCAAAATCTATACTACTACAATGCATGTAGTTTCATCGTAAATTCGGAAATCTGAATTGTTATTGGATTGGCCACCGCAGTAATGTGACAGAACGAAGCCGAAGGGTTGGTTTCCCGAGAATTTATTATAGACCCCTTGACAGAATAGATATTTGGAGCTTTCATGAATAAAGGTTGATCTGGTACATGCACCGAACTTGAATTCGGCATGTAGAGAGTCAGGTATGTACTGTACAGTATGCACCCGGAGAAAAAGAAAGATTTGAACAATTATGTACTCCTGAAATAAAAATAAAACTTCATTTGAAATGCTTACTTTGGGTTGAGAACAAAACTTGCTTTCACTTCCACGATTCTTACTAGAGGGTGTGGAGTAAGATTTCGATTCATTTGATTTTATGCAAAAGGCGGGAGCATAGAACCAGTCATGGCCAGTAGTTGGTGCCTCAGTACTGAGGCTCAACTTTAACCTCGCTTCTGATCAAATATCTTGAACCCCAAATACAAGTGATCAGTCTACCTCACAACCACCAATTGACCCTTCTGCAGCCGTCATTATGTTCGCACAAACTATCCGAGCTTCGGTAGGTACCATTCCCAGCTTGTGATGCCATGGAACTGACCAAAGCAGCGCTCCACAATCGCCCGCGTTGCGAGACAACAGGTTGTAACAAGGCGTACTTTCATCGCCCCTACAGCCGTCCGTCAAGGTTCGTTACTTCAATGATTCCTAATTCCTTGCTAGACCATCTCAATACGCTCCTTCAAACGTGTCTTCTAGCCCATGAAGCAATCACTCGCTAATAGCCTTTACAGCCGATCTTGTGCAAGACCTATACCTCAAGGAATTGAGAGCCTACAAAGCCCCCGTTGTCAAAGCCTCTGACTCCGAAGGCCAAGTTCAAAAGTTTTCCGCACCAAAGACCCCAAAGTCACCCGAAGAGGCCGATATCGCGAATGAGTTGAAGGCGTACGAGGCTTCGGCTGTGGATGTAGAGGGACAGGTCGAGGGAGGTGTTGTTGATTCGGGAGATAACTGGTTTGAAGAGCCCGAGGAGGAGACTGCCTCAAAACACTAGATTTTGGCAAGTTTGGGATATGGGCTATTTGATGAAGATGGGATGGGATGCATGGGGTAGGCAGTGTATATCATAGAATGAAAGGCTGTACAGAACAATTACACATTTGTGATGCGCGGTTTAGTCAAACCTCAAGTAATGGTTCAGGGACCTGTATCTGTGGTGAGGAAAGAATATGCATCCTCCTTGATGTTAACCAGAAATGTGGTTGCGTACATTTCTATGCCCAATGGGATTAGTGTTTTCATTGGGCGAACATGCTACTCTCACGTTCTCCTGTCCTCACTCCATTGCCTTCTTTGCTACTTTACTGAAGCGGGCTGTAAGAAGTGGGAAGAGGGCAATATAGACCCCAGTTACCGTCAAGCTGGCAGTGATCGGGATGTACTAAGACCTCGGAACAATGGGACATCCTAACTTTGGCTTTACAGTATTCACAAGCATGCATAGCAAAACGCTTTCAGGTCCAGACAATAGCTTGGGTAGTTGCTATTATCAAGAGTAATACGTCGGAATTCGGAAGTATATTGGGGTTGACAGTTCTGCTAGATGAGTTCAGTGCAACTTCAGATCATCGCAAAACTCATGCTAACACTTTAAATGCATACTACTTCTTTCCGAGACACCGCATAGTCAGGAATTCAAACCCTTGTGACGAGAATCTCTAATACACTCACATTGCTTGAAAGCTCCATGTGCGCTTTCCTAAGTTGTCCAATCAGTCCGTCGGTTATATCTACTAATCTACTTCTGCAGTCAGTACGTTCACATATCTTGATTGATATATTTTATAGTTTATCACAAGTATCTAATAGAGGAGACTTCTGTCCTATGCTTTACCATATGCTGTTGCTATTAGGCCATGAATACTTTTACACTCCCCATTCCGAGATAGAGTGCTTTCGCAATTGCGCTCGTATCCAACTGGCACCAGAAATCAAGGCAAGGTTGGAGCGCACAATGAATCTTAATACAAATGAATTATATCGCTTGCATGAATAAAGATCTCTCTGCGTTTCAACTGTCAATTTTCACCAGAGCCATCTACTAAACCGACATTATATTTCAGCTATTAACTTGTTAAAGAGAGCAGACACGAGATGCACTCCATTATAGTGAAAACTGGTTGTGGTACAATGCAAGTTAAGATTTAAGATGTGTAGTACTCTAGGATGGATAATAATAAAAATGCCAACTTTGTGCTTGCTATTCTTTTACGTGAAGACAAATGGGCTGCAGAGTTAGCCGTTTATAATTCACGCCACGTTATAAAACTGAAATAGTCAACAGCCAGTGATGTGTCTCTTAGCAACTATAGT
>Ga0247734_1001541_pt1 | contig 17328 bp, 14 predicted proteins | sample UWRJL103311B2_FD_180933 | JGI IMG/M metagenome (GOLD analysis project Ga0247734, IMG submission 180933) | Plant litter microbial communities from Arlington Agricultural Research Station in Wisconsin, United States - UWRJ-L103-311B-2 | ecosystem: Environmental > Terrestrial > Plant litter >... | reverse complement strand
TGCTCGTGTTCCGGCCCGACGATACAACCTGTGATACAAAAAGGCCAGAAGACATGCGGTAAAATAGTCTGTGGGTTGGCAATGGCCTCAAGTGCCGCAAGTGTATTGTACACACTTTGTCGAATTTCAGGTAGTGATGAATTGAAACCAGAAACCACGGTGTGTAGATAGGTTAAAGCAGCTAGCGCGAAGACGTGTGTGATATATAAGATTTTATCGGTCTTAGTCCTTAGTTCTGTTGTGATTCCAGTATGGGCAAAGTTTTCGGATGTCATCGAAGTCAGGCGGTGCTCGATTGTCATTGAGCGACTCACAAGCTCGCGCACGCTAAAGGAATTTGCTTGTTGCATACTCTTCTTCCAGTGATCGAGTTCTGTGATCTCACAAATAAGGGAGATGACCCAATTCTTGCATCCCATAAGCTGATCAAGCTGAACAAGTGGTGTGAGTGGAGAATTGAAGAGATGAAGATGCCTATAGCTATTGAAAAATGGTGCGTGTGCTTTGGAAGCAATAGAGATCTGTGATAGAGAGTCGAGCCACAGGTACCAGTTTACCACAAATTTAAGGGCAGCGTAACCTTCGAATGAGAGTGTTTCACCATATTCCAGCAGTGGGATCGGGGAGACGGTCCATAATGCGTTTAGCTGTGCCGATGTAATTTCCGGATCACTGACAGCCGAGACAGGTCCAGTAGGAGAGGCTATAGATAGAGAATTTACCAGCAAATCAAACATTGGGGCAGCCATTTTTAAGTACTCAAGCAAACTATAGCTCATATTCTCGACTGCTCCTGGAAATGACTAAAAAGGTAGTTAGCGGATGTGAAAACTTGGCATTGGCTTGAAATAGACAGCCGGAGAAAAGTGACAGAAAAGGATCCCGCACCTTTAGAGTAGCCATTTGCATAAGACTTGCCAGGGCATTGACCGTACCACGGACGTGGCTCACTCCCACACACTGTTTGAGAAGCTGCATGTGATTTTGAAGTTCCTGCTCGGCACGCAGGCCGAACCTCTTTGGATCTCCTGGTTGACTTAAGCTTCTGAGGTTGTACTGATTCGGGTACAGAAGTTCCCAGAAGGTAGCACTGAGGCTTAAAGTAGCGTAGTAAACTGGTTTGGTCGATGTCAACAGTGCAAGAAGCCAAGTTCGTCCTCCTGATGATGCTGGGGGCTCGAAATTCGGAAATTGGATCCGGAACCCATGATCAAGATAGAACATGAGAAGACTCGTTTCGTGTTCTAGATCACTATCAGGTGCTGCAAGAGGATCTATATCCTCAGACGTCCCAGTTTCAAGATTGTAGCTCAGATCATTTAACTGAGAACTAGAGCTTGCGGAATATGGGTTGGAATATAATGCTGGTGTCTGGTTGTCTTCAGATTGAGTGTAGTGAAGTGAACTTGGTACAAATGTATCTAGCTCGAGATTTTCTCGGCTGCCATATGTGAACTCCTCATTGAAGGGGAGCTCACCATCGTTTGGCCAAGGATTCATGCTTTTGAGTTTTAAAAATGTAACAGCGCTTGGGCCATATTGAAACAAAGTTATAGTAACTTCTCCAATGTATAAGTACTCACTTTAAAGAATGCATGCATTCTAAGAAGCATCATTATGCCTAGCTCAATGATCACACCTGATATCTTCAAGCCCCCAAACTTAACTTTTGATAGCTGGCATCGGGGATTATTGCTAGAGAAGGAAATAAGAAGAAGCTCGATTGAGCGAGTTTATCCGTCTATTAATTCATTCCAATGCTCATAGATTGGCTCTGAGAATGATATCGTAGCCTTGCATGTCGCGCGGCTCTGAATGTATGGTTATTACTCAAATCTTTGGGGGTATCGGTAGGATTTACTCCGCAGGGCTGAATCTGACGCTCCCCTTTGGGCACAAATAACCGCGCTCTGGCGCAGGACATGGTTCTAACGTGCCTTCCACCGGCGTCAAACATCCTTGAAACATTGAGACACGAATTCCTCGTGGAAGCGTAGAAAAAGCTTAAATAATGTTACGAATTATTGAGATCATCATGATTTGACACAACTAGTCTTCGCTTAACGACCCGGCCCCTATTACGGGGGAGTCTGGCACGTGACGTACCCAGATACCTTGGTGCACCGCAAACGTTGTGAACATATATGTAGAGTTCCCGAACAAGATAAATCAATATGTACAATATTGTTCTATCTAATGTTTTCCCGGCTTCATAGATTAGTCAGAGATTCAATTGCAATAAAAACCGAGCCTTGCTAATGATATATTTTTCTTTATAGAGAGTGAATATGTAGATATGCTTTTCTCCAGCTATGAAACAAAGCATGGTGTATGGAGGTACGGAGTATAGTATAGGGGCTTGCATCAAGCACCTTGTAGGAGATTATGTCTGCATCGGAGGAATCTGCCGGCATTTCCTCTTTAGGTGTGCTGCGTCCGGCGGATGTGGCTTGGGGAAAACGGCGGATCGCCCTAGGAAGAGTATAGCATCGGCACTCCTTCAAGCCTCAAGGCACACTCATTGTCTCAATATGGTGTCTTATTTCTCTCTACGCTCTCTACGGGTGAATGATGTCAGGCACATCTTCACATTGTTATCACGTGATGTGTATCCATTTCGATCCCGAACCCTGTTCTTCGAACTTCGAAAACCCTTTCTAGGACTTTATGGATGGCTGAAACAGCGACTCAAACTTTTCAGCACTTCCTTCTCCTTCTCATCGGGCAATCCTACCCATACTTCTTGACAAGATTGTCTGACACAAGGTACATAAACTCAACTCATCAATCAGTAACGCGATGGCCACATTGCCAATCTCTGGTTCGACTAAGTCTACGTTTTCCACGTAACTTAAGAACTTGGAGGGCCGATAGTAGACTGAATTTTAACGTCTTAAATGCCACGATATGTTGCACGAGAATTGACTTGTAAGATAAGTAAATGCGGTTCTATACCTAAAAGAATATGATCAACTAGGCAACTTCTGCTTGTTTAGTAAGACATACACTAGTGTTACAACGCTGCCAACGTAAACTCTTCCTAGAGTAAATCCTCACTGGTAGCACAGTTCAAGAAATGTAATCCAGCCCAACTAGGCTGTCTGAGCAACCTGAGTAGCACGTACTAAGGAACGACGCTAGATGTTAACTTACGGCGTGCATCACAACATCTTTTTAAGTTTGAAATGTCTAATCACAAGGGCCTACAAAAACAACAGTATACGTTGTAGTCTAAGGAAGAGAAGTGGTTTTACCCCTTCTCGTGATGCTATATACTGTAAAACTAATAGTGTAGAACCAGGGGTGCCTTAGGCCACAACAGAAATGGTCCAAAGAGTCCCTGGTTCCAGTGTGGCCATATATCACATGTTAAGTTCGGAATTATGGCACGCTTTTCGATGTCTAGAGACCCATGCATGTTAAAGTCAACAAGCCTGGCTTAGAAGAAGGTGGCCAAAAATATCATGCCTTGGCTTTGCATATATCGCGATACAAAGAAGGAACAGAGAAATATTTGACTATTGACTATACTAACATGTCCGTTGCTATTCAGAGAAGTTTTGCTGGGCGAGAAGAAAGGAACAATGGGAATTAGCGGTTTTCACTAGCTACACATAACAAAAAGATCTGTTCCAAAGGCCACGTTTAACAGGCTGTTTAATCGTATATTTGCGAAGGACTAACAGAGAGTATTGTAATTTTATTAAGGTCAAATTGACTCAAGGTGATTGCAATATGATACAAATTTGGGTTGTTGGGTTTTATCAGAACCCTTCAGCTATGATATGAGTTGATCTCTCCATGTGCCATAATCTTCGTTTATGCATTACCCGGTTTCGTCCTAAGTCTCAGTCATGATTTATATTACAATTCCACGTCAAAAGTCTCACCCGGCTCGAAAGAAAAAACTTCTGCAGAAAGTCCCGTCTTCTAATAAATTCTTGAAGGTGAGAAGATGTGATATCTTATGTTAAATAGTATCAAATTCTCTGGCCGAAAGCAAATGGAGAAGAGTATAAGGGATAGTGGTTAGGTGATGCACACTATTTAAATTGTAAAGAAAACGTAAGATTAAATAACAGGGTTTCAACTCTATTCTTGTTAACATCTGAAACCATGAACCCCTCGATACCATCAAGAAATGCCACTTGAGTGCAGCCTTCAACTAAGCCAAAGTTAAGTATTGCAGCCCGTAAATCACAAAGAGGGGTTCAGGCTAATTAGAGTGAGAGCTTGAAATTACTATGTAAAGGATAAATATCACTCGTTCATAAAATGATATAAAATCAAAGTGGAAATAAATGGTGGAAGGATGCTTGAACCTAAGTCAATAGAGCTTGCAAAGATATCACAAGTATTTAAACCATGGATACTACATTCAATGAGAAATTTTTAAAGCTGTTGGGCAACTATAGATCATTGATACATAAATGCTCAGGATTCTTCCTTTATACTCTCCCAGATTTTGTAAACCTCAGCACAAGTGTTGTCGCTAAGTGGCCCCTTCTCGATCCCATTCAGTGTCTCTTCCAGTTGATTCATGCTGCTAGTACCAATGATCATAGCGTCGCCGTAATCTTGACTCAGCGCTGAATGATATGCGACCCATCGATACGCTAGCTCAGCTCCGCCCACCCCTTCACCATCCGCAATGGAATTCCAATTGGCTAGTGCTTTCAAAAACTTGGGGTTTGCGACATAAGAGCGACAGGTCGGGGAGACAATCGTGATATTGCGTGCCATCTCCTCGGCTCGTGCCACGGTTTTACCAAGAAACCCCCCGACGGATGGACCGTATGCATAAAAGGACATGCCTAGTTTACGTAAGGTTGGAAAGAGCAGTGTTTCTTTATACCGATTTAAGGGGTTATAATTGCCTTGGTAGACCTTAGGGAGAATGTAACTCTTTTCAACACAGTGGTTGTATATGGCTTCAACTTCGGCTGCCGGAAAGCCGGATAGCCCAAAACGGCGGAACACACCACTCATATATACATCATTCACTGCCAAGAGGGTTTCAGAGATGGGTGTATTGGGATCTGGCCTATGGAGATAGAAGATGTCAACCTCAAGGTAGAAGTCAGCATGAATTACAAGACCTCATTAGAAACCCCCACTTAGAAAAGAATTACCAAATGCTTAAGAAGGTCAAAGCTACCATACCTGATCGACTCCAAGCTTCTTGATGCTGTCTTTGGCAGAGTTTATGATCTGATCTTTCGTAGCCCATGCTACGGCAGGCATATTCCATAGTGGACTCCATTTTGTGTCAATAGTAAACCTATCTCCTGCCTTCACCTGACCAATCGTTGATTGGGAATTGCCATAGCTCTGCGCTGTGTCAATAGTCGTAACTCTGTGCGCAGATAGGATATCGAAGAATTTATCAAGGCTATTCTCTGGCTTGAAAAGCTCTCTATTGCCGATTCGAGTTCCACCGAATACTATAGCTATTGGCTTACGTGACATGCCGACAAGCTGGTAGGGAGATGGAAGGGGTCAAATTTAAGAGTTGGTAGTCCTGAGAAAATGATGATCACCGAGGGGGTACAGACTTTTATTCAGTTGTAGAGTCTAGGCTAAAGAGAGAAAAGATAAAGGGAGGAAATGTACAAGTAAAAGTTTGTCGAGGCTCGGGAGGGGATATGTAATTGAGCGCCAAGGAGATCGACTCCTTTGGCTCTAGCGTCCATAGCCTGAGTATAGGCTCCAATGAATTCTCCTACAACATTCGCTTCTCCGGTATAAGCGTAGACTTCAACAAATTCATCATTAATTTGCTGTAGCTTCTGGGGTGTCACTTTATAGACAATAAGGAGAAAGCCCCATTCAGTGCATTTAGAATATGATAAATATTATCGGTCGTCTTTGCAATACGTTAAATAAAAAGAGTGTGCCATCTAGCCCCAATTTGTTTAGATTAGTTGATTTTATGAGGTATGATACATTTCACAGGGCGGAGCACTTTGCAGGCGTTATATGGAACGAACATTCGGCGATGCAATTGCAAAACGGGATCATTACATGAGTAAGTGCCAGATTGACTGTGTGGCAGGTTCAGTATTTTCTGAACTGGCTAATTCATACTGTGGAATTTTATATTATAAGTATTTCTAATGTTTTTGAGTCTTGAATTGAGACTGCTGAAAGACTTGACTGTTGCTTATCTTCAGAGTTATTGGTGGAATTGTAGTCGTCATCTCCGAAGGAAGTATCAGTTTATCACAATGCAAACGGCACACTTTTTCTGTCTTAAATACCTCTCAAGATTCTCACAACTATCATATTATGCTAGTTATTTTGTTGCTGGATGTACTTGAGTATGGCTCTGAGCACTAAGTAAAGGCAGATTTCCCATTGGCCAAATCGTCCCAGCGAAATCTCGCCCTTTCAGCTGATTCTGGCAAAGGTACAGTCTTGCGAATAGCATTTTGTAAGCGCTGCTGAAAGGTTCCATCGGGATTAAATATGGCGGGATCAGGGACCTGAGTATCTTGCTCAAGTAAGTCATCGGACTCAGCAGCCTTTTTCGGTATATCGTCTCTGATATCGTCGTATCTTTTGGTCAACCACTCCAGATGACCCAGCGGCCGAGTATCCAACTCTTTTCTCCAGTCTCCAAGTTCTACCCTTTTTCTCCTAGTCAAACCCATGCCGTCTTCTCCTTTTGATTTTGATAAATTACATACTCCAATATGATCATAGCCCGGTTGGTATTTGCGCTCGTTGACAACCTTTGGGCCGTCAAATTTCATTGACTTTGGCCATTCTATTCTCCCAGAGGCGCCTGCATCTCTTCTCCCCCTTGTATCTGCTCGACCATCCTGAAACTTAGGAAATATGATTCCTTCCACTCGTCTTGCCTGTCTCTTTCTCACTGGTGTTAGCCACTCCAAATTTCCATTCGGGCCAACTCCAAACTCAAGCGTCTTCGGTATCGGGCTGGATTTGGTTGTAAACCATCCGAAGTATAGGCTCAATATTTGAAACTTGGCCCCCCAGGACAGGAGAGTGCAGAGTGATTTTAATACTGGGAAACCTGGCATTGCTAGTAGTAGCTCCGTAAGGAAATGTAGTGCAAAAAGATACACCACGAAACTTATTGTGGAAAGAGACCTCTCTGGTAGGAAGAATACTGAGAAGGAGAGTGCAATTTGTGTAAGTATCACCAAGTCCGAGTTCTCATCAGCCTGTATAATAAGCTCATGAAGCATGTTCCAAAAAGTCTGAGAATCCATATTGGTTGTTTGCAGAGCAACTGACGCTTCAAAGTAATTTATGTCATTACATAAAACAAATATATAACGAAGAGCCTGGTCATCTTCTGTGTTCATTTTCTTTGTCCTCGATGCCGTGTTTAGCGGATTAAGTGCTTTGACAAATTGACAATGCTTTAGCATCGCATTGACCTACTCTATGCTAAATAAGGATTTGGGAGAGTAGTTCCTGGCTGGAAAGTATTTCCAGCCCAAGGCCTTCCATATGCAGCAACACTCAAGAGGGTTGTCAAACCACCTAGCGCAAACCCTCCAAGACTTGTCCACCAACTTTGAGATTCTTTGACAATTATTGGTTGAGAGACCGGTGGGTGCCAAGACTCTATTACCCAATTTTGTTGTGGATGTCTCCAACAGTTTAGAGTGAGGAGTGGATTTATGGCCCAGCAACCTAGCATAGGTAGAGTGCTAAAGCATTGGTGAATAATGTCGAAAATAAACCAAGTAAAAAGATAAAGTGTGAAATTCTGTCCAGCGCCATGGTTAGGAGCTTTGACAGGCCAAAATGGCCGGGTGTTCGAGCAGAGGTTGAATAGATATGGGTAGATGACAGTGGCCAAGTAATATGTGACAAATGCTTGAATGCCAGCATTAAAGATTACCGAGAGTGAGTACCATTGTGCAGTAGCCCATGATTCGATTACCAATGCAATTCTTTCCGAGGAGAATATACGCCGTAGACTATAGAGTAAGTCTAAGATAACTTGGGGGAATATGATAGAGAAGATGCCACGCAGGACAGGCCGTACTATGTACCGAGATACAATAATTATGATGTTGGATCGGATTGCGTGGAAAAGGCTCCAGATTGACCAGACTAGCGGGCCAGTGGTTGGTCGTGAGGTTGACGTGACTGCAGGCTGCGTCTTGGATGATCTTGAGGAGGTGAAAGGGATCGAAGACCGTGGTCTTGCCATTTTTCTGATGTATAAGCAGAAATTTGTGTAGATTTGTTTTGGCTGATATGGATTGTATGGAACTGATTGTGCTGTTCCATTGCTGCGCTAATAAGTGGTGTTTTATCTTTCAACTGTTTACGCTGTTTTCGGTTTTAACCCCTTTATTATCATAAGCTTGGCGCGATCTTGAGAATGCGCCAAGAATACCTAGGTACCTTAAGAAATTTTATTTTTAGTAAGTGACTTAGGTTGTACTTTATATTCACTTGTCACGCTAGGTGGCCTTCTCTTATTATTTGTGACTGAAGAATGCCTGTCCAGTAGAATCTTGGCTTGGCATACTCAGTCGATTGGTACTGAATTAACAATCTCGTGACTATTTCACCCTAACAACTACCAAACCGAACTCTCTCTGCAATCCCGAAAGTACGGGCTGACCTGTTCGGAAATACATTCATGGATCTCTGGATTTGCAGTAAGTTGAGCTAACATAGTTGTAAGAGTATTGGCTGATAACAATTGAGTTACAATAAAAAGTTGAGAGATCCTTGATGGCAGTCTTAAGCTTGCCACAGAGACGGACGGAAGTGTTGGCGTATAGAAGGCAGAAGGTAGGGATCGATTATGAATATATAGAGAATTAGATCGGGAATTAGGGGATTTCATATTTTTTTGGTTTTAAAGTAGACGGGGAGGAGAGGCATTGAGTTATAGTCTGCTGTATTCCACGTGATACGCCAAGCAATGACGATCTTAATTCAACAAGGCTGACCAAAATATTATTCATGACAGTCATCGCGACATACTTGATTAAGCCTTCCTCGCCTTTGAAGCCTCGAAATATAACAAGCCTATCCAAACCAGGTCTCCTAAAATCTCTCGTACTGCTGTTGTGACACAAGCCTAAGGGTCCTGGGGTCTTGATTGCGTTTGCGTCGTCACCAAGACTCAGCCTCGCTGCCGCCCGCCACTCCTGTATGTAATACATTGGCATCATAAAACCAACCGTATCTGCACTACCTACCTAGCTACCTCATTGCTAGTTGTTGCAAAAGTCCAGTGAGCTAGATTCAATATTCACCTTAGACATGTCCGTTCATATCGTTCTCGACAATCCTCATACCTTCTACACGAACCTCGACTTCATATCTGGCAGGATAATACTCTCTCTTACCGCAGATGAGAACGTTTCGGCTATTACTGTTAAGCTTGAGGGCGAGTCTCGCACACTCCTGGCACGAGCTCTAAACCCTCAACAGGCCTACGGGCCATATGCCCGTCGGGATGCGCGCCAGACTATTGCGATGGAGAACCACAAAATCCTTTATCGAGTTAAACAGGTATTTCCCTCATTAGAGCCAGGAAGCAGTACATCACTCGGTCTCGCATATACATTGAGGGCAGGAAAGCACGAATATCCGTTCAGGTTCAAGATGCCATTCAATAATGGATGTTCAGATCCTCATACTCAACAAGTCGGGCAAGGTAGTGGATTCGCAGGCTTTGGAAAGGCATTAGGAGAATTCCAGCAAATGCAATATAAACATGTCAAAAGGACTTTACCACCATCGTTAACTGGTTTCCCTGGAGAAGCTGAGATTAGATATTATATCAAGGTTACTGTGCAGAGACCAAGCCTGTTCAAGGAAAACCGAAGGAGCGCGATTGGGTTTAAGTTTATGCCGATTGAACCTCCTAGACCACCACATACATCGAACGAGGCATTTGCGAGAAGACCTTACGCATTTCAAACTATAGCAGGGGTAGCGAAGAAAAAGGGCTTTTTTGGAAAGGCACCATCTAAACTCTCTGACACACCACCCAAAGGAGAGCTAGATGCCAGATTACCCAGCCCTCCAATTTTAACGTGCAACGAACCCGTTCCTCTACGTTTACTTTTGAGGAAAACTGCAGAAAGCCCAGAACAGGTATATCTGATGGCCTTGCAAGTTAATTTGATAGGCAGCACGGAGGTTCGGGCTCAGGATGTGAAAAGAACAGAGATTAGCACATGGGTATTGATGAGTTTGGGTGGCCTCAGCTTGCCGATCGGAAAGCCCGATGATGCACTTAGAACAGAAACACTTGTCGATCCAGACTTATGGAACCAAATCCCATTGCCGAATACTGTTGCACCTAGTTTTTCAACTTGTAATCTTACCCGGAGTTACGAGTTGGAAGTACAAGTCACTCTCGCATATGGCGTTCCTGGAGACATTCAGGTTTGTGGATCCTGGATATTTATTTTTACTGGCACTGACACATATTCACAGCCTCAGAAAATAACTCTTCCGTTACGATTTCATGTTGAAGTGTACTCTGGCATAAAGCCGCCCGATGCCCTCATTACTGCGATGGCCGCCCGGCCAACGCCAGAAGCCCCGGCTCTCCCTACACGGCCATCTGGTGCTCAAGCACCCAATGGAGCTGATCCTCTTTACCCACCTCAATTAGGAACCACACAAGCTGGAGGGTTCGACGAAGCACCACCTAGCTATGAAGATGCTATGGCGGATGAGATAACCCCCGCTGACGGCCCACGAAGGGAGTACTCGGGAGTTACGGATGTTGAAGCCCCAGGACTGGATGAGAAAGGCGCAGCTCCGAAATATAGTGCAACACAGGATAGTGCGGGACCGTCGGGTTCGGGACTGGGTCCTTCTAGATGATGAATCACTAATACGAAGGTAGGTATTACGCAAAGGGTTTGCTGATAGATGACGCCTTTGAGGCCAAGAACAATAATTTAGAACAGTTAGGATTCGGCTGATGTCCTAGGATGGAAGGTTTTATGCATTATGATACCCCTAATTTATGAGAAAATATACCACATTCAATACAGTCAATATAAGAGTGCTAATATTTTACTGTAATCAACATTCTGTGTCTTTGAGCTCCCGGTGGCCACGAGATATTGTTGAGCGTTCCTGTAAACTTTATAAGCGCCTTTGTAAAAGTCCGAATCAGCCTGTACTACTGGCATATATAGCCACAGCGAGATATATCGTACTTCTATTTATTAGGAACCTTGATACTTCATGCTATTTTCAAGAAACAATTAGAGTTTTAGTTAGTACATCAATATCTCTTGCTATTTCCTATATTGGATTATTTCGGTGGTATTCTCGTACAAATATTTGGGGGCAGGGACTAAAATTGGTCAATGTGAAGAAGAAAAAGAGTCCAAAAGGGTATATCCTGCTTAAGTATTATTTCTTATAATTATCTAATGTTATATGTCCTATTTTCTTGGAACCCTCGTAAAATATTTGAAGGTGACTTTAAAACACATATTTAAGACTTCAATCTGATATTGTTGGTATACTGACCTTCCGAATCGGCTTATATAAGCTGGGGGTGCTGATATAAGCGTCGGGTTATAACAACTCCGGTTCCGGTGAAGTCATATATATTGTGGTAAGAATAAATGGGAAGCAAGTTTTCTTTGTTGTTTTTGTTGTGGCGGCTTGAAATATCAGGCAAGGATAGTGGAAATATATATTGTCATGATACCTGACCGGAGTGAAAATCAAGCATCTACACTTCGAATTTTTTTTGCTTACCTGGTAGGATCGTCAATCAATAGAGTACCGATAGTACTGTGGGAATCAAGTAGTGTGTAAAAGCTGGTTCTGATTCTAGTATCACTACTTGCTATCTATACTCATGCTGAGTAAGCATGGTACGATGGTACGTACCATGGTACATATCGTACCTTGGTACCGTGACATTACCTAATTGACATAATATTGAAAATACGATGAATTCTTATATTATTGTTTAAGTGCAATAGGGAAGCACTATACTCCAGTTATTTCTATTACAATATGTAACAACCCTAATATCCTACCTTGTAGGGCTAAAGGGTTGTTGGGTTAATATTGCGGGAGAAGTAGTTGAACTAGAGTTCGGGGGTCTTGAAATAGAATTAAAGTTGTTACTAAGTAAACAATTTAAATTATTAATTATAAAGGTTTTGAGTATAAAGCTCCTATTTAACAAAACTATTTATTTATATATATTCCTTTATAATAAGAAGCTTCTGGAGCCTTTAGATCCTAAAGCTCTATTAGAATCTATTATATAATAACAATTCTAACCCTAAGCTAAAACCGACTACTATTGCCAAGAGCCACCCGATTCCGGTTGCTAGCTAACTGTCACAATTAATACTTCTATACACGGTGTGACGGTTAAGGAGACGCTGTTTTTAGAGGGGTCTGGTCGCTGTTTTTGAGGGTCTGTTAACCAGTTCTCGACTAACCGCACCCTTTGCTCTATAAACCACGCATCGCTCATACTATGCACCGCGCAACATCTATTGGCCATCTACGCGACAGTGGTCTTTGTCTTTGTTATTTCGTACCCATCTTTGTCGAGTCTCCGTTTCTCAACCCTCGATTCTCACCCCCTCCCCCCACAGAAAGGGGGGGTCGCAAAGAACTAAAATCCTAAATATGTTCTTAAAGAATGCCTCCGTCCTCTGTCTATACAACTGCACCTCGACAAAGCCACTGCCACTGAGAGCGAAATCCGAGGTACTCTGTCTGAAGAATGCTTCAAGAGCCGGTCTTGCGATAGCATCACAGAGTTAAACCTGCGAGCAGGCTGATAATTCTGGTTCAGTGCCTCATTCCAGCTTGACTAGTTGCCCAATATCTCACCACCAAGAGTATTCTTCCACGAGCCCGCATAATGATGCGTGACAAGTCTCTGACCTTTGCCTTTATCCCCATACTGCTCATTCATCGAATTCGCAAACGCGTAGTCGGGCAAGACCAAGACGTCGCCGATGAGTCGTGGTTCTGTGATATTAGATATGTTGTGGCCCTCGATCATGCTATTAAGAGTCAAGCTTAGACTCTTCAGAATACCCCTTGTTAGTCTCCGTGGACCTGAAAAGTCCACCACATCCCCAATCATGTCGATTGTCAGGTCTGCCACCCCAACCTTATGCTCCTTCATCTTCTGTCGCACAGCATCTATACATTCATCGACCACCATCAACATGTGCGGCGACTTGGGCTTTGCCATAATTGTCCAACTGGCAAACTGTCGTATCCATATATCCACGTCAAATTCAAGTCCGACTACGAGACCTATGTTATCTTTGTACTGCGCTGGTATCCAATCGGCGATCGGCACGTCTTCGCATGTAATATCTAGATCATTCCAAATTCCGCCATTTTCGTAGAGGATAAGGTAGCGGAGGATATCAGCTTTGACAATAGGGATGCGAAGGGATAGGAAATTTTCAAGGATGTCGGGACGAGAGGCGAAATGTTCTTTGACAAAGGCATCGCCAGAGAGATCTGTCATAAACTCGTGTTGGAATGTTGGATTCTTGGTGAGGCAAGTATCGACATATCCTTGGAGTTCGCTATTTAGGCCGTTTGGGCCGAGTTTGTACCAGAGTTTCTCTGGAATTGCCGCAGCTGGCACTGTACTCGAACCCAAAAATGTAATGATGGCCGGATATACGTTATGAAGAATCCAGGTTCGGCTTAGGAGGATGATGAAGCAACAAAAGCTTGCAAATACTGTGAATTTTAGCACTACTGGTCGACGATGCGAGCATAACATATTTGGATGGACGAGGGTTTAGCTTTCGTGATTCTAGAAAGGAAGAGAGTTGCGATCACAACAAGACGAGACGATCAGAGTTGTGGAATACCCTGTCTCAGCCCGTCCCCTTTCATAGGGCTTGTGGTGGCGCACATTTTCTTTGGGAGGTGTTGGCGCTCACGGATTCTCGTCCGTGGACAAATTATACGATAACCGCCGTTCGAGCAAGCACCTGCCGAGCAAGCCCCTACGGTTGCGGCGCCCAAAGAGGAGGCGTGCCTAAGCGCCCGCAGTCAGCACAGAAGCTTCGTACTAGGTTCCACTACCAGACCCGACAGTATGGTCATTGGCTGTTGGCAACCAACAGCATACCTTAGGCCCTGATCACTTGCTCAAGTCGCGACTCCGTTTCTGTTGTAGTTGGCTGCAATCCCATTCGTCGCAGTTTATCAATCTTGCATTTTGCTGGCAGTACCCTGCTCTCCCTTTTACAACAAACTCGTATGTAGAAGCCATAGTGGATAATAGTGATTATTTTAGAGGGGAATAGTGGGAGGTCATATGTACAAATCGTGGAACTCCCACCTCCCAATACGCAGTTTTTGCTGAGAGCTCGGTGTTGCAGGTCGGATGGACAGAAGGGACATCGTCAACGCCAACATCTTTGGTTTTATTTCAGATGAACGGAACAGAACTTATATATCCATTTGAATACCTGATTCGTAAGTGCATATCGTGCCTTGATCTACAGGCCAGACTGCGGAATACTAAGTCAACTGGGCAGAAAATGTGGTCAACGTCACTTCGCTGGACTGGAATGTCTTTACAAGCAAGGATCTTGCGATATCGAACACATTTGTCTTGAATATCTTTTACCAAGGAGCCACGAGTCCTGTTGCAGTTTCCGGGGCGTTCAATATCCCATCCAAAGCCACCACAACAAGTTCATCAACCTCTACGAGCGTATCAAGCTCCACGAGCTCTATGGCCTCCACATACAGTACAGGACCGAGCACAAACACAGGAGCCTCTACTGCTATCTCTGCTACCGTCTCTCGGTCCTCGACACCATCTTTACATAACAATGGAGGGCTGAGCACTGGTGCAAAGGCTGGCATTGGCATTGGAGCCCCTGTTGTTGCCATTTTGGGAGTCGCTTTGGGCTATTTTGTGTTCAGATGACGGAGCCAGAAGAAAGCAAATAGACCAGCCATACCAGCTGCACAATTTGAGAACGAAACACCCAAGACATTCGAAACCTATATACCTCAAGAGATGCATGGCAACAGCTCAGCAAATCCCACGGCGTACGAAATTTACACCCCAGAGAATCGATAGTCATTTAGGTAGAAGGTGCGGCGCTGTCTCATTCCATGGTGAGAAGAGTATTGTTACCTAGAGTACACATAGTGGAGTGATTTTAACGAGCCTCTCTCGATTTCGATGGCACGGGGTAATATGGATCCATAAAGTGTCTAATGAAAAAATGATAATCTTATTTTTCTTCCCTTCTTACTTTTATCACAATCTTTGCTCCAGAGCTGCTTGAGAAGTACTCTAGCGCAATCAATTCTCCATTTGTAAGTCTACTAAGATGTGAAAATGGGATATTATGCCCTTCTCAAAACTGTGAACACCCTAATTCAAGCCACCGGACTTTTTCTGAATGTCCACGCCGCCCAGATCCCAACGGGAGCTGCCCGAGCCGGATTGTCCTAGAGCCCTGCCAATTCTGTAGAGCTCTAGACATGTAACCCCAGCATCACAGAATCTTGAGTCTTTAGAAGCAATGCGTATCTAATTGAGAGGCTGTTAAGCACACAGGAAACGCTGCACTGGGCAGTTCGTTGGGAGGGGTCACAGAAGGGGTCTTGGCCGAGAAATTAGGGCAGCTTCACCAACAATAACAGATAGAAGAGAGGTCTTTGTGAGGAGTCACTAAGCGCACAACCAGGGGCGAAAGAATTTTCATCGTGTTAGATTCAAAAATGGCGACTGGGACCCAATAAATCATACATGGGCTTCAAACAGAGCGTTATCTTGGCCGCTCCAGCCGAGCGCCAGCCCGGGGTCGGCCTCGCGCTACACCATGCATGACCGCAAAGAAGCGGCATCGCCAAACCCACCTCAGTGTAACGTTCTGGAATTCTACTCGGATAGTTCTAAACTAAACGTCGGGTTGGTATAGGAATGAAGAGGCAAGTATCAGTCGGGTTAAATCAAGTGGAATTAATTCCGTTACTAAGTAAACAATATGAATTAAATGCTATAAAGTTTGAGCATGAAACTCCTATCTAAGGGAATGCTAATTACTTATATACTATGAAATACCATTCCTGGGTCCTGGGGTCTATCACGTGACCGTGGTTCTGACCCTGGGTCAGAACCGACTATGCTAAGAGCCACCCCTATTCGGTTGCTAGCTATCCTGTCACAATTAATACTCTATTTCTTATTGTAATGGTTACTACAGGTGGGTGCCCTTCGCTTAGTAGGTGCCTATTCTGAATAGGTGCCTTTCATATCGTGAGCACACCCCTAGTGGGTGCTTTTTCAAAAGTGGGCACCTATGTCGGATCGTGACACAAAAGAAGGATGAGTTATATGCCCCAATTATAACTATTACAATTACGAATTTCAGTATTTTAATATCAAAGAGCGATAAATCATACATTAAGCCTAATTGGGAAGAAATAATTAATTGATATTAGAAACACTATCTAAGTTTACGGCACTAGATGTAACTAAGAAGGTCGAGGAAGAAGATATCCCCTCTTACGTCCCTACGTCCCAGAGGATTATTACCCAGTTTATATTGGCGAAGTGTTCCGGTCCAGATACCAGGTTGTAACAAAATTAGGATTTGGTGTCAATTCTACGGTTTGGTTGTGCAGAGATATTAGGTAAAGATTTTGATTGCCTTTTCTTAACTATTTAGGGTCATTTTAATTTATTAATAGCGATCACCCATATTTGACGCTCAAAATACGTACTCGAACCAAAGAATATGATCCTGAGAACCAGTATAGTGATCACTAAACAACAATCAATGAATACTTAAAAAGCAATCCCATTGAACATCCAGGCAAAAACATGGTCCGAAGAGTCCTTGATTCGTTTGAAAAAACTAGTCCCAACTGAAATCACAAATGCATGCTTTATCAACCTCTTGGAATGAGCTTTATGAACTATCTGAACTTCTTCCTCAGAATAGATTTTCAAAAGAACTTGCCAGAGAAGCATTCAACTCCTTCTAATTGCCCTAGATTATTTACATCAGTGTTGCGTTATTCACACTGGTGAGCTCGCTCATAAAACCAGCCCTCTTGTGGTGATTAGAAGTTAACTTATTATTAGATACTTCACCAGATAACGTGCTCCAAAAGATTGAGGATGATGCCTTAATTAGTTCCTAGATTGAGCAAGGCGAATTAGAACGACCAGTCGCCCGAAAAGTTCTTAGCGATCGCACCATCTATACCTCTCGACCGATGCCTTTAAGTACAGGTCTACCAATTATCTGTGATCTTGGGGAGGCTAGAGTTGGTACCAAAATGCATCGAGGTGACATTATGCCTGGAATATAT
>Ga0247734_1001540_pt1 | contig 17340 bp, 12 predicted proteins | sample UWRJL103311B2_FD_180933 | JGI IMG/M metagenome (GOLD analysis project Ga0247734, IMG submission 180933) | Plant litter microbial communities from Arlington Agricultural Research Station in Wisconsin, United States - UWRJ-L103-311B-2 | ecosystem: Environmental > Terrestrial > Plant litter >... | reverse complement strand
CACTTGAGAATGAAATGTATATACCATAGATTGTGAACTCTTGACTTCCAGGCCGGCCCGTTATGGCACCTCATCTTCTCTCTCATAGTAGGAGTATAGTAGACGCCAAATTGATCGTGCGGCCTCGACTAAGCCAATATATCCAGCGACAAATCCAGGACTGCATTGGTTTCTGGTTCAACAACAACAAACCCCTTAAACTAAGCGAGTTTATTTTTTTTACGTATTCTGGCACAGCACTTCTCTTGACAATTCCCTATTTCCTCAGCATCATGTAGTAAGGGAAAGCACAAATTCAGAACAGGATGTCTCGCGCAAAGTCCAAAGGGTAGGTAGGTATGTATATATGTATGTATACGTGCATGAAAGTCACAACTACCAGCTAGAGTGGTCAGCTGGAGTGCAGTGCATAAGAGAACAATCGGTTGCATAAGTCGCTTCTTGCTTGTTGCTTCTTGCTTCTTTTTTTTAAAGAAATAAAATAAAAACATTTAAACCTGCTGGATTTGCTTCCAATCGGAATGTTTTGTATATACATATAATAGGGATTCCCCAGCAGAACAGAACAGAACAAGGAAGTCACCCACCTCAACTGGCTCTGGGAGCAACGGGAGGGCGGAGGACTTTATGTGCGGTGTTTCCCCCCAATGCGGAAGACTACGGGCCATCTCATCAGCATCATCATTATCATCATCATGTCGCTGCTATTCAGTGGCTCGTGTCTGTGAGCACTGAGCAGTTGTCTCATATTTCCTTTGGCGCAAATCCTGCCATGCCGTCCGTCCTGCTGTCCTGCCATGCCCTTCTGTTCGTTGGCATCTGAAACACGGGTGGAAAGCCAAATGGTTGGGTTTAGGTTAGGTTAGGTTAGGTTAGGTGGTTTAGTTGTGCATTATTATTCCATGATAAAATAATAAGGAAACCCAAAAAAAACAAAACAAACCAGCCCTCCCCCCACCACATTGGGTTTTTTTCGGGGTTTTTTCCCACCCCTTCATATTCAGTCAGCGAGAAAGAAAAGAGCAATAGGAGATCAAGCTAGGTTTTTCTATTTAGTATCCCGTGGGAAAAGGGAAAAGGGCAAAAAGCGTAGTGAAACGTCACTGGTCATCATCCCCATCCCCATCTCATCTCATCTGCCTGCTTTCCCAGCGCATTGAGGAGCCGGTAGCCAAGCCGGGCAGTGCTGGACCATACTTGCGAAAGTATATTGCCCAGTGTACATACCCTGAGGAGCCTGAGATACCCTGAGATACCCTCATGGCGTACCGTATAAGTGGTACTGTACTGTACTGTACTGTATTGCGGTAGTACTCTTTCCATCAAACAAGCTTTTGCTGGCCAAGATTCACCGAGCAGCATCCAACAATAAATCCAAGTTCTCCCGCCTGCAGGCCCCTACGGTAAACAAACCCCTAACCATTCTCGATTCTCGCCCTACTTACTGTATTAACAGATTGGACTGTACTTAGTAGTGTAGTAGTAGTGTAGTAGTAGTAGTAGTAGTAGTAGTAGTACTGTAGCACTGTAGCACTGTCCAGTACACACTACCCCTAATCCCCTATTTGACTTTCGTGTTTTACTGGATTCGTCCCTGGAATTGCAGCCCGTTACCCCTGTGAGCCCCTGTGAGCCCCTGTATGGTTGGGGCGTTCCCCCCTGGAAATTGGGGATTCGTATTCAAGGTCATTGGTGGATTCGGCGGGGCGGCCGGGGAGGGGATTCCCCACTATGCGCAAGGCCAAGGGCGTCCGCGTTATTATTAACTTTGTTGCTGATCTTTCCTGCCTTTTGGGTGAATGGTGGCCACTCCGGACGGTACCTGCGTAGGTAGTAGTAGTAGTAGTAGTAGTAGGACTAACCTAACTCACTCTCGGTACTGTATTAATTATGCTTGCTGTCTACTACCGAACCTCCTCCTCCTCCTCCTGCACTCCTGTACAAAACAGCTCGACATCCCTCCCTCCCTCCCACACTCCTTCCTTCTCTTCCTCCTTTCTTCATCACCACCACAGTCTCTACGACATCCCTCCCCAACCATCCACCCACCCACTCCTTACTCGTCTTCTTTCTTCCTCTCATCTTTGTTGTGATATTTCACAATCCACACTCGTTCATTTTCACTTTTTAATCTGATTTTCACCATGTACACCTCACTTCTCGCTCTCGCCCTTTCCTCCGTGGCAGCTGCCTCGACCCAGGGCTTCAACTACGGAGCCACCACCAGAACCGGTACCGTCAAGGTCGAAGCAGACTTCAAGGCCGAATTCTCGGCTGCAAAGGGGCTTGCCAACACCAACGGAGCTTTCTCCAATGCACGACTCTACACAATGATCCAGGGGGGTTCAACCAACGATCCCATCTCTGCCATTCCCGCCGCGATTGACGAGGACGTCAAGCTCATGCTGGGAATGTGGGCTTCTGCCGGTTCCGAGGTCATCGACAACGAGATCGCTGCTCTGAAGAATGCCATCACAAAGTACGGAGAGAAGTTCACCAGCCGGGTCAACGGTATCTCGGTAGGAAGTGAAGATCTGTACAGAATCACCCCCACCGGATTGGAAAACGACCCTCTCAGTGTCGGAGCCGGACCCGCAGAACTCGCCAGCTATATCAAGAAGGTTCGTGCAGCAGTTGCCGGAACCGCGTTGGCCAAGATCCCCATCGGACACGTCGATACGTGGACTGCATGGCAAAACGGTTCCAACGCCGCCGTCATTGAGGCGGTTGATTTCCTCGGCATGAACACCTTCCCATACTTCCAAACCACCGAGGCCAATGGCATCGAGAACGGAGCGTCCCTTTTCAGGGATGCATTGGCCATCACCGAAAGCGCTGCGAAAGGCAAGAAGGTCGTCATCACTGAGACCGGATGGCCAGTTGGTGGAAAGCAGTCCTCTGCAGCAACTGCCAGCATCAAGAACGCCAAGACTTACTGGGACGAAGTCGGTTGCTCCCTTTTCGGAAAGACTGATGTATACTGGTACACTCTTGTTGATGCCAACACCGATACCGAGAAGCAGCCACAATTCGGTGTTGTCGGAACAACTCTCAAGACCACTCCTCTTTTCGATTTGACCTGCCCAGTTGTTAAGTCAACAAGCTCTTCATCCGGCTCAGCTACTATTACCTCAGGTGGCGCTTCCGGTAATGGATCTGCAAATTTTACTCCCACACCATCAGCCGTTACTTTGACTTCCACCCTCGAAAATGGTTCCGTTACAACCATTCGTACCAGCACCACCCCACCAGCAGTGGTACCAACTGGATCCGGAAATGGATCCGGAACCGGAACCCTCAATATTGTCACTGGAGCAAACGGTGTTGTCTCTACCAAGACCAGCTCTGGTAAGGAACTCTGTTTCCATAAATCCACTTACTCGATAAGCTAACATTATTATAGGTGCCGCGTCTACATCTTCAGCTGCCGATACTCCTGGTGCTGCCTCAACTTCTAGAGTCAGCTTTGTCCTTGGAGGTATCGCGGCTGTGGCTGGTGCCTTCATGGCTTTGGCATAAATATTGATTGATATTGACACGCATCGGAAGCGCAGCTATGCACAGAACTTAGAGAACATACATGGATTGAATTTGCAGGATAGAAAAGGATGGAGCATTATTCGGCGTCTTGCTGTGCGGTTTTATGAACTGTACAAAAACCATGTACATTTACTCATTTCACAATGGACTTTCTTGAAGACCTTAATCCTTTGAAGCAATTTCCATTTCTTAATTATGTCAGATCTTACCACGAATCGTGAAACCCATAATACTCTGCGTTTTTCTAATCCTTCTTAGTTCTAGTCACTAGTACAGGAAGACTTGATGTATGAGCTCAGCAGCCTCTGATTCAAGTATTTCCGAAGGACAGCACTCTACTTAGCCATTCCACACAATGGTGTAGTACTGGAGTCAAAGTCGTAGAACCTAGTGTCCCATTTCAAGAAGGTTCTCTCAGTAATACCCGCTAACAGGCGCACCTTGTATCGAGCAAATTGAAGGTTTTTACACCGTTTTTTCACTCCTTTGGGTACAACTGCATGGGAGGGGGATGGTTTGTATCTTGCATAGGAAACTCCTCTTGTATAGGAAACCCATTGCAAGCGAGCCAAGAAAAAAAAACCCCCATTCAGAGTCCTCAAGTTTGGCGATAAAACGTTCTTGCGGTTACCAAGATTTTTGCCCGGCTTAATAACTTCTTTTGTTTTTGTTTGTTTTTTTTTTTTTTTTTTTTTTTTGAGGGGGAGAAGACACTCTCGTTACCCTCTAGCAAAATAGCAGACCATGGGCTTGTATAAGGGCTTGCGTCTCGTTTATACTACCTTTTTGTCATTTTGGTCGAGTTCCAATACAATAGCAAGGGGAGAAGAGGAGGGGGGAATGGATAGCTTCCCTTTTTCCGGAAGCTGGTTGGTGAAGAAAGGAAGGCTCGCTTAAAAAAGGGGGTATAAAGAGGTAGGTAGTGGTGGGTATATTAGGTAGCTCTGGCTGCAAATAGTGCCCGTGGATAAGAAGTTGGTTTTTTATTATACAAGACCCCAGATCTGGAAGATATCAATCGTAAGAAAGATATATCGCTCGCATGAAGTAACCTTTCAATCAACTATCTATGGTACGTTCGAATTCCCGGGAGCGAGCTGTACTTTACTTTATCGAGGGATGTGCCGCGGAGTCGATTCAAAAAAGGGAAAATCTGTGACTGAAATGTCTCTGCGTTATTTGAAATCTCTTCTCTTAACGAGCTTGGGTGATGTTTGAAGGTGTACACCTGAGCGACCGGGCACTGATGGAAGTTCTCAATATAGAGTGAAACATATACAAATATTCATTGAACGAAGAACCGAACTGAAAACCTTAAGAGGCAGCTTCATCTAGTTAATGATAGACATTCTTTCCAAATCCACGGATTTTCTTTCCCAGACGTTCTCCTACCTTGGTGATACGAACCACATATGCCATATGGAGGTGATGTTCATTTTGAACGAAAGAAGTCTTTAGAGAATTCAGTTCGAACTTGACTTCTTATTCCAAAATTTCAAACCATAACATTAGGAAGAGAATGCCTAACCCTAACCAAGAGCGAGTCGCAGAAGAGTTTTTATAGGCCGTACCTTCCATCCCAGCTCTTATCACTGTGCCTAACTTAATCAAAAGGTTCACACTCCTCAGCCGTGCAAATATCCCCCCTAAACAAAAAGCTCAAACACCATTCTCTCCTGCAGGTTCCGGCTTCATCTTGTCGGGTCCCCAGGATCCCTGCTGACAATTGGTCTCGCAGCAACGGTGCGTGATACACTTGAAATACTCTTGCCTATTTCCCACGGAACTCAGTTTCAATTCACAACGGCTACAAAAGAAAAGGCAATCGCTAAAAAGAAAACAGAGGAAGGAACTTTTACTGCGCGATATTTGGTGGGATATGACTCCACCACTCTTGCTTGCATAGACAGTGTCCGTTTACTTTATCGTTGCACCATTTGGGATTGCAAGCTCTGCGGTCGAGGGTTGAAGGGAGGGCGAGGACGAGGCCGGTGCTTAGGAGGATGGCTGTGAAGATGGCAGAGAATTGCATGTTGAGCTTGGGATCAACAGCTTGAGATATGTTTGAGAGGTGTTCTTTGGTATTGGAGATGGAGATTAAAGAACAGACAAGACGAGGCAGACACCATCTATTTTTATTTAGCTTCTTCTCTCCCAGTCTGGCTTTTTAGCTCTCCCATGTCGCAGCACAAGGTCAGTTTGTGTCAACTCTCTAGGCAACACGATTCGTGATCATACAGCCTCCTCGAAACAGCAAACAGATCATCGCAGAGTACCAGACGCATAGTGTAGTGTAGCACTTCCAAGTTGCTATTGTGAAGGACGGCGTAAGACGGGGACTGAAGGACAGATGACTATGAGGAAGCTACATGGTTCAAAGCAGAACTCCGGATATCAGAATTCTGCAAAACCTGAAGTGTTTGAAGGTCAACAAGTGCGTTTGTCTATGCCCTTTTGGATACTTCAACATTAGATGCCACATGATTGATGAAAGACAAAAATGTCTTCCCGCCCACCACCATGCCCTCAACCCAGATGTGAACAAACGTGTTTCCTATCCCGACTCTTGGGCCAAGTCGATTTAAGGAAAGACAAAGTGTAGTTCGTAGACAGCGGGTTGGCATATTGATGAGTCGGTATTCTGCATCTACCCGATGTTACAAGCAGAGCCAGTTGCAACGACTCACAGCCCATATCCAGACAAAAGTCATGATGTATTCTTTGCAACACCTAAAGTATAATTTCCCCAAGCTACCCTTCTACAACCGAAACGTTATACAAGGGCATGCAACTTTCAAACCGCGCACCAGCTCACCAGCAAACTTTCTATGTACCGTGCTGCATTTCCTAGATATGCATACTTCCATCACCTCAAACCCATGTCTCGGACACCAAAGATTTCACAAATGCAACACATCTAAACAAAAGAGCAATCAACACCACAGTGATATTATTGGTATACAGGCTCCATCATATTCTGACACACATGTTGTACAACCGAACCTATCGCCCAGGGAGCATTCCCACCTCCCTAATATGCCGCTAATCACTTCGAAGAGGAGAGTATACCCACGTCCAGAAGGCTCACCTTAAAATATTGTACAAAAATGGTCTTTCCTCCATGACGTTAAGCCTCGGCAGCCTCCGTTCTGGAATGCTCTATTTGCCATCGCCGCCGCCACCAAACCATCCAGTGAACCCGCTCTTCATCATCTTCATACTCTCTTCCTTCATTTTCTCCTCATTTGCCTGCTCCTCTTTCAACCACTTCTCGCCGTTCTCCCGAATCTCCTTATCCAATGCCATGTATGCTTTTATGGCGCGCTCTCGGTTAACATCTTGCAACATCTTGCCTTGTGCCATGCCTTCTGATATCGTTTGCTCACCATCTGGAGCGCCTGCTTGCATCCCTAATACCCCACTCAAAAAGCCAATGCCCTTTGACTTTCTCTTCTTTGCCTCCTCGGCCATTTGTGCCTCAAACTTTTTGCGCTGAATGGCTTCCCGTCTTGCGAATTCCGTGGGAATGTGAGTTCCCTTGAAAGTTGCAAGAGCAGTCCGTACGTCTGGCACTTCCATAGTAGCAAGGAATTCTAGGAAAGGTATATGCGAAACAAGTTCTTTGTCATCCTTTTCGCCCTTCCATTTAGGAAGAATGATGGCGTTTTCCGGTTGTTTGCTAGTGTGTGCTGGGTTGGTGTCAAAGATGATTACTTTGCTCAATGGCCGGTTCAGATATGAAAGATCCTGTTCTGTCAGTGGTATTCAGAGTGATTATAGAGCCAACATACTTTAATGTATTCTCCCTTTTCATAGTACGTAGCCTCTCGATATAATGGCCATGCTATGATACGATAAGGGTCAAACTTTCGTACTATAGGTTCTGCCATGGCCCATGGCTGTGTGGTAAATAGGCAGAGTTCGTAGTATTGAGACAGATAACGCAAAAAGTAGTCGACACCAGGACGTTTCGCCATGCGCCAACCATGTTCACGAGTCCATTCGCTATGGAGAAGCAAGTCTTCCATACTCAACACCAACGTATATGGCCTTGAGAACATTGGATCCTCATCTGGGAGAAGCTTGGGGAATGCTGGCTCATTGTAGTAACTTAACTGATCACCCAATCGTGCTCGAGCCCTGTTCCACATCAATCCAAGACTCCACCCAGAAGGCGCATCAGCTGCATGTTTTGTCTCTTCTTCCTCGTTCTCCCAGTTCCGACCAAGGTATATAAGTCCCAGTATAGAAACACCACCAAATGTGGCATACATTATGTTGGCAGCTCTCGCTCGTTTCTTATCCGAGGATGAGATGTATGCGGAAGCAGGAAGCTCCCCCTTTCCTCGTCCCCCCCCTTCTTGTCCCTCTGCCTCTGTGAGGTCTACAGCTGCAAGTGGTGAGCTACCAGCCAGCTCATATTCTAGCGTCGAAGGTATTCCTTGTCTTAGATCTGGTAGAGGCTTGCTGGATTGTGGCGCGTTGGTAGGAGGAGTTTCGGTGGATGCGCCCTTGCCAATACCATCTTGAATCTTGGATTCATCAGGTTTGCTAGCCTTATCATGGTTCTTATTCGCCTGTTGTTTTATTGCTTCTGATGGGCCACCTTGTTGTGAGGGCCGAGAAGGATCCGGCTGTTTCTTTTGGTTGAGATTATTGGTATTATTGGGATTATGGCTGTTGCTATGAGCTGGGCGATTGTGCCTTGCCATCGATCGATTCCATACTGTCGTCGATGATGCTACCCAAGGCGTTGTACGCAAGGCGGGACTTTGCAGCGATCGGATGATCGCTTTTGACAACATCTTAGACAAGTAGATTGGTTGTATCTTCAGCGAAGAAGACACTTGTGATAGTTGTAAGGCTCTCGGAGGTAGAATTCCTTCTAACTCTCAAACATGTGTCTTAACAATGGCAAAGAATATTTCTAGAGAAGTCCGTCTGGGATGCTAAGCGAATTGGATTTCGGTCTTACCGCTCTCAATAACACGCCATAGATGTGTTGCCGTCGAACTCCTCCGTTCTCGCAGATATAGCTACAAAAAGAAATATCTAGTTTTTATGATGGCTACACGAGAAGTTCAAAGTAATACGAATCCTGCTTTGTCGAAACAAGTTTGGGAGACTGCCAAACCTATTTGATTGACTCAAGATTTACTTCGGCAGAAAACAGTTGGTGTGACATAATCACATTATAATAGCTATCTATCAACACCTAGCCGGCTTGAGTCTAGTCGGCCGGCACGTTAGCGGCGACCGGAGTTCAAGTATAAATTACGAACCTTCCTGGCAACTCTTTTATTTTCCTTAAAGTTGCCCTCGTTGAAAGAAATTTGACCTAACGACACTATTCCTCTATGTGCGCACGGTTGATTAGAGACGAGCAGAGAAATAATGTCGATTTCAAGAATTGCCTTCATGGTCGGTTCCTTCTAAAGGCACCGACCGATATTGAAGTCTTTCCCGTGTCTACATAACATCGTTCTATCAGAACCATCTGCAGGAAGGAGGAGAGGAGAGGGAAGACCATTCAACATACCATGCCCCATACCTACATTAAAATACTCTTTCGTGAATAGTCTCAATACATCACTCTTTCTCCCATCTTTCACTACGCGTGTCTATCCAAACACGGCCTCCTCCACCGGGTTCTGAAAGAGTACTGGCTTTCCCACAGTTCTGCCACGACTACCTAGTCCTGTATACACAATGGCACGAAGAACAAAGAGCAATGGGCTAGCCATTCGTTCCATTGCCAATACAAGTACACCAACAACAGCCCCAACAACTCCCGCCTCCTCAATCTACCCCTCTACATACCCCTCCGAAGCCGAAGAAGAGCATGAGTTGAAGAAAACTTCAGCAAATAAGACTTCGGCATTCCCATTTTTGTCTCTTCCTTCCGAATTACGCAACAAAATATACTCCCTAACATTCTCGTCTTCTCCATCTGTCATCGATCTTGATCCTCATACCTTCTCGCATTTTCACCGAAACAAAACCTTTGCCCTATTCTCCGTATCCCGACAGGTCCATTCCGAATCCACTCATCAATTCTTCAGCACCCATACCTTCCGTGTTTTTCCTACGGATCCAGGCCGTAAGTTTGACCATCTCTAGAGCAAGCCATTATATATAAGGGCTGGGGAGTAGTGTACTCAAAGACATGATTCAGGTTGCTATGCAGACATGTCTTATATGTGGACAACTCTTGAGGCTCTATTTTGGTCCCGATTATCATAATATTAAGTTAACTGACTTTGAAATTGTCCCCAACAGGATACTTCAAGACTAAAAAGCCGCTTCTTGCCCGCCTTCCACAGCATTACCGCTCCTCCATTACGAACTTGGAACTACGTCTTGGTCCTGGCTGGAACAACCCCCCACGAGGATGGGTTGTAAATGACGGCCTAGGGCTCCAGGACTGCACCAGCGTTCGCGTCTTGAAGGTCTTTGTCCAATGTGATCCTTCAGACGTAATTTTTAAAGGCTTTCGAGCTGGCGAAGGATTCTATGAGAGGTTCTGTCAGGATTTGCTTGAGGGGGTACTGAAGGCAACTCCCACTATTGCGACTGTAGAATTTGACGCATGGACTCCGGTAAAACGAAACGGAGATATGATGCAAGGACTAGGTAAGGTGGTCTCTACTTTTGGCAAAATAGTTGGCTGGGGACCAGAGAGAGGCTGGGATAAGGAGAATGATGACATATGGCTAGAGGCAATCCTGAAGACCGGAGGTGCGAGCCTGAGCAAGAGCGTTGCTATATTTGCATGAGGATAGCCGATGGTTTGTCGACAAGAATTATAAATCCCAATCAGCTCCATAAGCAGACCTCCATTTTCATTTGACATACTTCGTCCTTGCCGCCAGTCCAATTGCTCAAACTCGACGTTCAACTCAGTAAGTGTTCCCTTATATAAATTCTAATTACTGTAAATTCTAAATGTATTATATCTCTCTAATAATACGATACAGACTAACGATGAAGTTTCATTGTAAGGTGTTTTCAATTCGAACTCTGTTCCTTAACCCTCTGTCTGGTGGTCTGTAGTATAACAACTACATGCTCCATTCGATCTAAAGGTCTTGCACCTCTTTTGTTCTGGGCTGCCTTTAAACAAATCGTATGGCATATCTGATGTCTATTTAAGTATGCATGTACATCACAGCATGCATTTGACAACGGGGTGCAAAGTTGTACTTACTAAGTCTCCCATTCAAGCTGAGTGTTGAGGCAAATCACATATGAGGACCGATGCATTCGAATTTGACGACTATATCAGGAACTTCTAATCTACTTAACTGAACCAGAGAATTTGAGATTTGGAAGCAAAGTTTTCATTACGTCATTCACTTTAAAATTACACTGACCCTTACCTTTAACACGGAATTTACTGACCTATTCACATCCTATTCAATATGACACAAGTAACGATCAGTCATTAAAACCTCATATAGAGCCATATACATAGGATGTGCCCTGGATGTAAACATGTGTTTGAAAACCGCGCGGTTTTATATGGATTTGTGATACTATTGAGTAGGCTATAGTTCTTATCCTTAAGTTCTCCTATCTGCCACTTTTGAAAGTGGCATTCGGATGGTGTTCGGCAGCTTCTGCCGATCGGCAAACTGTTACCCGATTCCAAGATACAAAGTACTCAACATCCCACCTCCAGACGACATCTTCAGATCGTTAACGAATCCTGACGCAAATCCTGAAAAAGAACTTGAATAAAAACCTTCTATCTAGCTCCCAGACCTTCAAATTTTAAATTGGGCTTAGACTTCTTCCTCACCAAAATGGCCGATTCAACCACAGAAAGCTACGCAAAATCCGGCTTTGCCCAAAAGATGGGATGGGGTGCCCGTCCAGCCCTCGTACTGATTGATGTATGTACCGCATACTGGTCGACAGGCTCTCCCTTAGACACCAGTACCAACCCCGAGAGTGTGAAAGCACCTGAATCCATGAGAAAACTGGTAGCAGCAGCCCGATCAGCAAACTCACCAGTGATTTGGACAAAAGTATATTATGACCGGCCTAATATGGCCGATGCGGGCCTAATGTACAAGAAAGCCAAGGCGTTGACGGTGTGGCAAAAAGGAGATACGAGAGGGTTTGATGATTATGTTGAGGGATTGGTGCCAGAAGAGGGAGACATCATAATTGTAAAGAAAATGCCGAGTGCGTTCTTCGGGACGACCCTTGCTGCTGACTTGCATTTATTGAATGTTGATACCTGTAGGTTTTCCTCTTTTAGAAATTTGGAAGAACTCCTAAAAGATTGGGGGTGTCTTGGTATAGAGGTTGGAGATGCGGTGTGGTATTTGCTATACGACTTACCCTGTACCGACAACTGACTTTATGCTTATGTAGTGGTTATATGCGGTGTTAGTACCAGTGGATGTGTACGGGCAAGTACATTAGATGCTATGCAACACGGATTCCGGCCAATGGTAAGTTCTGAGTTCAACTGATCCATCTATGCAGTTTCTAACTAATGCTGATAGGTCGTTGGTTCTGCGTGTGGAGATAGAACTCCCGAGATACAAAGAAGCAATCTATTTGATATGAATGCAAAATATGCAGATGTTGTTGCAGAAGATGAGGCAATTGAAAAATTGAAGATTTCTTGGACATAGTAATATCAACAAATAGCGAACTCAAAAACAACATTATTCCCCCCGTAAGTAGATTCGTCGCTCTTTCAAGCATCACATACGGATCCACATAAGTGTAAATAGTTTGTTTAATTGATTACAATATATGCTTACTCTATTATCTAAGCACACAATTCTTAGCGCTCGGTTCTTGCTGTATTCTATGCCATCTAAATCTAAACATCTTGTCATTAGAAGAATACCAGAAAGTTTAAGCCACGCCCCCACTCAAGATGATTAGTTGATAACCAAAGGAGATATTCACAAGTGACCCGATATTCTAATCTCCAAAGTTCGCAATGGAATATAAACAATACATGCGATTGCAATCCCAACCTCAAATCCGATGTCACCAGTAATCTTTCCAATTGGACCCACGAACCAAAGGGTATTCATGCATGGAATAATCATTCCAAATGCAAGGATAGCAGTTCCAAGGGCTGCAAGTCCCACTGGTAGCTTGTGGCTATTACGCCAGATATCTGGATCATAAGTCGATGCATCGCCTTTTCTGAAATAGAGATGTTCTATGATAATTATGACTCCGAACACCCCAGGCCAATATGAAACTATTCCTAAGAAATTTTCTAGAGCAGCGAAAAAACTCTCTGCAGTCTTGATACCAACTGCAATGAGAATGACGGTAGTGATGACTGAGTATATACCTCGAGGAACGCGGGCAGCGTAGGTCATAGTCGCTTGGAGGTTGAGAGAGATGGAATACATCGAAGCTCCGATATTTCCAATAAGAGAAAATGCAAGAAGCACAGCAACGAACTTTCCAAATCCGCCGGCGGGCTTGAGCATCGCTTCTAGAACTCCACCTGCAGAGAATTTCTTATAGCCATCGTTCCAAGAGTCGACGTTTGGCACAACAGCCCCAATTGCTGCGCCTAAAATCTGAAGGAGGATGGTAGGAATGGCCAATCCTCCATAAACATACCAGAACATTCGTTTCCTTTCCATGAACGTTAGATGTGTAAGCCATGGAGAAGGTTTTACTTACGTTGGTGCATCAGGAACATAATATACAGCAAAGTCAGAAATAATCCCGTTGAATGGGAGCATAAACCCTACGATCAAACAACCATATGTGAGGATCATAGGGGCGGTTGCAGCCTCCATGAACACAGGTTCATTCAAGTGTTGACCCCCGCAGCCAACTGCAATGACTATACAAACCAGGGTGACGAACCAAGAGTATTTGTTAAATATATGAAGGGCTCTGTAGCCACAGAATGACACAAAAAGACCGATGAGAGCCGTCAGTACAATCCCGACTTTGATAGTCATCTTCCCATCACTGACGGCTGATAGTGTCTGGCCACCGAGGATAACTGCGATAAGCGTAAATCCTACAATTGCGATGAGATTAAGGATCGTAATGATCGTAACACTGTAAAGTCTGGTACATTTTAGAAAATGCTTGCTGGAAGGCAGTAGAGTAAAAGAGGAGGGAAACTTACCCCCAGCTATATCTTGCCTGGATGATCTGTCTCATTCCTGTCTTTGGCCCCAGTATTCCAATGTAAGCTGTCATAATACAGCACACCAAGTTAAAGAAAAGAATAATTAAGGCGGCATCACGAAGTCCAAGACCGAAGCTTAAGGTACCAGCCATTCCCGTTATGATTCTGACAACATGTTAACACTGGTGTCTCCATGTCAGGAATTACTCATAGTATTACGGTAGAAGATTGCAGACAACTGACACCCACATAAAGAAGATACTGTAATAGTCTGTTTTAATGCGCTCCTCAACTGGGACTGGGTTTATGCCTTTCACCTCAACTCCCCACTGAGATAATCTTCTCCAGATCGAGCTCTTGCCGCTGTAAGTTCCTGGCGGCAAGATCTGAAGATCGGATGATAAATTTCCAGGACGTATAGTTTCTCCCTTTTCCGGATCACTAGCGTGACCCATTTCTTCTGAAGACATGATTGTGATATTGTAATGAGATGTCGCCAGTTCTAGAATTTTTGCGCCCAATTCGGAAAAAGCTCTCGGTTATGAAAACTTTGCTAGCAAGCGAAGCCAAAAAAAAATAAAAAAAATCCCCTTCTATATAACACGGATTTTGTGAAGGTTGTAGGGTATCTGGGTCTGCTCTATGGTGTTTATGACTGCTATTAGTGATCTGCCGCACAATCAAGAAGATTGAGGGTTGACTAGGGTATGTGCCAGAAGTCGTGATCTTGCGAAGAGATCCTCCACTTTTTTTCTCCCGTTTCTCAGGAAGACAATTGGGTGAGTTTTATGTCGTAGGTTCAAGTTCGATTAACAGTAGTTAATTTAAACCGAATAATGGAAGAAAATAACGAAGATTGGGATGGATTGAGAGCCTATAGAAGACTCTTCTGAACCCCACTTATGAGTCAGAAACGGTGTAGGTTTTCGTCACAATAACTGTACTCAGGTATTACCACAAAATTTATGATAGAACTTGTCAAAATGACTCTTCCCAATGTCCCCGAAGATAACTTTACGTATACGAGCTTCTAAGTTTAAATTCCTTCTTGAGCCGTATATAAATCTCGATTTGAAGTGTTTGCGAACTGTGTTTTAAATACTTTGATCAGACCTCTGCATCGTGTCTATCATTACCAACTGGGAACTCTTCGATTGAGGATTCATTTTTATTTTTATTTTAAATAAGCGCAGAAGGTGGTCACGAAAGACTGTAGTAACTCGACTTTTTAGCAGAGCGTTCTCTTAACAATCCAGTACTGTGGTGACAAAGTTATTCCAATACCTGGGAGTGCACGTTTCGCGCCTTAAGATTGAGCGTGATGCTATATAATTATAACTATAAGTTAAAAAACTGATAAAATAGACTCTATATAGTAAGTGTTACCAGAAATTCTATTTTTTTTTCTTCTTCAAGTTTAAGGGAAAATGGTCCTGTCTAGTTACATCTAGGCATTTTCTCCTTGGCCAGATAACACTTAGATGTTGCCCAGAGAAAAAAAGCATGTCAGTACAAACAAGATCTCTTACAAAATGGATTACGCTTGATATCAAGTAACTCATTGACGCTGCTTGTTCTTCACTTGATGAATGGGCTCAATGTAGTAATCAAGTCCAAGATGTGCCAATAACCTTAATATGTATTGAATTATCACAAACCTGTTGTCTCGAAAGTCAATCTAGTAATAATTGTACTGGTTAATAACGTCACTATCAGACAATCCTCAAATTATCTCAGACACTTTACAACTGCTTCTCATTCAAGCAACTTGGATCCATGATGCTGGACCTGACACCTATGGCCTTAAGCTTTTACAAGACGGATCGGTTTCACATATTATACTTAAGGACTTAAACACGATGAAATTTAGAAGGATCATGAAGGCTTGGACTATTATATTTTGAGCTGTTGTATTGAGAGTTTTGGGTTTTCTTGGTGGTTTTACCAAATGAGCCAATTGCTACGGGGCCAGTACTTGAAAAGATTCATTGGTATTGTTTGGTAACACTGACAGGGTCCACAGATCTAACCCAACAATTGTAATAGATTCTTTCTTGTCTTCTAGCAAATTTGTTTGAATTATCGTGATTGGTCCTTGACAAATAGTGTGGTTATACCCTATCTAGTATCTTCAGTGCTACTTTACTACATCACGTTGCGAACAATCCTAAGGTGGATGGCTACAGGTAATGAGAATTCTAGTTTCTCACTATCTTTAATTTTAACGTGGGGTTTACCTTTGCAGGTGTCTATGAGTGTCACATGTATTTTGAATTTAGGCATCTTTTCTTTTCATTCAAGCGGAAAATAAGTTTTTGATTAACAATGGCTACAATAGCTGATTCCGGTAATGCACTAGAGACACTGCACATAGGATGGATGTCTTGATATTGGTAGACATGAATGAAACCATACATACTCTTCACTTCTCACAGGTGTTGCAATATTGCCTGAATTTCGGCATCCGCCTCTCCATCAAGAAGCCCTGCTATCGCCTTATATAGCTTTGGTACCAACTCCTTGAAGGTAAGTGAAGACCAGTAGGTACTTGAATATATTCTGTTTAGACTTCAGCATTTCCTGAACTCGAGAGTTTCTAAGTCATCTTGTCAAACCGGAGGTATATCGACTATTCAACAGGATATCAAGTTTTTAAAATTCATCACCTCAGTCCATTAGGGGACTTTGCCGCTGCTAGAATACCAATATTCTAGAGTAATTATGGCTTGCTGATCAGGTGCATAGCTTTGAAAGGACCTTTAGTCATACATCCCTCAAATATAACTAGCCTACTTTGGATCTGGCAATAAACATCCGACCCTCGACCGGAAGAAAAACGATTTTAGTTCTCTACAAACTTGGTTGTGTGTCTCAAATACTGTAAGAGTAGGAATGCTAACATTAACTAGAACGTTGCTTTTGTGGTCCTGATTGGAGACTTATGATAATATATATGGCAGACTTCATACACTGCAAGCGATTACGCCTTGGTAGTTGGATGACTGAATGTACGGCTTTGAGTTGTAAAAGTTTAATATTCCATGAATACGCTCAATAGGTGGAATTTGCTTTAATGGAGATTGAAGAGAGCTTGGCAGAATGACCAGTGCCAAGGTTTAATATGTACATCCAATACATCCTTCTACACACAAGAACCAGGTCAAAGCATCACAATTCGTGACCTCCTTTTCTCCTAAAACTACAAAGATGCATACTGTAGGACCAGAACTTCCTCCTCATCTTGCAAAGCGCAAGCGTTCCGCAGACGAGTCGGAACCGCCCAACTCTCCTCCCCATAAAGTCATAGCTGCCACCCCCCGAATTCTTGGTCCAACACCTCCTCCTTCCAAAAACCCCGACGAGCTCGATGTGGACTCCAGTTCGGAAGACGAATATGGCCCCTCGATACAGGTTCCAAAATCTGCCGAAAAGCTCTCTCCCCCTCCGCGGCGAGTTCTAGGACCAACTGCCCCTCCAGCGTCCCTGTCTGAAATGCCATCTGAGCCTGCCAATGCTCAAGATGACTCCTCTTCAGATGACGATGATTATGGACCTGCCCCGCCTCCACCGCCAGGATCAGCAGCTGAAGCACAGATGAATCGCCAACGCGAGCGAGAGCGCGATGAGGAACGAGCTGCTGCGATTGCGAACCCGGCAAAGCTACA
>Ga0247734_1001539_pt1 | contig 17346 bp, 13 predicted proteins | sample UWRJL103311B2_FD_180933 | JGI IMG/M metagenome (GOLD analysis project Ga0247734, IMG submission 180933) | Plant litter microbial communities from Arlington Agricultural Research Station in Wisconsin, United States - UWRJ-L103-311B-2 | ecosystem: Environmental > Terrestrial > Plant litter >... | reverse complement strand
TTCAGATTCTAATTCGGCTATTACTTCATCCATCTCCACTGCATCACCGTCATTTTTCACCCATCGGGAAAGAACAACTTCAGTAATCGACTCCCCTACTGGCGGAACTTTTATTTCTAGACTCATAATTGATGTATTATATTTTCTAATCTACGTTATATACTTTATTCACTGATTTTTTGGCGATTTTCTTATCTGCTTCCGTAATCTTCATTTCGAATGCCTTGGCTAAAATAAAAGCCTGCTGTTCTGCATGTTGTTTTGCAAATCCGGTAGCGGTACTGCTGCTTTCTTTTCTTGAGATCACTTCAATATCTGCAAAAGCCGTTTTCCTCGTTTTGCGCAGGAAATATGGCCATGCACCCATGTTCTCAGGTTCTTCCTGAACCCAGACAGCCTCGTTTGCATTTTTATAACCCTTGTAAACAGTTTCCATCTGTGCCAGAGGTGTAGGGTACAATTGTTCTACACGAACGATAGCTACATTTTTGATGCCCTCTTTCTGTTGTTTCTCCAGCAATTCGTAATAGATCTTACCACTGCAGAACAACACTCTTTTCACTTCATTTGCTTTTACGTTTACATCATCGATCACCTCTTTGAATTTACCATCGGTAAAATCTTCCAGCGGGGAAACGCACATCGGGTGGCGCAGCAGGCTCTTCGGTGTGAAAACGATCAGCGGTTTTCTGAAGTCACGTTTAAACTGACGGCGGATAGCATGGAAGAAGTTCGCCGGAGTGGTACAATTCGTTACCTGCATGTTGTAATCAGCACAAAGCTCCATAAAACGTTCAATCCTTGCAGATGAATGCTCAGGTCCCTGCCCTTCATAACCATGCGGCAGTAACATTACCAGGCCGTTTTCACGCTGCCACTTGGTTTCTGCACTTGCTATATACTGGTCAACCACAATCTGTGCACCGTTAAAAAAGTCGCCAAATTGTGCTTCCCAAATCGTCAGTGCATTCGGATTGGCCATGGCATAGCCATATTCAAATCCAAGTACGCCGTATTCAGACAGATGTGAGTTATAAATATCAAAAGGTGCCTGCTGATCAGAAAGGTTACATAAAGGGATATATTCCTCTTCAGAATCTTCCAGTGTTAAAACAGCATGACGGTGAGAGAAAGTACCACGCTCCACATCCTGACCGCTCAAACGCACTCTTTTTCCTTCGGTAAGCAAAGTAGCATAAGCCATCTGCTCTCCCATTGCCCAGTCAAACACATAGGTCGATGTAGCCATCTTGTTCCTTTCAGCAAACAGTTTCTCAATTTTCTTGAAGAACTTTTTGTCAGCCGGTAAAGTACTGATCCTTTTAGCGATTTCCAGCAGGGTAGATTTTTTTACAGAAGTATCAGGGGAAGTCACAAAATCTTCCGCACTGGCAATCCTCATATCTGCCCATGCACCTGCAAATTTAACCGTTTGATAGGTGGAAGTGATTTCTTTAGCTTCATTTAACCTTTCCTGCAGGATACCACGGAATTCAGCTTCCATTTCTTTTGCCAGGCTGGCTTCCATTTTACCTTCGGTAATCAGCTGCTGAATATAGATATCCCTTGGGTTGGCATGCTGCTCAATGGTTTTATACAGCAATGGCTGGGTAAATTTAGGCTCATCAGACTCATTATGGCCGAACCTGCGGTAGCAAAGGATATCAATGAAAACGTCATTTTTATATTTCTGACGGTATTCCATAGCCAGGTTGATGGCATAAACCAAAGCCTCAACATCGTCGCCGTTCACGTGGAATACGGGAGAAAGTGTCACTTTAGCGATATCTGTACAGTAGGTACTTGTACGTCCGTCTTTATAGTTGGTAGTGAACCCGATCTGGTTATTGATCACAAGGTGGATTGTACCACCGGTTTTATAACCGTCCAGGCCAGCCATCTGTATCACCTCATAAACTATACCCTGGCCTGCAACTGATGCATCACCGTGGATAAGGATAGGAGCGATACGTGAATTGTCACCATCGTATTTAAAATCAATTTTAGAACGGGTCATTCCTTCCACTACTCCATTCACTGTTTCCAGGTGGGATGGGTTAGGGCACAGGCTCAGGTGGACATTTTTTCCGTCCTCCGTTGTCACATCCGTAGAATAACCCAGGTGGTACTTCACATCACCTCCAAAAGGGGATTCTGCGCTGTAACCTTTACCTTCAAATTCGGCAAATATATCCTTATAGGTCTTTTGCATGATGTTGGCAAGAACGTTTAAACGCCCTCTGTGTGCCATACCGATCACAAATTCCTCAATTCCCAGATCAGCACCTTTTTCAATTACTGAATCCAGGGCCGGGATCAGCGCCTCGGCACCTTCCAGTGAGAACCTTTTTTGTCCAAGGAACTTTGTGCCTAAAAAGTTTTCAAAGCTTACGGCCTCGTTTAATTTTTTCAGGATCCTTCTTTTTTCCTCAATGGAGAAGTTTGGCGTGTTTTGCACGCTTTCCATTTTATTTTCAATCCAGCTCAGTACTTCAGGTGTGCGTACAAATTTATACTCAGCACCGATAGACCTGCAATAGGTCTTTTGCAGGAAAGCAACGATATCGCGGAGTTTGGCTGTACCGATACCCAATTCAACGCCAGAATTAAAAGGAGTATCAAGATCGGCCTCAGACAAACCGAAATTTTCGATGTCCAGCGTCGGTAAATGGGCCCGTCTTTCCCTTACAGGATTGGTATGTGTGAAAAGATGCCCACGCTGACGATAGCCATTGATCATGTTAAGGACATTAACTTCTTTTAAGAATTGCTCAGGTGCTACTTCACTAACCTGTCCGGCTTCTGCTCCCCTTCCAAAATCAAAACCCTCAAAAAATTTCTGCCAGCCGAATTCGACAGCATTAGGGTCCTCTTTATAAGTTTGATAGATAGAATCGATGTATTCGGCATTTGCGCCGTTGAGATAAGATAAATTATCCATTGTTTATGAATTGATATAAGTACGGCAAAATTAGGATTTTACCTCGTAAAACGGTTATAATTCTTCAAGAAAATCGGTGATGTCACAAACGTTTTTCAATGGTGTGAGCTGATTATGAACAAGAATATCAAATTCCGAGATCAAACTCCCTGCCACCAGCAACGGAACATCCAGATGTTCCATCACTTTCCCAATTATTTTGTTGATATCCTTTCCCAGATTCAATGAAGTCAGTACAATAAAAGCATAGTCTGGTTTGTAAGCAACGATCACCTTTTTCACATCAGTATAGGGAATTTCCTGTCCCAGGTAAAGCGTATCCATTCCACAGCTTTTCAGCAGGTATCGAGCAAAAAGCAATCCAGTTTCATGCATTTCCGCTTCCGGCAGGAATAATAAAAATCTTTTGGGGTTTTCCCGGGCGGGTTTTTCAAGTTTGTCAATTTCAACGATGATCCTGTCCCTGATCAAATTGGAAGCAAAATGCTCCTGTGAAGGGTCTATAGCCCCCGTTTGCCAAAGCATCCCTACCTTTTTCATAAAAGGAAAAAGCACCAGGTCCATCGTTTTAGTTAGCCCGAATTCTTCGATACAGCCCGAAAGAATTTCGGCAAAGGCAGTTTCATCATAATGAAGTGTCGCATCTGACAGACGCAGCACCTGCACAGTGTCGTTGTTCCAGTCAGACTGGAATTGCGTGACCAGGTCGGCGATCTGCTCTTTAGACATTTTTGCTATGCGGCTGATCTTGTAACCCTTTTCATTCAGTGTAACGATATTCAGAAGAAGTTTAAGGTCATCTTCATCATAAAATCTGATATTGGTGGGCGTCCTTTTAGGTGGCACCAGATTATACCTGGCCTCCCATGCACGGATGGTATGCGCTTTGATACCGATAAGGCCCTCTATATCACTGATTGAAAATTTTTTCACGTACGTCGTTAACAAATATTAAACAAAATTGTTCTCCTTGTATTTTTTGTCTAACATAACAAAAAAAATCTTTCAATTCCTCCAAAAACTGCCGGAGAATTATGAAGGAGCGTAAATCTCCAGGTCCAGCATTTTAATTTGTTTATCCAGGTCAAAACTGTTTTTGGAGCGGGGGTCCTTACCGCCCATCGCTACATTTGCCCAGTTGCCCCAATTGCTTGCGGGAGAATAATCTATTAACTTTTGTTCAAAATAACCTGCGCCGTCCAGCCAGTTCAGTTTCAGCACATAGATCAGAAAAGTAGCTACCACTAACCTGCCTGCATGCGAAATAAAACCTGAAAGATTTAATTCGGTCATGTATTTATCCACCAGTACGTGCCCGGTATTTCCGTCTTTCCATTGCTGTAAATGCAGCTCGTCCTGTTCAGGACTGGAAGAGCTCTCAACATCGGTGACAATATCAGTAAAAAAGTGGATCGTATGTTTTTTGAACATGAACCTGAAATAGTCCCTCCACAATAAACCCAGGATGAGGTGGTTGAAATTCGCATTGGCGCCAAACCGGCGTTCTGCATCCTTCACCGCCCAGTAAACTTTCCGTGGCGACAGGCAACCTAAGGCCAGCCAGGGAGACAATTTAGAGGAGTACACAAATTTATCTGTACTTGTCCTGCTATTTGTCTTTGCGTATATTTCTGCTCCTTCTTTAAATAATCCGTTTAAATGATTGATTCCTTCTTCTTCCCCTCCCGAAGGGCCGGCTGACACAGATTTGTATCCGGGTAGTTCGCCCCAGTCCTCAACTTCCACCACGCTGATCTCCTTTGGAGAAAGGAAACAGGCTTTCACGATCGCATCACGCTCCGTTTTTTTCTTAAACTGCGCAAAAACATCAGGGATGTCCTTGATCGGAAAGGGCAGGTCTTCTTTATTGTAAAGCGTATGGCCTATAAAGTGCTTCAGGTTAACTTTTAATTTCCATAACAGGTCTTCTACGTTTGAAGAAACGGTTGTTTCTTTTGTAGCCACTTCCCTGTGGTGATAAACTTCTGAGATTTCATATTGCTCAACCAGTCCGGGCATATGGTCTTCCGGGCTGCCGTTCACCACCAGGAGATTCCCTCCCACTTTCTTCAGCGATTCACGGAGAGCGGAAACACTTTCTATCAAAAATTGGACTCCGCTGTTTCCTTCCTTAATTTTCCCTTCGGCATCGTACTCGAAATGACCCGGGTCAAAGAAATATACTGGCAGAATACTGTCTGACTTGGCGATTGCTTCCACCAACATTTCGTTGTCGTGTAAACGCAGATCATTTCTAAACCAAACGAGTATTTTCTTAGATTTCATTTGATTATTACTAAATTTCAGTTATAAGCATCAAAAATATAGCATTTTTAGGCTAACATCTAATACGCGAAGTAATATTTACATAACCAAAACAAATGTTCGGTTAAAAATTACCGGTTTTAAAACCAAAATGACACATTTCAGGTATATAAACAGATGAACCAGCATATTTTACTTACAGGAGCTACAGGCATGCTCGGTAAATACCTGATCCAATCGCTATTAAACGCAGGGCATAAGGTATCCGTACTGAGCAGGAAGCCACAGACTATCAGCCAGGTAAACGTATTCCTGTGGGATGTGGACAAGGAGCAGATAGACCCGCGCTGCATAGAAGGTGTGGATACTGTCATCCATCTTGCCGGCGAAAATATAGCCGGCGAAAAGTGGACTGAAAAACGGAAAAAGGAAATTATTGATAGCAGGGTCATGTCTGCCGGGCTTTTATTCAAGACCATCTCCGCCTACAAAAATCAGGTCAGGGTATTTATTTCGGCCGCCGCAGTCGGTTATTATGGCAACCGTGGCGATGAAATCCTGACCGAAAGCAGCCCGGCCGGAAATGATTTCATGTCTGATTGCTGCGTTGCCTGGGAACAAGCTGCAGATCAGGGTAAAAAACTGGGCCTCAGGGTGGTGAAGATACGTACAGGCGTAGTGCTGGGCAAAGATGGCGGCGCATTGCCACAGATGGCCAAACCTATTCAGTTATTTGCCGGAGCTCCGCTGGGGACAGGAAAGCAATGGGTTCCCTGGATCCACTACGAAGACATGAACCAGATCTACATGCATTTTGTTGACGATCAGTCGGCCGAAGGCGTATACAATGCCTGCGCCCCTTTCCCTGTCACCAATAAAACACTAACCAGGGCCATTGCCAAAGCATTACACCGTCCCGTATGGCCCTTTAGCGTACCAGAAGCAGTAATGAAACTGATATTGGGTGAAATGAGCGCCGTAGTGCTCAACAGCACCAACACCTCTGCACAAAAGATACTGGATGCAGGCTTTATATTTAAATACACTCATCTTGAAGATGCCTTAGCTGATATTTACGGCTCATGAACAAAGAAGTTAACATTTGCTGGTTAAGAAGGGATTTAAGGTTAAATGACAATGCAGCCTTATACCATGCACTTAAAGGGGACTTTCCGGTGCTGCTGCTGTTTATATTTGACAGGAATATCCTGGATGACCTGAACGATAAAAAAGATGCCAGGGTAACGTTCATTTACCAGCAGCTTCAGCTCATCGAAAAGGAACTGCAACAAAAAGGCTCATCCCTGCTCATCAAATATGGCACCCCGGAACAGGCGTGGCAGGAAGTACTCGGCAGCTATTCCGTAAAAGGCGTATATACGAATCATGATTATGAACCCTATGCCGCAGAACGCGATGATTCCTTAGGAGAGTTCCTTCGCTCCGAGGCTATCCCCCTGTACACATTTAAAGACCAGGTGATCTTTGAGAAAGATGAGGTCACCAAAGCTGATGGTAAACCTTATACTGTTTTCAGTCCCTATTTCAGGCAGTGGATGTTAAAGCTGAATGATTTTTACCTGAAGGCTTATCCTGTGAAAAAATACCTGAAGCACCTTTTTCAAACCAAACCGCTTGCATTTCCTTTGCTATCGGCACTGGGCTTTGAAGAGGCCCTGCAGGAATTTCCGTCCAAAAACTTCGAAAAGAAACTGGCTGCCTATGAAGAACGCAGGGACTTTCCTTTTGACGATGCCACCACCCACATCGGCCTGCATTTAAGATTCGGCACCATCAGCATCAGGGAAGCTGCCGCTGCGGCGCAGGATGCCAAAGCAAACAAATGGCTTTCTGAACTGGCCTGGAGAGACTTCTATATGATGATCTTATGGCATTTCCCGCAGACGGCTACACAATCCTTCAAACCGGCATATGACAATATCAAGTGGGTCAACAACGAGCAGGATTTTGAAGCCTGGAAGAATGGCAGGACGGGTTATCCTATCGTGGATGCCGGTATGCACCAGTTAAACCAAACCGGGTATATGCATAACCGGGTAAGGATGATCGTGGGCAGCTTTTTAACAAAACACCTGCTGATTGACTGGCGCTGGGGTGAAGCTTACTTTGCGGAGAAACTGCTGGATTATGAAATGGCCAGCAACGTCGGCGGATGGCAATGGGCCTGCGGCTGCGGCAATGATGCAGCGCCCTACTTCAGGGTCTTCAATCCGGAACTGCAGGCGAAGAAATTTGACCCGCAGAACAAATACATCTACCGCTGGGCCCCGGAGTACAAAGAAGAAAAGCATGCCCAACCTATTGTTGAACATGCTTTTGCACGAGAAAGAATTCTCAAAGTCTTTAAAGAAGCCCTGGCGCAGTAACGTTATGGGGTTACTGAGGTAATCTGTACATCAAAGTCCAGGATAGCGTTCCCCGGCAGCGTACCTGTGCCTGATGTTCCATATGCCAGGCGTGAAGGAATCAGCATCCGTATTTTACCATCTTTTTGCAGTTTGCCCGGAAGAGTTTTACTCCAGCCCTCTATAATTCCCGAACCCGGGCTCAGATCGAAGGTGGCATCGGTGCCGGAATCAAACACAGTTCCGTCTGTATATCTTCCGGTATAACTCGCCACAATGGTAGAGTTCACAGTAATAGGATATGTACCGCTTCCTGCTGCAGAAATACTATACCACACACCGGAAGGATCTTTTTTCATATCGGTTAAACCTTTGCTCGTAATAAAGGCCTGGATCAGCCTGTCATCAAGTACGGTTTGTGAAACGTCAGGATAGGTAGTAATGGTTAGATCTATATTTTCGTTGGAAGGAACATCACCAGCCCCGTTTTTGCCAAAAGCAAGATACGAAGGCAGCAGGATCCTGGCTACAGCGCCACGTCTCATTTTCAGCATTACGTCATGTATTGCAGGAATGCTGTACCCTACAGACTGGTAAGCCAGTGAACCTGTATAACCAACAAAGGTGCCTAAATTGGCATAGGAAGGTGTAGACAGGTACGTCACGCCATTTTCCATTCCCTTTGCCAGACCGTCATATAAAACGGAATCCGTGTTTTTCAGTAAATCTCCGGTACCCTGTGTTACGATCTGGTAATAATATCCTGTTTTAGCAGAATCTTCCACCATTCCGGTAAGATTATTGGCTGCGATATAATCTGTAATCTTTTTCGAATCTACACTTTGTATTGATTCGTAGTCCTTCTTACACGATGTAAAAATGAGGGTTAGGCCAGCGAAGGCTAGGATATATCCTGATAACTTTTTAAGCATTATTTAATTTGTTGTAACTGTTGTAACCGGTGGTATTATCTTTAGTAACTGAATGTCAAAATCTAAAATTGAGTTTTCTGCGAGTGTGGTATCTCCCGTTCTGACCTGCCTGTTTTGGTAAGCCAGCGGTGATGGTACGATCAACCTGATCCGTCCCCCCGGTTTAATCAGGGGTATTCCTTTTTTCCAGCCTTCAATACCAGTGTTCAAAATGAACTTGGTTGTGTCTGTGTTACTAAAAGTAGAATCAAATACCACTTGCTGGTTTAGGAACAGCCTGCCAACATAATGGATCCCGATCATATCAGTAGAATCGGGTGTCTTACCTTCCCCGGGGGTTTGAATAATATAATATAATCCGGCGGCCGTTTTGGTAAAACTATTAAGCGTACCGTTAGCTGTCAGCTGTTTTCTAATAATGTCGTCATCTATAACCAGTTGTGTAGCCCTGTCATACGCTGGATCCGTTTTACAGGAAGCGAAGAAACAAGCAGCTAAAACAAGCAGCAACAGAATTTTACTTTTTAACATATTGCACAAAAATAGTCTTTTATTAGGGATGGCACAATATTTAACCAATTTTAACAAATACAAAAAAACGCCCCCGTTAAATGAGGGCGTTTCCATCAAAGAAATTGTGAAACTAAAAACAATATTTATTTGCGGCAATCAGTTGCTGTGCAACTTTCTGGCGCGCATCCTTTACATTGAATGCTTCCATTTTGGTAAACCTTTTTAATCCTACCAGCATCATCCGCTGTTCATCACCATCCGCAAAAGCCCATAAAGCTTCCTTACCGGCTTTTTGTGATGCATCCACGGCCTCCACAAAATAGATCTTCATCATATTCAGCTGCCCTTCGCAGGCTTCTGCGCCTCTCAGGCTCACCAGTTTTTCTGTTCTTAACAATACTGATTCTGCTACATATACATAACTGGCCATATCGGCAATATTCATCAGTACCTCCTGTTCTTTGGACAGGCTTAGCATCAGCTTCTGCACTGCAGCTCCGGCAACCATCAGGGTAGCCTTTTTCAGGTTGCTGATGATTTTCTTTTCCGCGGCAAACAAGGTATCATCTTCTTCCCCAAAATCAGGGATAGACATCAGCTCTGCCGCAACAGCTGTAGCAGGGGTCATCAGATCCAGTTCGCCTTTCATTGCCCTTTTCAGCATCATGTCCACGGTGAGCAGCCTGTTAATTTCATTTGTTCCCTCAAATATCCTGTTGATCCGCGCGTCGCGGTATGCCCTGTCCATTGGTGCATCGGCCGAAAAGCCCATTCCCCCATAGATCTGCACACCTTCATCCACAACATAGTCCAGCACTTCTGATCCCCATACTTTCAGGATGGCACATTCCACAGCAAACTGTTCTGTAGACTTCAGCTTGGCCTTACTCTTATCCATCCCTCCGGCAACAAGCGCTTCATAGGCATCATCGATGTTCTGGCCCGCCCGGTAGTTGGCAGATTCAACGGCATACACCTTAGTGGCCATTTCTGCAAGCTTGAACCGGATAGCACCATATTTTGAGATCTGCCTTTCAAACTGGATCCGCTCATTGGAATAATTAACGGCAGTATTGATCACCTGCCTTGAAGCACCGATCGCGGCTGCTGCCAGCTTGATCCGGCCAATATTTAAGATATTCACAGCGATCTTAAAGCCATTCTGGCGTTCAGACAGCATGTTTTCAACAGGCACAGGACAGTCATTGAAGAACACCTGGCGTGTTGACGAACCCTTGATGCCCATCTTATGCTCTTCAGGGTTCATGGTTATGCCTCCGAATTCGCGTTCCACAATAAATGCAGTCAGGTTTTTATCGTCGTCAATCTTCGCAAATACGATGAAAACATCAGCGAAACCTCCGTTTGTGATCCACATCTTCTGCCCGTTGATCAGGTAATGGTTACCGTCTTCGGTTAACTTTGCTTTAGTTCTGGCCGAATTTGCATCTGAACCTGAATTAGGCTCAGTTAAACAATAGGCAGCTTTCCATTCACCTGTTCCCAGTTTAGGGATATATTTTTCCTTCTGTGCGTCATTTCCATAATAAAGAATAGGCAAAGTACCAATGCCTGTGTGCGCAGATAACGCTACAGCGAAAGAATGCCCGGCACCGATCACATCTGCAACAAGCATCGAGGTATTGAAATTCTTTCCAAACCCTTCATATTCTTCGGGAATGGAGACCCCAAGGATACCAAGTTCGCCCGCTTTGGTCATCAGCGATGGCATCAGGCCTTCTTCCTGCTGATCAATCCGGTCCAGGTTAGGGTACACTTCCGATGCCAGGAAATCACGGCAGGTCTGAGCAATCATCTGCTGTTCTTCATCAAATTCTTCAGGGATAAATACATCCTGGAAAGCGGTTTCCCTGATCAGGAACTCGCCCCCCTTTACTATCGTTTTATCTGTAGTTTCCATATCGGTTTATATTTAGGTTATTTATAACATTTCAAAAATACCGGCAGCCCCCTGCCCGCTGCCCACACACATCGTTACCATTCCATACTTCCCTTCCCTGCGTTTCAGTTCATTGAACAGCTGCACAGAGAGTTTTGCCCCGGTACAGCCCAGGGGATGCCCCAGGGAGATTGCCCCTCCATTCACATTGAGCTTTTCGGTATTGATATCCAGGGCCCTGATCACCGCGAGCGACTGAGAGGCGAAGGCTTCATTGAGTTCAATCAGGTCCATCTGTTCCAGTTTAAGACCTGCTCTTTTCAGCGCCAGCGGAATGGCATCGATAGGCCCTATGCCCATGATCCTTGGAGGCACCCCTACCACACCGTAACCAACCAGCCGCGCAATCGGGTCAACACCCAGTTCCTTCAGTTTAGCTTCTGAAACCACCAGTACAAAAGCAGCCCCGTCTGAAGTCTGCGAAGAGTTCCCCGCTGTGATGCTCCCGCCGGCAGCAAATACCGGTTTGAGTTTAGCCAGCTTTTCAGGGCTGGTATCTTCACGCGGCCCTTCGTCGGTATCCACCACATAGGTCCGGGTCTTTTTCTTCATCTGGCCGTCCAGGTAATTTTCTGTAACCGTGATGGGTGCAACCCCGGCTTTCAGATGTCCGTTTTTGATGGCCGCTATGGCTTTCATGTGCGACTGATACGCAAACTCATCCTGATCCTCACGGCTTACCTTATATTCACTGGCCACAGCTTCAGCTGTAAGGCCCATTCCCCAGTACCAGTCCGGGTTCTTTTTAGCCACATCGGCATTGGGCACTACTTTCCAGCCGCCAAAAGGCATGCCCGACATCACCTCTACGCCTCCTGCAACGATACAGTCAGCCATTCCGCTTTTGATCCTGGCAACTGCCGTAGCTATCGTGTCCAGTCCCGATGCGCAATACCTGTTCAGCGTTACTCCCGGAACCTTATCTGTATCCAGGCCCATCAGGGAGATCATTCTCCCGATGTTCAGTCCCTGTTCTGCTTCCGGCGTAGCGTTACCTACGATCACATCATCTATTTGCTCCTTGTCCAGATTGGGAACCTGGGCTACCAGCTGTCTGATCACTTCCGCAGCCAGATCATCGGCCCTGGTAAAACGAAATACGCCGCGCGGGGCTTTGCCCACTGCTGTACGTAAACCTGCTATGATATATGCTTCCTGCATGATTTCTTTTTAATTAAAATGACTGATGAATTAGTTGCGCAACGGTTTACCCTTGGTGACGATACTCTGGATACGCTCCAGTGTTCTTCTTTCGCCGCAAAGCGACAGAAATACTTCCCTTTCCAGATCCAGCAGGTACTGTTCTGTAACTTCTGTGGGAGCAGACAGATCACCTCCGCACATGACATAACCCAGTTTTTCCGAGATCTTTTTATCATGTTCCGAAATATAATGACCCGAATACATGGTATTGGCACCCGCATACACAATTCCCAATCCCTGTTTACCCAGCACCCTGATATCTTTTCTGGGTACAGGTTTGGTATAACCGGCATCTGCCAGTTCAATCGCTTTTGCTTTCGCATCTGCGATCAGCCTGCTGCGGTTCATCGAGACCGAATATTTATCCTTTTGCAGATAACCCAGTTCAAAGGCCTCTTCTGCTGAAGTAGATACTTTAGCCATAGCTACTGTAAGAAAACGGTCTTTCAGCACATTCTGAACGATCTGATCTTCTTTATATTCATCCGAAGCACGTAAGGCAAATTCCTTGGAACCACCTCCGCCGGGGATCAGGCCTACGCCAAATTCCACCAGCCCCATATAGGTTTCTGCATTCAACTGGACATGATCGGCATGCAGGCTAAATTCACATCCCCCGCCCAGGGCCAGGTGATGAGGAGCAACTACTACAGGAATAGAAGAATACCTGATCCTCATCGATGTATTCTGAAAGGACCTGACTGCCATATTCAGCTCATCCCAATCCTGTTCTACAGCCATCATAAAAATCATTCCTACGTTTGCCCCTGCAGAGAAATTAGCACCGTCGTTACCAATGACCAGCCCCCTGTATTCCTTTTCCGCGAGGTCAATTGCTTTATTGATCGCCTGCAATGTATCCCCGCCGATGGTATTCATTTTGGAATGGAATTCTACATTGAGGATGCCATCTCCAAGGTCAATGATGGAAGCACCGGAATTTTTCCATACCGTTTTAGCTGCCCTGATGTTATCCAGTATAATAAATGAACCGGCACCGGGAAGCGCCTGATAGCTTTTCGATGGGATATCGTAATATTTTTTTACACCGTCTTCCACCTTATAGAAGGATGTATTTCCGGCGGCCAGCATTTCATGTACCCATGCCGCGGCCTCATGCCCATACGCTTTCATCCCTTCCAGTGAGGCTGCTATACCCACTGCGTCCCAGACTTCAAACGGCCCCAGCTCCCAGCCAAAACCGGCGCGCATGGCATCGTCAATTCTGAACAGTTCATCCGAGATCTCCGGGATCCGGTCTGAGACGTACTCAAACAGGCCAAAAAAGGAAGACCTGAATACTTCTGCAGCCTTATCCCTGCCTGCGGCAAAAACCTTCATCCTGTCCCTTACATTTTCAATAGGTTTGGTCAGTTCCAGCGTAGCAGATTTCACTTTTTCCTGGGGCCGGTATTCCATTGTTTTCAGGTCCAGTGCCAGTATTTCTGTTTTACCATCCGCAGTCTTTGTTTTCTTGTAAAAGCCCTGCCCGGTTTTATCGCCCAGCCATTTATTTTCTTCCATTTTCACTACATAGGCAGGAAGTTTAAACAGCTCATGTGCTTTATCATCAGGGCAGTTGTCATACAGCCCTTTTGACACTTTGATCATTGTATCCAGCCCTACCACGTCAGAGGTACGGAAAGTGGCAGACTTGGGCCTGCCCAATGCCGGGCCGGTAAACTTATCTACTTCCTCCACTGTGAGGTCTAATTTTTCTACCAGGTGCAGCAGGGCCATGATTGCATACACACCTACCCTGTTGGCAATAAAAGCCGGGGTATCTTTACACAAAACGGTAGTCTTACCGAGGAACTTATCTCCATAAGACATCAGGAAATCTACGATCTCAGGTTTGGTATCCGGGGTAGGGATCACTTCCAGCAAACGCAGGTAACGGGGCGGATTAAAGAAATGTGTTCCGCAAAAACTTGCCTTAAAATCTTCAGTTCTGCCCTCGGCCATCAGGTGAATCGGGATTCCTGATGTATTTGAGGTGATCAGGGTTCCGGCCTTGCGGAATTGTTCCACCTGTTCAAAAACCTTTTTCTTGATCTCAAGATTTTCCACCACTACTTCGATGATCCAGTCGGCACCCGCAATTTTCGGCATATCATCATCAAAATTACCCGTGCTGATCTTAGCAATGGCTTTTTTTGTATAAAGGGGAGAAGGATTGGTTTTAATGGCATTCTGTAATGCACCGTTAACGATACGGTTTTTTACTACAGGATGATCTAAAGTGAAGCCCTTCGCCTGCTCCTCCGGAAGAAGGTCCTTTGGTGCAATATCCAACAACAATACTTCTACTCCTATATTCGCAAAGTGACAAGCAATGCGTGAGCCCATTATACCTGAGCCCAATACCGCTACTTTATTTATCTTTTTGTTCATCATTTTCTGTAGTTACTGTATATGCTAAAGTGAGTTTATTCAATTTCTGCAAGGTTTGCACAATGCTGTTTTTTTCCTGAACCGTAAGGTGGGTATTCAGGTATTCATTGAAAGACCGCACCACTCCCTTTGCCAGCTGCCTTTTCTCTCTTCCATAGTCTGTGAGGAATACCTTAACGGAACGTTTATCTGACGGTGCAGCTTCCCTGTAGATCAGGCCGCTCTCTTCCATATTGCTGAGTATGCGGGAAAGGCTGGTGGCCTTTACCCCAAGCAAACCCGCCAGCTGCGAAACAGCCGTACCTTCCTTGTCAATATTAATCAGCACATATCCAATAGCTTGGGTGATGCCGAAGCCTGAAGCAATCTGGTTATAGGTGTTCGACATATTCTGCCAAACTACCTTCAATAAATAATCTATAGTTTCTTCGTGTCTCATTAATTACTATGCTTGCATAACAAAGCTAAATAATAAAATAGTAGGAAACAAGTAAAAAAAGAGCTGTTTTTCTATACCTGATCCGGTAAGAAAACCGTTTAAGAGTGAACATAAATGTGTTTGAAAGTATCTGGCTTATAGCAAATCTGAGACCTTGGCGGACCAGGTTGATTGCTATTTGCGCCTTTCTCTCAAGGCACCAAACCGGGCATCTTAGATGATTGTACGTTTCATCTGAGACATCCATTTTGGCTATTTATGAGTGACTATTGCTTTATTGAGAACATTATTTGTACGCAGCATTTTGGTAAAAAGCCTAAGCTTATCCATATCTGAGCGAAAAACGTCTCTCCGCAGGCGTTCATGAGCAGATAATTTAGTAATGTATCCTCCCGAAGATTCATTAAGAATATCATTAAATTCTTTTTTCATAGTAGTCCCGGCTTTTATAATGCAATTTACTCATCATGTTTGGAAAAACCCAAACATATTTCGTACTGTATCAGATCTTACTGATCAGAAGGTTTTTGATTTTCAATAGGAGATAACACCAAAAAATTTTGACACAAAAAAGCCCCAATCTTAACTGGGGCTTTTTTGATCCGCCGGATTAACTCCCGGTGGTTATATTAATTGTATCTACTAGTAAAGCGTAAACTCTACACGTCTGTTTTTCTGACGTCCGGCTGCAGTTTTGTTTGTTGCAATTGGTTGTGTCAAACCGTAACCTGTAGCTTCAACTCTCGAAGCATTTACACCCTGAGAAACCAGGTAAGCTTTAACTGACTCAGCTCTGTCTTTAGACAATCTCATGTTCAGTTCTGCTGAACCTGTGTTATCTGTGTGACCAGCTAATTTCAGGCTGAAGTTTTTAGTTACCAAGAGGTTGGCAACACGGTTTAATGTTGGGAAAGATTTAGACCTGATCGTAGATTTTCCAAGATCAAATTCTAAGTTTCTGATCGCATCCCTAACTACACGTCTGTCTTCTTCAGTGATGATTACTTTTTCAACTGGTTTAGGCGTAACTAAAGGACATCCTGCACCGTCAACTACAGTAGCTGATGGAGTACCAGGACATTTATCCAGTTTATCAGCAACACCGTCACCATCTGTATCTTTCAACAGATCGTCCATGTCAGATCTCAATTTAGCATTTTCAGCTTTTTGATTATCTAAATCACTTTTCAGTGAGCCTGCCAGTTGTTTAGCCTGTACAGCTTCGTCATAACTTGCCGCTACCGGATTGTAATAAGCCAGCTGAGGTCCTTTACCCAAAGCAAATTCTAAACCTGCATGTGCATAATTGAACCTGTCGCTGTTATTGTTGCGGTAAGTACCATCAAGGTTATCGCCATCAACAAAGTAAACTGACCATCCTAAATCAAAATTGATCCTTTCAGAAACCCTGAATTTAGCACCAATTCCAACCGGAATTACCAGCTCACTGATCGTTTTACCGTCTGCAAAATCTGAAGTAACACCTTCTGTTGAAGTAACTGTAGGTTTGTAACCTGCCAGACCAGCACCCGCTGATATGTATAATTGTAATACATCTTGTTTTTTGAACAGGTCGATATTGAACATATTCACCTGTGCACTCAGTGTTCCTGCATAAGAAAGATCAGTTTCATAGGAAGTATTTCCGCCAGTGATCGTTGTACCACTGTCAAAAGCTTCAGAATTATCACCTTTTAATTTACCTCTGATCCCGTCCAGTTTCAGGGAGAAATATGGGGTAAATTGTTTCTTGATGTAAAGACCATAACCCAGACTTGATTTCCAGTTTGAGAAATCATTCCTTCCGCCAAGCGGAGAGATAGGAGAAAGCACTCCTGCATTTACACCTACAGACCATGTGCTGAACTGCTGAACAGCAGAAGTACCAGCTGGCGTTTGTGTTTGCGCTTGCGCAGCACCGCCAATAAATAGGGCAGCTAAGGCTACCGGCAAACATTTAAATAGTTTTTGTTTCATAATATGAGTCTAATGTTAATTTGGTTCCCGTATTTTTTCCTGAGGTATGCAATATCTGTACCAAGTTGAAAAATAAGGCTCAAATCACCAATGAGCGGCATTTTACACTTATAACTGTAGTTTAAATCACCAAAGTATTCCTGATTAAATGGTCGGAGTGATGGACAGAATCATTCAAAAGTGCCCTCCCGGCTGCACGCCGATTACCGGATGATCCGTTCAGGGTAAAGTGTCCGTTCCTGATTCAACTTGACAAATTTTAGAGAAACTCTTAAATTTAATTAAGTTATGGAAAAGCCAAGAAAAGGATCGAAAGGTGGTCGTTTAACCATCTACGAAGACAGCTTTAAAATTCT
>Ga0247734_1001538_pt1 | contig 17347 bp, 19 predicted proteins | sample UWRJL103311B2_FD_180933 | JGI IMG/M metagenome (GOLD analysis project Ga0247734, IMG submission 180933) | Plant litter microbial communities from Arlington Agricultural Research Station in Wisconsin, United States - UWRJ-L103-311B-2 | ecosystem: Environmental > Terrestrial > Plant litter >... | reverse complement strand
GGAAGGAGCAGTTTAGGTGGACTATGGATGCAGTACTTCTGTGGGAAGGTACAAACTACATTTTGGCTTTGATAGGCGTAATTACGCTCAAGGGCATGAAAGTCAGATTTGGTCTACACAAATGAGAACGCCAACAAGAATATTATTGTGTCAAGAGATCTGAAATATCTCATAATTAGCTCATTTACTGGGTGAATGGGATCTTAGGCATCTTACATAACTGCCTCTCAAGCAGCTGCTTGTCCTCAAAAATCTTATCTATGATTTTCGATACTACCATAGCCTAGTAAGCAATATAGGGCGGCTAACCTTTTTGCCCCTCTAGCGTCCTTGCGATACCTCCGGCATGTAATATCTACTGGTGAAGTCAGGCAATACTTCTAGGCTGTTCCCATGCTTTCACAAAAAGTCGTAATCCTTTTCTTTAGTTTATCCAGCTCTTCCCCCTCGATGTTCATGAAACGGATCAAATCGTCTCCAACATCTTTCCCGTACAAAGCGGAATCACTGACGCTGTTATCAATTCCTTTCTTAGCTCTCACTTCCCACACTCCCTCCCAATTCCATTCTCCAGGTCTTCTAGACTGGTTCGTTGCACTTGTCCCGCAAGCTACTGGTTGATAACTTTCGGGGACACCTGAACTGCTGTCATTACTGCTTTCAGCCCCGTCGTCACTCACGCCATCATGCATGTCTTTCAGAGACGGATGAGGAGGAAGCGTTGCGCCAGATTTGATCCTATGAGATCGCCATGCATGCCAAGCTCCTGGATTCCCAGCAGCTTCTAGCGGTATCAGGTCAAGTACTGCTTCATCATCGAACGCACTCCTAATATATCTCAAAACTTCGTATATGGTTATTCTCCGCCCGCTTTTGATCGCTCGGTCTGATGAACTGCTCGTGCCGTCAGAAGCGCTCAGAATGTCCGGACTAGGTTTTGAAACTGAGTGGTGCAGAGGTGTCGAGGTTGGGGTGAGCAAGGATGCTTGGGGATGTGGTGTAGGTTGCCCTTTGGGGTGTGTCCGCCCAAACCAGCTGGGAAAACCGTTTCGCAGGGAGAATCCACCAGGAGGTAATCGTTCTGCGTCTGTTGCTGACACTGTGCCTCCATCTTGTATGTCTGTTGTATACATGTATGTTGTGAGTGGGGTAATGAGGGGGTGAAATATGTCAGTGCTAAAAGTTATCTAGAGCAATCATTAGCGTTACGTATCTTAAACATACTACAATACAGATAGTAGACCAATTCATTGTCTCATAATCCTTAACACATTGAATTTCATGTAGAATGATAGTAAAAACCTAACCCTTCAAGAAAGATATCGGCGTGGATGTTTTTAGAAGTGGGTTAGGATTTTTTTGATCACCCCCTTTTCAAATATGTCAAACATCTAGAGAAAAAGGACAGGCTCAAACGCAAAAACTCGCAAAATATCATTCGAACTTTCCAAATCCATACTCACAAGAGGTGGAAGAGAAGGATAGCTTGGTGGGTATGAAATTTGAAACCGAAGTATTGATGGGGCATAAGGTCCTATTAACCACGTCAGAAATGCTAGATATATGACAGCAGAGTAAATAAGCTAACCCTTTCGAACAAATATAACACCGGACCATAGCGTAGGATCACCGGGAGTCAGGCTAACAAAGACTCCATGTGGACTGGCATGCTTAAGGATGGAACTGTACGCCAAAGTCATTAGCCTCTGCGAATGTGAATTTACTGAGATACGTACAATTCTACCAGTAGATTCTGCTTGCGTACAGCAGAGAGGGAGGACAATGCTCTCGGTGCCATATCTAGTGTGAATGTAGGAGGTTCCTCAGATATTAAGTTGTTGAATGATGGATGCACTTGTCGTGAAACAGGCAGAATATCAACCAGAGATACCGCCCTGGCCACCACCAGGGTTGATAATGCCACCCCATAATATCCTTCTCAAACAAACCCCAAGTCAGGGGATTATTTAAGAATGTGTATTAGTAGCCTTCTCTACTCAGTAGCTTTTTGGATGACTATCTTCATGGTAGAAACTGCATACAAATTAAGATCTCAGATTCTTCCTATATTTAGCTGTAATCTTCATCCAACGCTATAGCTTGCTCGGTATGAAACTTGATAAATTGATGTAGAGTAATTTTTCATAGAACTATTCCGCTAAACGATGCATAAGTGCTTCCAAGGAACTCCTCAACTATGCAAATTCCAAGTCGGGTTCATTTATAAACTCCCCAGGGACTCAATCGACGTTGTCACTAATTTCCTAACCGCTGTTCAATCTTCGCCTTTTCCTGGTCCTTGAGTTGTTTGATATCCTCTTTGGTAGCATCATACGCCGCTCTGACCTGGTTGAAAGGATTCTCTTCACTCTTCTCGAATTCTTTCCGGATCTTCTCGCGCTTCTGGTTTTGTCGAAGTCCCTGTCCGCTTCCATCCTCATCCATCTCCTTCAACCGCTTCTCCTCATATGCCGCAAAAGCCGCCTTAAATCGTCGCTCGGGATGTTTATCGATCTTCGCAGCATCTGACCCGGTAGCCAAAGATAAAGCATCGAGAGCGTTGTCGATACCCGTTGCGTTGAGGGAGGATGAAGGTTTTGATCCGTCATCATCAAGTTGAGATAAATCGAGCCCTTTGTTAACCTTCTTCACCGCAGTTTTTGCGTTCTTTGGAGCTGCACGAGTATTCTTCTCCTCCTCTGCTAGTAATGCATCCTTCTCTGCCTTCTTTCTAGCTTGTTCTGCCTTCTTTGCTGCCTCGGCCTCTCTGTGTTGAAGTATGTTAGTCATGGCTGACTGCAATAAGCTCATCTAACTGAACCTAGAGGGCATCATACTTCTTTGCAGTTGATTTAGCACCTTTTCCCCAATCTTCGTCTTCTACCGCCGCTTTCTTCTCGTTCTCAACAGCAGCCTTCTTTTGGGCCGCTTCGGCCTTCTTTGCGTTGCCTGATACCTTCTTGGTGTTTTCTGTTGCTGCTTTCTTGCCTGCCATGATCGCGGTTCTTGTTTACTGAAGATGTAAGATGCGTGACCTAGAAGCTTGCAACAGGATGCGGTTTGATATGCCGATTTACTTGCAATACTTTGTAGTAAGTTGGTATCTTAGGTCTGGTGGGGGTTGTTTACCCCGCCATCACCAAAATAACAATCATATGATTCTGCCGAATGATCACGTGCATTATAAATTACCTCCAACTCAATTCATGAGTCTAAATTTGATATTAGAAAGCATTATTGTGACGTATATCAATGGGATCTAAGCTCAGTCATAAAGTAAGTTATGAAAATTGACTCCAAAATAGAGTTTCATTCTTGTTACTAATTACCTCTCGTGTTTGCATGGGCCATATGAAATCTTGAGTATGCAGATGTCAGCTGAATCTGAATGTGAAAGAGAGTTTCGATTCCAAATTAGAGTGAAAAGATCTAGTATGTCTTCTTATTGATATTAGATTGTATCTATAGGTTCCGTCAAGTGAGATATTCCAAATTTGGTGGATGTACTGTGCCTAGGTAACTATTATTGTGTAATGTACTGTGTGTGCACTACATAGGCCAAGGACCAAGTCAGTACAGTCAGGGATGTAATAATGATCTACATCCTCCACAGATCAATCTGATATAATATGATGTGTATCGCAAGATTGTGGCGAAGTGCTTATTTTCCAACATTTTAGCTTCTCGCGTGAAGAGATCCATTTGGATCTTTGGCCAAAGAAATAAATAAGTACTAAATAAGTTCTCCGAATTTAATGTTTAAATCTGCACGCGTCTCATAAACTCAATAATTTTTTGACAACTTTCGCTCGAATACTTACAGCTTAATGTGCAGGGCAATAAGCAATTTGACAACACGCCACTCCGACAGCAGCTGGATTGGACAGACCTGATCTGGGATCCATCTCCGTATGCTTATGAAGCAGCATTCGCCCGAAGGGAGTGAAGGAGGCACTCGGTGGACGAAAGGGGAAGACCAATAGTACCATATTCAGCAACTCATACATCTTGAGGTGCCACTAGCCTTGAGTGAAGCAGAACAAAAGCAATAAGAACTATATTCATGTAGCACAGGAAGTTCTCAGAATGTGCATTGCATCTGTATCTCTCCCGAGCTGCAGGGCAAGCCGTGTTTAACGAACGCCGCACCCGTTTTGCATTTGGCATGCAGGTGCCTCGAAGATCTCGTGACGGTTAGAAATGCCCAATATCGCACAGCAATTGCTCAGCAATTTCGTTCCGATACCCAGTCGGAAGTACTCCAGCCAATGTATGATGGATTCGTGGTTGTGCTACTGGCGAATGCCCGAGAACCGCCGCCCATGTGCGGCATGCCGTCGAAACTGCAATGGCACGATGGTACATACGGTAGTATTTTTCATCGAGATCCAACTTCAACAAGCAGGCTGGGAGATCAGAGACTGTGCGGTACATATGCACATGTCGTGCCCGAGATGCAAGGCTGGGGCTCTACTTGCATGAGTAGCTGCAATTGGGTGGCCATATCTTACATCAGAGACCAGGGACAAGACTCGAAAGAAACTACACAAGGATCAGAAGGCTGCTGACATGTGTTGACCAATGTTCAAGAGGCTGGAAATGGTTACCTGATAGACAACATTGGTGGCTGCAGGTCAAACGCAGTCTTCAGTAAGAGAACATAGTAAAAAGCAAAGCGTTTCGAGACTTGCCCTACTGGGAGTCTTGAGATAATACTGTCCCGATATAGAACACACCGGAGATATGTCCTATAGTACTATCTGACACATTAAACAACGAAAGACCACCAAACTTAAATAACGCAAAAAACGAATATGAACAATCTCAAGTCGAATCTAAATTGTGCAGACCAACACATCAGATACCCACACAACCGATGATAGTTTGAGACGACTTCCGAAATTTTATGTAAAGTACCATATGACACAGTAACTGCCAGGAGATGTCTGTTCCCGAAGTTTCCGGAATCGTCCCACTCCTGTAGTGAGAGATATACGTGAATGGGTTGGGGCTATGGTTTTGATGAGACAGGATCGATAATGGGGCTCAGAAGTTCAAAAGCAATACCGGTTTACAACGCCTGATACAGCATCTCAACTGTCTAAAATCTTGTGTAACGAATACTATGCAAACACGCACCAGCATTCACTTCGTACGACCATGTGGTAATATGAGCAGATCCCAACGCCACTTGGCTACGATCATGGTCGTGGCTGGTGGGACTTGAACGGATGAATAGGAATGATTGCCGTTGACCCAGTCGAGCGGTTAGAAATACCGAGATAGTGTGATGGATGGCTGACATCTAGCTATTGGCCGTCATCAACGCAGCTCACAACGTTGTTCCCCCTTGATTGAGAGTGGAGAGTGAATACGTTTTTTCGATCACTTGGAACAGACAAATGTTGTTCAAGACTCATAATAGCGGTATGTTGAAGCGGTCTCGGGCGGTGTGGTAGCCTTCTTAGTGACACGTGAACAATATGAGCACAACGTGTCAAGAATGAGAGGGTCTCTGGGCCCAAGTCTCAAGCGATTTTTGGGTGCGATTGTCCAGGTCAATGTTCATGTTTGTCGTAGGATGGGGTGAGAGTTAGTGGGAGGTCCAATTTAGCAGCTTGAGAAAGGGGCAGAGACCCACAGCTAACCGACGTCAAGCCACAGAAGTGAAATAGAAGGGCCTTGGTGGTTCTAGGTTGGCTGCTTAATTGCTTAAGCGTTAATTTTATGCTAGTTTCAGAACTATAGTTTGCCCCGAAAAAGTCAGTTGGAAAGCGTAAGTCGGATGCGGTTCCGCGAGCTCACTAAGACTGTTCTGGGAGGGATATAGTGTTCACACAAGTGAGTCGAGCCGCTGTATCAAAAAGTCGGAACTAGCTGATTATGATTTGCACCCTCGCTGGCGCTACCTGTTGGTCGATCCAAGTGGTACCAATACAGCCCATTTGCGTTGAAAATTTGCATGATGACAATGAAGACGTGATGATAATCATTATTCATCAAAAAGATGAAACCATGCTCCCACTCGCGGGGCCAGTCGCCAAGTGAATCAATCGCTTCAAACATTCGCCTTCTCCGTAAGTACTCCATACAGTACATGCCGTCAAAAGTGCTCCGCTATTTCTATGATCCATGACCCTGATTCCGAACTCCGCGGGCTTTCGTTTGGCCGACGAACCTGCTGCTCCTACTGTACAGTACAGTATATGGCAGATGCCTCCGAGTAGATATGCGTAGCTGGTGTCAAGCGTGGTTATAGGCTCAACCGACCCCAGGACATGGATAAACTTGCATATTTATAGAACGAGGGGGCTCATCATCATTCGTCCTTCAAAGGTGAAAGGTGAAAGGATCTCCTTTTCCACTGGTTCTACATACGTCAGTAACCAGCCTTAAGCCTACAGGCGCATGCAGATGATGGACACCTGACCACAAAAGCCCCATGGTGGTACAGTACTGTACAGTAAGGAGGTAGCTGCTTACTTACTTTGCTGGCATCATCATCCATCCATCCATCCATCCATCCATCCATTCATTGAATCAATCATGAAATGCAGTCCAGTCCAGTCCAGTCCAGTCCCGTCCCGTAACTCTTTCTTTGCGCCCTGATCCAACATGTGCAAAGAAAACCAACACCCACGCGCCCGGCTTATCTTCAAAGTTCAGCAGCAGCCTTGGGGGGGTCCCATTCTTTCTATCTGTTCCTGTACCGCGTACCCTTCCTTCTCTTCCCTGTCCTTTCATTCCTCTCCCCAAATTATCCGATTTGCGCGCCCCGTCAAGTTTTACACGGGATGTTTCAATTTCGGACTCATCCGAACGACCCGGAGCACAGTGCAGAAGATGGTCGGTGGGCCGTGAGCTATCGACGAGTCAAACCCTCGCTTGAGCATCCACACTAATCCACAGGCGGCCTAGCGCCATGGATAGCTTTCCAGCACTTTGGTTCTGGTACACACCCAAGGGACATCCTAGCTGGGCAGCGCTGCTTTTGTTGAGTAAACAGTAACACCTAGTGATAGGATCCGAGTTGTGTATGTATGTACCGGGCGTGGTGAGTGTGAGGTGTGAGTACTGAGTAGGTGAGTATCGGCTCCCCTGCACCCGACAAGCAAGTACCGTTGTTCATGCATATAGGCATTAAACGGGTTCCAGATACAACGTACCCTCAGAATAGAATCCTCGAGGGAGAGGGACGGCGCTCACTCTGACCGCACGTACTGTGCAGGTTTTACATCATACGCGTAAGGACGATCTACTTGCATCCGAAAGTACGGAGTAACAGCACAACTTCTCGCGCCGGGTCGCCGTTTTCTCATGGAAGCTTTCCGATCCCATATCTACAGCATTCATCACCTCCATCCAGGCCCGTAAGCTGATCACCCCACCAAACGAGATACACGATCTATCCAATCAAACCGTGGGTTGGCGAGGTGAGTTTTGCTATCGTCAGCCTTACATTACAGCATTGTTCTCTCCGTTGCTTACTGCTATCCTGTTTTGTTGCGATGCAGAGGACTTTCCTTTGAGTTAGGAAGACCTTCAGCGACTGCAAGGGATGTGTTTGCTCTGGTTACGTTTGAGGGAAAAGAGAGTTTGTCAATTGCTATATCCAGTGCAAGCTAGAGCAACACCTTGTCTGTCGCCTCAACCACCATTTCGTGACCGGCCGCAGCTTAATCTTAATAACACGAACGTGTTGGAATGGGCGGACGTATCCAAAGCGGGATCTAGAGAGATGATCATCTATAAAACTGCTACACTGTAGCATTTTTGGGCATTTAACTATTAACCGGCACAGCACCATATATTATATACTAATGCTCTTTTCGTTATTGCAGAAGAGAAATATACTTGGGTCACGACAATCGAAAGCCCCTTGTGGACCGTTACATATATCGTATATGCTTTTCGTATAACTCAAAAAGCCGCAAGGAATCGCCAATTCAGCGGAACGTGATTATTGTGGCATTGGGAGAAATTGAGATCAGAATCAGGGCTCCCCAATGCGATGTAGTTTGCGCGCCCATTCGCGCCTTATTATACCAAACTGGAAGTCGATACCACATGAGAATACAATTTTGTACGCCTGCATAATCTGATGATGGGAGTAATATTCATCTTAAGGGTTGATTTCCTATCTCCCGCCAGAACCACGTACGCATCCAACCTCGTATCCAGCCACCAAACCCATCCTGGTATGAATATACAGTGCATATGCAGAAATCAAGCAAAGCTACGATGGGAATCAGGAGATGTCGTGAATCTGGGGAACTCTCAGTGTTCCATCGCAGTATAACTTACTCAGCTGAGTGCTACTCGGTCGTTTCTTCCCGAACACTTACTTCATATTACTGCTCATATCACTCGCCGCCCCAAACTTGATGTCACACGGTAAAAGGCTTTTTTTCCGTCTCTCAGGCCCCTTTCGCTGGCCTCACACCGCTACGGGCAAGGAGAACTACTAGTGATATGGGCAAAGGCCAGTGCACGGTGGTAGAATTGCACGCCACCAAACCCAAGCCAACCCTCGCAAGGATAAGAAGTGCAGGCCACGCACATGGCACATCCCAGACGTGGTGATGGGGAGTTGGGACAGCCATTTGCCGGGGGAAAGGGGAAGGGGGAGGCAAGGCGATGATACTAGCGAAAGTATACATTTAGATAGTTGTATAGAAGAAGACGAAAGGATAGCTAATCGAATTCAATCTCAGGATCTACGGGGACAAGACAGGGACGTCAATGAATGTGAGTAGAACATGTATTATTATGTAATCACCATATATACTATACTGTATTATACTGTACTGTGACTGTACTGTGTCCATGTTCGTATTTGTACTTAGTACATTCGTAACTGTCGTACTCGTCATACTTGGGAAGTATCTTATTAGTATTAGTATTAGTATTATTATCATTATAATTATTATTATTATTATTAATACTGTACAGGACAGTACACTACCCGTACCGTACCGTACAGTCCATTCCAGTGCACTCCACTCCACACTTGCTTATTGCTTGGCGCCGGGCCCATGGCTCAGGCACCATTAATCGGGAACAGATTGACGCTGCCCCATACGAGTAAAGTTCCGTGGTACAGGCTTCAACCTTACTGCCCATCTGAACCTGACCCTAGAAGGGATTTCATTTCACTTCCCATCTGGTACTAGTTGCGTCAAGCCTGTAGTGTCCACCAGAGCTACGCCGTCACCGCTCATCAATATATAGTTATTCTTATAGGATTCGATGATGTGGCCGCCGCTATCCGCTCTCCTATTATCACGTTCCCCATCCCGGCGGTCAACCACATATACTTCCTGTAGCACGCCCATGATATCCTTTTCCACCCTTCTTAATCCTCCCCAACTGCTATTTCTTATCTGAAGACGAAAAGAAAGAAACAAAGAAAGAAAGATAAAAAGTCCCCGAACGTCACCACCGATTTCTCAATTGCACTTCTTCCACCCGCTCTCGCTCTACTCGCTCTGCTTACAGAAACTCAACTGTAACTCTATATACTCGGAAGCACTCCCAGTGGCAGCAACAAGAGCAAGCGCGGGCGATTACGAATACCTCCCTATGGTTTCCTGCCTATTCAACATATCTTCAGCTCACACTTTTCACAAATTCATCACTCTCGGTATAGCATCTACAAAATCACTACGAGTTTCATTTTTGGTATAGCTAGTCAGGACTGGCGAAACCAGCTATGGCTAGCGCAAACAATATGCAATCGCATAAGCGGATTCCGGCTTTCCCAACGAGACAGATGACCATTCTAGGTAAGTCGGAGAAGAGGAACGCAGCCTCATATCCTACGCTTCCAAACTTGAGATACAGCCGCTGACGATCTCTAGCAATGTGCCGAATCTGCGAACCTATAGCGTTCATGTCCATCTTCCCATATGTGTATCAGATGATTGCCGACTTCAAAATAACCACCAACGACGCCCAAATATCAGTGTACGCTGGCATGGTAACATCGGCCTTCGCATTCGCAGAGTTCTCCTCGGGGGTACCATGGGGCAAGTTGAGTGATAAGATTGGACGAAAGCCAGTCCTGCTCACCGGACTTGCTGGCACAGCATTAAGCATGCTGATCTTCGGATTCGCGCCGAGCCTTCCCGTCGCATTGTTGGCAAGAGCTTTGGGGGGACTGTTGAACGGGTAAGTCGGTCAATCACCCAATTCTCGGGTCCCCTTCTCCCGGTGCTGTGACCGTTTCTAACGGATTTCTGCATGCAGCAATATTGGCGTATTGCAAACCACTGTTGCAGAGATGGTGACGGTGAAGGAACACCAGCGTAAGTGATAGGTCATATTTCGGTCCCTTGAGCCTCCTAGCTGACCAGTCCGCCAGCCCGCGCTTACACTATTATGCCATTTGTGTGGTGTCTTGGGTAAGTCTAGTTTTGAGAGTTGAGATCCTGTCGCATAGCATTCGAGGCTAACGATGGTTTCTTTTTCAGATCCATAGTCGGACCAGCACTGGGAGGTGCTCTTGCAAGGCCAGCACAGCCAGAAAACTATCCCAGCATCTTCCATCCAGGTTCCATCTGGGATCGCTTCCCATACCTCCTCCCAAATCTTGTATGTACGGTGATCGTCGCGTTCGGAGTTGTGATAGGAATGCTTTTCCTAGAGGAGACACACGCAGAGAAGAAGCACCGTCGAGACCCTGGCCTGGAGGCAGGGAAATGGATCATCAGCAAGTTCAGCAAATGCACGGAATCCAAACAGTCGCGATGCGAAAAGGGTGCAGATCTTGACGAGCAGGTATCGTTGTTGGGAGAGGACGACCAACCACCAGGATATCGCACTTCGGAGGGCTCTCCCAAGATCCTGTCAACACCATCACCCGAACCACAGGAGTCCCTGGATCTCAATAATCCCAATCATGTCGTGCCTAGATGCAAGCCCGCAGCAACAAAAGCATTTACACGACAGGTAGTTCTCAACATTGTCGGCTATGGGATCTTGGCTTAGTAAGTGGTGGATGGTAGTATTTGTTTTGGTTTGCTTTTTTGACTGACTCGTGATGCAGCCACACCATGACTTTTGATGCGATGCTCCCAACCCTGCTTGCTTCCAACCCAGACGAACATCGAGAGAAATGGATGCTACCCTTTAAGTTTGTCAGTGGGTATGGTATGAAGACCGGCGAGATAGGCAGCATTCTTGCAATCCAGGGTGTATACTCTATGCTATGCACCGTCTTCCTATTCCCGATTATTACCCGAAAACTCGGAGCATTGAAACTCTTCCGGTTGATATCACTCTCGTACCCAATTCTCTACCTCACGACTCCATATTTAGTGTTGTTGCCTGACTCACTTCGCATTATTGGTGTCTATGCCGTGGTTATCTGGAAATGCACATTCGCAACCATGGCTTATCCAAGCAATGCGATCCTCCTGACCAACTCGGCTCCCTCGCTTCTCATGCTAGGAACTATCAACGGCGTTGCAGCATCAACTGCCAGTCTCTCTAGAGCCTTTGGTCCCACTGTCTCGGGTATCCTTTTCGCAGCTGGTCTTCAACTTGGTTACTCAGGCTTGGCTTGGTGGTGCAGTGCCATCATTTCCTGTTTAGGTGCTGTCATTAGTCTCAGCATGAGCGATAGAGGAGGACGTATGGATCCCGATGAGAAGGCAGACGAAGACCCAGAGCCTGCATTTGAAGATCATATCCTCGACTCGAATGCGCTAGACTGTGCACTCGCGGCTGAAGCTAGGGCTGATGACTCCAATCCTGACAATCTCATCTAGAAGTGACATTCACCATGGATCCAGTAGCTCACTGTGAATCCAAACATACCGAACGAACAGAAACGAATTTCCTTTATCCGCTGGGAGGACCTTCTGTACTAAAATCTAAACTGGAATATACGGCGCTGTCAATTTTCATTTTCTATTTGTTGGGATCTGGTTTTATTAGACCGGAAGATATCCCTTTTTTTCCCCTCGAGCTCATTATGTTTATGGCGCAATTTCAGAATCCGGGAATGGGTAGTATGGCAAGGAGTTCAATTATATAAAGATGGAAACCAAACACTTGGGGGGAGTTTTGGCATTAGGCAATATTTTCTTATGTTTCTGTCGCGGAATATATAGCATTTAGGATGAACGGGCATTTTCGGCGCGGAATTGGATTTTCTATGGTTGTCCACGAAATGGGATGGATTAGCTAGATACAAGATACCTCGAATATTAACAGAGTTCAACACAAGGAAAAGTGACGTCTTGGCTATGTATGAGAGATGACTTATAACGTGTAACACTTCTACGGGGACATACCAATTAGAGAGGGACAAAAGCAAATAATGCATAGAAGGGAAGAGGTGGTGATTTGCGTGTGGGATGGAGCGTAGAAACGCATGTTTCTTAGTTACACACACAAATGTGCTCATGCATTTTATGCGCAGATGGTAACTTCCATGGAAAAGGTCGCATATTAATGAGTTTATATTTCCAGTACACATCCGCATCTATACAACCAAGAGAAAAAGGCATCACAGAAGGTGGCAACTGATATTCTGGCAGCTAATGGAAAACCATCACATTTTATCAAATTATCAAATTATCAAACGAATCAAGAGATAGATTATCACTTTTCAAAAGGAAAAATACACCTAGAATTATTATAGAGCTTTAGCTTAATAAAACTTCTAGTTTTGTGGATCTTCTCTATATCAGATACATAATAACATACATAGTAAGATATATAATCTTTGTGCGAAATTCTACCAAAACTACAAGTACCTTCCTGCTTCCTCCTTCTACTCTGGACCCACAATTTTTTGCATTCCTCCTTACCATATACTGGAAATGAATTTCTATATAATCTTTCTTATGTGCTTCTCTCCGCAGCCATTCGTCCCTCTAACATACCTGATGGTTTCTTGCTCTTGTCGTGATTGATTATTACTCGATGGGTATGCATAATCCCAAGCCACATGTCGCCCATGCCCACCCCATTATCATCAGCGCCGCCCACCATTGGCCAAAGCATCGTCTTATCTAGAGATCCCCCAACTGTGGATTTTCGCATTGCAGTCCCACGCCGCGGCTCCATCGAAATGGCCGACTTGCTTTTTAGTGAACTCGACAGAACCAGAAGACAAGAGTATACATGCCTTTACCTCAAACCTCCCTACAATTGACCTACGAAGCGGAAATCAGCAGTGCGCAAAGAAATACATACCCGAGGGACTGTGGGAATATGCCAATGAACGAGATTCAGACCAGGAACAGGAGATAGCCCGGGGTCAGCAATTTTGCGCCAACTATACAATTCATCCGCACCGAAATCGCCATATTTCGAGGGAGATTACAGGACTTGCAGGTTGGCACAACACAATTATAGTTCCTCCAACGGGGCCGAAATGATGGACGCCGAGGGCTTCTCCCCCTCTACCGCGACCAACCCACATCCCTCCAAACGAGCTCGCCATTCACCACCATCACACGATGACATCGAACTTCTAGGGGCATTACCGACCGTTGATACTGGGAAATCAAGTGGTGGAGCTGGAGGCAAGAAGGAGGCTGCTGTCAGTAGCTTTCGTAATGTGAGTGCATGCAATAGATGCCGGTTACGGAAAAACAGATGCGACCAGAACCTACCTTCGTGTGCGAGCTGCGAAAAAGCTGCGGTAAAATGTGTGGGATATGATCCGATCACAAAGAGGGAAATACCTAGGAGGTGAGTTACTTTTGGCTGGTGTAGGGGCGGTGTGCTGCTACACGATTATATTATGAAGAAAGCTGACGGAAGCAGTTATGTTTTCTACCTCGAAAGTAGAGTGGCATATCTAGAGGATGTTTTAAGGGAAAACAAAATCACTTTTGCCCCGGCTGAAGTCCTCGATCATATCTCAAGACCAAGCGCGGATACCAATGCTGTACAATCACCCACCGACGAGCCCTCGCCTGCGAATGGCAATTCTTCCGCCACCACCAAATTTAACACACAAGATGCAGCTCGTCATAAACGGCAGGATGAAGAAGGGAAGCTGAATAAGCTCGTGAGCAATATTGGAAGTGTATCGGTCCAAGGAGCCAGCGATTCAAGATATCTGGGCAGTACATCTGGGATAAGCTTCGCCAGGGTAGTCTTCGCAGCGGTAAAATCAAGCGTTAGCGGTGCAAACAGTGACAAGAGCGGAGTTCGTCCGTCTCGTCCTCCTGTTGCCAACAAAGCGATAGGATCTGGTGGTACTTCTATGCGCGACTCGTTCTTTGGCTTGCACACCAAGCCTACCATAAAACAGGCACCCTTCCCTGACAAGGAGCTTGCATTACGCCTCGTAAATTTCTACTTTGAACATGCAAATCCTCAAATTCCAATTTTGCATAGAGGAGAATTCATGAAGACATTCGCATTGGCCTATGAAGACGGAGATAAACGGGTAAGGACGCCTCGAGAGCTGTATCTGCTGAACATTGTATTTGCCATTGGGAGTGGGATTTTCTTGGGTGAAAAGGAGGAGAGCGACCAGGACAGGGAAAGAAAACGACGGAGCGTGGCTGGGAGGCAATGTCAGCCGGAAGAGTACCATGCCAGTGCCATAGTGCATTTAGAATCATGTTTAAGCGCACCCAGTGCAGTGGGGAGCGTGGATGGGTTTGGGGGAGGGCTAGAGGAACTTCAGGCCGTTCTGCTTCTTGCTGGGTTTGCTCTGTTAAGACCTGTTGCACCTGGTTTGTGGTATATCATTGGAGTTGCTGTTAGATTGGCTGTAGATCTTGGGCTACACTATGAAGACGGAAAGGACATTGAGGTAGGTCTTGAAGCAGATGATAGAAAGGAGACTCCGGAACAGATCGAGCGAAGTGTACGGGAACGTGGGAGAAGGGAGTGGGTACGAGATTTCCGGCGCAGATTGTGGTGGTGTACTTACTCGTTCGACCGGCTGGTGTCAACTTGTGTGGGAAGACCTTTTGGCATTACGGACCAGGTCATAACCACTGAGTTTCCGTCGCTTCTTGATGACGAATACATCACTCCAACAGGTTTCAATGCGCCTGCCACTGGAACACAGTTTTCATATAAGCATGTTACATATCACTACATTCGCCTCAGGCTCTTGCAGTCTGAAATGCTACAAGTCCTCCAGCACCAACAAGCGCAAGTAGCACGAGCAGGAGGTGCTAATCAACGAAACCCGTATATGCATACATCTCTACCATCGCCGTTCCTAGCCAAATTCGACAGCTTCCGGAGTTGGCGAATCGATATTGACAAGCGGCTATGGGAATGGAAGTCCAGTGCCCCAACAAAAAGAGAAACTGGTGTCGACTTCTCACTTGAGTTCTTAGAGCTGAACTATTGGCAGTGTGTCATAATGCTGTACCGACAAAGTTTAAGCGTTCCGCCGATGTTTGAGGGCGAGTATAATACTAGTGATGAGGTTCAGAGTCCCAGCGTGCATAATGTTGAATTAAGGGAGGATGCAGAGAGGGTATTCCTGAAGGTAGCGGAGGCAGGACAAAGGGTTTTGAGGCTCTATCGACAACTTCATCGTGTTCATTTGGTCAACTATACATTCTTGGCTACCCACCACCTATTTATGGCTGGTATTTCATTCTTGTATGCAATATGGCACTCTCCAATTGTTAGAAGCCGTTTGGTGAGCTATTTGCCCTTTCGTCCGCCCCCTACATCTAGCTAATCTCAATAGACCATGGATGAAGTGGATTTTACAATCCTGGCGGCAACATCAGTGCTCGGAGATCTCATTGAAAAGTGTCCACCAGCCGAAGCATGCCGCGATGCTTTTGATCGAATGTCCAAAGCAACAGTGCAGATGTGCATGTCCACAACCGGTTTCTCTTCCTCCACATCCCAAGGATTGAACTCACGGCAGCACAAAACTAAAGCAGCCTCTATTGCAAACTCCAATCCCGATTACTTCACCGGAAACGGTTCTGGGAAACCATCTGGCAGAGGGAACGGAAGAGCAAAACCAACCTTCGATATGGGACTAAACGACCTCCTCGGCCCTATCTCTCACACCGGAGCCGCAACACCAGGAAGTGGAACGCCGAATGCGAACGTGAAGAATGAGTTCGAGTTTGGCACTGTATCCAACTCCCTTCAGAGTCCTAATTTACAACAAACACATCCACGACAAAGCACATCACCATCTACTAACTATGCCATTTCCCCGCCTCTTTCCGCCTTTGACACATCTTCCATCGACCCCTCCCTCTTGCCCTCCCCTACATCCAACTTCTCCGTTCCACGACAGCAACAACAACAGCAACAACAATTTCAATACAACCAAGATTTCACATTCCCAGACCAAGGAATGGATTTCTTGGCCAACGGCGTGGGTAATGGAAACTTAGATTTGAACAATTGGGACGGATCGGCTGAATGGGGAACCGGTGGCGGAGGCGATATAGGACTGGGCCTCGGATGGGAGGGTGCCGATCACGACTTCAGTGAAGGAGGGAATGGAGGATTGCCAGACCTGTTTGAGGGATTCTTTTTTGGTGGGACGGGGAACTTCTGAAATGTTTGTGATATAAATATGCAAAAGGAAGTGAGGGGCCAAAAAGTATAAAATGGGATGTGGACTTTGATAAATCTTTGGGTTGGGAACTGGCCAGCGGCGGAGTTAGGGAGTACGAGTTATGACAATACAACGGGTATATCTCTGGATGTGTATTTGTATCGCACCTCATCATACAGATTATCGAGACTGTTCAAACATCAGGACTCTAGATTTCAACAACGCATGTTCATGCATTGCAAACTGTACATACTAAGCTGAATGCAAGAATCTAATATGAACAAATTATAACGTTGTTGACGAAACTTCGAATCATTGGGATCCCTCCACCTGAACCAACAGCTACATTAGCTTATTATGTCAATCACGTGGTATTCATCACATCATAGGCTCTTCTCCCCTTGTAAATGACCATGAGGTAAAATAGAATCATCATTGACGTTCTTTAACTTAGCTTCTGAATGTCTCTGTTTATCATTTGCAGATAAAGCCGGATGCTCAGTTCTGATCTCTCAAAGAAGTTACTTTTCAATGGCTTGCGTTAAGCTCATTTACCAGCACAGAAGACATTGAGCGTGTCATGTATATTCGAAAGTCGAGGGCTTCTTAGAGTGCTGATATGTCTAGGCATTCATGTTGTTACAAGTTGAGTGGAAGTATCTGAGTTAATGAGTTAGGTCTTTAGGAAGATCGCAAATTTAGAAAGCCACAAAATGAAGGTCAGTCTTACAGAACTTGAATTATAGAATATTTTGTTCCTCAGGAGACAGGAGAACGAGCAAGAACAGAGGGGGACCAGGCCACCGGTCAGACCAGGAAACGGGG
>Ga0247734_1001537_pt1 | contig 17363 bp, 16 predicted proteins | sample UWRJL103311B2_FD_180933 | JGI IMG/M metagenome (GOLD analysis project Ga0247734, IMG submission 180933) | Plant litter microbial communities from Arlington Agricultural Research Station in Wisconsin, United States - UWRJ-L103-311B-2 | ecosystem: Environmental > Terrestrial > Plant litter >... | reverse complement strand
GGTATGCCCGGCGCGGTCGAGCGCGCGCTGGATGCGGGCCTGGGCCGCCGGGTCGAACGGATCGAACCCGCGATCGCGCGCCGCCTGCGCGCTGGTGCCGGCGTCGATCACCACCGGGCCGCCATCGGGCATCACCAGTTCGTAAGCGCGGATCGCGGTGGGCACGAGTTTGAGGCCGCTGCCCGCCACCAGCATGTTGCCCGAGACCATCCGCCGCCCCACCGTCTCGACCCTGAGCGCGAGCGGGCGCGCTTCTCCGAGCGCTCCGGCGAGCGCGCGCAGCTGGGTCATCGTCACCGGCTTTGCTCGGGGTTCAGCGGCACCCGGTCCGGCCCCGGCGTCGACCAGGTGCCAGTAGTAGGGAATTCCGATGATGAGCAGTACCGACAACAACCAGATATTCAGGCGTCGCGTCAAATCCTCTCGACCTCAAGCAACCCGTAGTGCGCCAGCTTCGTGCGGTACGCCTCGGGTATGTCTCCCAGGCCGGTAAATAGCGCCCGGTCAGGGGCTTGGCGAGCATATTCCTGTCCCGCGACGAGACGCGCGACTTGCCGCGCGATCCCTTGCGCGCCGTGGACGAAGCTGACGCCCGGCCCGAAGGCGCGGGCGAGTTCCTCCTCCACCAGCGGGAAGTGCGTGCAGGCGAGCACCACGGTGTCGATCGCCTCGCCGCCGGGCTGGCTGCGCAAGGCGTCGGCGGCCTGGTCGAATACCGCCTGGTCCACCGCCTCGCCCCGCAGCTTGGCCTCGGCCGCCTCGACCAGGCCCGGCGCGCCGTGGCGCAGCAGGCGCTTGTCGGCGGCGAATTCCTGCTCGAGCCGGTCGACGTAGGCCTGGCGGATCGTCGCCTGCGTGCCGAGCAGGCCGATCACGCCGGTGCGGGTCATCGCCGCGGCGGGCTTGATCGCGGGCACGGTGCCGACGATCGGCACCGCCAGCACGTCGCGCACCATGCCCAGCGCGATGGTCGAGGCGGTGTTGCAGGCGATGCAGATCAGGCGCGGATGGTAGCGCTCGGCCAGGCGCCCCAGCAAGCCGGCGACGCGCGCGGCGATCTGCGCTTCGGTCTTGGTGCCATAAGGCAGGCCGGCGGTGTCGGCGGCGTAGAGTATCGGCGCGTCGGGCAGCGCCTTGCGCACTTCGGCGAGCACGGTGAGGCCGCCCACGCCCGAATCGAACAGCAGGATCGGCGCTCCGGGTGCGACCGGCGCGCCAGTATTGAGGGCGGCGAGAGGGGGGGTGGCGGCCGTCAGCGGCGCGCCCGTCATGTCGGAAACCATCGTTTATCCCTGGACCTTGCCACCTGTTAACCGCGCGAGGGGCCCTACGGCAACGTCCAATGCTGCAACCCGGCTTCTATCCGGCGCGCCATGCCGCTAAGGGCGGGGGATGGCGTTCATTCTCGCAGCCGCGATCGGCTATCTCTTCGGCTCGGTGCCGTTCGGTCTCATCCTCGCCCGCCTGTTCGGCGCGGGCGACTTGCGCACGATCGGATCGGGCAACATCGGCGCCACCAACGTGCTGCGCACCGGCCGCAAGGGCCTCGCCGCCGCGACCCTGCTGCTGGACTTGCTCAAGGGTCTCGCCGCGGTGCTGCTGGTGGCGCATGTCTGGCCGGCCGGTGCGCCTGTCGCGGCGCTCGGTGCCTTTGTGGGCCACTGTTTTCCGGTCTGGCTGCGCTTCAAGGGCGGCAAGGGCGTGGCGACGACGGCGGGCATCGCCTTCGGTCTCGCCTGGCCGGTGGGGCTGGCTTACGCGCTGACGTGGCTGGGATTGCTCGCGATCGTGCGGATTTCCTCGGTCGCGGGGATGACCGCGGGCGTGGTCGCGCCGATCGTGGCGCTCGCTCTGGGCGAGCGTGAGGCGGCGCTGGTGCTGGCGATCGTCGCGGCGCTGATCCTGTTCCTCCACCGCGCCAACATCGCCCGCCTGCGCGCCGGCACCGAACCGCGCATCGGCAGCAAGTGACGAAAAAGGCAGCGCTTTCCCAAGACGAGGCGTTCGCGCGCATCCGTCTGCTGCGCTCGCCCAACGTCGGCCCGGTCACCTATCGCAACCTGCTCGCCCGCTACGGCGACGCAGTGGCGGCGATCGCCGCACTGCCGGACCTGGCGGGCCGCGCCGGCAAGCCCTACGCCCCGGCGGCCGAGCGTCGCATCCACGACGAGATCGCCGCCGCCCGCAAGGCCGGTGCGCGCTACCTGTTCCACGATTCCCCCGACTATCCGCCACTTCTGGCCGAAGTCGAGGGCGCTCCGCCGATCCTCACCTATCGCGGCGACACCGCCATCGCCGCCCGCCCCAGCGTCGCGATGGTCGGCGCGCGCAACGCCTCGGCCGCCGCGATCCGGCTGGCCCGAGAGATCGCTCACGAGCTTGCCGGCGAGGGCTGGACCATCGTTTCGGGCCTCGCCCGCGGGATCGATGGCGCGGCGCACCAAGGCGCGCTCGGGGGCGGCGCTACGGTGGGCGTCATCGCCAGCGGCATCGATATCGCCTACCCGCCCGAGCACGCCGCGCTGCACGAGCAGGTCGCGCAAACCGGCCTGCTGCTGGCCGAGCAGCCCCCCGGCACCGAGCCGCTCGCCCGCCATTTCCCCACCCGCAACCGCATCATCGCCGGGCTTGCCGCGGGCACCGTGGTGGTCGAGGCCGCGCCGAAATCCGGCTCGCTCATCACCGCGCGCCTCGCCGGAGAGATGGGGCGCGAGGTCATGGCGATCCCCGGCTCCCCGGTCGACCCGCGCTCGCACGGCTGCAACCAGTTGATCCGCGACGGCGCGGTGCTGGTGCAGGGCGCGGCCGACGTGGCCGAACTGCTGTCGAGCTTCACCGGCGCGCCGCGCTCGCACGTTCGCGAGGCCGGTGCAGACTGGTCGGACTGGTCCACGCCCGAGGAACCCGCCGATCCCGCCGACATCGCCGCGCTGCTCACCACCGCGCCGGTCGGGGTGGACGAGCTGATCCGGCAGTCGGGCGCAGGCACGTCGGCGGTGCAGCTTGCCCTGATGGAACTGGAACTGGCAGGGCGGCTGGTGCGCCACGCGGGCGGGCGGGTGAGCTTGAATTGAAGAGGGGCGCGGCATGACTTCACGTTTCGGAATGGGCGATCTCGTGCGCGAGATGATCGCGATCGCGCAGCTTCATCGCGTGCTGCTGGCGGCGCTCGCGGTCGGGCTCATCGTGGTCTACACGCTACTCGACCTGACGCTCGAAGGCGCCTCGAATGCCGGCGGGATGGTGGCCGGGCTGGTCGTCGAATACGCGGTGCTCCAGCGGATGCTGGACCGTTCGGGCGAGCCGTGGCGGCTGGGCTCGATGCTGGGTTCGCAACTGCTTTCGGGGCTGGGCATGCTGGTCGGACTGGTGTTCCTGATCCTGCCGGGCCTTTTCCTCGCCGCGCGCTGGGCGCTCGCCCCGGCGTTCGTCATCGTCGATCAGCGGCGCGCGGGGGAATCGCTCTCCGCCAGTTGGGACGCGACGGCGGAGTGCTGGAAACCGCTGGCTGGCGTCTACGTCATCCTCTTCGTCGTGTTCGTGGGCACACTCGTCGGCGCCGAGGCGGTGATCCAGTCCGGGTTCGTCACTTTGCCCGCCTGGGGACAGAGCGCCATTCCCAATGTCATAGCCGTGCTCTATTCGATCGCCTGCTGGCTCGTCGTCGCCGCGGCATTCCGGCTGTGGCAAAGCGTGATCGGCGGCATCGAGGATGTCTTCGCCTGATCCGATCGATAACGACGCTTGACGAACCGCACCGGGTTTTTCCACCCTGTGCGTACACACATACACGTGCACGTACACGTGAGACGCATTGAGAAAGTCTGAGATGCAGCTGGTAATCGTCGAATCGCCTGCGAAGGCCAAGACCATCGAGAAGTACCTGGGCAAGGACTACAAGGTCCTCGCCAGCTACGGCCACGTCCGCGACCTGCCGCCCAAGGACGGCTCCGTCCGCCCGGACGAGGACTTCGCGATGGACTGGGAGCTTTACGGCGACAAGCAGCGCCAGGTGAAGGCCATCACCGATGCGGCCAAGACAGCCGACCGCCTGATCCTCGCGACTGACCCTGATCGCGAGGGCGAGGCGATTTCGTGGCACGTGCGCGAACTGCTGGCCAAGCGCAAGGCGCTGCCCAAGGACGTCCAGCGCGTCACCTTCAACGCGATCACCAAGGACACCGTCACCAAGGCGATGACCCAGCCGCGCGAGCTGGATCAGGACATGATCGACGCGTACCTGGCCCGCCGCGCGCTCGACTATCTGTTCGGCTTCACGCTCTCGCCGGTGCTGTGGCGCAAGCTGCCCGGCGCCAAGTCGGCCGGCCGTGTGCAGTCGGTGGCGCTGCGCCTGATCGTCGACCGCGAGCGCGAGATCGAGGCGTTCAAGCCCCAGGAATACTGGTCGGTTGCCGCACTGATGGCGCACGACGGCACTGACTTCACCGCCAAGCTGGTGACGTTCGACGGGCAGAAGCTCGATCGCCTGTCGCTTGGCGACGAGGGCATCGCCATGCGCGCCAAGGCGGCGGTGGAGCAGGGCGCCTTCAAGGTCGAACAGGTCGAGACCAAGCCGCACCGCCGCAACCCGCAGCCGCCGTTCACCACCTCGACGTTGCAGCAGGAGGCGGCGCGCAAGCTCGGCTTCTCGGCCAGCCAGACGATGCGCGTGGCGCAGACGCTCTATGAGGCGGGCGCGATCACCTACATGCGTACCGACGGCGTGCAGATGGATTCGAGCGCGATCTCGGCCGCGCGCGCGGCGATCGCCGAGCGCTTTTCGGGCCACTACGTTCCGGAAAAGCCGCGCCATTACGAGACCAAGGCGAAGAACGCGCAGGAAGCGCACGAAGCGATCCGGCCCACCGACTTCAGCAAGGACCGCTTCGGTTCGGGCGATGAGGCGCGCCTGTATGACCTCGTGTTCAAGCGCGCGATGGCAAGCCAGATGGCCTCGGCCCAGCTCGAGCGCACCACGGTCACCTTGCGCGACGGCACCGGCCGCAACGAGCTGCGCGCCACCGGCACCGTGGTGAAGTTCCCCGGCTTCCTCGCGGTCTACGAGGAAGGCCGCGACAACAAGGGCGAGGACGACGAGGAGGCGGGCCTGCTGCCGTTCATGAAGGCGGGCGACATGCCGGCCAAGAAGGACGTCACCGCCGAGCAGCACTTCACCCAGCCGCCGCCGCGCTATTCCGAGGCGAGCCTCGTCAAGCGGCTCGAGGAATTGGGCATCGGCCGGCCTTCGACGTATGCCTCGACGATCCAGGTCATCAAGGACCGCAACTACGTCCGCACCGAGAAAAACCGTTTCTTTGCAGAGGAATCGGGGCGACTCCTTACATCGTTTCTAGAGCGGTTCTTCGACCGCTACGTGGCCTACGACTTCACGGCGGGCATGGAAGACCAGCTTGACGACGTGTCGGGCGGGCGCGAGGAATGGAAGCAGTTGCTCGCCAACTTCTGGCGCGACTTCAAGCCCAAATCCGACGAGGTGATGGAGAAGAAGCCCTCGGAAGTGACTGAGGCGCTTGACGAATTTCTGTCGGACTACCTGTTCCCACCCAAGGCCGACGGCACTGATCCGCGGCTGTGCCCCAAGTGCCAGGAAGGCCGCCTGTCGTTGCGCGGCGGGCGCTATGGCGCGTTCGTGGCCTGCTCGAACTACCCGGAGTGCAAGTTCACCCGCAAGTTCGCCCAGCCCGGCGGTGCGGCCGATGGCGGCGGCGACGACGAGGCGCTGGGCAAGGATCCCGAGACCGGCCTCGACATCGTGCGCCGTACCGGACGTTTCGGTCCCTACATCCAGCTGGGCGAAGGCAAGGAAGCCAAGCGCGCGTCGATCCCCAAGGATATCGACGAACTGACGCTGGAGTGGGGCATCAAGCTGCTCAGCCTGCCGCGCACGGTCGGTCCGCATCCCGAAAGCGGCAAGGATATCACTGCCAGCATAGGGCGTTACGGGCCATACCTCGCACACGATGGTAAGTACGCACGGTTGCGTTCGACGGCGGAAGTGTTCGACACCGGCATGAATGCGGCGGTCTCGGCGCTGGCCGATGCGGCCAATCGCGGAGGCGCGGCATCGCGCACCAAGGCCGAGCCGCTCAAGGTGTTCGGCGCGCATCCTACCAGTGGCGGCGAGATCAAGCTGATGGAAGGGCGCAAGGCCCTTACGTCACTGACGGCACCACCAACGCCACGCTCCCTCGCGACCAGAAGCCCGACGAACTGACCGCCGAACAGGCCATCGTCCTCATCACCGAGAAGGCGGCCAAGGGCCCGGTGAAGGGCAAGAAGAAGGCGCCTGCCAAGAAGGCGGCGGCGCCCAAGAAGGACGCGGCTGCGAAGAAGCCTGCCGCCAAGAAGCCGGCAGCCAAGAAGGCTCCGGCGAAGAAGGTTCCGGCCAAGAAAGCGGCCCCGAAGGAGGCAGCGGAATGAGCGACAAGATCGCCAAGCACAAGCAGCCCTGGAAGCCGGAAGAACTGCAGAAGCTGCAGATCCTCGCCGGCAAGGGGAAGGGCCTGAAGGAAATCGCCAAGGCGCTCAACCGGACGGAGGAGTCCACCAAAGACGCGGCGCGTCAGCACGACATGAAGATTTCCAAGGCGCGTTGAACGCTTGGGGGTGGGGCGCGGTGCCGTGCCGGGCGGTGCAGGTGCCTCTCAACACCCCCTAGGTGTCGTTGTGGCCAGCCCATTTGGTTCATTGCGAGCATAACGAAGCAACCCAGGGCGGCGTGAGGCTACCCTGGGTTGCTTCGTTATGCTCGCAATGACGAGACGAGGTTCAGGCCCTCGGAGAAACCTTGCCGCTGGGCGTTGCACTCGGAGCCGGCACACGATCCGCAGGGGCCGGAGCACCCGGCGCGGGCATCGTCGGCTGCTGGCCCGGCGGGTTGACGCCCGGCTCGGCCGTCACGGCGGGCTTGACCGGCCTGACACCGCTCTTGATCAGTTGGACGGCTATCCCGTCGGCCGTCGCCTGCATACCCGCCTTGTTGAGGTGCCATTGCAGGCCCTGACGGCCGTCGTAGCCCGCGGGCGACCCGATCATCCACGGCACCTTGTCGCACGGCGTGTGCGTGGCAGAGGACAGGTTCATCTCGACCAGGATCGTGCCGTTGGCCTGCGCGACCCGGCCCGTGATTTCCGCCAGGCGGCGGCCGATCTCGCGCACGATGGCGGCGTCGGTCTCGCTGATCGGGGTCGCCGCGCACAGTGCGCCCGGCTGTGGCACGGGGTTGAAATATTGAACGAAGACGATGCGCGCACGCGGCGCCAAGGCCTTGATGCGCCGGGCGATTTCGTTGAGCTGGGCCTCGTCCCGCACATAGTCCGCCTCGGTGGGCACGCGCACGGCGCCACAGGCGCGGGTCTTGACGCCCGGGGCGGCGGCCATCTTCGCGTTGTACGCGCACGTCGCCGAGAACAGGTTGCCCACGTAGGACAAGTCGTTGCCGCCGATGGTGATCGTCACCAGCCGGGTTTCGGCGGTGACGCTCGAAATCTGGGGCGGAATTTCGCTCCACGGTCCCAGCACGTTCTCGGTCGTCGCGCCCGAGCACGAGCGGTCGATCAGCACCATGCCCAGCCGTTCGGCGAGCAGGGTGGGGTAGTTGTTGAAGCTCTGGCCGCAGCGGGCAGGCCAACTGGGCTTGGCCGGGGGCAATTGCGGCCCCGCCGCAAACGAGGAACCGATGGCGACGTAGCGCTCGCCCGCGAGGCTTTCCTCGATCACTTCGGGCACTGGCGGCGGCACGACCGCGACCGGCTTGGGCACGCCGCGCTTGGCCGCCGCTTTCGCCGCAGCCTTGGCGGGAGACGTGGCGGCGCTGGCCGGGGCGGAGGCCATGGCAACGCCCAGCAGCAGCGTGGCCGCAATCGAAACCAGGCGCGTCATTTGTGCCAATCCAGCCCGATTTCTTCGTAGATGTCCTTGGTTTCGGCCCAGTTTTCCTCCACCTTGACGTGCAGGAACAAGTGGACCGGATGGCCGAGCACTTCGGCGAGTTCGGTGCGCGCGGCCTCGCCGATGGCCTTGATCCGGGCGCCGCGCTTGCCGAGCACGATCGCCTTCTGGCCATCGCGCGCGACGACGATCTGCTGGCGGATCTCGACCGAGCCGTCCTTGCGCGGGGTATAGCTCTCAGGGCGCACGGCGGCGTCGTACGGCAGTTCCTCGTGGAGCTGGCGGTAGAGCTGCTCGCGCGTGATCTCGCAGGCTAGCAGGCGCTCGCTGGCGTCGGAGACCTGGTCCTCGGGATAATGCCAGGGGCCTTCGGGCATGAGCCCGGCCAGCCAGGTCTTGAGCTGGGGCACGCCGTCGCCCGACAGTGCGGAGACGAAGAACACCTCGTCGAACGTGACTTCGCCAGTGAACTCCTGCGCCAGCGTCAGCAGCTTTTCCTTGGCGCTGGCATCGACCTTGTTGAGCACCAGCACCTTGCGTTCGGGCCGCGTTTTCAGCGTCTCGAACAGCGGCATCAGTTCGTGGCGGCGCAGCTTCACCGCGTCGACCACCAGCAGGATCGCGTCGGCCTCCTGCGCGCCTTCCCAGGCGGCGGCGACCATCGCGCGGTCGAGCCGGCGGCGGGGTTCGAAGATGCCGGGAGTGTCGGCGAGGATCAGCTGGCTCTCGCCCTCGATGGCGATGCCGAGCAGGCGGGCGCGCGTGGTCTGCGCCTTGGCCGAAGTGATCGCGACCTTCTGGCCGACGAGCGCGTTGACCAGGGTCGACTTGCCCGCGTTGGGCGCGCCGATGACGGCGACGAGACCGCAGTGTTGGGTCATCCGAATTTCCTCATGAATTCCTCGGCGGCGCCGGTCTCGGCGTCCTGCTTGGAATGGGCGGTGGCCTGGGCCGAACCGACGTTGTGAACCGATACTTCTACGGTGAAGCGGGCGGCATGGTCGGGGCCGGAGCGTTCGACCAGCTTGTATTCGGGCATGCGGCGGCGGTTGCCCGCGGTCCATTCCTGGAGCGCGGACTTGGGATGCTTGCGCTTGCCGGTCTTGCCCTCGAAGGTGTCGGCCCACAGGCCCAGCACCATGTCGCGCGCAGCCTCGAAGCCGCGCTCGGTGAAGCAGGCGCCGATCAGCGCTTCCATCACGTCGCCCAGGATGTTTTCCGAATCCTCGCCGCCATCGTCGCGTGCCTGCTTGCCCAGGCGCATGCGTGGGCCCAGGCCGATCTCGCGCGCGATGATTGCGCAAGTCGCGCGGCTGACGAGCGCGTTGAGGCGCTGCGACAAGCGGCCTTCCGCCTCGTCGCTGTTGCGATAGAGCCAGTCGGCGACCGAGAGCCCGAGCACGCGGTCGCCAAGGAATTCGAGCCGTTCGTAATTGCGCTTCTCGCCGGTCGACCCGTGCGTGAGAGCAGCTTGCCAGAGCGCCTCGTCGAGCGGTTCGCAACCGGTGTGCTTGATCAGAAAGGTACGGGTTTCGCCATCAAGCACTCAGATCACGCTCCCGATCCGGCTCCAGCGGGCGGCGGTGAACCAGGTCCACGGCTTGAACCATTCGGACGAACCGTCGGTGGAGAACATCATGATCTCCGCCTTGCCGACCAGGTTTTCCTGGGGGACCAGGCCGATGCCGCCGCCTTCGACCGCCGGGAAGCGGCTGTCCATCGAGTTGTCGCGGTTGTCGCCCATCAGGAACAGGTCGCCCTCGGGGACGACGAACACGCCGGTGTCGTCCTGCGGGGTCGCGCCCATGTCGAGCACGGTGTAGCTCTTGCCGTTCGGTAGCGTCTCGCGGAACTGGGGATAGCGGCACACGGCGGTGCCCTTGCCGTCGGTGCTGTCGAAGCCGGGGCCGCAGTCGGTGTTGGGGCTGACGGGCACGGTGAAGTCGGCGGTCTTGACCTTGGGAACGGCCTTGCCGTTGATCCACACCTGGCCGCCCTTCATCTGGATCTCGTCGCCCGGCAGGCCGATGACGCGCTTGATGTAGTCGACGTCGTTGCCCGGAGGCGCCTTGAAGATCACCACGTCGCCGCGAGTGGGCTGGCTGGCGAAGATGCGGCCCGGGATCAGCGGCAGGCTGAACGGCAGCGAATACTTCGAGTAGCCGTAGGACCACTTCGTCGCGAACAGATAGTCGCCGGTGAGCAGCCGCGGCAGCATGGATTCGCTGGGGATGTTGAACGGCGAGATGATGAAACTGCGCAGCACGACCACGCCGAGGATCAGCCAGAACAGGAACGAGAAGAAATTCTCGTCCTTCTTGGCTTTCTTGCCGCCGGCGGCGGGTGTGCCCTGCGGCGCGACGGGAGGTGTTTCGCGGCTTGGGATCTCGGGGGCGCTATGGGTGTCGCTCATAAGGCAAACCCTTGGCCATGCGCGCGCGGTTCCGTCAAGTGCGATCCCTACGAACGTCAGATACCGACCGATTATTGCACAACTCAAGGCTTGGATTTCGCACCTGCGGCACGCATAAGGCGCACCCGATTACCCGAGTGGAGACGAACGGAATGAGCGATACGGTCTGGAATACGCTGAAGGGGCTGGAAACGCCGACCCTCAAGCAGCTTTTCGACGCCGATCCCGCCCGTCTCGACACCTTCGCCACCCGCTTCGACCTGGGTGCGGAAGAAAGCTCGACCGGCATCCTGTTTGACTGGTCCAAGACTCACCTCGATGCAGCGCACGTCGCCGCGTTCGAGGAACTGGCGGCGGCGAGCGACTTCGACGGCCGCCGCGCCGCGCTGTTCGCCGGCGCGATCGTCAACACCACCGAAGGCCGCGCCGCCGAGCACACCGCCCAGCGCGGCGTCGGCAAGGACGAAAGCGTCGCGCTCGCGGCCGAGAACCACCACCGCATGGCCGCGATCGTCGAGGCGATCCACCGCGGCGCGATGGGCGAGGTGAAGCACCTCATTCACATCGGCATCGGCGGTTCGGCGCTGGGCCCGGCGCTGGCGATCGATGCGCTGGCCCGTGACGGCGCCTTGGTCGACGTCCACGTCGTCTCGAACATCGACGGCTGCGCGTTGGAGCAGGCCTTCGCCGCCTGCGATCCGGCGACGACGATGATCGCAGTCGCCTCCAAGACCTTCACCACCATCGAGACGATGACCAACGCCGAAAGCGCGCTGGCCTGGCTGCGCGAAAACGGGGTTACGGACCCTTACGGCCGCGTAGTGGCGCTTACGGCGGCACCCGCCAAGGCGATCGAGTGGGGCGTCGACGAGACGCGCATCCTGCCGTTTTCCGAAAGCGTGGGCGGCCGCTACTCGCTATGGTCCTCGATCGGCTTCCCCGTCGCGATGGCGCTGGGCTGGCCCGATTTCGCCGAGTTCCTGGACGGTGCGGCGACGATGGACGAGCACTTCCGCGACACCGATGGCCTCGCCAACCTGCCCTTGCGCGCCGCGTTCGGCGACCAGCTCTACACCCGCCTGCGCGGCTGCCAGACGCGCGGCGTGTTCGCTTACGACGAGCGGCTGGCGCTGCTGCCCGACTATCTCCAGCAGCTCGAGATGGAATCGAACGGCAAGAGCGTGAAGGTGGACGGTTCGCCGGTCGACGGTCCGACCGCGCCGATCACCTGGGGCGGCGTCGGCACCGACGCGCAGCACGCGGTGTTCCAGCTGCTGCACCAGGGCACCAACATCGTGCCGGTGGACTTCATCGCCTCGATCGCGGCGGGCGACGATCTCGACCCGGCGCACCACCGCATCCTGCTGTCGAACTGCTTCGCCCAGGGCGCTGCGCTGATGGCGGGCAAGACGAGCGAGGACCCGGCGCGCGCCTATCCCGGCAATCGCCCCTCGGCGACGATCCTTCTCGACGACCTGACGCCCGCCAGCTTCGGCGCGCTGGTGGCGTTCCACGAGCACCGCACCTTCGCCAACGCGGTGTTGATGGGGATCAACCCGTTCGACCAGTTCGGCGTGGAACTGGGCAAGGAAATCGCCGGCCAGATCGAGAAGGGCGGGGTCGAGTTCGATCCCTCGACGACGGCGCTGCTGGCGCTCGCCGGGATCGGCTGAGCTTCCAAGAACTACCGTTCAAACAACACCGTCATCCCGGCCTGCGCCGGGATGACGATAGAATAATTAGACCCGCAGTTCCGGCCCGTCCGCAGGTGCAGGCCGGGCGCTCGCGACGGTGGGGGCGCCGCCCGCAACCAGTCGCGCCAGCAGGCGCTTGCCTTCGTCCCAACTGCCGAGCCGCGAGTCCGCGTTGACGTGGCCGACGTCGCCCGCGTCCACGAAATCGCTGCCCCACCGGTTTGCCAGGCGGCGCGCAGTATCGAAGCCGATCCACGGGTCGTTGCGGCTGGCGACCAGGATCGACGGAAACGGCAGTGGATCGGGCGGGGTCGGTGCGAAGCCGGTGAGGCGTTCGTCGCGCGGGAAGAAGTCGACCTCGGGCGGGGCGACCAGCAGCGCGCCTTTCACCGAACTGCCTGGCTGCTCGAACTTGGACCACCACGCGGTGAGGATGCAGCCCAGGCTATGCGCCACGAGCACCACTGGCCGCTTGCCCGCGCGATGCACGGCGAGGTTCAGGCGGTTGATCCAGGTGTTGCGGTGCGGGCTGTCCCAAGTGCCGAGTTCCACGACCTCGCAGTTGTCGAACTCTTCCGCCCAGCGGCGTTGCCAGTGGCCGGGGCCGCTGCCGTCGAGGCCGGGGATCAGCAGGATAAGCGGTTCCTGGTCCTCCAGGGGCGCGATCCCGGTCAAGTCTTGCATGCTTGCCATGGGCGATCTCCCAATCATCATGGTTCCGATATAATCTCAACCGATCGAGTTGACAATAAGCATGCGCCGGAGGGAAGGGCGATCGCGCCGGATGGAAACGCGCATGCCTGTGGCAATCGGGCACGGCATGTCCCATATGCGCCTCGACCTTCACGCTGCCTCAATTCCCGCCCCAATCCCATACCAACTGCCGCCCAGGAGCGCATTCGCATGGCCGACTACGACTACGACCTCTTCACCATCGGCGCCGGTTCCGGCGGTGTGCGCGCCAGCCGGGTTTCGGCGGCGCATGGCGCGCGCGTTGCGGTGGCGGAGGAGTACCGGGTCGGCGGCACGTGCGTGATCCGCGGCTGCGTCCCCAAGAAGATGCTGATCTACGGCGCCCATTTCGCCGAGGATCTGGAGGACGCCAAGCACTTCGGCTGGGACATCCCCGAGTGCAAGTTCGACTGGATCAAGCTGCGCGACAACGTGCTGGGCGACGTCGACCGCCTCAATGGCCTCTACACCCAGACGCTGGAGAACAACCAGGTCGAGATCTTCCACGAACGCGCGACGATCACCGGCCCCCACGAGGTCACGCTGGCGAGCGGCGAGAAGAAGACGGCGAAGCACATCCTGATCGCCACCGGCGCGCGGCCGCTGGTGCCGCAGTGCCCCGGCCACGAACACGGCATCACCTCGAACGAGGCGTTCCACCTCGACGCGATCCCCCGCCGTATCCTGATCGCGGGCGCCGGCTACATCGCTAACGAGTTCGCCGGCATCTTCCACCAGTTCGGTGCCAAGGTGACGCTTATCAACCGTTCCGACCAACTTCTGCGCGGTTACGACGAAAGCGTGCGCGATCGTCTGCTCCAGATTTCGCTGACCAAGGGCATCGACTTCCGCTTCAACGCCAACTTCGAGAAGATCGAGAAGCAGGCCGACGGCTCGCTGCTGGTGTTCATGAGCAATCACGAACCGCTTGAAGTCGACTGCGTGATGTTCGCCACCGGCCGCGTGCCGAACATCGAAGGCCTCGGGCTCGAGGACGTCGGCGTCAAGCTGAACGAGAAGGGCGCGATCGAGGTCGACGAGCATTCGCGCACCAATGTCGAGAGCATCTACGCCGTCGGCGACGTGACCGACCGCATCCAGTTGACCCCCGTCGCCATCCGCGAGGGCCAGGCCTTCGCCGACACCGTGTTCGGCGGCAAGCCCTCCACAGTCGACTATTCGTGCGTCCCCTCGGCCGTGTTCAGCCACCCGCCGATCGCCGGCGTCGGCCTCACCGAAGCGCAGGCGACCGCGCAGTACGGCACTGTGAAGGTCTTCCAGAGCGACTTCAGGCCGATGAAGAACGTCGTCGCGCATCGCAACGAGCGTTCGCTCTACAAGATGGTGTGCGATGCCGAGACCGAGCGCGTACTGGGCATCCACATGATCGGCCCCGATGCGCCCGAGATCATGCAGGTCGCGGCGATCGCGGTGAAGGCGGGCCTGACCAAGGCCGATTTTGACGCCACCGTCGCCATTCACCCGACGATGTCGGAAGAACTCGTGCTGTTGAAGTAAGCCGAAGGCCCCAGGTTTCGGCCGTTTTCCGATCGCTACGCGCTCATAGAGGTGGCGCTGCCTTAGGGTGCCGCCATCTCCGATTGCCCTGCGGGCATTCGCAATGGAAGTGGCTGCGTTCGCAATGGAGAAAGCCTGCAACGACGCAAAATGTCGCCTGGCGGACATATCGCGTCGAGACCTGCGATCGGTGTTAATCGAGCGATTAAAAACAGTTGACGTGACGCCTCCCCCGGTCTTACGCGGATGCAGCAATTCACGCTGGACGCGCGGAACAAGGGAAGCTGGATGTCAGCAAATATCGCCGAAATGGAAAAGCGCCGGGAAGCTGCAAAGCTGGGCGGCGGGCAGAAGCGCATCGATGCCCAGCACGCCAAGGGCAAGCTGACCGCGCGCGAGCGCCTCGACGTGCTGCTCGACGAGGACAGCTTCGAGGAGATGGACCTCTACGTCGAGCACGACTGCATCGATTTCGGCATGCAGGACCAGAAGATCCCCGGCGACGGCGTGGTCACGGGTTCGGGCACGATCAACGGCCGCCTCGTCTACGTGTTCAGCCAGGACTTCACGGTGTTCGGCGGCTCGCTTTCGGCGCGCCACGCGCAGAAGATCTGCAAGGTGATGGACGCCGCGCTCAAGGTCGGCGCGCCGGTGATCGGGCTTAACGATTCGGGCGGCGCGCGCATCCAGGAAGGCGTCGCCTCGCTGGGTGGTTATGCCGACGTGTTCCAGCGCAACGTGCTGGCCTCGGGCGTGGTGCCGCAGTTGTCCCTCATCATGGGGCCTTGCGCCGGCGGCGCCGTCTATTCGCCGGCGATGACCGACTTCATCTTCATGGTGAAGGACAGCTCGTACATGTTCGTGACCGGGCCCGAAGTGGTCAAGACCGTCACCAACGAAGTCGTCACGCAGGAAGAGCTGGGCGGCGCGATCACCCATTCGAGCAAAACCTCGGTTTCCGACCTGGCGCTGGAAAACGACATCGAGGCGCTGCTGGCGGCGCGCGATTTCTTCGATTTCCTGCCGGCCTCGAACCGCGAGGATGCGCCCGAGCGTCCTTGTGCCGACGCCTGGGATCGCCTGGAGCCCACCCTCGACACGATCATCCCGCCGTCCGCCAACCAGCCTTACGACATGCACGAAGTCATCCGTAAGACCCTGGACGAAGGCGAGTTCTTCGAACTGCAGCCGATGCATGCGGGCAATATCCTGATCGGTTTCGGCCGGATCGAGGGCAAGACCGTGGGCATCGTCGCCAACCAGCCGATGGTGCTGGCAGGCGTGCTCGACATCAACTCGTCGAAGAAGGCCGCGCGGTTCGTGCGGTTCTGCGACGCGTTCAACATCCCGATCGTGACGTTCGTCGACGTGCCCGGCTTCCTGCCCGGCACCGACCAGGAGCACAATGGCATCATCAAGCACGGCGCCAAGCTGCTGTTCGCCTATGCCGAGGCGACCGTGCCCAAGATCACCGTCATCACCCGCAAGGCTTATGGCGGCGCTTACGACGTCATGAGTTCCAAGCACTTGCGCGGCGATCTCAACTACGCATGGCCCACGGCCGAGATCGCGGTGATGGGCGCCAAGGGCGCGGTGGAGATCATCTTCCGGGGCCAGAGCGCCGAGGGCATCGCCGCCAAGACCAAGGAATACGAAGATCGCTTCGCCAACCCCTTCGTCGCGGCGAGCCGGGGCTACATCGACGAGGTGATCTACCCGCATTCGACCCGCAAGCGCATCGCGCTGGGCCTGCGCAAGCTGAGCAACAAGGTTCTCGAGAACCCGTGGAAAAAGCACGACAATATTCCGCTGTAAGGCAGGATTGGGGTGGCAACGTCGCGACGGGCACAACGGCACCTAGCCACCGTCTGCGAGCACCAAAGGGATAGATGATGGCTGAAATCGAAGACATCTACATCGTCAGCGGCGCACGGACCGCGATCGGTTCGTTCGGCGGCGCGCTTGCCTCGCTGCGACCGGCCGAGCTGGGCACCATCGTCATGGCCGAGGCAATCGCCCGTGCCGGCATCGGGGCCGACCGCGTGCAGAACGTGGTAGTGGGCACCGTCATCCCGACGCAGCCCAAGGACGCCTACGTCTCGCGCGTCGCTTCGGTGAACGCGGGCGTGCCGATCAACTCGCAGGCGATGAACGTCAACCGGCTGTGCGGCTCGGGCCTTCAGGCTATCGTCTCGGCGGCGCAGGCGATCGCGCTGGGCGAGCACGACATCGCGATCGGCGCGGGCTGCGAGTCGATGTCGAACGCCCCGCACATGACGAGCGCCGCGCGCCATGGCGTGAAGATGGGCTCGCTCACGTTCGAGGACGCGATGCTGGGCGCGCTGCACGATCCCTTCGAAAACTTCCACATGGGCATCACCGCCGAGAACGTGGCCGAGCAGTGCCAGATCAGCCGCGAGCAGCAGGACGAGCTGGCAGTGCTCAGCCACCGCCGCGCCGCGCATGCGATCGCGCAAGGCTATTTCAAGGAGCAGATCGTCCCGGTCGAGCTGAAGACCCGCAAGGGCACCATCACGTTCGACACCGACGAGCACGTGCGCGCCGACGCCAGCCTCGAAAGCATGGCGGGGCTTCGGCCGGTGTTCAAGAAGGACGGTACCGTCACCGCCGGCAACGCCAGCGGCCTTAACGACGGCGCCGGCGCGGTCGTGCTGGCGAGCGGCAAGGCGGTTGCCGAAGGCGGGCTCAAGCCGATGGCAAAGATTCTCGCGTGGGGCCACGCCGGCGTCGAGCCGCGGGTGATGGGCCTCGGCCCGGTCGAGGCGGTTCCGGTTGCGCTGGGGCGCGCGGGCCTCTCGCTCGATCAGATGGACGTGATCGAAAGCAACGAGGCGTTTGCCGCGCAGGCTTGCGGCGTGGCGCAGGGCCTGGGCTTCGACCCCGCAAAGACCAACCCCAACGGGTCGGGCATCTCGCTGGGCCACCCGATCGGCGCGACCGGCGCGATCCTGACGATCAAGGCGATGTACGAACTCAAGCGCATCGGCGGCAAGTACGCGCTCATCACCATGTGCATCGGTGGCGGGCAGGGGATCGCTTTGGTGATCGAGAACGTCGAATGAAGCTCGGCCGGC
>Ga0247734_1001536_pt1 | contig 17367 bp, 16 predicted proteins | sample UWRJL103311B2_FD_180933 | JGI IMG/M metagenome (GOLD analysis project Ga0247734, IMG submission 180933) | Plant litter microbial communities from Arlington Agricultural Research Station in Wisconsin, United States - UWRJ-L103-311B-2 | ecosystem: Environmental > Terrestrial > Plant litter >... | reverse complement strand
GGTCGGGCCCGTCATCGCGGGACGAACGCCCAGTAGTCGAGGTCGAGCAGGACGCCCGGGGCGTACTTGCCGTCGTCGCCGCGCAGCGTCAGCGTCTCGTCGCGGCCCTTGGTGGCGACCAGGCGCAGGCGCAGCGCTCCGACGCCCGGTGCGGACGTCCCGGCCTTGTCGAGCACCTCGGACCAGGCGTAGACCGTGTCGCCGGCGAACGCCGGCGCGGCGTGCGCTCCCGCGTTGATCGCGGCGACGAGCTGGGCGTTGGCCAGTCCGTTGAACGACAGCGCCCGCGCCAGCGAGATGATGTGCCCGCCGTAGATGAGCCGGACGCCGTCGGGCCGCGCCTCGGTGTTGAAGTGCACCTTGGCGGTGTTCTGCCACAGCCGCGTCGCCAGCATGTGCTCGGCGTCCGTCAGCGTCACGCCGTCGACGTGGTCGATCGTCTCGCCGACCTCGTAGTCGTCCCAGCGGTGCGGCTCGCCGGCGGCGGCGAAGTCGTAGGCGGTGAAGTCGAGGCCGTCGGGCACGACCAGGTCGGCCGGCTCGACGACCGCGGCCAGGTCGGGCACGACGGTCTCCGGTGCCGGCGCCGCGGCGTCACGCTTGTGCACCATGACCCAGCGGGCCCACTCCAGGGCGATCTCGCCGCGCTGGTTCGTCGCGGTCGACCGGACGTAGACGACGCCCGTCTTCTTGTTCGAGTTCTCCTTGAGGCCGATGACCTCCGAGGTGGTGCTCAGCGTGTCGCCCGGCACGACGGGACGGTGGAACCGGCACTCCGCGTAGCCCAGGTTGGCGACCGCGTTGAGCGACACGTCCGGCACGGTCTTGCCGAAGGCGATGTGGAACGCGACGAGCTCCTCGACCGGTGCGGGGTCCAGGCCCACCGATGCGGCGAACTCCGCCGACGACGGCACGGCGAACCGTGTCGGGTACAGCGCCTGGTAGAGCGCACGGTCGCCCTCGGTGACGGTGCGGGGCGTCGCGTGCCGCAGCACCTGCCCGACCGTGAAGTCCTCGAAGAAGTGGCCGGGATTGGTCTTGGTCATGCGGTGGGGCTCCTACGGGTCAGGCGAAAGGGTTGCTGCCGGTGCTGCCGGGCATCGTCGCCAGGAGCGCGGTGCCGTCGGCCAGCAGCTTGTGCTCGACGAGCACCTCGTACTTGGTGGCGACGACCTTCTGGACCGAGCTGAAGTCGCGCTGGCCACGGGTCGCCCCGTATCCCAAGGCGCCGGAGATGATGCCGAAGACGATGCCGAACGCGATGCCGCCCAGGATCGTGACGACGACCGAGCTGCCGTCGGCGAAGATGCTCAGGATCGCGCCGATCAACAGGCCCAGCCAGGCTCCCGAGGCGGCACCGGCGGACAGCACCCGCCCCCACGTGAGGCGTCCCGTGACCCGTTCGACCTGACGCAGCTCGGTGCCGACGATCAGCACGTTCTCGACCGCGAACTCGTGGTCCGCAAGGAAGTCGACGGCCTTCTGCGCGTCCGCGTAGTGGTCGTAGACGCCCAGCGACTGCGGGTACTCGAGGGAGAAGATCTCGGCCATGGGGTGTGCTCCTGGTGGTGGTGGGGGCTCGGGGCGTGGCTCAGAGCTTGTAGTCCTTCAGGAGGCTGCGACCGATGATCATCTTCTGGATCTCGGCCGTTCCCTCACCGATGAGCAGGAAGGCGGCCTCGCGGTACAGCCGCTCGATCTCGTACTCCTTGGAGTAACCGTAGCCACCGTGGATGCGGAACGACGTCGCGACGACCTCGTTGCAGTACTCCGCGGCGATGTACTTGGCCATCCCGGCCTCGACGTCGTTGCGCTGGCCGGAGTCCTTCAGGCGGGCCGCCTTGACGACCATCGCGTGCGCCGTCTCGACCTTGGTGGCCATCTCGGCGAGCTGGAAGAGGATCGCCTGGTGGTCGGCGATCCTCTTGCCGAACGTCTCGCGCTGCTGCGCGTACGCGATGCCCAGCTCGAAGGCCCGGTTGGCGACGCCCACGGCGCGGCCGGCGACGTTGACGCGGCCGACCTCGACGCCGTCCATCATCTGGTAGAAGCCCTTGCCCGGCTCGCCGCCGAGGATCTGGTCGGCGGAGATCTGGTGGCCCTCGAAGATCGCCTCGGTGGTGTCGACGCCCTTGTAGCCCATCTTGTCGATCTTGCCGGGGATCGTGAGGCCCGGGGCGGTCTCGCCGAAGCCCGGCTCCTTCTCGACCAGGAACGTCGTCATGCTCTTGTACGGGGAGTCCTGGCCCTCGTCGGTCTTGACGAGCACCGCGATCAGGGTGGACGTGCCGCCGTTGGTCAGCCACATCTTCTGGCCGTCGATCGTGTAGTCGCCGTCGTCGCCCTTGACCGCCTTGGTCTTGATGGCCGCGACGTCGGAGCCCAGCCCCGGCTCGGACATCGAGAACGAGCCGCGCACCTCGCCGGTGGCCATCCGCGGCAGGTACTTCTGCTTCTGCTCCTCGGTGCCGTGCTGCATCAGCAGGTACGCGACGATGAAGTGGGTGTTGATGACGCCCGAGACGCTCATCCAGCCGCGGGCGATCTCCTCCACGACCAGGACGTAGGTCAGCAGCGACTCGCCGAGTCCGCCGTACTCCTCGGGGATCATCAGGCCGAAGATGCCGAGCTCCTTGAGCCCGTCGACGATCGCCTGGGGGTACTCGTCGCGGTGCTCCAGCTCGGTCGCGACCGGGATGATCTCCTTCTCCACGAACTGGCGTACGAGCTTGAGGATCTCCTGCTGCTCTTCGGTGAGACCTTCGGTGCTGACAAGACGACCCATCGTGGGCTCCTCCAGGTTGGTGCGACGATGACCCGCCGACTGTACCGACAGGTAACCGTGGCGTCGTGCGCTGGCTCCGGTGATCTGGCCCACCTGCCGGCCCGATCAGTCGGCCAGGACGGGCTCCGGTGGCGGCCGGCGCAGCACCACGACGACGAGACCGGCCAGGATCAGGGCGAGGCCGACGTACACGCCGACGGGGGGCGTCTGGTCCAGGAAGATGCCCGCCAGCAGCGCGGCGCCCGGCACCTCGAGCAGCAGCAGGAGCGAGATCAGGCCCGGGCTCATGACCGCCAGCAGGTGGTTCAGCACGGAGTGGCCCAGCAGCTGCGCGCAGATCGTGACCCCGACGATCGCGAGCCACGTGCGACCCGAGAAGTCGACCATCTCGACCTGGGCCACGAGGCAGGCGACGGCCAGCGTGGCGGCGCAGATCCCGTAGCAGGCGACGGTGTACGAACCGGTCGAGACGCGTTCGCGCACCTGGCTCCCGGCGATCAGGTAGAGCGCCGCGGTGAGGCCGCCGACGAGGGCCAGCAGATCGCCCGTCAGGGCCCGGGCCGACAGGGAGAAGTCGACGCCGGTGATGACCAGCACCCCGACGATCGCCAGCGACATCCCGCCGATGACCGATCGCGGCGCCCGCTCTCCGCGAAGCCGGTCGACGACCACGACGAACACGACCTGCATGCTGACCATCGCGGTCGCCGCCGCGACCGAGGTCATCTTCAACGCCGTGACCCACGTGCCGAAGTGCGCGGCGAGCATGACCCCGGCGAAGGCCGTCGTCCGCCAGCCGTCACGGCCGAGACCCGCCAGCTCGGTGCGTGCCCGCGGCGCGGCGAACGGGGCGATCGAGAGGGTGCCCAGCGCATTGCGCCAGAAGCCGATCGCGAGCGCCGGGGCCGAGGCACCGGCCATGAGCGGACCCGAGGCGGAGACGCCCAGGATCGCGACGACGGCGAGGAAGGCGTTCACCCGGACAGTGTGCCCGTGCCACGATGTCCGCATGCTCCTGGTCTCCATCGCCCTCGTCGTCATCGGTGCCGGCGTCAGCCTGTTCGCCACGTCCCTCGTCGCCCGACCTCTCGGATGGTCGCGGACCACGGGCGAGGTCATCGGCGTCTCGACCAGCGCGCCCTCGTACGCCCCGCACCGCGACGCGTCCTTCCGCTACTCGACCGACGACGGCACCGAGCACACGGTGTGGACGCCCGACGGCACCGGGACCTCGCCGCTGGTCGGCAAGCCCGTCCAGGTCCGGTTCGACCCCGCGAGCCCGTCGACGGCCCGCGCGGCGACCGCCCTGCCGCCGGTGTTCCTGCTCATCGCCATCGGCGACGCGCTGCTCGTCGTCGGGATCCTGCTCCTCGTGCTCTAGCCCCAGGCCTGCTCCAGCTCCGCCAGCGACGTCTCGAGGTGGGTCAGCAGGCGCTGCAGGTGAGGGACGGAGCGCCGGCAGCCGATGAGCCCGAAGTCCAGGTAGCGGTCGCGGCTCGTCAACGTGATGTTGAGCGCCTGACCGTCCAGCACGATCGACACCGGGTACATCCCGTCGAGGCGGGCGCCGTTGAAGTACATCGGCTCCTTCGGGCCGGGCACGTTCGAGATGATGACGTTGAACGGTGGGTGCGTGTACGTGACGAAGCCCGGCACCGGGGTCAGGGCCAGCGGCAGCATCTGCAGGGCCGAGAACGCGAGCACCTGGGTCGGCGACAGGTCGCCCATGATCTTCTTGGCCTGCCGCGACGAGTAGGCGATCTCCTCCAGCCGGGTCGCGCCGTGCTCGCGGTCCGTCGCGAGGTTCACGACGATCGCGCCCGTGGCGTTGCCGGGAGCGGCCTCCTCCCCCGTCGTGTCGGCCCGCAGCGACAGCGACATCGGCACCATCGCCGTCATCGGGTCGTCCGGCAGGGCGTGCAGCTCGAGCAGGTACTGGCGCAGCGCACCGGACACCATCGCCAGCACGACGTCGTTGAGCGTCGTCGCCGACGACTTCGCGACCCGGCGGATGCGCTCGATCTCCCACGACTGCGCAGCGAACCGGCGGGCTCCGCCGACGGGTCCGTTGAGGATCGTCTTCGGCGCACGCGGCAACGTCACGTCGCCGTCGCGGACCACCTGCGTCGCGATGCGCAGCGACGCCGGCACGAGCCCGGCGACGTCGCCGATCGCCTCGGCGCCGGCGCGCAGGACGCCGACGGGGTCGAATCCCTTCCTCGGCGTCGCGGTGCCGGCGCGGGTCGGCACCGCCCACGGCGGGACGCAGTCGCGGTCCTCGGGGTCCGTGCTGAGCGAGCGCTGCATCAGCCGCAGCGCCGAGACGCCGTCGACCATCGAGTGGTGGATCTTGCTGTAGACCGCGATCCGGCCGTCCGCGAGGCCCTCGACGACGTGGGCCTCCCACAGCGGACGGTGCCGGTCGAGCAGGGAGCCGTGCCACTGGGACGTGAGCTGCAGGAGCTCGCGGATGCGTCCCGGCTGCGGCACGGCCGAGTGCCGGACGTGGTACTCGTGGTCGAGCGAGTCGTCGACCTTCCACCACGTGTTGCCGAGCGACCCGACCGGCTCGGCGGGGCGACGCCGGAACAGCGCCGACACCTCGTGCGACCGGAACGCCTCGAGCATGTCGCGCACGAACTCCGGGCCCGAGCCCTCCGGCGGCTCGAACAGCTGCAGGCCGCCGACGTGCATCGGGTGCTCCCGCGATTCCGCCAGGAGGAACATCGAGTCGGTGGGCGGCATGAACGACATTCGGCATTCCTTCTGCGGGAGTGGGCGTACCGGGGGTACGCTAACGGTCGCGTGTGGCCCACGTCACTCTAGGTGACGTCCGGCCCGGCATGACGTCGTCGACGGGGCGACCGTGAAGGAGGAACACCATGGCGCACCTGGCACTCGCGGCCGAGCCGCAGTACTTCCGAGGCATCAGCCTGCAGTCGAGGATGCTCGGCTTCGGGCTGCGGCACACGGTCCGTCCGATGCTCGGCCTGTGGGCGCGCCTGCCGTTCGACGTGTTCCCGCCCAACCTCGTCGAGCACGCGGCGAAGCTGCTGCCCGTCCCCGAGGGCACGAGGTGGCGCACGGTCGACCTCCCCAGCGGGTCCAGCGAGTGGCTCCAGGCCGATGGCGTCAGCGACATCGGCGCCGGCAACGCGCAGGCCATCGTGTACTTCCACGGCGGCGCGTTCCTGACGTGCGGCCTCAACACCCACCGCCGGCTCGTGTCCCGCATCTCCGCAGCCGCCCGGCAGCCCGTCCTCAACGTCGGCTACCGCCAGATGCCGTACGAGTCGATCACCGAGTCCGTGGCCGACGGCGTCGACGCCGTCCGGTGGATGCGCGACCAGGGCTACCGGACGGAGGACATCACGATCGCCGGCGACTCGGCCGGCGGCTACCTCGCCTTCAGCGTCGCCCGGGCCGTCATCGACCAGGGGTGGGGCACGCCGGCCGGCGTCGTCGCCCTGTCCCCCCTGCTCGACTTCGATCCCACCGGCAAGCGCGCCCACCGCAACGCCGACCGGTGCCAGACCTTCCCGATGCACGCGGTCGCCAAGCTCACCGACGTCTCGCTGCGGGTCGACAGCCGTCGCGGCATCACGGCCCGACGGGTCGACCCCGTCAACATGCCGTTGGCCGACATGCCGCCGACCATGATCCACGTCGGCTCGCGCGAGGTGCTGATGGCCGACGCCGAGCTCATGGCCAACCGGCTCGTGTCCGCCGGCGTGCCGTGCGACCTGCAGGTGTGGGACCGGCAGGTCCACGTGTTCCAGGCCGCTGCGTCGTGGGTGCCCGAGGCGCGGCTCGCGATCCACGAGATCGGCACGTTCGTCCGCGGGCTGGCCGAGCAGGAGAAGGCCCGCACCACCACCACGACGATCGCCGAGCCGCGCCGGCGCCCGGCCCGGGCGTCCGCTCGCTGACGCCGCCCCGCACCGGCTCGACGACGTGCGGGCAACCCGGGCGCGAGTGACAATGACAGCGACGGGGAGGCCCACGTGACGAACCACGACGACACCATCGAGCCCGATCTCGAGATCCACGCACCGAAGACCGCGGCGGCGGGGGTGACCGCGGTCCGGGTGTCGATGCAGCGGTCGATCGCGCACATGGGCGTCAAGAACACCGCCCGCACGCTTCTCAAGCTCAACCAGGCCGACGGCTTCGACTGCATGAGCTGCGCGTGGCCGGACCCCGATCCCGAGCACCGGCACGCCGCGGAGTTCTGCGAGAACGGCGCCAAGGCCGTCGCCGAGGAGGCGACGAAGGACCGTGCGACACCGAGCTTCTTCGCCCGCCACAGCATCGCCGAGCTCGACGCCCACGACGAGCACTGGCTGGGCCAGCAGGGTCGCATCACGCACCCGCTCGTCAAGCGTCCCGGAGGCACGCACTACGAGCCCATCGAGTGGGACGACGCCTTCGCGCTGGTCGCCGGCGAGATCGCCGCCCTCGACTCCCCCGACGAGGCGATCTTCTACACGTCCGGCCGCGCCTCCAACGAGGCCGCGTTCGCGTACCAGCTGTTCGCACGGGCGCTGGGCACCAACAACATGCCCGACTGCTCGAACATGTGCCACGAGTCGACCAGCATCGCCCTCCAGGAGTCGATCGGCATCGGCAAGGCCAGCGTCTCGATGCGCGACGTGTACGAGGCCGACCTGATCCTGATCGCCGGCCAGAACCCCGGCACCAACCACCCGCGGATGCTGTCGGCCCTCGAGATCGCGAAGCGTCGGGGCGCCAAGATCATCGCGGTCAACCCGCTGCGCGAGGCCGGGTTGCACACCTTCCGCAACCCCCAGGTCCCGCGAGGGATCGTCGGCAAGGGCACCGAGATCGCCGATCTGCACCTGCCCATCCGCATCAACGGCGACCTGGCGTTCTTCCAGGCCGTCGGCTCGCTGCTGGTCGAGTGGGACGCGCTCGACCACGACTTCATCGCCCGGCACACGACCGGCTTCGAGGCGTGGGCGGCCCACGTCGCGGCGGTCGACTGGCTCGAGGTCGAGCGGGCCACGGGGCTGAGCCGGGCGCAGATCACCGAGGCCGCCGAGATGATCCGCGCCTCGAGCAAGACCGTCTACTGCTGGGCGATGGGCCTGACGCAGCACCGCAACGCCGTCGCCACCATCAAGGAGGTCTGCAACGTCGCGTTCGCCCGCGGCGACATCGGCAAGCCCGGCGCCGGCCTGTTCCCGGTGCGAGGCCACTCCAACGTGCAGGGCGACCGCACGATGGGCATCTGGGAACGCCCGCCCGAGAAGTTCCTCGACGCGCTGCAGGCCGAGTTCGGCTTCGACCCGCCCCGCGAGCACGGACACGACACCGTCAACGCGGTGCGCGCGATGCGCGACGGCAAGGCCCACGTCTTCATCGGCCTCGGCGGCAACTTCGTGCAGGCGGCGCCCGACACCCCGGTCACGGCACAGGCGCTGCGCGAGACCCGGCTGACGGTGCAGATCTCCACCAAGCTCAACCGCTCGCACCTGGTGTGCGGCGACACCGCACTGATCCTGCCGACGCTCGGGCGCACCGAGAAGGACGTGCGGGGCGGCACGGAGCAGTTCGTCTCCGTCGAGGACTCGGTGTGCTCGGTGCACGCCTCCCGCGGCGTCCTCGAGCCGGCCAGCCCGCACCTGCGCTCCGAGACCGCGATCGTCACCGGCATCGCCGAGGCGGTCCTCGGCGACCGTCACGGCATCCGCTGGGCCGCGATGCGCGACGACTACGACGTCATCCGCGACCACATCTCGCGCGTCGTCGCCGGCTGCGAGGAGTACACCGCGAAGGTCGACCGCCCCGGCGGCTTCGTGCTCCCGCACCCGCCGCGCGACACCCGCACGTTCGACACCAGGTCCGGCTCGGCGGAGTTCGTCGTCTCGCCGATCGACGTGCTGCAGGTGCCCGACGGACACCTGCTCCTGCAGACCCTGCGCAGCCACGACCAGTTCAACACCACGATCTACGGCCTCAGCGACCGCTACCGCGGCATCGAGGGCGGTCGTCGGGTCGTGTTCGTCCACCCCGACGACATCGCGGCGCTGGGCTTCTCCGACGGAGACATGGTCGACCTGTCGACGCGGTGGGACGACGACGACATCGACCGGCTCGCCCCGGCCTTCCGGATCGTCGCGTACGACACCCCCCGCGGGACCGCTGCGGCGTACTACCCCGAGACCAATCCCCTCGTGCCGCTCGACTCCACCGCCGAGGGCAGCAACACCCCGACGTCGAAGTCCGTCATCGTGACCCTCGCCCCGATGGACACCGAGCGGGAGCGCAGCGGCTCCTTCGACAGCCAGTCCTCCACGGGGGCCGACGAGGGGCACAAGAAGCGGCCCCAGCCCGAGCACCTGTCGTGAGCGAGCCGCACGACGCCGATCCGTTCGACCTCGCGCGGTTCGTCGACGCCCAGGGCGGCGGGACGTACGAGCGGGCGCTCGCCGAGCTGCTCGCGGGACGCAAGCAGAGCCACTGGATGTGGTTCGTGTTCCCCCAGGTCGCCGGGCTGGGGCGCAGCGAGATGGCCGTCCGGTACGCGCTCTCGGGTCTCGACGAGGCCGCGGCGTACTGGTCGCACGACGTCCTGGGACGGCGCTACGACGAGTGCTGCGCGGCGCTGCTCGGGCTCGGTGAGGTGTCGGTCGTCGACATCCTCGGGCCGGTCGACGCCCAGAAGCTGCGCTCGTCGCTGACCCTCTTCCGGGCGGTCGCGAACCCGTCGATCACGATCGAGAAGCTCCTCGCGCGCCACTTCGACGGCGACGCCGACGCGTCCACCCTCGCGCTGCTCTGAGCCTGCTCCCCCGCCCCGGGGCGGTGGAATCTCCACCTCATCCGGCCGCCCCCGCCCGGGGGCGGTGGAATCTCAACCTCATCCGGTGCGATGAGGTTGCGGATCCACCGCCCCACCGGGATGAGGTTGCGGATCCACCGCCCCACCGGGGTGAGGCTAGAACAGGTCCGCGGCCTTCACGACGGTCTCGTAGATGCCGTAGGCCAGGGGCACCGCGACGACGACCCACGCGACGACCAGCAGCGGCCCGGCCCGGTCGACCGCCACGTCGTGGGCGGACGTGGCAGCTGCCTGCTCGTCCGTCGGTGCCACCGGGTCCTTGCGCTCCTCGTGGAACCGATCCGCGACGGGGCGGATCAACAGGTTGGCCACGAAGCCCACCGCGAGGATCCCGACCATCGTCAGCAGGGCGGGGCGGTAGTCGTCGGCGGTCAGCTGACCGGGCTCCCCCCGGGCGTCGAGGAAGCCGTTGATGATGAGCGGTCCGACGACACCGGCCGCGGCCCACGCGGTCAGCAGCCGGCCGTGGATCGCCCCCACCTGGTACGTGCCGAACAGGTCCCGCAGGTACGCCGGCGCCGTCGCGAACCCGCCGCCGTAGAAGCTGATGATGACGCCCGCGACCAGCGCGAACAGGATCGTCGAGGTGGAGCCCTGGAAGGCCAGGAAGCCGTAGAGCACGATGCCGAGGCCCAGGTAGCCGACGTAGATGTTCTTGCGCCCGACCACGTCGGACGTCGACGACCACACGAAGCGACCCGTCAGGTTGAACAGCGACAGCAGCCCCACGAAGCCGGCGGCGGACGCCGCGGCGACCGTCGAGTCCGCCCCCTCGCGGAAGAAGTCCTGGATCATCGGTGCCGCCTGCTCGAGGATGCCGATGCCCGCGGTCACGTTGCAGAACAGCACGATCCACAGCAGCCAGAACTGCGGCGTCCTGATCGCGTTGGCCGCCGAGACGTTGTCGGTCGTCACGAGCGCCTTGCTCTTGACCGACGACGGATCGAAGCCCTGGGGCTTCCACCCGTCCGCCGGCACCCGGATCAGCCACGCGCCGAACAGCATCAGCACGAGGTAGACGACGCCCAGCGTCACGAACAGCTTCGCGACCGCCGACCCGGACGCGATGCCCGTCGCGGTGTCGAACGAGTCGTCGTAGATGCCCAGCAGCTTGGCCGACAGGGGGCTGGCGATCATCGCCCCGCCGCCGAAGCCCATGATCGCCATGCCGGTCGCGAGGCCCGGGCGGTCGGGGAACCACTTGATGAGCGTCGACACCGGGGAGATGTAGCCGATGCCCAGCCCGATCCCGCCGATGAAGCCGTAGCCGAGGTAGACGAGCCACAGCTGGTCGGTCGCGATGCCGAGCGAGCCGATGCCGAAGCCCCCCGACCAGAACAGGGCCGCGGTGACCATCGCGCGTCGCGGCCCGCCGGTGTCGACCCAGGTGCCGAACACCGCGGCGGACACCCCCAGCATCACGATGGCGATCGAGAAGATGATGCCGATCTGCGTCAGGCTGGCGTCGAAGTTCTTGACCAGCGACGCCTTGTAGACGCTCGTCGCGTAGGCCTGGCCGATGCACAGGTGGACGGCGAGCGCGGCCGGCGGGATGAGCCACCGGTTGAAACCGGGCTTGGCGACGGTGTGCTGACGATCGAGGACGGCGAGTGTCATGGTTCCCCCCAGGGCATGTGATCCACGTCTCACCGTAGGGGCGTTGGTGTCGCAGTGCACGCCGGCCGCCCCGGTAGGGTTTGGCACGTGAGCGCAACCCCCGGACGGATCTTCTTGTCCCGCATCGTCGGGCAGGCCGTCTACGACCCCGCGGGCGACCAGGTCGGCAAGCTGCGCGACGTCGTGGTGGCCGTGCGGTCCGCGACGCAGCGCCCCCGCGTGCTCGGCATCGTCGTCGAGGTCCTCGGACGGCGCCGCGTGTTCCTGCCCATCACCCGCGTGACGTCGCTCGACTCCGGGCAGATCATCACGACCGGCGTGCTCAACGTCCGCAGGTTCGAGCAGCGCAGCACCGAGACCCTCGCGATCCACGAGCTGCTCGACCGCACCGTCACGCTGCCGGACGGCAGTCCCGGCACGGTCTACGACCTGGCGATGGAGCAGGATCCCCGCCGCGACTGGTACATCTCCAACGTCGCGGTGCAGGCGATCGGCAAGCGCTTCGGCCGGCGCGGCCCGCACCAGGTGCTCGAGTGGGACGAGGTCAAGGGCCTGACGTCCGCCGAGTCCAGCCAGGGCGCCACGCACCTGCTGGCCACGATGGACGAGATGCGCGCCGCCGACGTCGCCAACGCCCTGCGCGACCTGGCCCCGAAGCGCCGCATGGAGGTCGTGTCCGAGCTCGACGACGAGCGCCTCGCCGACGTCCTGGAGGAGCTGCCCGAGAAGTACCAGGTCGAGATCCTGGGCGTGCTCGACCCGGGCCGCGCGGTCGACGTGCTCACCGAGATGGACCCCGACGACGCGGCCGATCTGCTGGGCGAGCTGCCGCCCGCCACCGCGGAGCAGCTGCTGGCCCAGATGGAGCCCGAGGACGCCGAGGACGTGCGCCGCCTGCTGTCGTACGAGGAGCGCACCGCCGGCGGCATGATGACGACCGAGCCGGTCGTCCTGCCCGCCGACGCCACGATCGCCGAGGCGCTGGCGCGCATCCGCAACTCCGACCTGATCCCCGCCCTGGCCTCGCTGGTGTACGTCTGCCGATCCCCGCTGGAGACGCCCACCGGCAAGTTCCTCGGCATCGTGCACTTCCAGGCCCTGCTGCGCGAGCCGCCCTCGACCCTGGTCGGGGCGATCGTCGACAACGACATCGACTGGCCACGTCCCACGGCGTCGCTCGAGCACGTGGCCAACCTGCTCGCCGCCTACAACATGGTGGCCCTGCCGGTCGTCGACGAGAACGCCCACCTGCTCGGGGCGGTGACCATCGACGACGTGCTCGACCACCTGCTGCCCGAGGGCTGGCGCGAGAGCGATCCCGACAACGCGGAGGTGGTCGCCCGTGGCTGAGCGCGCCCGTCTCGACCAGCCCCGCGAGGTCCGTCGCTCGTTCCGGCCACGTCGCGCCGAGGTCGACCCCGAGCGGTTCGGACGCTTCGCGGAGTCGACCGCCCGGTTCCTCGGCACGGCGACGTTCATCGCCTGGATGACGGTGTTCGTGGCGGTGTGGATCGGCTGGAACATGTCGTACGGCCCCGACCGCCCCCGGTGGGACGCCTACCCGTTCATCTTCCTGACGCTGATCCTGTCGCTGCAGGCGTCGTACGCCGCTCCACTGATCCTGTTGGCGCAGAACCGCCAGGAGGCGCGCGACCGCGTCACGCAGGAGCAGGACCGGGCGGCCGCCGCCCAGACGACCGCCGACATGGAGTTCCTCGCCCGCGAGGTCGCCAGCCTGCGCCTCGGCATCGGCGAGGTCGCGACCCGCGACTTCATCCGCGGCGAGCTGCGCAACCTGCTCAACGACCTCGAGAGGCGCGACGAGCCGGACGACGCGGACGACTGAGCCCTCGGGCCGCCCGGTCTACCGACGCGTCGCCTGCACGATGCCGTCGTGCATCGTGCCGAGGTGACCCTCGCGCTGCACCGTGGCCAGGTCGATCGACGCCCACTCGTCGGCGTCGAGCCAGCTCGCTGCCTCCTCGGGGGTCCATCGCACGTCCGGGACGTCGTGGTCGCCGTGGCGGTGGTCGATCGGGTGGTGCCCCACGAGCAGCAACGTGCCGCCGGGGGCCACCGACGCCGCCAGCGCCCGATGGAGCTGCGTGAGCGCGGGCTGGCCGAGATACATGAAGTGCGCCGTGACGAGGTCGTACAGCCCGGGCTCGCCCGGCCACGCGGCGAGATCGGCCCGCAGCCACGTGATCGACTCGGCGACGCCGGCCTCCGCCGCGTGCGCGGCGGCCTTGTCGAGGGCGACCTGCGAGACGTCGAGCGCCGTGACCGCCCACCCCTGCTGGGCCAGCCAGATCGCGTCGGCGCCCTCGCCGCACCCCACCTCGAGCGCGTGGCCCGGGGGATGGATCGGCCCCACCCGTCCGACCAGCTGCGGATTGGGCTGCCCGCTCCACACCCGCTCGGTCGAGCCGTACCGCTCGTCCCAGAACTCCTCGCTGAACACGTCCTGACTCATCGGGCTCTCCTCACTCGTGTCTCGTCCCACACCGGCTCGTCCGACTCGTACAGCCGGCCATCGGCCCCGAACACCAGGAACCGATCGAATCCGCGCGCGAACCAGCGGTCGTGCGTCACCGCGACCACGGTCCCCTCGAACGTCCCGAGCGCCGCCTCGAGCGCCTCGGCGGACTCCAGGTCGAGGTTGTCGGTCGGCTCGTCCAGCAGCAGGACCGTGGCGTGGGCGAGCTCGAGCAGCAGGATCTGGAACCTCGCCTGCTGGCCGCCGGAGAGCTGGTCGAAGACCTGCTCTCCGGCCTTGGCGAGGCCGTAGCGGTCCAGCGCCTTGGCCGAGCCCTCGTGGCCCATGCCGCGACGGTGACCGTCGCCGTGGTGCAGGATCTCCAGCAGCGTGCGGCCCGTCAGCGACGGGTGCTCGTGCGTCTGCGCGAACCAGCCGGGGCGCACCCGTGACCCGAGGCGTGCCGACCCCGTGTGCTCGACCGCCGGCGGCACGACGTCCCCGACGGGCTCGTGCTCGACGTCCGGGTGAGATCCTCCGGCTGCCAGCAGCCGCAGGAAGTGCGACTTGCCCGAGCCGTTGCTGCCCAGCACCGCGACCCGCTCGCCGAACCAGATCTCCAGGTCGAACGGCTGCATGAGCCCCGTGAGCTCGACCTGCTCGGCGACGACCGCGCGCTTCGCCGTCCGTCCGCCCTCGAGCCGCATGCGCAGGTTCTGCGCGATCGGGACGGCCTCGGGCGGGCCCTCCCGCTCGAACCGCTCCAGCCGCGTCTCGGCCGCCTGCAGCCGCGACGCCATGTCGGAGTTGAACGCCGACTTCTGCCGGTACATGATCACGAGCGCCTTGAGCTTGGCCCGCTCCTCGTCCCAGCGCAGCCGGCGCTCCTCGAGCTTGGCGTTGCGGTCGATCCGCGCCTGCAGGTAGGTCGAGAACCGTCCGGGGTGCACCCACAGCGTGCTCCCGCCGGCAGCCGGCTCCAGCGTCGCGATGCGCTCCGCGACCCGCTCGATCAGCTCGCGGTCGTGGCTGACGAACAGCACCGACTTGGACGTCTCGACCAGCTGCTGCTCCAGCCACCGCTTCGCCGGCACGTCGAGATAGTTGTCGGGCTCGTCGAGCAGCAGCACCTGCTCCGGGCCGCGCAGCAGCGCCTCCAGGACCAGCCGCTTCTGCTCGCCGCCCGACAGCGTCGTGACCTGCCGGTGCTGCGCCTGCTGGAAGGGGACCCCCAGCGCCGCCATCGTGCAGACGTCCCACATCGCCTCGTGCTCGTACCCGCCGGCGTCACCCCAGTCGGCGATCGCCTGGGCGTACGCCATCTGGTCCTGCTCCTCGTCGCGCTCGATCATCATCAGCTCGGTGCGGTCGACCTCCAGCGCGGCGTCGCGCACCGCGGCGGGTGCCACCGAGACGAGCAGGTCGCGCACCGTGGACTCGTCACGGACCGATCCGACGAACTGGCGCATGACGCCGAGGCCCCCGGTGACCGTCACGGCGCCGGCGTGCGGGTCCAGGTCGCCCGTCGCGATGCGGGTCAGCGTCGTCTTGCCGGCACCGTTGGGTCCGATCAGCGCGATCTTGGCCCCCTCGCCGACCCGTAGGCTCACGTCGTCGAGCAGCGGACGTCCGTCCGACAGCGTGTAGCCGATCGTGTTCAGGTCGAGGTGTCCCACCGCACCATCCTCGCAGCGACCACGGGGTTAGGTCACACTCAGCCTCGTCCTGCAGGGACCCCACGTACCATGGATGCATGGCAGTCGTCACCGAGGAACAGATCCGCGAAGCCCTCAACGGGGTCAACGATCCAGAGATCAAGCGGCCCATCACCGAGCTCGGGATGGTCGACACCATCACGATCGAGGACACCAGCATCACGGTGCGCATCCTCCTCACGGTGGCCGGCTGCCCGCTCAAGGAGACGCTGATCCGCGACGTCACCAACGCCGTCGGGACCGTCGCGCCCGCCGCGGCCGTGCTGGTCGACATGGGCGTCATGACCGACGAGCAGCGCAAGGACATGCAGACGATGCTGCGCGGCGGACGCGCCGACCGCGAGGTGCCCTTCGCCCAGCCGGGCTCCCTCACCAAGGTGTTCGCGATCGCGTCCGGCAAGGGCGGCGTCGGCAAGTCGACCGTCACCGTGAACCTCGCCCTCGCGATGGTCAAGCGCGGCCTCAAGGTCGGCATCGTCGACGCCGACATCTACGGCCACTCGATCCCCGACATGCTGGGCGTCGGCGACATCCGCCCGACCCAGGTCGAGGACATGATCATGCCGGTCCCGATCAAGGGCCTCAAGGTCATCAGCATCGGCATGCTCAAGCCGCGCAAGGACCAGGTCGTCGCGTGGCGCGGCCCGATGCTCGACCGCGCGCTGGTGCAGATGCTCAGCGACGTCTACTGGGGCGATCTCGACGCCCTGCTGCTCGACCTGCCCCCGGGCACCGGCGACATGGCCATCAGCCTGGGCCAGCACCTGCCCAACGCCGAGGTCGTCGTCGTCACGACACCGCAGCCCGCCGCCGCCGAGATCGCCGAGCGCGCCGGCACGATGGCCTCGATGATGCACCAGCGTGTCGTCGGCGTCATCGAGAACATGTCGTACCTGCAGGTCCCCGGCGGCGACCGGCTCGAGATCTTCGGGTCCGGCGGAGCGGCCAAGGTCGCCGAGAACCTCAGCGGCCGCTTCGGCTACGACGTGCCGATGCTCGGGCAGATCCCCCTCGACCAGACGCTGCGCGAGGGCGGTGACGCCGGCGACCCGATCGTCGTCGCCGATCCCGACTCGGAGTCGGCCAAGATCCTGCAGGGCGTCGCCGACCAGCTCAGCGGGCGCTCGCGCGGCCTCGCGGGCATGCAGCTCGGCCTGGCGCCGGCCGGTCGTCTGTAAGGTCGCACCATGTTCGGCATGGGCGTCCCCGAGATCGGTCTGATCCTCGTGGTCGCCCTGCTGCTGTTCGGGCCCGAGCGGCTGCCCGAGCTGGCGCGGCAGGCGGCGGGCTTCATCCGCACCGTGCGCCAGATGGCCGACAACGCCAAGAACGACCTGGGCCGCGAGATGGGCGAGGACTTCTCCGATCTCGACCTGCGGAGCCTCGACCCACGCGAGATCGTGCGTCGCAACTTCCTGGACGATCCCGCGGTCGCCCGCGACACCACGCCGGCGGCCACCAAGGAGACGCGCATCCTGCGTCCCGGCGAGCCCGCCCCGTTCGATCCCGAGTCGACCTGACCGACGTCCTCGGGGATCGGGTCAGGCGGCGCTGATCCAGGCCGACATGCGACTCAGCCCGTCACCGACCCGCTCGCCCATGCCACGCTCGTGCGAGCTGCTGGGCAGGTCCGCCACCACCTGCTCGATGCGGGCGGGGTCGACGTCGGTGACGATCGTGAAGACCGTGCCGTCGTCGTCCCACGTCACGACCGTCGGAGCGCCCTCACGCACCCACACCCGTGCCCCGGCCATCTGCACCGACCGGAAGCCGTCCAGACGCGCGGCGTCGAGCGCACCCGTCTGCTCGAACTGGTTGAGCCGTGAGACACCGTCGCTGTACGCCAGCGAGATGACCTCGTCGTCATCGGTGTAGGCGCCGGACACCCGGCGCAGGTCGCCGGCGAGGA